>JACXTT010004355.1_pt1 | contig 21047 bp, 20 predicted proteins | sample 9270951 | NCBI WGS metagenome assembly JACXTT01 (sample SAMN15532306, study PRJNA645909) | rock metagenome | isolation source: weathered quartz diorite | place: Puerto Rico | collected 2017-06-21
CCGGGCGTAAAGGTCGATCTGAATGCGCAAGGCATGAATGCGCTGCTGGCCGCCGCGATTCAGAAAATCGCGATTGCGAATCCGGCGCACGCGCCGTATGGAAGGGCGGCGGTGGCGGCAACGAAGAAATCCGGGATTTACGAGAAGGTGGAGTCAAAACTGGTGTACGGCGAGAACATTTCGCAGGCGGCGCAGTTTGTGCAGTCGGGAAATGCGCAAGCAGGAATCATCGCGCTGTCGCTGGCGATTTCCCCGGCGATGAAGGATTCGGGAAAGATGTGGCTGATTCCCACGGAGCTGCACCCGCCGATTGAGCAGGCTGTGGTGGTGGTAAAGAGTTCGCAGAAGAAAGGAGCGGCGAAGGCCTTTCTCGAATACGTAAAGAGCGCTGCGGGGAAAGCGGTGATGGAGAAGTATGGTTTCACCATACCGCCTGGGGGCGAAGGGAAGGGGAAGGCAGCTTGATAGCGGGGCCATTGCTGCTTTCGCTAAAACTTGCAGCGGTGGTGGCGCTGCTGTTGCTCGTGGTGGGAGTCCCGGCGGCATACTGGCTGGCATTTTCGAGGTGGCGTGGAAAATTTCTGGTGGAGTCGGTGGTGGCGCTGCCGCTGGTTTTGCCGCCGACCGTGCTCGGATTTTATGTGCTGGTGGCGATGGGGCCGCGTGGTCCATTGGGAAAATTGTGGATCGTTTTTTTTGGGCACGGATTGGCGTTTACGTTTGGCGGGCTGGTGCTGGCTTCGGTACTCTACAGCTTGCCGTTTTCCGTGCAACCACTGACCGCTGCGTTTGAAAGTGTGGATCGAAAGTTGCTGGACGCGTCGGCAGTTCTAGGCGCGGGAAAGTTGCGGACTTTTTGGCGAGTGATTTTGCCGCTGTCGATTCCCGGAGTGGTTACCGCCGTGGTGCTGAGCTTCGCACACACCATGGGAGAATTCGGGGTGGTGCTGATGGTGGGCGGGAACCTGGCCGGCGTGACGCGAACGGCGTCCATCGCGGTGTATGACGATGTTCAGGCGCTCAACTACGCGGCGGCGAATCAGACGGCGCTGGTGCTGCTGCTGATTTCGTTCGCCGTTCTGTGCGCCGTGTATGGAGTGAACCGGCGAGTGTGGAAGCTGTGGCCAGCGACTTGAAGCCGGACGCATTGATCGCAAGAATCCGCGCGTCGCGCCGGAACAAGAACTCCCCTCCGTTTGTTCTCGATCTTTCCGTGGAGGTTCCTCCCGGGATCACCATTCTGTTTGGGCCATCGGGCGCGGGGAAGTCTACGCTGTTGGATTGCATCGCGGGCCTGGTGCGTCCGGAGGAAGGAAAAATTGCGCTGGGCGAAACAATTTTGTTCGATGCGGAGACGCGCGTCGAGCTGCCGCCACAACAGCGCAAGATTGGTTACTTGTTTCAGTCGGCGGCGCTGTTTCCGCACATGAGCGTGGAAGAAAACGTTGCCTATGGGCTGGATAGAGTGCCCGCGAACATGCGGCAAGAGCAAGTCCGGGAGATTTTGGAGGCGTTTCGCGTGGAATCCTTGCGGACGCGAAAGCCCGGAGAAATCTCTGGAGGCGAAGGGCAAAGAGTGGCGCTGGCACGCTCGTTGGTGACCGGGCCGCGCGCGTTGCTGTTGGACGAACCGTTGACGGGGCTGGACGCGGAACTGAAGTCCGCGATTGTGGACGACTTGCGCGTGTGGAACGCGGCGAAGCGGATTCCGATTCTCTACGTAACGCATACGCGGGAGGAAGTGGATGCTCTTGGTGAGCGTGTGATTGCGCTGGAGAACGGACGCGTCGTGAGTTCCGGCACTCCGATGGATGTGCTGGACGCGCCACGGCGAAAGCGGCTCGCGCAAGCCGCCGGATTTGAGAATTTGCTGGCCGGCACGGTGCTTGATTTGCGCGAAGCTGACGGAGTTATGCGCGTGAGGCTGGGAGAAACCGCGTGCGAAATCGAAGTACCGCTAGGCTACGCAGCTTTGGGCAACCGCGTGCGAGTGGCGATCCGGGCGGGAGACGTTTTGCTGGCGACGGAGCAGCCGCGCGGATTGAGCGCACGCAATGTGATTGAGGGGCAAATCACTTTGCTGGAACGGCGCGGCACGATGGTGATCGCACGGGTGGATTGCGGCGTAACGTTTTTGGCGCATGTCACGCCAGGGGCAGTGCGCTCACTGGAGTTGACGGCGGGGCGTAAAGTCTGGCTCGTGCTGAAGACGCATTCCTGCCACGTGGTGGACTAGCAGAAATCCTGCGAATCCAAATTTCTTCAGGATTTTGGCTTCGGCGCGGCGGAAGCGGTCGCTTTGGGCGCGACCGGTCGTGAGAACCGCACCTGGCCGGCTTCGAGACCGGTGTCTTTCGGCGTTGCATGAATGACGACGAAATCGCCGGCAGCGAGGTCGGCAAGCTTGGCGGGCTTGTCCTGGTTGTTGTTTCGCTCGAGGTAGACCGTCGAAGCCGCCAGTTTTACTTCGACGGATTTGCCGTCTTTCGTTTTCACGACCAGCGAATCGGAGTTCGTTTTCTCGACCGTGCCGACCACGTGCACTTTGTTACCGTGAGCAAAGACGCTGCCAGCCGCCAGCGCGAGCAACAGCGCAATTGAGATCCAGCGAATCTTCATGCAACCTCCGGAAGAAACTACAGCCTAACATCATGTCCGCTCATCGCGGACGATGATTCTGTGATTCCGGTTTGGTCTTCGGTGTTGCCCCGTTCAAGAAATCGTTTTCTTCCTGTTCCTCGGTGCGCTCGTCCGGCCCTTTGGGATTGTAACGCTCCATTTCAACGCGTTCTGCCGCGGTGAGGTGCGGCAGGTGGCGAATGAAGTGAACCAGCCTCCAACTGTCGAGTGCGCCGCCGTGTCCGTTGTGATCTCCCGCACTCGCGAAAGCCGGCATGCCGGTAAAACGCACACCATTCTCGATAATCCAGCAGAGCTCGCCGTCCGTGAGGTTTTGCGTTTCCGGCAGGCGCAGATCGGGCGGGCGCGGATAAAGCCCCTTGCCATACAGGGTCTGGCCGCCGCCGTCATTGTCGTGGCAGACCGCACAATGATCCGCGAAGTGCACCCGCGCTGTGCGCAAGTCCTCTTCGGAAGCGATGACCGGGTTTTGGGCGGATCGGGCGTCAGAGGGGATTGCGATGCGGTGAGCATTGCGCGCAATCGCTGCTTCCAGCTTGCTTGGAGTGGCGCGGGAACTCAGGCCGTCATGGAGAATAGATGCGGCTATAGCAACTACGATGCTCACAACCGCAACACCGACCATTAGCAGAATAGAACTCCGTTTCATCGTCGAGCAGCTATGGTAATGGATGCGGGTCCCACGGGCCAGCCCCGGGTCTCCCGCCGGTCGCGCGAGCACGCAAGTGGTCTCCTCTGCTAGGATACGCAGGAAATGGCAACGCGCTTGAGCAACGAAGTCGTTTCGGCTGCCCTGGAGGCATGCCCCGCGGAATCGCGCGAATGCCTGCAAGCAACGATGGGCGGGGCGGAGCTAACGTTCGGGCAGGGGCTCCTGCTGGCCACCGCGGAAGGCGGAGCTTTGGAAGCCTTGCTGGCCGTCGCAGATCAGCTACGGCGAGAGACTGTCGGCGATGCGATCACCTACGTCGTCAATCGCAACATCAATTTCACGAACGTATGCTTCGTGGGCTGCAGTTTTTGCGGATTTGGCCGCGGACCCGGCGCTGCCGATGCCTATTCACTCTCGTTCGAAGAAATGGTGCGCCGGGCGCGCGAAGCTTGGGATCGCGGCGCCACGGAAGTCTGCATTCAAGGCGGCTTGCCGCGAGATCTCGACGGCTTTTTCTATCGCGACCTCTTGCGGGCCATCAAGCGCGCGATTCCCGAGATGCACGTGCACGCCTTCTCTCCGATGGAGATTGACTACGGCGTGTTGAAGACCGGAATGCCGCTTGGCGACTATCTGCAAATGATGAAGGACGAAGGCCTGGGAAGCATCCCCGGAACCGCCGCCGAAATTCTGGACGATCGCGTGAGGCAACAACTAAGTCCCAACAAACTGCCCGCGGGTCGCTGGGTCGAGATCATCAGCGCCGCTCATGAGCTTGGCATTCCCACTACATCCACAATGATGTACGGCCACGTCGAAGAACCCGCCGATTGGGTGCGCCATATACTTCTCCTACGCACGATTCAAAAGCGCACCGGCGGCTTCACGGAATTCGTGCCGCTCGGCTTCATCCATGAAAATACCCGTCTGTACCGTCACGGCGGAGCGCGGCCCGGGGCCAAGCGAGAAGAACATTTGCGGGTCCACGCGCTTGCGCGCGTTCTGCTCCACGGCGCGATCAAGAATCTGCAAGTGTCCTGGGTAAAACTAGGATTCGAAACGTCGCTCGCGTGCTTGCAGGCGGGCGCCAACGATTTCAGCGGAACGTTGATGGAAGAAAGTATTTCGAAAGCCGCCGGGGCGATGTTCGGCGAGTTCGTCTCACCGGAAGAATTCCGCGCAAAGATTCGTTCGATCGGCCGCGTGCCGGCCGAGCGGACGACGACTTACAAGATTCGTCGGACGTTCGAAAGCGAGGCAGACGCGCAGCCCGTTGCCGCGAGACTGTCCACGCTGGGTGCGCAGCGTCACGCCACCTACACAGAAGGTGCTTACTGAGCGATTCCCATGCGCGCACTCCTGCTCCCCATCAAAGACTTAAGAAATGCCAAACAAAGACTGGCAGGCGTGTTGACGCCGGAGGAAAGGTTTGGGTTGGCACATGCGATGCTGGTGGATACGATTCGTGCGGTGCGAGGCGTGCGCCGGGCGGACAAGATTTTCGTGGTGACCAATTACGATCCGGCGCTGCGCATCGCGGAAGAGAATGGTTGGGAGATTCTGCACGAGGAGCTGCAAATCTCCGAGAGCGATTCCGTGGATGCCGCATCCAGGATCTGCGAGGGTCGTGGAGTGAAAGCGCTACTGCGCGTGCCGCTGGATGTACCGCTGGTGCAGCCCGGTGACATCGATGAATTGTTGGCGGTCGAGTGTGAGGAACCCGCGCTAGTGATCGTGCCGTCGCGGGACGGCTTGGGAACCAACGCGATTCTGCGAATGCCTCCGGCGTTGTTTCCATCACGTTTCGGCATGGGAAGTTTTGCGAAACACGTTAGCGAAGCGGAACGCATCGGTGCCCGCGTGATTTTCCGCAGGAGCGTACGACTGGAGATGGATGTGGACGATGAAACCGATTTGCGGGAGCTGCAGAAAAATGATTTGAGCAGCACTGAAACTGGACGATGGCTTCGCGAGAGTGGGGTTGAAGGGCGGTTCCGGTCACACCACAGAGCAGGGGCGATGGGAGCGCGATGAAGCAAAAAGTTTATTCAAGCCTCGATGCGGCGGTAGCCGATGTTCCCGATGGCGCGCGAATCATGTTCGGTGGATTCGGCGGCGCGGGATTTCCGAACAATCTGATTCAGGCTCTCGCGCGCAAGGGAACGAAAAACATTACGGCAATCAGCAACAATTGCGGCACGCGCGAGGGCGAACTCGGCTTGATGTTCAAAAACAATCAAGTCAAACACGTCATCGCGTCTTTCCCTGGTCCGCATGCCAATCATTTTCAGGACCGCTACGCGGCAAAAGAAGTAACGCTGGAACTCGTGCCTCAGGGAATCCTCTGCGAACGCATGCGCGCCGCCGCTGCCGGCCTGACCGGTTTTTACACCACCGTTGGCGTCGGCACCGAAGTTGCCGCAGGAAAAGAAGAGCGAGTGATCGCCGGGGAGCGCTGCATCCTGGAAATGCCCATCCACGCGGACTACGCGTTCATCAAGGCGCAGAAAGCTGACGCGCTGGGCAACTTGACCTACCGCCTCGCCGCCAGAAACTTCAATCCCATCATGGCCATGGCTGCAAAAACCACGATCGTGGAAGCGGAAGAAATTGTTCCGGTGGGCTCGATCGATCCCGAAAATGTGATCACGCCCGCGATTTTCGTGCATCGCATCGTCCAGGCGAAAGGACTCCATTATGCCGGCTGACGCCAGCCAGGAAAAAGCCTTGGCCTTAAAACCGCGGCTCACTCGCGAGCAAATCGCCCAGCGTGCCGCGCGGGAATTGACAGACGGGGCCTACGTCAATCTCGGCTGGGGAATTCCCAATCTCATCGCCGAGTATCTCCCGAAGGGTATCACCGTCCATTTTCACAGCGAAAATGGAATTCTCGGCATGGGCCCGCGCGCCAAACCAGGCCAGGAAGATTTTGATCAGGTGGACGCGATGAAAGTCCCTGTGACCCTGATTCCTGGCGCATCGTTCTTTCATCAGGCCGACGCGCATCTCATGACCCGCGGCGGTCATCTCGACGTCGCCGTGCTTGGCGGGTTTCAAGTTTCGGAGAAGGGTGACCTGGCCAACTGGAAAATTCCCGGCGCAAAAGGCTCCGGCGGCATCGGCGGCGCGATGGACATCGCCGCCGGCGCCAAGACCCTGATCGTCTGCATGGAACACACCACGAAAGACGGCGCACCCAAAATCGTGAAGCAGTGCACCTATCCGCTCACTGGGCTCGCCTGCGTGGACGTCATCGTGACCGATCTCGCGGTCATCGACGTGAAGCCCGAGGGCTTGGTCCTCCGAGAAGTGGCACCCGGGTGGACCGCGGAGGAAGTTCAAAAAGCTACCGGCGCGCCGTTAATCGCCAAGAGCCGCGTAGCGGAAATAACCTTTGTTTGATCTTGCAAGGAGAGATGAGATGAGCCAGGTGATTCCGGAAAAACACAAAGACTTGCTGGAGAAGCCCGCCTTCGGAAATTTGGGGACGCTGATGGAGGACGGCAGCCCGCAAGTCACGCCCGTCTGGGTGGACTACGACGGAAAATTCGTGCGCGTCAATTCCGCGAAGGGCCGCGTGAAAGACAAGAACATGCGCCGCGATCCGCGTGTTTCCATTTCGCTACAGGATCCCACGAACCCCTATCGTTACCTGGAAATCCGCGGAAAAGTCGTGGAAATCACCGAGAACGGCGCGGACGATCACATCAACAAGCTCTCCAAGAAATATCTCGGGAATCCGGTGTACCCCGGCCGGAAACCGGGCGAAGTCCGCGTCACATACAAAATCGAGCCCGAAAAAGTCAGCTCCATGGGTTAGCTAGACTGTCTCAGCGCGAAGCCAGCCGGCTCTGACGCGGCGCTCCTGGGCTAACAACTAAAGACCAATCACCAAAAACCGCATTACAGTCGCGCCGCAACCCGTGCAGCCGTGCGTCCGTCCCCCGTGCGGATCATCAGCACTACACGATCCGTCAGCGGCACGCCTGCGCTGGGAATCGTGAATTCCAGAAACCACCGGTAGCGTTTTGCCAAATCCTCTTTGCTCTCCGTGTTGTAGGGCTCGATGGGCTCGGCGGTTGCAGTTCCTTGCTTGAGATTTTCGATGTGCCGCAGCTCCAGATTGCGCTTCCAGTAGAACGAGAAACGCAGCGCGAGCACCATCTCTTTCGTCATATACCGGCGCGGGCCTGGCTTCTCCAACTGGCCGGGACACGGAAAATCGAGCATTACCAGCGAAATGGTAAGCTCCTCGGGAAACTCTGTCACAACTTCCCGTCCGCGCTGGTATTGCGTTCCGTGCTCGTCATCGATGCGTTTGAATCCGTCGAAAAAATGAGGCGCAGTGGCGCGCCCGGAAACGCGAAAGCATGTGATTTCCGACAGGGTGCCGTCTGTCTCAAAAAAGATGCCGCCGTCGAAATTCATCACGTCTTTCCGGACGGACTTTTCTTTTTTTTCCGGCTTTTGCTGCTCGCGATTCGCGGTCGCGGCGGGAACCAGCATCAGAAGCGCGAAAAGAACGGCGGAAACAGCTTTTTGCAAGAAGCGGCCCATTCCCATCTTTCTGAGGAGTTCAGTGTACTCCCGCCGCTTTTGCCTTGAGCAAAAACGTGATGCCGTCCGTTGTATATAAGGATTTTCCGCCATCGGTTTTTTGCGGCGGCACTTTCCCGGCGCGAACGGCTTGAATCGCCGTAACAAGCTTTGGAAGAACATCGGGATTCGCGACCGGAATGTTATGTGCGCCAAGCACAAGCTTCAACTGCGGCGCTAGCGCCGCCAGTTTCTTTACCGACGCCTCGTACGCAGCGAGATCCGTTTCCGGCCGAAAGAGCCAGATCGGAGCGGGATAATACGTGTCGCCTGTGAAAAGGAGCCCATTTTCCCGGTCGAGCAGCGCGATGGCGTCCGGTGTGTGACCCGGCACCGAAAGAATTTCCAGCGTGCGGCCGCCAAGATTGATCTTGAAGCCGTCACCAATCGTTCTGGAAATCTTCCACGGTTTTGTCGCGTACGTCCTGGCATCGAATCCCTTGGGCAAATTGCCGCAAATCTGATCCGGCGTGATTTCCGCCTGGGCATCTTCGCGCGAGCCTCGCGCATTGGTCCGCGTGAACTCGGTATCCATCCCGTAGACGAAAGCGAACTGCCAGTTGCCTCCGACGTGGTCGTCGTGCGTGTGAGAATTCACGACGACGACCGGGCGCGAAGTCAGCTGAGTGGTCACCCTATGAATGTTCGCAATACCCATCCCGGTATCGAAGAGAACCGCTTGCTTGTGGCCGACAATGAGGTAGGAGATGACTTCCTCCGCTTGATGCGGCTCGTAAATTGCAAATACGTCCGGCGCGACCTTGTATACCTCAAACCACGGATCGCTCTCGAGAACGCGCTGCAGCCCCTTGTACTCCGGCCGCGGAAGCGCCCGGCACCATTCCGGAGTGCTGTTGCTCTGTGGCGTCAGCAAGAGTGGCATGAGGCAGGCCAGGAAAACCGACACCAGTGCTTTGCCAAAATGCACGTTTCCTCCGAGTCTTGCGCTAGCTTCTGGAGCCGGGGGCACCATGGTATAGCCGCAAGTGGCGGCGAGCAAATGGCGGAAGGAAATTGTGCGAACAGCTCCCGGACTATTTGCCGTACTTTTCGTAGAAATTGTTCGTGAACAGCTCGTCCGGATCGTAAATGCGCTTGGTCGCAAAAAATTCATCCACGCGCGGGTACGCTTTGCGAAGCTGTTCCTTCGAATAGAAAAGCTGGTAGGGAAGATAGTAGGTGCCGTCAAGTCCGAGCGCGAGATCAATCAGGTCGGTCGTGGTCTTCTGCAAAATTTGGCCCTCGCGCTCGTTGAATTTCTGGTTGAAGTACAGCACGTAGGCAAACATGTCCTGTTTCGCGTAGTTCAGCGTGGTGATCTGGTCTTTGCGCACGATTCGAATCGTCACGTTGATGAGATTCGCGCCATTGCCCTTCACGATGCTTCGTAAGCCGTCCACGAACTGCGGCATCTTGTCGTGCGGAATAAAATATTCCTGCAGGATGTCGGTGTCTCGCAGCCGGTTGTTCAGATAATCCATCGAATCGTACATTTCCTGGTTGCGGGAAACCAGGCAGCCCTCTTCCCGGCTCATCGCTTCGTTGCGCGAAAGACAGTTGTGCAGCCGCGGCTCTCCGTATTTTTCCATCGTCCAGCGGAAGCGCCGCCCGGTGTCGCCGGTCTTCGAAAAATTGATGATGAACCGGTCGAGCCACACGTAGCGCGGCAGCTTCAGCGGAACCAAGGGCACGTCCGTGTGCGTTTTTTCGTAGGTATGAATCGCGGTTTCCGCCAGGAATGTGGAAGGCGACATCGAGAGCCGCCCGTACGCGAGCCCGATATTCGGGTTTCCTTCGACGTTTCTCTCGTAATAGCTCGCAAAACCTTTGTAATCCAGGTGGTGCGTCTTCCAGAGGTACATCTCGTTGTCTACGACGTCCAGGTCCACGTCGAGAATAATCCCCATCAAGCCGTAGCCGCCGAGCGAGTGATGAAAAAGCTCGGCATTTTCCGTTGGGCTGCATTGCTTAACGTCGCCATTGCTCAGCAGGATGCGGAACGAACGCACTGTCGGCGCAACTTGCCCTGGATTGTGCGCGATGCCGTGCGCGTTGACGCTTAGCGTACCGCCCACCGTGAAAATATTGATGGATTGCATGGCCTTGACTGCGAGCCCGTATTGATCGAGGTACAACTGCAACTGTTTCCACGTCGCGCCGGTCTGCACATTGAGAATTTTGTGTTCCTTGTCCAGCCGGACCTGCTGGAATCCGCGCATGTCGAGAACCAGTCCGTCCTTCACGAACGTGTGCCCGCCCATGCTGTGCCGCGAACCGGCAGCGGTCACTTTCAATTTGTGATCCCGCGCAAATTGCAAGGCGTTCTGAATATCCTGCACGGTCGTGACTTTGACGATGCCGTAGACCGCAGTCTTGTTCAGGTAGCTGGCGTCGTTGATGTAGCCGCCCACCTGCTCGAACGGCACCTGAGCTGCGGGAGGAACTTGCAGGACCAGTGTCGTCGGCTTGGTTTGATCGGCATTCGGCGGATACACGAAGTCGGATTCTTTATCCTTTGCGGGGGCGGCAGAGTAATCGAAGAATTTCTTCGCGACCAGGACCAGCAGCGAGGCCACTAGCAGCAGCGCGATCAGCCAGCGCCTTCTGCGGGACGGGGAAGTTTTGTTTTGCATGTTTCCGCGAAGCGGTTGCTTTCCCGGCAAGTATAGAGTAACTATGCTCTGTCTGAACTGCCCGAAGCTTACTATGCCTAAACAAATAGCAACAATTCAAAAGTGTGCCTGGGGATTTGCCGCGCTCTTTCTCGGTGTCTACTTGCTGGACTACGTTCCCGGAATCATGGACGCGAACGGCCTGATGTTTGGCTTGTTCCACATGACGAGGATCGTGGACCTCGGGCACCTCGGTGCTGGAGCGCTCGGTGTGATCGGCGCGCTCACTTCGGCGCGCGGCGCGCGTATCTATTTTTACGTTTTGGGAACCTGGTATTTGATCGACGTGGCCGTTTATTTCTATACGCATCTGCATCAAATCTCTTTGAAGACCAATATTCTCGTCAACCTGCCGCATATCCTCATTTTCATCGCAGCCTTCTGGATCGCCGCCAAAGTGAGCCGCAGCCCCGCAGAGGCATGAGCCCCCGATGCGCGAAAGGCTGAAGCGCTTCTTCAAGCGGAGAATCCTGCCGTTTTTCCTGGTCGTGTTTGGAGCATTCGTTTTATTCGTCGCGGTCTTTTGGTTGAAGTGTGCTTTCGTGAAACCCGCAGTCGGGCAACCTTCCGTGATTGCGCAGCACGGAAACGCTGCACCTGACATCGGTGAGAAAAATCGTAGGCCGCTCGAGGACTCCTATTTTTCCTATCCCGAGTGGTACATCGTCTGGAGTTACGAAGAGCGCGCGCAGTACCTGCCCAAGAATCTGCCGAGCGGCTTTCCGTACTTTGCTTCGGTTGGCCAATATTGGCGCTCGTACTGTTTCATCTGCGGACTGACGCAAAGCCGCCATCAATTCAATTTTGGCGATCACCTGAGTTCCTTCGTACTCGGCGGCAGCTTCGCGCTCGAATACGCCATCCGCGGCGCGTACGAACAAACCATCGGACGACTCAGCGAATGGACCAGCTCGCAGGAGCTCGTGGAAGAAGACGCCTACGCCGCGCGGGTGGCGCGCGAATACGCCGATTTCGTTTACATCCGTCCGTTCTACGAGTTCCATTTCGCTCACGCGCTGAAGCAGCTTTGGAAAGAGACGCCCCTCTGGGGCAAGCATCCCATTCGAAAGTGGGAACGAAAATTCATCCTCAGCGTCGACTACGGCATCGAAGCGATTTACGCCGGGGCCATGGAAATAGCCAGCCACCTCGCCTACGGGACCGAATCGGCCGACACGCACACATGGATCGAGAACGCGCCTGACTCTCTTTTTCGGGAATATCCTCGCGTAAAAAAAGCAAAAGACGTCAGCTCGCAATCCTATGTCGTGATCATTCCGCGCTACCAGGAATTCACCGATCTTGCCGTCAAGCTGGCGAGTCGCGATGTACATTTCTTGCAGATCGCCGGAAACGACGAAATCATGCTGACCGTGGTCGCTCCGAAAGCCTGGAACTACGATTTGCCCGCGAACGAAGCAAGCCTGCTTTTCACGGTAAACTTCTTGACGCAGCCCCAGATGAGGCGATTCGCGCTCGAATGCCCGGTCCGCTCCTTGCATTCTGTCCTGAGCAATCTGGCTGCCCACGGCTTCAAAATCGAGCACATCTACGACTACTGAATCACCGGCGCACCCTAATTCTCCACGGAACAAAAAACAAGGCGCCGCCGTATCTACCGGCAGCAGTCCATCCCTAAGCCTAGGTGCGCCTCGGGGGTATCCGATGACGAACTTCTGGCAAGACATCCGGTACGCGTTTCGCATGCTTTCGAATAGCCGCGGATTCGCTCTGATCGCTATTCTGACGCTCGCCCTGGGGATCGGCGCGAATACCGCGCTCTTTTCCGTCGTGAACGGCGTGCTGCTGAATCCGTTGCCGTTTTCAAATCCCGACGAACTCTACGCTGTTTATTCGAAAACTGCGGCGTTTGGGCAAAGCTCAATTTCCTATCCGAATTTCCTCGACTGGCAGAAGCAAAACCATTCTTTTTCGAACCTAAGTGCTTTCCGATCCGACGACTACAATTTGACCGGGGCGGGCGAACCGGAGCGACTGCACGCGCATATGGTCTCTGCGGAATTTTTCCCCACCCTTGGCCTCAATCCCTTGCTGGGCCGCAACTTCCGCCCCGAAGAAGATCGGGCGGGCGCGGGCCCCGTGGCGATTCTTGGCGATGGTTTGTGGAAACGCAAATTCGGCTCGTCGCCGGAGGTTCTCGGAAAAAACGTCACGCTCAACGGCAAGTCCTACACGATCGTCGGCGTCGCCCAGGCGCGCATTCAGGGGATTAGTCCTTCGGACGTCTATGTGCCCATCGGCCAGTGGGCCGATCCGACGTTTCTCGACCGTCGCATCAGCATGGGTATGAACTCGATCGGTCGTCTCAGGCCCGGCGTCACATTCGCTCAGGCGGGCGCGGACATGGACTCCGTCGCGCAAAACCTTGCTGCAGCCTATCCCGATGCGGACAAAGGCACAGGTATCACGTTGGTTCCGCTCAAGACGGATGTCGTCGGTGACGTCCGCGGAATTCTGCTCGTGCTGCTGGGCGCGGTCGGCTTTGTTCTTCTGATCGCTTGCGCTAATGTCGCGAACCTCCTGCTCGCGCGTTCGACCGGGCGCACGCGCGAGTTTGCCATCCGCTCGGCGCTCGGGGCCAGCCCCGCGCGCGTCATCCGCCAGTTGCTCACCGAAAGCGTAATCCTTGGCATCGCCGGTGGCGTGATCGGCTTGCTTCTCGCAAAGCTGGCGATGCGTGCCATACTCACCGGATTGGCAGACGCGCTTCCGCGCACCGACGAAATCGCGCTCGATTCCCACGTCCTGCTTTTCACGGCCGGCATTTCCATTCTCACGGGTATCGTTTTCGGACTCGCGCCTGCGATCAAGATGTTGCAGCCACGATTGAGCGAAACGCTGAAGGAAGGCGGACGCGGATCGAGCGGCGCACGCCATCGCGCGCAAAGCGTTTTCGTCGTCGTCGAAATGGCCATGGCGCTCGTTCTTTTGGTCGGCGCGGGACTGATGATTCGAAGCCTCGCCGCGCTCTGGGGAATTAATCCCGGTTTCGATCCACACAACGCGCTGTCGTTCGCAACTTCTCTGACTTCCGATCCCTCCGTGACGCCAGGCCAGTTGCGTTCGAAATACCGCGAAAGTCTGCGGCAATTCGAAAGCGTCCCCGGAGTGGAATCCGTCGCCATGATTGGCGGCTCGCTCCCAATGACCGGCGATTCCGAAGTTCCGTTCTGGCTCGAAGGACAGGCACCGCCGGCCAACCAAAACGATATGACGTTTGCGCTTTTCTATCTCGTGACGACGCCTTATCAGCAGGCCATGCGCATTCCTCTTCAGCGCGGACGTTTCTTCAGCGATCGCGACGACGAGCATTCGCGGGTCGTCGCGGTGATTGACGCTACGTTTGCGCGCAAATATTTTCCCAACGTCGATCCCGTTGGAAAGCGCATCAACGTCGGGCTGCTCGATATCCAGCCGGAAATCATTGGCGTTGTGGGCCACGTCGAGCACTGGGGCCTGGGCGCCAAAGGCCACGACACTCTGCAGTCGCAACTCTATCTGTCCGTCTGGCAAGTGCCGGACCGGTTCTGGCCGCTTCTTTCCAGCGGCTCGGGCTACGTCGCGCGCACAACGTCTTCTCCGCTCGGCGTCGTCAGCGCGATTCGCGAAGCCGCGGTGAAAGGGGATCCCAGCTCCGTCGTGTTTGGCGCCCGGCCGTTGCAAGAAATTGTCGCCAATTCCATCGCGACGCAGCGGCTGGCGATGATTCTTCTCAGCGTTTTCTCTGCGCTAGCGCTGGTGCTTTCGGCGATCGGAATTTACGGCGTGATTTCCTACCTCACCGGGCAGCGCACGCATGAAATCGGGATTCGCGTGGCGCTGGGCGCGTCGAGCCGCGACGTGCTGCGCATGGTGCTCGGCGAAGGAATGAAAATCACGCTCATCGGCGTGGCCATCGGTCTTGCTGCGGCGCTCGGATTGACGCGGCTGATTGCGAAACTAATTTACGGCGTCGGCGCATCCGATCCGATCACGTTTGCGGGCGTCGCCATTCTTCTGACTGGAGTGGCGCTGCTCGCGTGCTACATTCCGGCGCGGCGCGCGATGCGCGTGGACCCGATGATCGCTCTGCGTTACGAGTGACCGTTCCACAACTATTTCGCGAACCGCGACGCAAAAGCCGCTTTCCACGCTGGCGGGGACGCCGGCCTCACGATGCGGAGTTGGCCTGTCAAACGGCACTCTCCGCAGGCGTTTTTTTAAGGTTTAGCGTCGCATTGTCGATCAGCGGCCGCGCCCAGAACCCAACGCTCAGAACGACGCCAAACGTGAGATACAAGAAGGCCATTCCGCTTCGCAACCCCGCGTAGTCGCCGATCCGCCCGATAATGACCGGCACGATGGCTGCGCCAATAATTCCAGTGCCCAAAATTCCCGAGAATGAACCGTGATACTCCACGACGGAATTCAGCGCGAGCGACACCACGATGGGCCACATGACCGAAGCAAACAAGCCGATTGCCGGAAACGCCATCAGCGAAACTCGGGCGGGACCGAACAAGGCCGCAGATAGGCAGAGCAGCGCTCCGGCGCAGGCGCCAATCAGCACCTTGCGGCTATTGAAGAGTTTCAGCAGCAACAGGCCAATCACGCAACCTACGGTGAGCAAGCCCCAAAACCAAGAGACCGCTACGGCGCCCGTAGTGTGGGGATCGAATCCGTGATATCGGTGGAGAAAATTCGAAATCCAGTTTGCAGTTCCCTGTTCGCAGCCCGTGTATGCGAACATCGCTACAAAATACAGCCAAACCGCGGACTGCCGCATAAGGCTTCGGTACATGTCCAACGAGCCGGCGCGTTCTTCGGCGGTGTGCTGGACAGCGGGAAACCTGGACAAGACCAGGACCACCATCATCAGCAGAGCGCAGACGGCAAAGACCCAATAGATGGAAGCCCATGGCAGCTCCGGGGGAGTGAGTCTGCCCAGAACACGCAACAAGGCGCTATGGTGCGAAGCATTGTTGAGATTCAAAACCAGATACGAGTAGATACGTGGGCTGATGAACGAGGCGCTGCCGAATACCAGTTGAGCGAGCGCCGAGTTGAAAGCGTAATGTTCTTCCCCGCCCGCGACCCGCAACAACGGATTGATGGCCACTTGCAGCGTGGCCATGCCCGCGCCGATGGCGAACAAGGACACCACCGCGATATTGTACCGAGGGAACAGCGCGAAGCTGAGGGAGCCGAGCGTCGCGGCGAGAAACGACACGATCATCACCGGTTTCTCGGTGAACCGCTCCACGAGAAAGCCCGCTGGAATGGACATCACGCCGTAAGCGATGAAAAACGCAAACACGAGAAATCCGGCGGCCATCAGGCTCACGCGAAAGCTGCTGATGATGTCCGGGACGATCGCGTTAATGATGTTGGTCAACAGGGAGATCACGAAAAACGTCAGGAGAACCAGACTTACCATGTAGCGGTTCCGTCTCATCGGTCGTGGCTCTCCTGGTTTTTGCTGCTTGACCGGTCAAACTGCCTGGTTGACCTTTTGCCCGAAGCGGTGATGCCAGACGCGGGCCGCGCCGATTAAGTTGGCGTCTTCGCCGAGCGAGGCCAGGGCGAGTTCCGTCTTCTCAAACGGCACAAACCGGCATCCCTGGGCAATCACTTTTCGGATGTCGTCGAGACTCACGCTCTTCATCACGCTGCCGCCCAAGACAATCCTGTCCGGCACAAACAAGTTGATCAAGTTGGCCAAACCCAGCCCGAGGTAATAGGCCTCGCGCGCCACGGCTCCACGCGCCAGTGCGTCGCCTTCCTTCGCAAGCTGGAAAATTTCCCTGGCGCTTGGACCTTCCGCTGATTGGCGGTCTGCCGGCGCCTGGCTCTTGAACCATGCCGCCATCGCCGGGCCTGTCGCCAGCGCTTCCCAGCATCCCCGGAAGCCGCAGGTGCAGAGCGGCCCCGAGGCGTCCACGACGTGATGACCCACTTCGGGATGGGAACGGTCCGCGCCGCGATAGAGTTCGCCGTCCAAAATAATTCCGCCGCCAATTCCCGTGCCGACCGTCACATAGATCAATCGCGACTTGCCTTTTCCCGCGCCCCAGGCCGCTTCTCCCAGCGCCGCGGCATCGCCGTCGTTTTCCAGGGCCGCGCGGACGTTGAATTCGCGCGCCAGATCTTTTACTGGGTTGCAGCCTTTCCATTCCGGAAGAAAATCCACGTCGCCGAATTCGCCGGTGAACGGGTAAACCCAACCCGTCGAGCCGATGCCGATGCCGGAAAGTTCAACGCGAGCGATTTGCGCCGACTCGCGCAGCAGGCGGACCATCTGCGCAAGCCCGCTGGGGTAAGCGCGGGCGGCGTCGGTCGGGCATTCCACCCGGGACAAGACCTTGCCGCGGTCGTCCACGATGCCCGCGGCAATTTTTGTTCCTCCGATGTCGACGGCGCCAATCACGGTTTTCCTCCGCTGCTCTGCTTGGGCAGCAATCCATACTCGTCTTCGACCACGAAGGAACAGAGACGAAAGGAATCACAATCCACTCCCGAGAGACGCGACAAGCGTTCGGCTGCGAGTTGCACCGGGATGATGTCGATGAGAAATTGCCACTCGGGCGGAATCGCAGGGAGTTGAAACACGAGATCGGCCGCGTCGTCCGGAAGATTCTGGCCGATCAGCATGACGCTCGCGCCGAGTTGCCGGAGATCCCACGCGACGGCCAGATCCTGTTCACGCATCTGGGCGCCGTCGATCCACATGCCGAAACGAAAATCCTTGGCGATCATTTCCTGCGGGCCATGGCGGAAGCTGCCGGTGCCCATCGCGGTCGCGGGCGATTTCACGCCTTCTTCCCAAAGCAGCCGCGCTTCGTAGCAACTTCCAAGGCTGGAACCGCGGGCCAGAAAATAGGTGGCCGCGCCGGGCAGGAACCAGTTCGTATGCGCAATTTGTTCCTGCCAGCGAGGAATGGTGCGTCCTGCTTCTGCAACCGCCCGCGTCAGCGATTCAGTAAGTTCTGGATCAGTAACCCCTTGCCGAAAAACGCCCGATTTGTCATTCCGACCCTCAGGCTGCGGTCCTCCGCAGCCTGATGCGGAGGAATCTGCTTTTTCCCCAATCAGAGGGTTCGCCAGCATTCCCGCCGCCAGCGCCAGCGTCGTATAGGTGTTCACCGAAATAGCGTGATCGAACTGGATGGGCACGACGATCGCCGTGTGCGCCTCTTTGGCCAACGGGCTGTCAGGAGCATTCGTGATACCGATAATTTTGACGCCCGCCTCCTGCGCCTTGCTCGCCAACTGCACAATTTCCGTGCTCTTGCCGCTGCGCGAAATGATGATCATCGCGGAGTCTTTGGGAAACGCGGCAAATCGCAGCAGTTCGTCGGCATCGAGCAAGTAAACCGGACACCCATGCTGATGAAACATCGCGCCAACGTTCAAAGCCGCATGCCAACTGCTGCCGATCCCCGTCAAGTAAACGTGCCGCGCATTGCGGATGGCATCGGCCGCCGCATCGAGAGCGGGCTTGCCCGCCTTGGAGAGGTACTCAATGGTTCGCCGCAATTCCTCCGGCTGGCGAAGTATGTCGCGCAAGAAATGGGTCATGGGCGGCTAAGACGCTCCGCTGGCGCCGCCTTCGCGTCGTAGTTACCCCACAAGACGGTCTTCGGCGTCGGCTTCAGCGTGCATGTTCCCTGCATTTCGACTTGTTCACGTAGCGCAACACTTATAACTAATGAAAATATGAAAAATCTCACCATTCAGCCTCCGGCCTTCTAATCTTCCCTCACGTATCTGAATCCATTGGGTGTCCCGTTGAGGCCCTTCACAAACTCACGATGCATGGACTGGATTTGTCGGATCTCTTCCGTGGTTCCGCACCATTCCTCGGGCCGGGGCTTACGGTCGGGACACGAATCGCAGTGACGTTTCTTGAAATCTGCGTACGCTGAGTCAAGATCCTTCCCTTCGACATGGTAGTTGTGGAGGGTACAGTGAATCATCTTTGATCCAGCCGTAGTGATATTGAACATCCGCGCTATCTGTCTTGCGATTGGTCCAGTAGCTCCCAGACTGTCCAAAATGTACTCGCAGGTTGCAAGCACACGTTTCGAGCTAGTGTCCTTCGCGGCGACCCGAAGGCCCCAAACTAACGGGTCATTTTCATCGCTCACATCAATGCCCAGCGCAGATGCCATGTTCTGAAGGGCCTGCCAAATGGTGTCTCCGTGGTAGTCGCCCTCCACTCGCTCACCCGTCCAGCGCTTCTTGGCACGTTCCAGTTTTGTCAAAACATCTGCGCGCATCGCGTCATCTGGTAGCCTCTGCGCCGTTTCCAAGGCCCAGCGGTATTCATCCGTATCGGCAGAACGCGTGGTCAGAAGCGCCCCGAGCAACGCAAATGCCATTCCTTCCTCATCGCCAGCATCTTCGCTTATCCAGGAAGCTAGTTTGCAAATTCGGAATGCAGACTGCGCGAATACATTTGCCACTGTAGGTTTGTTCTCTGAACGGAGCGTAACTAAGAAATGTCCGAGCGCGTCGACAATACCCACAAGTGGCCGGCTTAGTATCCAGCGATCCGCGTAGTTGGCTGAGTATCGAACTAGACGTAAACATTGGTTGTACTTGGCTACTACTCGCCGAGTGATTTCGGTTCGCTGTGCGTAGAGGCCAATCGCTAGCAGAGGATTGTCGAACGTCTCAGCATGTTGTTTTTCAGCCAAAAATAGGCTGGAGTTTTCGTGCACTAGATCGTCCAGTTCGGCTGCGGTTTTCATTATGAGCGCGTAGAACTTCAGATGGGCTGGTCCCCGCTTAGTCAGCTCTTGAAGGGATCGGGCATGTGCGAGAACAGCCTTCGGCATCTCGGCTTGCGGCCTCCCACTTCGGAAAATTATTGCCGAATCAATGTGCCCCAGTTGGGTCAGCGCCCAGACTTTCGCCTCAATCGATGCGTCAGGATCGTTAGATACGCTCACGGCACGAGTGCGAGCTTGTTCGTACTCCCGTTGTTTGTAGAAGTCGGCGATCTTCCTGAGCTTAAGAATGTTGCTCTTCTCTTGGTACGCCTGATATAGCGCTTCCTGGTTGGGTACGTGCTGTAGCGAGTCAGCAAATGAGCTATTTGAAGAAGACGTGATCTCTCGATTTGCCAAGGCGAGGTGGATGTCACCAAGACATTTGAGAAACTCGGGCGCCGTTGCAGGCAGTATCTGCCCCGCGGGAATTCTCGCCGTTACGTATTTCGCGTCCGCGTTCTGAAGTGACTCTGAGAGTTGTTTGTCCAGTTGAGGTGCGCACCAGTAGACCTTCTTCGAAGCCACATCTGCGTGGATTAGGAAGATCGGTTGCCGCATCTCTAGGGCGTAGTGACGCGCGTGATCGGCGGAGAGTTCTTGCGAGATGAACGTCCCGTCAGCGGAGTACTCGGATGAGGCTGAACTCTTAAGCTGAACATGAAACCACGCTCCGGTAGCCGACTTCTTTTCAAAAACCTGAACGTTCGAGTCGACACCGTAATCCCGCTGGGTGTCGTTAACAACCCACCCAAACGACTCGAGCACCTCGCGAAGCAGGCGATTGCCCTCTTGATCGATGTCGTGTTGCTCGGGCTTCGTAATCATGGATGTGTCATCTCCTCGGGTTTGACGAGGGCGTCGAATTCTTCGGCGGTGACGTAGCCAAGCTTGATGGCGGCTTCTCGGAGGCTGATGCGCGAGTGATGCGCAGCTTTGGCGACCTGGGCGGCTTGGTCGTAGCCGATTTTGGGGGCGAGGGCGGTGACGAGCATCAGCGAGTTTTGGACGTACTTATCAATCTGCTCGCGGTTGGCTTCGATGCCGCGGATGCAATGTTCGACGAAACTGTTGCAGGAGTCGGCGAGGAGTTCGACGGAATGCAGATAGTTGAAAATGATCACGGGCTTGAAAACGTTGAGCTCGAAATTACCTTGCGAACCGGCGAAGCCGATGGCGGCGTCATTGCCCATCACTTGCACGGAGACCATGGTGAGGGCTTCGGCCTGCGTGGGATTTACCTTGCCGGGCATGATGGAGGAGCCGGGCTCGTTTTCGGGGAGCGTGAGTTCGCCGAGGCCGCAGCGCGGGCCGGAGGCGAGCCAGCGAATGTCGTTGGCGATTTTCATGAGCGAAGCGGCAAGAGTTTTCAGCGCCCCGGAGGCAAAGACGAGTTCGTCGTGCGCCGAGAGCGCGGCGAATTTATTGGGATGCGAGCGGAACGGGAGGCCGGTGAGCTCGGCGATTTTACGGGCGGCGCGTTCGGCGAATTCGGGATGCGCGTTGAGTCCGGTACCGACGGCCGTGCCGCCGATGGCGAGATCGTAGAGGCCGTCTAGGGCGACGGCGATGCGGCCGCCGTCGCGGTCGAGCAAATTTACGTAGCCGGAAAATTCCTGGCCGAGGGTGAGCGGCGTGGCGTCCTGCAAATGCGTGCGGCCGATTTTTACGACATCGGCGAATTCCTTAGCTTTGGCGTCGAGAGCGTCGCGAAGA
>JACXTT010004356.1_pt1 | contig 21044 bp, 20 predicted proteins | sample 9270951 | NCBI WGS metagenome assembly JACXTT01 (sample SAMN15532306, study PRJNA645909) | rock metagenome | isolation source: weathered quartz diorite | place: Puerto Rico | collected 2017-06-21
GTGGTCGGCGGCGGCGCTTCGGCGATGGATGCCGCCGCGAGCGCGCTCGAAGCCGGCGCCGCGCGCGTCGACCTGCTGATCCGCCGCGCCGACCTGCCGCGCGTCAACAAGGGCAAGGGCGCCGGCAACCCGGGCATGGTCCACGGCTTCTGGCAATTGCCGGACGAATGGAAATGGCGCATTCGCCACTACATCAACGTGCAGCAGGTGCCCCCGCCGCACGGCAGCACGCTGCGCGTGTCACGCCACGCGAACGCGCATTTCCAGCTCGGCACGCCGGTGCTGGGCGCGGCGCAGCGGGCCGACGGGGCATTGCGGCTCGACACGGCCCAGGGCCCGCTGGCGGCGGACTTCGTCGTCTTCAGCACGGGCTTTCGCACCGACTGGGCGCTGCGCCCCGAGTTCGCCGCGTTCTCCTCGCAGGTGCGTGTCTGGCAAGACCGCTTCGCGCCGCCCGAGGGCATGGCCGACAGCGAGCTCGCCGAATCGCCCGATCTGGGCCCGCTGTTCGAATTCCAGGAAAAGACGCCGGGCGCCTGCCCTGGGCTGGAGCGTGTGCACTGCTTCAACTACGCCGCCTCGCTCTCGCACGGCGCCGCGGCCGGCGACATTCCGCAGATCACCGACGGTGCCCAGCGCCTGGCGCGCGGCCTGGCCGCCAGGTTGCTGAATGAAGACGCCGACCAGCACTTCGCCGCCATGCAGCGCTATGCCGAGCCCGAGCTCGACGGCGACGAATGGACGCCTTCGGCGCTGCCGCCCTACGTCGAACCCGCCGAAGCCGGCGACCGCGAGGTGGCGCCGTGACCGGTTGGCTGCTGCGTCGCGTGCTGCAGGCGCTGGGCGTCGTGGTGGTGATGACGGTGATCGTCTTCATCGGCCTGCATGCCATCGGCAACCCGATCGACATCCTGATCGGCGAGGACATGAACCAGCAGGAGCGCCTGGCCGCCATCGCGCGGCTCGGGCTCGACCAGCCGCTGTGGCGCCAGTACCTGGCCTTCGTCGACGGCGCGCTGCACGGCAGCCTGGGTCGCAGCTTCGTCTACCAGGAAGACGCCGTGCGCCTGATCCTGCAGCGCCTGCCGGCCACCATGGAGCTGGCCTTCGCGGCGCTGCTGATGGCGATCGTGGTGGGCGTGCCGCTGGGGCTCTTCGCGGGCATGAAGCCCGAGCACCCGGTGTCGCGCACGCTGATGGCCACCAGCATCGTCGGCTTCTCGCTGCCGGCCTTCTGGGTCGCGCTGATGCTGATCATGGTGTTCAGCGTGCAGCTTGGCTGGCTGCCCGCGAGCGGGCGCGGCGCCACGCGCGAACTGTTCGGCGTGCAGTGGTCCTGGCTCACGCTCGACGGCTGGCAGCACCTGCTGCTGCCGGCCTTCAACCTGGCGCTGTTCAAGATCTCGCTGGTGCTGCGGCTCACGCGCGCCGGCGTGCGCGAAGTGCTGCCGCAGGACTACGTGAAGTTCGCACGCGCCAAGGGCCTGACGCCCACGCGCGTGGTGCTGATGCACGTGATGCGCAACACCATGATCCCGCTGGTCACGGTGCTGGGACTGGAGCTGGGCGCGACCATCGCCTATGCGGTGGTCACCGAGAGCATCTTCGCCTGGCCGGGCGCCGGCAAGCTGATCCTCGACAGCATCAACTCGCTCGACCGGCCCGTGGTGGTGGCCTACCTGATGGTGGTCGTCGTGATCTTCGTGACGCTGAACCTCATCGTCGACCTGCTCTACAAACTGCTCGACCCGCGCGTGCGGCTGGAAGGCGCGAAATGAGCGCAGCAAAAAGCTACGACGAGCGCTCGATCTGGTGGCGCGTGGCCGCCGACTTCCTGCATTCGCGCATCGCCATCGGCGGGCTGGTGGTGCTCGGCATCGTGGTGCTGGCCGCGCTGCTCGCGCCGTGGATCACGCCGCAGAACCCCTACGACCTGCTGCAGCTGGACGTGCTCGACGCGCGCCTGCCGCCGGGCTCGCACAGCAGCGAGGGCGGCTACACCTACTGGCTCGGCACCGACGGGCAGGGCCGCGACCTGTACTCGGCCATCGTCTACGGGCTGCGCATCAGCCTGACGGTGGGCGTGGGCTCGGCGCTGATCGCCGCGGTGGTCGGCACGCTGGTCGGCCTGATTGCCGCCTATGCCGGCGGCAAGGTCGACGCGCTGCTCATGCGCCTGGTCGACCTGCTGCTGTCCTTCCCGACCATCCTGATGGCGCTGATGATCCTGGCCTATGTCGGCAAGGGCGTGGGCAACGTGATGCTCACGCTGGTGCTGCTCGAATGGGCCTACTACGCGCGCACCGCCCGCGGCCAGGCATTGGTCGAGGCGCGGCGCGAATATGTGGATGCGGCGCAGGGGCAGGGCATCCCGCGCTGGCGCATCGTCACCGGCCACATCCTGCCGAACTGCCTGCCGCCGCTGCTGGTGATCGGCGCGCTGCAGATCGCGCGCGCCATCACGCTGGAAGCCACGCTGTCCTTCCTGGGGCTGGGCGTGCCGATCACCGAGCCCTCGCTCGGGCTGCTGATCTCCAACGGCTACCAATACCTGCTGTCCAACGAATACTGGATCAGCTTCTTCCCCGGCGTCGCCCTGCTGGCCGCCATCGTCGCGATCAACCTTGTCGGTGACCAGTTGCGCGACGTGCTCAACCCGAGGTTGCAGAAATGAGCGCCGTTCCCGTGCAAGACCTCGAGGTGCCGACGCTCGAGGTGCGCAACCTGCAGACGCGCTTTCACACGCGCGCCGGCGTGCTGCCGGTGGTCGACGGCGTGTCCTTTACGCTGGGGCGCGGCAAGGTGCTGGGGCTGGTGGGCGAGTCGGGCTCGGGCAAGTCGGTCACGGGTTTCTCGATCATGGGCCTGGTCGATCCGCCGGGAAAAGTCGAGGGCGGCCAGGTGCTGTTCCAGGGCCGCGAACTCACGCAGCTGCCTGCGATCGAGCGGCGCGAACTGCGGGGCAACCGCATCGCGATGATCTTCCAGGACCCGATGGCCACGCTCAACCCGGTGCTGCGGGTCGACACGCAGATGATCGAGGCGGTGAAGGCGCACAAGCGCGTCTCCACCGAAGAAGCACGCCGCCATGCGCGCGACACGCTGGGGCTGATGGGCATCCCGAGCCCGGAGGAGCGGCTGCGCGCCTATCCGCACCAGCTCTCGGGCGGCATGCGCCAGCGCGTGGCAATTGCCATTGCGATGCTGCACGGGCCCGACCTGATCATTGCGGACGAGCCGACCACCGCGCTGGACGTGACGATCCAGGCACAGATCCTCTCGGAAGTGCAGAAGCTGGTGCGCGAGACCGGCACCTCGCTGATCTGGATCAGCCACGACCTCTCCGTGGTGGCGAGCCTGGCCGACGAGATCGCCGTGATGTATGCCGGGCGCATCGTCGAGCACGGCACGGTGGCCGACGTGCTCGACCATCCGCAGCATCCGTACACGCGCGGGCTGATCGACAGCCTGCCGAGCGCGAACGAACGCGGCGCGCGGCTGCGGCAGATCCAGGGCATGACGCCGAGCCTGCTGAAGATGCCGGCCGGCTGCGCCTTCGCGCCGCGCTGCCCGCATGCGGACGCGGCCTGCGAGCAGCAGCGACCCGAGGTATCCCGCCCGAGGCACGATGCCCCCTGGCACGAGGTGCGCTGCTTTCATCCGCAGCGCGACAAGCCCGTGCCCGCGGTGCCGGCCGCACCACCCGCCGCGGCGCGCGTTGCCGCGCAGGAACAAGACGTGCCGGTGATCGAACTGCGCCAGGTCGCGCAGCGCTTCGGCGCCACGCTGCCGCCCGGTGCGGTCGCCCGTGCGCTGCGCAGCGTCGGCCTGAGCAAGCCGCCGGTGGTCACGCATGCGGTCGATGTGGTCGACCTTTCCGTGCGACCCGGCGAGGTGGTCGGCCTGGTCGGCGAATCGGGCTGCGGCAAGTCGACGCTGGGCCGCATCGCCGCCGGGCTGCTGACGCCCACGGAGGGCGAAGTGATCGTCGGCGGCAAGCCGGTGGCGAGCCTTTCGGCGCAGGAACAGCTTGCGGCGCGGCTGCGCATCCAGATGGTCTTTCAAGACCCGTATGCGAGCCTGAACCCGCGCCTGCGCGTCTCGCGCATCGTGGGCGAGGCCGCGCTGCTGCACGGCCTGACCGACGCGGCCGGGCAGGACGACTACGTGTGCGCCCAGCTGGAGCGTGCCGGGCTCGACCCCGCGCTGCGCCATCGCTACCCGCATCAGTTCAGCGGCGGCCAGCGCCAGCGCATCGGCATCGCGCGGGCGCTCGCGGTGCAGCCTTCGATGCTGGTGTGCGACGAGGCCGTGGCGGCGCTGGATGTGTCGATCCAGGCGCAGATCCTCAACCTCTTCATGGACCTGCGCGACCAGCTCGGGCTGGCGTACCTCTTCATCAGCCACGACCTGGGCGTGATCGAGCATCTGTGCGACCGCGTGGTCGTGATGTACCTCGGCCGCGTGGTCGAGAGCGCGCCGGTGGCCGATCTTTTCGCGCGGCCGGCCCATCCGTACACGCAGGCGCTGCTGGCCGAGATTCCGAGCATCGACGCGCGGGGCACCACCTTCAGCGCGATCCGCGGCGAGATTCCGAGCCCGATCGCACCGCCCTCGGGCTGCCACTTTCACCCGCGATGTCCGCAGGCGATGCCGCGCTGCCGCACCGAGGTGCCGCGGCTGCGCGGCATCGCGATCCGGCATGCCACGGCCTGCCACCTTTACGACACGAACTGACCTCCTGCTTCACCGTCTTCCTCAAAGGATCTTCATGAACCGCCTGCTTCCCATCGTTGCCGCCGCGCTGCTGGCCACCGGCGTCTCCGCCTCCGCCCAGACGCTGTCCATCGGCTTCGCCGACCCGGTCTCCTCGGTCGACCCCGAGCTCAACAACCATGCGGGCGACCGTTCGCTCGCGCTGCATTTCTGGGACTCGATCATCAATTCGCGCGACGGCGGCAAGCTGGAGCCCGCGCTCGCATCGAGCTGGAAGGCGCTCGACGACAAGACCTGGGAATTCAAGCTGCGCACCGACATCAAGTGGCAGGACGGCACGCCCTTTTCTGCGGACGACATCGTGTTTTCCTTCCAGCGCTCGCGCAACGTGCCCGGCAGCGTGGCCTCTTACTCGGGCGCGCTGCGCACGGTGGAGTCGGTCACGGCCAAGGACCCGGCCACGCTGATCGTCAAGACCAACACGCCCAACCCGATGCTGCCGCTGGAGATCGCCTCGATCTACATCGTGAGCAAGCACGTCGGCGAGAAGTCGAAGACCGAGGACTACAACGCGGGCCGCGCCGTGGTCGGCACCGGCCCCTACAAGTTCGTCTCGTACGTGCCGGGCGACCGCACGGTGTTCGAGCGCAACCCCGGCTACTACGGCCCCAAGCCGCTGTGGGAGAAGGTCAACTACCGCTTCATCAACAACGGCGCGGCACGCACCGCCGCGCTGCTGGCCGGCGACGTGGACGTGATCGACAAGGTCGCGGTGACCGACGTGGAGAAGCTGCGCAAGGACCCGAAGGTCAGCGTGTACACCTACCCGGGCCTGCGCGTGCTGCTGCTGCAGCCGACCTTCAAGGCCGGTCCCAATGAATTCATCACCGACAACGCGGGCAAGCCGCTCGAGAAGAACCCGCTGCTCGACGTGAGGGTGCGCCAGGCGCTGTCGCTGGCCATCAACCGCAAGGCCATCGTCGATCGCGTGCTGCAGGGCACGGTGACCGAGGCCAACCAGTGGATGCCCAAGGGCAGCTTCGGCTACAACCCCGACGTCAAGGACATCGCCTACAACGCCGAGCAGGCCAAGAAGCTGCTGGCCGAGGCCGGTTTCCCGCAGGGCTTCCAGATTGCGATCCACGTGCCGGGCGACCGCTACCCGCAGGCGCCCGAGACGGTGCAGGCCGTGGCGCAGTTCTGGAGCCGCATCGGCGTGAAGACCAAGGTCGAGGTGGTGCCGTGGGCCGTGTACTCGGGCCGCGCCAACAAGAACGAATATGCGGTCAGCGTGATCGCCTGGGGCAACGGCACCGGCGAGGCGGGCTACGGCCTGCTGCAGACGCTGACCACGCCCGACGCCAAGCGCGGACGGGGCTCCAACAACTGGGGCCGCTACAGCAACGAGTCGGTCGACAAGGCGCTGGACGCGGCCACCGTCGAGTTCGATGCCAAGCGCCGCGAAGCCATCTTCCGCCACGCCGCCAAGCTGGTGACCGACGACGTGGGCCAGATCCCGCTCTACCACTACCAGAACATCTGGGCCGCCAAGAAGGGCCTGAAGGTCGTGCCGCTGCTGAGCGACCGTACGACGGCGATGCAGGTCACGCCCGTCAAGTGAGGGCGCGCGCATGTTGAGCATCACGCCTGAAGACGCGCTCATCGACGTGCCCCGGCGCATCGCGGTCGATGGCCTGGCGCCGGGCGAGCAGATCGAGATCGCCAGCTGCACGCAGCGTGGGCGCGGCGTGCCGTGGCGCGCGTCGGCGCGCTTCGTGGCCGACGCCAGCGGCACGGTCGACCTGCAGCGCGACGCGCCGGTCGCCGGCAGCAGCTACGAAGGCGTATCGGCCATGGGCCTGGTCTGGTCGCAGGTGCCCGACACGCCCGGTGCGCGCGAACAGTTCGGCGCCGTGCCGGGCGCGGCGCTGCGCACCGACATCAGCGTGCGCCGCGGCGGCGACGCGGCCGAAATCCAGGGCCGGTTCGTGCAGCGCCTGGCCGGGGAGGGCGTGACGCGCCGCGATGTGCGCGAAGAGGGCCTGGTCGGCACGCTCTATCTGCCAGCGGGGCCAGGACCGCATCCGGCCGTGATGATCCTCAACGGTTCCGGCGGCGGCATCAACGAGCCGCGCGCCGCGCTGTATGCCTCGCACGGCTACGCGGCCTTCGCGCTCGCCTACTTCAAGGCGCCGGGCCTGTCGGACTACATCTCGAACACCCGGCTCGAGTACTTCGAAACGGCGCTGGCCTGGCTGCATCGCACGGTGCGGCCGGCGCACGGCTTCGTCGCGCTCAGCGGCCAGTCGCGCGGCGGCGAACTGGTGCTGCTGCTGGGCACGCTGTTTCCCGAATCGGTCTCGGCGGTGATCGGCTATGTGCCCGGCGCCGTGGTGCATTGCGCGCAGAACGCCTGCGACCCATCGCTCGGCCGCGAGGGACCGGCCTGGATATTCCGCGGGCAGCCGCTGCCGCATGTGTGGGAAAACAACCGTACCGCGACCTGGGCGCCATGGGACGAAGGTCCCGAGCCGCGCCGCCACGCCGATGCGCTGCGGACTGCGTTGCAAGACCCCGAGGCGGTCGAGCGCGCGCGCATCCGTGTCGAACAGATCCGCGGGCCGGTGATGCTGCTGTCGGCGACCGACGACGGCTCCTGGCCGTCGAGCCTCTACAGCCGCATGGTGACCGAACGCCTCGCGCAGTTCGAGCATCCGCACGCCGTGGAGCACCTCGATTTCGAGGGCGCGGGCCATTCGATCCTGTTGCCTTACGTGCCGACCACGCAGCTCGGCTATGCGCATCCGGTGTCGGGCCGGCGCAGCACATCGGGCGGCACGCCCGCGAACAACGCGCATGCGGACGAGGCTTCCTGGCAGGGCGTGCTTCGCTTCCTGCAGCAGGCCGTGGCCGCGCGCACCGCATCTTCCGGAGACACAACCCATGACTGATTCGCAACTTTCCGTCGACCTCGTCGACGCTTCCGTGCCGCTCGCCGAGGGCAGCGCCGTTCATGCGGTGCGCCACCAGCGCGACAAGGTGGTGGCCGCCACGCAGGGCAGCTACGAGGCCCTGTTCGACCCGGCGCTGTCGGGTCCGCCGCTGGTCGAGCGGCTGCTCGCGGCCCATGCCATCGCGCGCAGCGCGGGCAGCGTTGCGCTGCAGGCGCACTACCGCGCGCGGCTCGATGCGCTGGCGCCGCTGAGCGCGGTGCAGCAGGCCGCGGCCGATGGCGCCCCGGTCGAATCGCTCGACGCCGATCCGCGGCTGCAGGCCGTGCTCGCATTCACGCGCACGCTGACCGATCGTCCGGTCGAGGGCGACCGCGAGGCCTTGCTCAAGCTGCCGGCCGCCGGGCTGGCGACACCGGAGGCCGTGGCACTGGCGCAGCTGATCGCCTTCGTCGCCTACCAGGTGCGCGTGGTCGCCGGCCTGCAGGCGCTGGCTGCGCTCGGCGGCGACAGCGTGGCCACGGCGGTGGAAGAGAACACGGCCCCCTTCGTCCACCCGGCCAACCTGCCGCCGCCCGGCGAGCCGCTGCGCATCAACGGCTACACCAGTGAAACGCTGGGCTGGAAAGCGTGGCTGCCGGTGATCGACCTGGCGCAGGCCTCGGCCGAACAGGTGCGGGTGCTGGACAGCAGCCACCCGAAGGCGCGCAGCTCCGACTACTACCTGCTGCTGGTGCACCAGCCGCGCATCCTGCAGGAGCGCGCGACAGTGTTCAACGCCATCATGTATGCGCCCGGCGGCCTGTCGCGCGCCGAGCGCGAACTGGCGAGCGCGGTGGTGTCGCGCATCAACGGCTGCGTGTACTGCGCTTCGGTGCATGCGCAGCGCTTCGAGCAACTGGCGCGGCGCAACGACGTGATCGCGCAGGTGTTCACCGAGCCGGAAACCGCGGGCACCACGGCGCGCGAACGCGCCATCGTGCAGCTGTCGATCGCGCTCACGCGCAACCCGGCCGCCTTCGGCGCGCAGCAGCTGCACGCCGTGCGTGCCGCCGGCCTGACCCACCTCGAGATCCTGGACACCATCCATGCGGTGGCGATCTTCGCCTGGGCCAACCGGCTGATGCTCAACCTCGGCGAGCCGGTGTTTCCCGCGCGCGACTGAGCACGGCCACGCTCGACCAGGGCGAAGCCGCTGCGGCGGCGGCCTGGCTGAAGCCGGCTGCCGGTTCACCCTCACTGGCGCACATAGCGCAGGTGCGTGGCGGCCGAACCATCAAGCACCCTGTCGATGCGAAACTGCGGCGCGGACTCTCGCAGGTTCTCGAAAAGACGCCGCCCGCCGCCGAACACCACGGGTGCCAGTGCAATCTCCAGTTCGTCGACCACACCCAGGTTCAGGTACTGCTGGATCACATCCGCCCCGCCCGCGATGCGGATGTCGCGACTGCCTGCGGACTCTCGCGCCAGCTCCAGGGCCCGTTCAGGCCCGTCGTTGACAAAGTAGAAAGTCGTCCCGCCGGGGCGCACCCAAGGGTCGCGTTTTTCATGGGTGAGGACGTAGACCGGCGTGTGAAACGGGGCGTCCTCCGGCCAGGCGATTTCGCCCTGATCGAACATTCGCTTGCCCATGATGTTGGCACCGATGCGCTCGACCGTGCTGCGAACCAGGTCGTTGACAGGGCCGGTCTCTCCCCCGGGCCCGAGCTTCAGGAGGTTCTCGCGAAAGTACTGCTGATTGAGCAGCCAGGCCATCAGCGCACCCCACTTCGCGCCCCAGTTCTTGTATTCGGGCTTGCCCATGGTCATTCCTTCCGGGGCCATGTAGCCGTCGAGGCTGAGTCCGATGTTGACGAATACCTTGCTCATGGCTTTCCTTTGTGGCAACTGCCTTTGTGTACGGCGTACACAAATATATACCCAAAATGGACGCTGTCCACAGGGCTTTCACGCAGGGCGCGCAGTGGCGGCCGAATCCAGGTTCATTCGGGTGCTTGCGCCGCATCGTCCTGGCGCCGGTCGATCTCCATGCGCGCCTGGGCGCATGCGAGCCGCAGGCCTTCGCCCATCGAGACCGATCGAAGGCCGGTCCAGCGCACTTTCGCGGGATCGTTCGTCTTGCACGTCCACCGGCAACCGCCTTCCCGCTCCTGGAGCACGACATCGATCCGGACACCGCGATAGACGAAGGAATGACGCATCACTTTGAAACATGCGAAAGCACGTGACTCCAAAGAAAAGGCCGGTGCTAGACTGAAATGGTTCCCGCAAGACCTTGACGCAACGAGCGTCTGGTCGCACCGAACGCCTACCGCACACAGTAGGCCGATGCCTGGTTTCTGCACCGTGACAGCGCTCGACGACCCCCAAAGGAAACGCGATGAACGCCATCAAAGAAGCACGCGAGATCATTACCGCTGACCCGAACAGCGAAGAATCTCTGACCCTGGCCCGGCTTGTCCTTGCCCTCGAATCCGAGACCGAATTTCCCCTGAGCAATCTCTACGCGCTGAGCCTCGACTCCTTCGGCCTTGCCATGGAAATCTTGAAGGAGTGGCGGCTCGATCGCTACTACGCGCGGAAAGGGAAGTTGCTGGATGTGTCCTACCAGGCGCACGTCCTGGCTGCACACTGAGGCCTTCGCCCGCGGACGCCTCCGTCGCGCTGGAGCCGGGCTACTGCAGCATCAGTGCGTCTTTCTTGATGGCGATCACTCGCATCTACGGATGCCACGTGGAAACGACTGCCGGTGTTTGCGCGGTAGGGCGACCGGCGAGTGCGTACGAGAGTTCGTTCGCCGCCTTCATGATCGTCTTCGCGTGGCCGATGAGCCTGGCCTTGGGCAGGCGATCCGCCGGCCCTGAAATGCACACGGAGCCAAGCAGGGCCCAGCGCAGGCCGAAGACGGGCGCCGACACCGTCGCCACGTTCTTCTCGCGCTCGCCGATGGAGAAGTGATAGCCCTTCTTGCGGATGTCCTCGTAGAGCTTTCCGGGCTCTCCCGAGAACGCCAGGATCACCCGCCCCGGAGACCCCAGCTCGAGCGGGAGCATCGCGCCCATGCGCGCGTGATGGCGAATCGGCTGCGGCCCTTCCACGCGCGCCAGGCACGTGCGCGAACTGCCTTCGCGCACATAGAACGCCGCGCTCTCGCCGGTGGCTTGCGATAACGCGAGGAGCATCGGCTCGACCACGTTGTTGGCATCGAAGCTGGCCTGGTAGCGGGCACCCAGCCAGCCGGCCGCGGGCCCGAGTCGCCATTCGCCATCGTCGCGCTGCACCACGTAGCCGCTCAGCGCCAGCGTGCGAAGCAGCCGCAGGATCGTGGTCTTGTGCATGCCGCTGCGCCGCGTCAGCTCGGCCAGCGAAAGCCGCTCGTCCTGCATTCCGAACGCATCGAGCAACTGCAGGGCACGGGTCACGGCCGTGACGCCACCGGTGGCCTCGAGATCGGCCTCGCGCGGTGCCTCGACGACTTCAGCCGATCGCTTGGGCTTTGCTGTCCTGGTGCTCTTTTTTACGACGGGCATTTCGTTTCGCACAGTGGTCCATGTTGCATGCAATGGACCACCATTGTATGAGACGGAACGCAAATCTAAAGTCGCCGCATGCCCGGAGCACCGCTGCCAGGCACTCATCGAACGATTCGGAGACAACCCCATGCGTACCTCGAGCAACAGCTCCATTTCCCGCCGTGCCGCGCTCGGCCTGGCCCTCGCGCTCACATCCGGCATGGCGCTGGCGCAGGCCTATCCCGCACGCCCCATCCGCCTCGTGGTGCCGTTCCCGCCGGGCGGCGGCACGGACATCATTGCCCGCGAGGTGGCGAACAAGGTCGCAACCTCTGAAGGCTGGACCATCGTCATCGACAACAAGCCGGGCTCCGGCGGAAACATCGGCGTCGATGCCGCTGCAAAGGCCAATCCGGACGGCTACACGCTGGTGCTGGGACAGACCAGCAACCTCGCAATCAACCCCTCGCTCTATGCAAAGCTGCCCTACGACCCGGTGAAGGACCTGGCCGCGGTCGGTCTGATCGCCTCGGCGCCGCTGGTCGTGGTGGTGTCCGCTGCATCGCCCTACAAGACGCTCTCGGACGTGGTCGCCGCCGCCAAGGCGAAGCCGACCGCGCTCAACTATGCGAGTTCGGGTAACGGCACCGTGGCCCACCTCGCCACGGAGCAGTTCCAGAAAGCCGCCGGCGTGCAGTTCACGCACGTTCCCTACAAGGGCGCCTCGCAGGGCCTCACCGACCTCGTCGGCGGGCAGATCCAGATGTATGTCTCGTCGGTGCCGACACTGATTGCCCAGATCAAGAGCGGGCAGTTGCGCGCGCTGGCGGTGACATCGCTGCAGCGCAACCGCGACTTGCCCAATGTGCCCACCCTGTCCGAGTCCGGCTACAAGGACTTCGAGGCCGTGACGTGGTTCGGTGTCGCCGGTCCCGCCGCAATGCCCAAGGATGTCATCGCCAAGCTGAACGCGGCCTTCAACAAGGCGCTGGCGACGGCCGACGTGCAAAAGAAGCTGGCCGCGCAGGGCGCGGAAGTGATGACCGGGCCGCCCGAGAAGTTCGCATCGCTGATCCGCACCGATGGCGTCCGCTGGGGCGCCATCGTGAAGTCGTCCGGCGTCAAGATGGACTGAGGCGGCATGGTCTCGCCTGCTGCTTCGTGCGCGGATGCGCTCGTCGCCCCGTTTTCTGCGGGGCGCGGCCGCACCGCTGTCGACGTTCCGCCCGATGCCTGCGATTGCCACGTGCATCTGTACGACGCACGCCATCCCACGGCGGCGGGTGCCACGCTGAGGCCGCCGGACGCGAGCGCAGCGGACTACCGGCAACTGCAGCGGCGCACGGGAACGCAGCGGGTCGTGTTCGTGACGCCTTCGACCTACGGCACCGACAACGGGGCACTGTGCGACGCGCTCGCGGCCTTCGGTACGCAGGCACGCGGCGTGGCCGTGGTGGACGAGCAGGTCAGCGATGCCGAACTGGCCGCGCTGCACCACCGTGGGGTGCGCGGCATCCGCCTGAACCTGTCGCTGGGTGTGGTGAACTCCGCTTCGCAGATTGCGCCGCTCGCGCGCCGCATCGCTCCGATGGGTTGGCATCTGCAGCTGCTGGCACCCGCCAACGCCTGGACCGAACTGGCTGGCGCGCTGGCCCACTTGCCGGTGCCGCTCGTGTTCGATCATTTCGGCCGGCTTGCGCCTTCCATGGCCGGCAAGCATCCGTCGCATGCGTTGATCCTTCGCTTGCTCCAGGAGCGCCGCGCCTGGGTCAAGGTGTCCGGCGCCTACATCGTCAGCGAGCGGGGCGCGCCTGGATACGAAGACGTGGCCGCACTGGCCCGCAGCTTCCTGAAAGCCGCGCCGGACCGCGTGCTCTGGGGCAGCGACTGGCCCCACGCGTCCGCCACGGCCGGCCACCAGGCCATGCCGGACGACGCACAGCAGATGACGCTGCTCGCCGGCTGGACCGGCACCGCGGGCGTCCTGAATCGCGTCCTGGTCGACAACCCGAGCGAACTCTATGGGTTCGACCGCCACCCCCCTCTTCAGGAAACCTCATGATCCGAATCCATCGGCGCCGCTTCGGCGCGCTGGGCCTGGCCGTGCTCGCGTTCGCGTCGGCCCCCGCCTTCGCCCAAGGCCAATGGCCGACCGGCAAGCCCATCACGTGGGTGGTGCCGTACCCGCCGGGAGGCACGACAGACATTCTCGGCCGCGCCATCGCGCAGCGGTTGGGCGCCTCCCTGGGCACCACGGTGATCGTGGACAACAAGGCAGGTGCCACGGGCACGATCGGCTCGGCCTTTGTCGCGCGGGCCGCACCCGACGGCTACACGCTGCTGGGCACATCGATCGGACCCCAGGCGATCGTGCCGAACCTGCTGCCGAAGATGCAGTACGACCCGGTCAAGGCCTTCGCGCCGGTGTCGCTCATCGGGACCATTCCCCACGTGCTGATCGTCGGTGCGAACCAGCCGTTTCGCACGGTCGCGGACCTCGTGGCGCAAGCGAAGACGCACCCCGACGAACTCTCGTTCGCATCAGGCGGCAATGGCACCGTCCTGCAGATGCAGGGCGAGCTCCTGCGTTTGCAGACCGGCGCGAAGATGACGCACGTGCCCTACAAGGGCGACACGCCGGCCATCCAGGACGTCCTGGCGGGCCATGCGACGTTCATGTTCGCCCCCGTGGCGGCCGCGCTGCCGCACATCCAGAGCGGCAACCTCCGGGCACTGGCCGTCACTTCGGCAACACGCCTGAAAGCCTTGCCCGACGTACCGACCATGGGGCAAGCGGGCTTCAAGGACTTCGTGGTGGAGCAGTGGCAGGCCGTCTATGCGCCGGCCGGCACGCCCGCACCGGTGCTCCAGCGCCTGCATGACGACATGGTGCGCCATCTCAAGGACCCCGAACTCATCGCGATGGCCGACAAGCTCGGCGTCACGCTGGTCGCAAGCACGCCGCAGCAACTCGCCGACACCCAGGAGGCGGACCTGGCCAAGTGGGCCAAGGTCATCAAGGACGCCGGCGTCAAGCCGGACTGAACGCCATTCCATTCTTCTCCCTTCCTGAAAGCACCTCCATGTCTTCGAACCTTCCCGACATCATTCGCGACTTCGAGCGCGTGCCCGCCAGCATCGTGGCGCAGGCCGCCGAGTTCCAGCCGGCCATCCTTGCCGACGTGGCCGGGCGGCGCGGCGCGCTGGACGGGCGCATCAAGGCGCTGCGCCCGCGCATGAAGCTGGCCGGCACCGCCATCACGGTGGAAGTGCGCCCCGGCGACAACCTGATGATCCATGCCGCCATCGCCATGGCCCGACCCGGCGATGTGCTCGTGATCGACGGCAAGGGCGACCAGACCTCCGCGCTCATGGGCACCATCATGATGACGGCCTGCAAGAAGCTCGGCATCGCCGGCGTGGTGATGGACGGGGCGTGCCGTGACAGCCTCGAGATCGACGAGATGGACTTCCCCGTCTTCAGCGTGGGCACCAATCCGAACGGACCCACCAAGAACATCGGCGGACGCATCGGTCACCCGGTGTCCATCGGCGGCGTCACCGTGCGCTCCGGCGACTTCGTGATCGGCGACGGCGACGGCGTGGTCGTGGTCGAGCGCGAGAAGATCGAGTCGCTGCTGCCACTGGCGGCCAGGAAGGTGCGCGACGAAGCCGCGCGCATTGCGGCCATCAAGGAGGGCGATACGGCGGCCAAGTGGCTGGACACGGCCCTGCGTGCGGCCGGTGTGCTGAAAGAAGGCGAGACGCTGTGACCGCGATTCTCGTCACGGGAGCCGATCTGGCGCCGCAGGCACTCGCCCTGCTCGAAGGACACGACATCGTCTATGCCGGCAGGGCGCCGACCGAGGACGACCTGGTGGCCCTGTGCCGCGCGCACGACCCCGTGGCCATCATCGTGCGCTACGGCAGGGTGGGGCCCGCCGTGATGGATGCCGCGCCTTCGCTCAAGGTGATCTCCAAGCATGGCAGCGGGACCGACACGATCGACAAGGCGGCGGCGCAGGTGCGCGGCATCGAGGTGGTGGCGGCCGTGGGCGCCAATGCCGCCGCGGTGGCCGAGCAGGCGCTGGCCTTGCTGCTGGCCTGCGCCAAATCGGTGGTGTCCCTGGACGCGCGCATGCACGCCGGCCACTGGGACAAGGCGACGCACAAGAGCCTGGAGCTGGGTGGGCGCACCATCGGCCTCGTCGGGCTCGGCGCGATCGGCCTGCGCTTCGCACGCATGGCGGATGCGCTGGGCATGCGCGTGCTGGGGCACGATCCCTTCGCCAAGAACCTTCCGGCCTTTGTGCAACCCGCGGACCTAGCGACCCTCTGGGCCGAGTCCGATGCCGTGTCGCTGCATTGCCCGCTGACCGATGACAACCGCGGACTGCTCAATGCCCGCACCCTGGCGCAATGCCGGCGCGGCGTGATCGTCGTCAACACGGCGCGAGGCGGGCTGATCGAGGAAGACGCGCTGCTGGCCGCGGTGCGTTCGGGCCACGTCGCCATGGCCGGGCTGGACAGCTTCGCGGTCGAGCCGATGATGCCCGGCCATCCGTTCCAGGGCGAAAAGAACATCGTGCTGAGTCCCCACATCGGCGGCGTGACCAGCGATGCTTACGTGAACATGGGCGTCGGTGCGGCAAGGAACCTGCTGCAGGTGCTCGCGCGCCAGACGGCAACGAACTGAGGCGCTGCCGCCGGCATGCGACGCAGGCGTCGCTCATGAAAAAGGAGACAGGAATGAAAAGAAGCGAAAGCATCCGCTGCGCGGCGGCAGCCCTCGGGTGCATGGTCGCGTTGGCGGCGCCCGCGCAGGCACAGACCTGGCCCGCCAAACCCGTGCGGGTGCTCGTGGGCTTTTCCGCGGGCGGCCCCACCGACGTGGTGGCGCGCGCCTTCGCCGACCACGCATCGCGCGCCCTGGGCCAGCCGTTCATCGTGGACAACAAACCCGGTGCGAACACGATCCTGGCGGCCGAAGCGGTTGCGGCCGCCCCGGCGGACGGCTACACCCTGTTGCTGGGGGCGACCAACCACACGATGATTCCCGCGCTGTACAACCAGCGGGTCAAGTTCGATGCCGTGCGCTCCTTCGCGCCGGTGTGTTCGCTCGCAGTGAGCCCCACGGTGCTGGTCGTCGGCCCGTCGATGCCCGTGAAGTCTTTCGGCGCGTTCCTGCAGGCGGTCAAGTCCGAGCCCGGCAAGCGCACCTATGCGACGCCGGGCTCCGGCAGCTCCGGACATTTCGCGAGCGCGCATTTCACGCAGATGACGGGCACGTCGATGAACCACATTCCCTACAAGGGTGCGGCGCAGGCGACGACGGATCTCATGGGCGGCCAGGTCGACAGCTCTTTCGCCACGCTGGGCTCGGTGCTCAACCAGGTGCAGTCCGGCAAGCTGACGGCGCTGGCCGTGGCGTCGCCCAGGCGCTCGGCGCTGCTGCCGAACGTGCCGACGTTCGAAGAGGTCGGCGTCAAGGGCTACACGGCCGACGCGTGGTACGGGCTGCTGGCGCCCGCGAAGACACCGCCGGAGGTGCTGGCCGTCCTGCGCCGCGTCGCCACCGAGTTCGCACAGGCATCCACCACGCAAGAGAAATTGCGCTCGCTCGGCATGCAAGCGCAGAACACCTGCGGCGATGCCTTCGGCGCGCAACTGACGCGCGAGGTCAAGCTTTATGGCGAGCTGGCCCGTTCGCTCGACCTCAAGACCGAATGAACGCGCTGCGCGACTTCCCGGCTCTCCCCCCAACATTGAAGACATCATGAAAAAGATCATCCGAAGCGTGCTCGCCGCGTGCCTGTGCGCCGCCGCGTTCGCGCACGTCGCCCACGCCGCCTATCCGGAGCGCCCCATCACGCTCGTCGTCCCGTACGCGCCGGGCGGATCGGCCGATGCCCTGGCACGCGTGCTCGCGGTTCGCGTCGGCGTGAAGCTGGGCACCAGCGTGATCGTCGACAACCGGCCCGGCGCCAGCGGCACCATCGGCGCCAGCTTTGCGGCCAAGGCCACGCCCGACGGCTACACGGTGCTCTACGACGCCACGCCCTACTCGATCAATCCGCACCTCTTTCCTCGCATGCCGTATGCCAGCAACGCGTTGCAGCCGCTGGCGCTCGTCGCGCTGGCGCCCAACATCGTGATCGTGCGAGCAGAGTCGCCGGTCAAGAGCATCAAGGAACTCGTGGACAAGGCCAGGGCCGAGCCGGGAAAGATGAATTTCGCATCCGGTGGCGGCGGCACCGTGCAGCGTCTCGCCGCGGAGCTCTTGCGTCAGCGGCTCGGCCTGGACATGGTCCATGTCGGCTACAAGAGCGGCGGGCCGGCCATCGTCGATGTCATGGGAGGACAGGTCGACTTCATGTTCAGCACGATCGCTGCCTCGTACCCGCTGGTGTCCTCCGGCAAGCTGCGTGCGCTGGCGGTGTCTTCGCCGCAGCGCTCGTCGCGCCTGCCCGAGGTCCCGACCCTTGCCGAAACGGTGGTGCCCGGCTACGAGGCCTACGAGTGGAACGGCCTGCTGCTGCCCGCCGGTACGCCCGCTCCCATTGCAGACAAGCTCCACAAGGCGGTGATCGAGGTGCTGAAGGAAGACGATGTGAAGCGCCGCTTCGTGGACGTCGGCGTGCAACCGGTGGGCTCGACGCCGGACGAGTTCGCCGAATTCCTGAAGAAGGAAGATGCGAAATGGGCGGACGTGATCCGCAAAGGCAACATCAAGCTCGATTGAAGGTCATCATGAACATCATGACCGACGCACAGCCGGTTCCCCATTCGGTGGGGAGCAACCGGCCCGCGCTTGCGCTGCCCCCCGATGCCTGCGACAGCCACATGCACATCTTCGACCCGCGGTTTGCGCCGTCGCCCCACTGGAAGCGCCAGCCGCCGCGCGCCGAGGTCGCGGCCTATCGCCGGTTGCAGCAGCGGCTTGGAACCTCGCGCACGGTCGTGGTCAACCCTTCGACGTACGGCACGGACAACACCTGCACCCTCGACGCACTCGCCCAATTGGGCGAGCAGGCACGCGGTGTGGCGGTCGTCGGCCACCAGGTGACCGACAGCGAACTCGACGCGCTCGCGGCGCAGCGCGTCTGCGGCCTGCGCGTGAACTTCGTCACGCCGCAATCCTGGGGCAGCACCACGCCGGAGATGCTGACGACGCTGGCACGCAAAGTCGTTCGGCTGGGTTGGCACATACAGGTCTTCGTGCAGCCTGAACAGCTGGTGGCGCTTGCTCCGATCCTTGCGCAACTCCCGGTGCCACTGGTCATCGACCACATGGCCCGCATCGACCCCGCCGAAGGCGTCAAAGGCGAGGCCTATGCAGTGGCGCGCCGGCTGCTCGACGGCGGCAACACATGGATGAAGCTGTCGGGGGTCTACATGCGGTCGCGCGATGGGGCACCCGCCTACGGGGATGCTTTCGACCTCGGCCGTGCATGGGTGGCGGCCGCGCCGCAGCGCCTGGTGTGGGGCAGCGACTGGCCTCACACCACCGAGGCCGCGGACACCGTCAACGACGCCGACCTGAGCGATGTTCTCGCGGCCTGGTGCGACAGCACCGCCGTGCGCGACCGCATCCTGGTGGACAACCCCGCGAGGCTCTACGGCTTCGCCGCCATCGGCCAAGGAGACTGACATGTACCTTCTGCAAGCGCCCCAGGTGCTGGAACTGCAGACCTTCACCACCATGCCCGAGTCGCTGCGACGGCGTGAACGCAGTGCCTGGAGCGACGCCAACCGCGGGGGGCTGCCGACCGACTCGTTCCTTGAAGGGCCCGTGTTCGATAGCGCGGGCAACCTCTACGTCTGCGACATACCTTTCGGCCGCATTTTCCGTATCGATCCGGCGGGCGCGTGGACACAGGTGGCCGAGTACGACGGCGAGCCGAACGGCATGAAGTTCCTCGACGCCGAGACCTTGCTCGTCACCGACTACAAGAACGGCCTGATGCGGGTGGACGTGCAGACCGGACGCGTCACGCCGCATCTGCAACGGCGCAACACCGAGAGCTTCAAGGGCGTGAACGACCTCGTGCTCGACGCGCAGGGCAACATCTACTTCACGGACCAGGGGCAGAGCGGGCTGCACGATCCGTCGGGCCGGCTCTATCGGCTGCGACCGAGCGGTCAACTGGACCTGCTGCTGTCCAACGTGCCCAGCCCGAACGGCGTGGCCCTTTCTCCCGATGGCAAGGTCCTCTATCTTGCGGTGACGCGGGGCAATTGCGTATGGCGCGTGCCGTTGCTGGCCGACGGGAGCGTTGCCAAGGTCAGCCAGTTCTTCACGTCGTACGGGCCCAGCGGACCCGATGGACTGGCTGTCGACGTGCAAGGGAGGGTGCTGGTCGCCAATCCGGGGCTGGGCTACGTCTGGGTGCTCAACACGCGCGCAGAACCTGTCATGGTGCTGCGCGGCCCGGCCGGCGCTTCGACCACGAATATCGCTTTCGGCGGTCCGCACAGGTCCACGTTGTTCGTCACGGACTCCACGCACGGGAACGTGCTGATGCATGCGCTCGATGCTCCAGGTGTCGTGTTGCATGGCTTGCTTGCCGCCGATGGCAAATAGCAAGGCCCAAGAACACGGCGCGGCAACCCTCCGCTTCAATGCGCGGGGAAACTGCCGGCGCTCGACGTGAGGAAATCGAGAAACGCGCGCAGCGCGGCGCTTTTGTGACTGCGATGCGCATAGGTCGCATACAGCCAGATCGTTAGCGGCATGGCGTCTTGCAGCACCGGCACCAATGAACCCGAGCCCAGGTGCGCGCGCGCCAGTACCTCGGGAACGCAGGTGACGCCAAGCCCTTTCACGGCCAACGCGATCAGGGGCGCGGCGTCGTCCGCGTCGAGGCGGCTGCGCACGGGCATGTACTGCGTCTTTCCATCGATGAGGAAAGGCAGTCGGGGGGAGGCATCCCACAAGGAATACGTCAGCACTTCATGGCGAGCCAGCTCTTCGGGCTTCGATGGCATTCCCTTGCGGGCCCAGTACGTCGGGGACGCGCACAGAACGAGCGGAACCGGTTGAAGCTTGCGCACCACGGCGTCCCTGGCTTCGATGGGCCCGATGCGAAGCGCGACGTCGATCGCGCCCATCACCAGGTCGTCGTCGCGATTGCTCAGGTGGATGCTCACGTGGACGTCCGGGTGGCCGGTGATGAAGTCCTCGATGTGCCAGCCGAGCAAGCTCAGCGACAGGCCGTGCGGCGCCGCGACCCTCAGCCGTCCGCGCGGATGGGCCGCGAAGTCCGACAACTCCGTGTTCAGTTCCTGGATGAGACCGAACAGGGGCACCAACCGCTGCGCGAGGGTTTGCCCGGCGTCGGTTGGCGTGACCGAACGCGTCGAGCGGTTCAGGAGCCGCACGCCCACGTCTTTCTCCAGCTGTGCCACGGTCTTGGTGACGCTGGCCTTGGAAACGCCCAATGCGATGGCCGCCCGCGTGAAGCTCTTGCGGGCGATGACTTCGCTGAAGACCCTGAGCTGCTGCAAGTCTTCCATGGCCTATGGCGCGGCCTTGGCGAGCACATCCTGTCCATGGCTTTCCCAGCCGCCCCCGAGCGCCATGAACACGGCGAGCTGGTCGTCCGCGAGCTGGGCCTGCGATGCCGCCAGGGCAGCCTCGCTCGCCGCCAGCGTGCGCATGGCATCGAGCGCATCGAGTTGCGCGGTCTTGCCGTTGACGTAGAGCGTGCGCGCCTGCCTCGCCACGGCGGCACTCTGGTCGCGGGCCGCGGCCAGGGCGGCATGCCGGTCCAGCTCGCGGGCGTAGGACTCGAGGGCGGTCTCGGCCTCGCGCAGCGCCGTGAGCACGGTGGCGTCGAAGCGAGCGGCCGCCTGCCGCGTGGCG
>JACXTT010004357.1_pt1 | contig 21044 bp, 25 predicted proteins | sample 9270951 | NCBI WGS metagenome assembly JACXTT01 (sample SAMN15532306, study PRJNA645909) | rock metagenome | isolation source: weathered quartz diorite | place: Puerto Rico | collected 2017-06-21
AGGTCGGCGCTGAGGGGAGTCACCCGCGTTGCGGGTCGTCGCGGTGCCGGTGCTTCCTCAGAGCGTCCCTTGGTGACGAACGAACCGATGAACGCACCGAGAGTGAGCTTCGCCAGGTCGAAGAACCCGGTGGCGACTTCCTTGGGGATCATCTCGGTCTGACCAGTCTGTCCGTACCCGTTCAACAGATATGATCCAACGCTCAGTAGACAGAAGACGAGTGTCATTAGAATCGTCGCCAATGGCATCCCGGTGAGCTCCAATTTCCGAAAGTATGCCGTCCCGCCGATAAGCCCGCTTAGCGTCACGTAGTCGCCTACCGGGTCTTTGGACTCCTTGAGGCTCGCCTTGAGTTCCTCCGGGACTGCTTCCTTGCCCGCCAGCCGAACGCTGTGCAACAGCCAGGCGCCGAGTCCCGCAGCAAGGACAGCAAACGAGAGAAACCATACCGGCCTTACTGGAAGAGTCTGCTCGTGCACTATGAGCCAGCCGAATCCGCCGATGAGAAAAATGCTCAGAGCGAAGAACAACACCGCAATGGTCTGGTAGACGTAGCCTATGCGCCGCCTCTCGTTCGTTCCTCGTTCCGTGTTTCCCATCTCATTTATCTCCTATGGAACGATTGGATTTAGAATCACGAGGCGTCGGGAGCGGCCTACCCATCAGGCCATTGGCAGGAACCTAAAGCGGTCAGTCAAGACAGTCAATGGCGACGTGCCCGCCTCACCGTGGTTGCTTCGCAGCGGCTCGCGCCTCGACAGCTTCCTGAGCCAACCACGATTCCGTGGGAGACCCCTCCTTGGAGGGCGTCACTCGATGTTCCCACAGCACCCACGCGCACTTGCCGTCGGCCGTCGCGGTCCAGGCGAGCAGGGACAGTGCAGCCATTATCGAAGCCCGTCGCAGGTGCATCATCGCCTGCTCTCCGCTGAGATCCGCTGCACGCTGATCTTCTCGTAGGCTCCCCACAGTTTGACCTCGGTGACGCCGGGCTGGCTCACCCGCTGGACCCGCACGTGGGCGCTCTTCCCACCTGCCGTGGTGTGCGGCCGTCCCACCACTTCCCACTCACCGGTTGCGTCAGTGAGCCGATCGCCGACCTGGAGCTGCATGGGGAGGAGGCGAGTGGTCCCGGGCGGCAGGGGTGGCGGCATGCCAGGAAGTTGCGGTTGGGCGAACTTCGCCTTCTTCCGGGAGGGTGGCTTAGCCATCCAGCGTCCGGCTTCCACGTATCGGACACTTGAGCATGAACCCGTCCCGTACCGCGCACTGCGCGTGAAGCCTGTGCCGTCCAAAGCACACCAGCTGGTAGCTCGCCACGGTGAATTTCCGTCGGCAGACGTGGCACTCACCCTGACTGCTGGCCTTCAAGAGATAGCCCAGGGGGAGTCCGACGATCAACAGGATCAGAAGGAATAACACGGGAGCGGCTCCAGATTGGAGCACCGGAAGCATCAGAGTCGGATCGTCCGGGATCGCCATCAGGCTTCCCTTCCTCTCAGCGCCTCCCACGCCGACCGCTGCGTCGCGCGCCAACCTCGGTCATCGTACTTAGTCAATCGTAGCCTTGACGGTACATGGCCACCGCAAGCCGGCCGATCCGGTCCTCGACTCCAACCAGGGCTCACAGTGCTGTCAGGTCTACCAACCTCTCCTGGGTCCCGAGGTTCTCTCCAACGCAGATTTTCATCACCCAGGCGTACGGCCCGTAACCCAGTTGCTGCTTTTACCCCCGCTCATGCACAAGACGAAGTCGGTCACCCCAGCGGTCCCACTTGCGAAGCCGAACGTGTAGCGTCCATCGGCCTGAACAATGTAGAGCGTGAATTGCGGGTATATCGGATGGCATTTGTCATACATCGCGTAGACCTGGTCTTGAGCCGGCGTGTTCTTTAGAGTCGCGCACCCTGCCAGCAACGTGGAGCAGCCCATGAGTCCAAGTGCGGGCGCGAACAGCACCGCTCGCATCCCCGCTCGTGGAAGGCTTACGTGGTGGCGGCGGCGCATCCTCATACCGAGGTGCTCCGCACCCAGCCAGGAGTCCAGCCAGGTGCACAGGGCCCAGAGTGCACGGTCGTATGAGGGCAGAGAGCAGCCTGAGAATCCGACTGCTGCAAGCAGGAGCTTGCCGCGGTGGTCGAGCATTTGGAATTCAGCCGAGTCGGCGGAGTAATTGGTTCCACGCGTGCACATCCCGCGGCGTGAAGCGGACGCACCGACATTCGGCGCAGACGGTCGCCGCGACTTGCCGCTTCTCGTACCGATGCGCGGCGTAGACGTGGCCGCAGACACAAGGCCAGTGCTGGGCATTGGAGCGGTCACGTCGCCGGTTGATCACTCGATCACCTGGTCCGCTCGCAGGAGCAGCGTCTGCGGGATCGTCAGGCCGAGTGCCTTCGCGGTCTTGAGGTTGATGACGAGGTCGAATTTTGTCGGCTGCTCCACGGGCAGGTCTGCAGGCTTGGCGCCCTTAAGGATTCTGTCAACATAGACGGCAGCACGTCGCTCCATCTCGGCAATATTCACTCCGTAGGAGATGAGGCCACCTGGCTCGACGAAATTCTGGAGGTCATACATTGCTGGGATCCGGTGCGCGGCTGCAAGATCGATGATCGCCTTTCTATGTACGAACATAAAGGCTGGCGACATCACCACGACACCCTGGTCGTGATTCGTCTTCATGCCGAGAAAGGCGGCCGCCAAGTCCCCCGCGCGGCGCACGATGACCGTATGAACCTCGATGGCGAGGCCCCGAGCCGCGAGGGCGACCTCTTGACCGTACCGGGCGGGTACCTGGGGGAGTGCCGAGGTTGTGACATCCTCTCGAAGAAGCGCGACTTTCGAAAGATTCGGCACGAGCGCTTTGAGAAGCTCGAGACGCTTTGGGATGAGATCATCGTTCAGGAGCTGTGACCCCGTGATATTGCCCCCAGGCCTTGGGAGGCTGTTGACGAGCCCTGCGGCGACAAGATCTTCGTCGGCTCGACCGATCACGATGGGGATGGTTTTCGTTTCCAGTTGAAGGATCTTTGCCAAGCCCGCGCTCGAGACGAACAGTACGTCGACCTTGAGACGTACGAGGTCAGCGGCGCCTGTGCGAAGCTGATCGGCTGATTCGCCGAACCGTCGCTCGACGACCATATTTTGGCCATCGACCCAGCCGAGCTGTCTCATCGACAGCCAGAACGGGTTTGTCGAAACTGACTTCGCCAAGTCCTGTGGGCTTGGAACTGGACCGATGCCAAGAATTCCCACGCGAGCCATCTTCTCTGACTTCTGCGCCTCGGCAGCGAGCGGCGCGGCGAGGATGCTCCCACCCACCATGGTGATGAACGCTCGCCGGTCCATCAGGCTCTGCTCACCCTTCACTCACTGGATGAGTTCGTCGGCTCGGATCAGCAAGGACTGTGGAATCGTCAGGCCGAGAGTCTTCGCCGTCTTGAGGTTGATGACCAATTCGAACCGAGTTGCCTGCCGAAGCGGTAACTCACTCGGCCGGGCGCCATCCAGGATTTTGGCGACCTGCTCAGCCGCCATCGTATAAATCTCCGATTGGGTCGCGCCGTAGGAGATGAGCCCGCCAGCGTCCACGAAGAAACGGAACGCATGCATCGTGGGCAAGTGGGCTCGGATGGCGAAGTCGGCAAGCTGCTGAGGCCGAGGCTGAGAGCTAAGAACCACGTCGGGATACACGAACATTGCGTCAGGACGCTCCTTCGCAATCATCGTGAGCTCTGGCAGCAGCTGTTCGGGGACTCCCACATTCGCCACCTGCAATCTGATACCCAGACGCGGTGCAACTTCTTGGGTCAGTTTCAACACGTTGGGAGCAGCTTCAGGGTCGGGGTAGTCTTTACGGTTCCGGCGACGATTCGCGCTGCCCGTGTGCCCATGGTGAACAAAACGTCCACCGGAACCTGCACGAGGTCAGTGGCTAAGCCCGGCATCCGTTCGTATCTGCAATCTGCGAATCGCTGCTCGAAGATGAGGTTCTTCCCCTCGACGTAGCCTCGCTCCCCTAGGCGAGCCCGGAAGGTATCGAAATTGGGGCGCCGAGAGCCAGGGCCACAGACCTCAAGCCAGCCGACGCGATAAACCTTAGCGGTCTGCTGGGCGTCGCCCGGGAGAGGCGCAAGAACGGTTAACGCGAGAACGACCGTAAGCCCGATCCGCCCCATGGGCACCTCGGTTGGGATGGCTGGCAGGGAATCTAGCAGAACGCTCCAAGACTATTCCCTTCGGTGCTCGTGGCTTCTGCCGGATTGCCAGGGCTGGCACTCGAGTTTGTCACGGCTCTGACGTGCGACGCTGATTTGCATCCTTTCGGCGAACGCTAAGTGATTACTCAATCAGCAGAATGATCCGCGCGCCCGCCTCGCGGTGTCGTGGTACGCCGCGTGCACCTTTGGACGAACGATCCGTGACCCACATGTGGAGGAAGCCGTGAAGCGATTCCTGCTCGGGTTATTGCTCGTGACAGCGACCGCAGTGCCGGCTCGGGCCCAGGTGCACATCGAGATCGGGTTGCCACTCCCGGGACCACCGCCGTTCATGGTCATTCCCGGAATGCCCGTCTACTATGCTCCCAGCGCTCCCGCGAATGTCTTCTTCTACGCGCACGAGTATTGGGGCTACGCCGATGACGGATGGCGTGTCGGCCCGAGCTGGAACGGACCGTGGAGAGCCGTGCCTCCGGCGTATGTTCCAGCGCCGATTCTTCACGTCCCCGTTCGCTATTATCCAGCGCCCCCGCCGCCCTGGAGGGCCTGGCGTGCTGATCGGCCGCCGCAGTGGGAGTCTCACTATGGCCGGGCGTGGCACGAAGAACCCCACGAACAGCACTGGCGGGAGCGAGAGGAGCGGTGGGCGCGCAGCGACGTAAGAGGCTGTCCGCCCGGACTCGCCAAGCAAGGCCGCTGCTGATACGAGTCGAGCGAATGATCGCGTCGTCGCACAGGATAACCGGTCGTGTGCAGCGCACGCGAGACCGCGTAGACCGCGTAACAACGCCCTCACGCGATCGGAGCGCGGACGAGCGCAAAGGGAGACGCTCATGACCACGCGTCTGTATGGTCTGTGGGCGCTCAGTGTGATCTTGGCGCTCATCTTTGAGTTTCTTACACCAGGTGCCCTCACACTTATCCCTGTGCCCTGGTAGAGACGCCCCGTTCGGCAGCGCTGGACGCTCAAGTCGCTAGGTGGAGTTGTAACCCACCAGGACATCCCTCCCGCCTTCTTGTGGTTCTTCGGACAGATCGGCTGTCAGCTCTGGTGGGCCAACGCGGCGCGACAGCGCCGCTCGGATGGTTCCCTGGTCGGGCGATGTGGAATGGCCCCTTCGAGCTGGTGTCTGACGCCAAGAAAGAGCATCGGCGAAGGGAACGGGTCACGCGCCTCCCGGCGCGCTCCCAACTTCGACCTGGCGCTCACGTAGACGTACCAGGAGACCTCCAAGAGGTGGGGCGTCCACGATCGGAACTGCGGGGGCCGGCTTTATCTTGGTCCAGCCTCGCCGGTCGCGCATCATGGTTCCATGAACCCGGACGTCGTGGCGGGAATCGCCCGGTTGAGGAGAGAGGGGATACTCTCGAGCGAGCAGGCTGCCCTCTTCAGCCGCGTCGCCCGTCGCGAGCTCGTCTCCGTCCGGGTCGAGATCCGGGCGCTGCTCTACCTCGGCGTCCTCCTGTTCACGTCCGGCGTCGGGATCTTCGTCGTCGAGCACCACTCGGACATCGGGCGATGGGCGATCGCGGCCTCGGTTGCGCTGGCCTCGACCGCATGCCTCGCCTGGGTGATCCGGTCGGCGCCGCCCTTTTCGTGGGGTGAGGTCGAGTCTCCCCGCGTCGCGTTCGACTACGTCCTCCTCCTTGGTTTGCTTCTGTTCGCGTCTGACCTCGCCTACGTCGAGGCGCAGTTCACGTTGCTGGGCACGCGGTGGGTGCACCACCTGCTGGTGGTCGCCAGCGTCTACGTCGTCGCCGCCTACCGATGGGATTCGCGAGTCGTCCTCAGCCTGGGGCTCAGCACGCTCGCGGCCTGGCGTGGCGTGTCCGTCAGCGTGATGGCGCGCTCAATGGGAGCGGGCGACGCCGGCGAGCTGCGTGGGAACGCCGTCGTGCTCGGGCTGTTGTACGTGATCGCCGCTGTGCTTTCGCTCCGGCTGGACCGCAAGGCACACTTCGAGGAGATCTTCGGCAATGCGGGGCTGCTGCTCCTCTTCGGCGGCCTCGTCTCCGGCGTGCTTCTCTCCGAGCTTGGCTGGGGCATCTGGCTGGTCGCGCTGCTCGTGGTGGCGGCGGTCGTCATGTGGATCTCGTCTCGTGTCGGACGTCCGGCGTACTTCGCCCAGGCCGTGCTGGCGGCATATGTCGGGCTCGTGCGGTTGCTGATCGCCGCCTTCCCGGACCAGAGCGAGGGTGTGCCACTCCTGCTCGCCGCGGTGCTGGGTATCGGCGCGCTCGTCCTCGTTTTTGCCGCGCACAAGCGGATGCCTGGGCGATGAGGCCGGAGTCGATCGCCTGGGAGCGCACCGCCGAGATTCGGGACGGCGCCGACGGATGGAGGCGGGCCGGGGCGATCGGCGCGCCCACTCACGAGGCGATCAGGAACGCGTACCCCGATCGCTGCGTCACACCGTCGGCAGTGTGGCGCGCGCTGACGGCGGTGATGGTCACTGCGGTCGTGCTCTGCACCTTTGGTGCGTTCGCGCTAGCCATCAGACCGCACGAGGTCGGTCTAGGCCTGCTGCTATGGCTCTTCGGCGCGGCGTGCGTGGTGGCGACCGAGCTGCTGGAAGCTTCGCCCCGCTTCGCGCGGCGGGGTGCGGCAGGCGCGGCGGCGTTCTGGGGGATCCTCCTTTTCCTCGGTGGACTCGGTCTGCTTCTCCATGAGATTCCCGCGATCCGTGGCGAGGACGCGCTGCGCCTGTTCTTGCTCACGAGCGCACTGATGTGGGCGGCGGCGTGCTGGCGGTGGGGGAGCCCGCTGTTTGCGGGTCTCTCCGTCGCCTCAGTCTTCGTGCTGCTCGCGCAAGTGCCGTTCGGACGCGCTCTCTGGATCGTGGTGGGCGCCGCGCTGGCCGGCGTCGCCGCGCAGCGTCTCGACGACGGGGCGCTGGCGCCGTCACATCGGCGGGCCGCGATGGTCGTGCTGCTGGCTGCGGTGGCGGCCATGTACGTCGCGCTCAACGTTCATTCCCTCGATCAAGACTTGCTACAGAGGCTTCGGCCGCTGGCGCCTCAACGTGTCGCTCCATCGGCCGTTCTCTTCGCCGGCGCGGCCGTCGCGACGGCGGTGTTGCCCGTCGGGGTCCTGGCGTGGGGATGGCGATCACGACGGACGGTGCTGCTCGATGCCGGCATCGTACTCGTCGCGTTGTCGCTCGTCACACTGCGGTACTACGTGCATATCGCGCCGCTCTGGGCTGTCCTGCTCGTGTCCGGCGCGACGCTTGTCGTGCTGGCGTTGGCCATCGAGCGCGCATTGCGGCGAGTGCCGGACGGCGAGCTGGCGGGCTTCACCACCGACGCGCTGTTCTCGGACGATCGCGGGCAGCAGGTGCTGCAGGTCGTCGCCGTTGCCGGGACCCTCACGCCGGCCGCGACGGCTGCAGCATCGGCCGAGAAGAGCTTCGTCCCGGGCGGGGGAGCATCCGGCGGCGCTGGCGCTTCGGGCAAGTTCTGAGCTGAGCTACCCACCTCCTGGTCAACTGGCCTCACTTCGCGCGCCGCCGCGAGGACGGGAGGGAGGTCTTCAGTCAGGGCCGAAACTCGCAGTGGAGCGGCTGGCTCCCGTCACCGACGTTCTGTGCGACGAAGCGCTCGCACTCCTTAGCGTCGAAACCGAAGCAGGCATACACCTTCCCGTTAAAGTCCACGGCGCACCAAACCAGAGTCAGTGTTATGAGGAGCTTCTTCATGGACTGGCCCCCAAGGTTGAGCTTCAGCCACTCCCGCGCGGCTCGGGGAGCGGGAGGCGAATTCCTATGTGGCTCATCATGCTACGCCGCGGCGATCAGGGCCGTGAGCGCGAACCTGCGCCCCTCGAACCTCAGTGAACTACTATGCGATCCCTGCCGGGCACCACTACTTACTTACGAAGCGTTCCCGCCTCGCCTTGGCCCCGAAGTGGAGTCGGCGTTCACGCTCACCGGGGGTACGAAGTACCGCTTCGCGCTGCCGGCCACATATCCGGCAAGTGCCCGCACCAGCGCGATTGCGAGCTTCGCCCGGATCTTCGTCGCGGCGAATCAGAAGAACCGGGCCGATCCCAGGACGCGATACCGTGGCTCGGAGCTCCCGGTCGGATTCCGATGGCCGTGTCCGAACCAGCCCCTGGGAGCCATGCTGGGGCGGTCGTATTCGGTGCTGCCGTAGGTCGCCCAGTAGAGGTCCCAGTGGGCGCCGTTGGTCACGCCGAAGACGATCGTTCCGCCCGTGAACTGGACGTTCGTGCGGTCCTGGCCCATCTTTCGTTGAATCTCGGTCGCCGCGCCCTGATTGTACGCTGGCTTCGCCACGTTGCCGCCCGGTACGAGATTCAGGTTGTGCGGCGCGGCGATGTAGTCGGCCCGGGCCGCGTTGTAGAGATTGTTCAGGTACGCGGTGCACACGGGCAACTCGAGCGTTGGCTGGAAGCCGCCCAGGTGGCCGCCCGGCGCGTTCGACTGGTTGTTGGCGTGATACACCACCACGGCACCATGGCCGCCGACCACCGTGTCGACGAACATCATGCAACCGGAGAGGTTCGTGGTCAGGAAGGACGTGGCGGCGGCCGCCGCGGGAGCCGGCAATTGGATCGACCGGATTTCGTCGGTGGCGAACGGAAGAAAATACGTATCCCCGCCGGGGTCGGGCGTCGGGTCGAGACTGGTCACGCCTTTGATGCCGACACCATGGTTCAGCGTCGGATGGAGGGTGATCCGACAGTTGGCGGCCGTGTACAGCCGGTGCTTGGCGGCGCCGGCCACGGAAGGAAACGTGCTGCCGTTGAAGTTACCGAGGGACACCGTCGTGGGCAACGTTTGATACGCATTGACATTGACGGGCATTCTTGCCCTCCTGTGCTGGCGGAATTTGATGTCCCTTCGGGATCGACCGGACGCAGGGGGCCGCTTTCCTATTGAACGCGGGTAAGCGGGCTGGGCTTCCACGTCCCATCGAGGATCGAGGGGGCCTTGTCGTCTGGCCAGTAGATCCGCAAGGTGACGTTGAAGTCTCCGGCGGGAGCGGGCAACCAGTTCGTCTCTTTGTCCTTGCCCGGCGATTGGTGCTGAACGTAGAGGTCGAGCGATCCGTCGGCGTTCCGCGCAAAGGGCATCCAACTGCTCACGGCGTAGCGATTCATCGCGTTGGCCACAAAGAAAGATTGCTCGTCGTACATTGTCACTGACCAGAACGCCTTGGCTGGGGGCGTCTGCCCCTTGTCGAAGTGCAACGTGTAGCGGTTCGCCCCGGAAAGCGGCTTGCCTTCGGCATCGACGAAGGCCGACGGATAGACGGCGTCCGCGGGGAGGTTGGCGCCCAGGCCGATCAGGGCGACCACTGCCCGCGCGCCATACCACGTACCGTACTTGCCGAGGATCATGGGTGGAACGCGCCAGCCGTTGACTGGCGAGCCCGTCTCGTTTCCCGAGGCCTCGAGCTTTTCGAGGGCCACGGAGACCGACTTTTCCAGCCCCTTGGCGACCGCTGGATCGAGCTTGGCGGGGTCAAACTTCTCACCCGGCACCACCCCGATCTTCGCGAGCTTGGCGAGCACGGGAGCCTCGGAGGCCGGCGGCGGATTCGATTTCAGTAGCGTGGCAAGCGTATCGAAGAACGTCGCTGCGCTCATTTTCGCGACCTGCCCGACCGGTGGTGTTTTCATATCGATATTCGGGTCCACGTTGCCTGGCGGCGGCGCGTACGGCTTGCCGAACGCGGAGAGCGGAACGAGCTTGTAGCCGTTCTGGATCGCGTGCACTGCGGGATAGTCCTTGGGCCCGTTGGTCTGCGTGCGGCCGATGATCCAGACGATGTTCGTTGGCGCCTTCAACTCCTGTACGCGGGCAGGCAGTGTCCCGCTCCAGCTCGGCCCGGTGATCGCGAAGCTGCCCGCCTTGGTGCCGGTCGTCCGCTTGCCCGGCGAAGCAAAGACATTCGTCCACGCGTCGAGCATCGGCATCAGGTAGTACCGGCCATGCGTGTCAGACACCGACAGCACGATGGGCTCCTTCGACAGATCGAGGAACGCCGATGAGTAGAGGGTATCCACATTGGCGCGAACGACGTCCTTGAAGGCTGCTGTCGGGAATTCCCGCACGTGGACGAATTGGTTTACGGGAGCGGCGAAGGCTTCCGGCTTCGAGACGTTGGTCACCTTCTTCTTGGTGATGTCCATGATCACCAGGGGTAAGCCATAGACGACCGCTTCGACACCGGCCTCCAGCCCTTCCTTCTCTTTTGCCGCCGTTGCAGGGGCGTCGGCCTTGGTCCGGTCCGTGAACTGGTCACAGGCCGCGAGCGATAGTGCGGCGAGCAGCAGAGCTGCAAGCGGGCTATTTCGGTGCTGGTTCATCAGAGTGGCTGACGGGAGTCTAGCAGACCTGGGTGCTAGTTCCCCGGGTGCTTGATCTCTTCCTTGATCTTCTGGCGCTCGGCGCGCTCCTCCTCGATCATTTGATACGCGAGGTAGTACTTATAGATGTTGGAGACGTAGGTTACCGTCTCCCGGCCGATCTTCTCGGCGGCGATCAGCTCAACGTTGTTGAACCAGAGGTTAGGATCAAGGCCACGCCGCGCTGCGATGTTGCGTAGCTGTCCGACCCGTCCGGGGCCCGCGTTGTACGAGGCGAACGTGAAGAGCGTCTTGTTGAACCGATCCATCGGCTCGTTCGCATAGTACTCGTCCATCATCGAGCGCAAGAACTTGACGCCGGCGTGGATGTTGGGCTCGAGCTGATTGATGTCTCCGACGCGCATGTCCTTGCCGGTGGCGGGCATGACCTGCATGACCCCGATCGCCCCCACTGGACTCCGCGCAGACTGATTGAGCTCCGACTCCTGGTAGGCCTGGGCCATGAGCAGCAGGTACTCCACGTCGTAACGATCACCGTACTTGCGGAAGAGCGTGACCGTTTGCTCGAATTTCCTGATCTCCTCCTTTGACGTCACCCCCTTGGCCCACCGAGTGTTTTTCAAATACTTCGCCAGGAGCTCCGTGCGCTGGCCCGACTTCGCCACCCGGGCGAGGAAGGCATTCAGCTCCTCCTTGAGCTTCGGGCTGCCCTTCCTGACCATCCAGGCGATGTCCCCGGCAGTTCGGACGATCACGCCGGGGTGGGGAGTGAGCTTCGGGAAGATCTGCGTCCAGAACGCGGCCAGGTAGTCCTCGACGATGGTGATCTTGACCAGGCCGGCGTCCATCATCTCGATGATGTCCTCGGCCTCCAGGTTTTCGGGCGCCAGGCGGACCTTTACCGGCGCCTTACCGGTGCTGGCGAACTCCGCGTTGAGGGTCTGGATACTCTGGTAGTAGCTCGAAGACTTCCGAAGGTAGACCTCCTTCCCCGCCAGATCCGTCGCAGTGGCGATTGGCTCGGCGTCCGGCCCGGTGATCGCGATCTCCACGGCGTTACGCATGAACGGCTCGGTGAAGTCCACCTGCTTCAGGCGCTCGGGGGTGATCGTCAGATTGCCCATGGCGATGTCCCCACGGCCCTCGAGCAGGCCTGGGATCATCTCACCGCGGTTCACCGGGATGCACAGGACGGAGAGGCGAATGTTGCCGGTCTTGAGCTTCTTGTTGAGATCTGCTTCCAGGACTCGCGTCACGTCGTAGGAGAGGCCGCGCTGGACCGCTCGATCGACGAAGTAATAGGTGTTCGAGTACGGGACGAGGACACGAATGGTTCGTCGCCTGATCATCCCATCGAGATCACCCGTCCACTTCTCGCGGGGAACGGCAAGCCCTGGTTGTCCCGACGAGTCTGTGGTGGGCACCTGGGCGGGTGTCTGAGCCGCCGCCGCCGCCGCGATCAGCACCAAGCCGGAAAGAAGCGCGAGGATTCCGACCCGCATCAGCAACCCCCGTGGGTGGTGACTGGTCACAGCGCGGCTGTCAGAGCGTCGTCTACCGGGATATCAAGCCTTACTTTTCTACTTGCGTCGTCGTACTCCCTTTTGCCGTCAAGGCAATGTGGGAGAACGCCGAGTCCGGCGTGGCTCCATGCCAATGCTTCTCTTCCGAGGGAATGTGCACGATATCGCCGGGGACGATGATCTGTTGCTCGATTTCGGTGGCGATGATGCCCTTGCCCGCGGTCACGAACAGCACCTGATCACTGCTGTGAGTGTGCATTTTGTTGCGCGCACCAGGACCGAAGTTGACGATACCCAGGTTGAAATCCTTGCTCGCCTCAGGCGTGAGCAGCGTCTGTCGCGTTACCGGGCCACCGGTGAACAACGGAGCATTCACGGGTTGAGCTGGAATCTCGCTCGGTCTGTGCACTTTCATTTCGAGGATCCTCCGTTCGATTATCGCGTCGCGATCAGCGAGCGGCCGCCGCCTTCTCGGCCTCGCCGATCTTCTCGCCGGCGCACGACCAGATCGCGGGAATCTGGAACTCCAGCGCGGTGCCGCGCCTCCACGCGTTCTCCTGGGTCGTGGCCGCGGGGTAGCCGGCGACGATGTGCTGCAGCGAAGGACACTTCTCGACGATCTGATTGCGCCCGATCTCGGCGGTGGTCGATGCGCTGTTGGTGAGGCGCGACTCCCACACCTTGACGGCGAACGCGTACAGGCCCAGGGCATCGGCGATCGCCGGCTGGAGCGAGCTGTCGACCGGGGCTGTCTTTAGATAAGTCTCGACGGGAACTCGGGTCTCGTTCACCTGAGCGGTGTAGGAGGGCAGGGTCTGCGAGGGCCGGCCCACGAACGCCTGCAGCTTCTTGAGCGCCGCCAGCGCGTCGGCCGGCGAGGGTGCCGGGGGCGCGGCGGCGCTGCTCGGTGGCGTGAGGAAGATGGCGCGTACGCGTGCCCGCTCGTAGGAGACCGGTCGCCCCTGCACCTCGATGACGACCGTGTCGGCGGTGGTTTCCTTGAGCTCGCCGGTGACGCGCTCGCCGGTGTCCAGCTCGAGCTCATCGGCGTACGCGGTGGCGGCCAGCGAGAGCACGAGCGCGCAGCCGAGCCATCGCCACATGGAGCGCGGCAACCCGGCCATCACTGCAGCAGCGGCCGGCTCCATCCGAGCACCGCCTTCGAGTCCGTCGGCTCCGGCCGCGTGCAGCGCTTGCCGCGCACTCCGTAGCTCACGGTGTTGGTCTTGATCGGGCAGGTGCCGAAGGCCGTGCCGAATTCGACGGTGCCCTGGAGCACGGTGAGGACGCTCTCGCCGTCGGGGTGCACCTTCATGTTGAATTCGGTTTCCTTCGCGATCGCGGTGGCCACCGGCGTTTCGACCTCGAGCGACCTGGGCCCGTCGCCGGTCTTCACCCACACCTCGCCCTCCTGCACGCGGACGATCCGGGTGACGCCCTTCGCCTTCTCCCACCTCGACAGGAGCTTGACGGAGGTGTTCTGGTTGAGCGCCAGCGAGACGCCTTCCGTGAATTCGATCAACGCCTGGCTGCCCGGATCGGTCTTGAGCACGTCTTCCTCGAACAACCGCACGCGCCCCTTGCCGCTAAGCCGATCCTGGATGCCGTCGGGATGGACGACCAGCAATGTTCCGATCGCGTTGCGCGCAGCGCCGACTTCCACGCCCTGGCCGGCCGCCCGTTCGGCTTGCACGACCGACAGGACCGCACTCAACGTGACGACGGCGAAGACGGCGCCTGGCCGTCTCATGCGCGAACCCTCTGGGCGCGTCACCGCGACACCACGACGCGAATCGGCTTGCGCCCCACGTTGACCTTGGAGATGACCTGGGCCGTGCCGGTGTCGACCACGTACAGGTCGTTCGAGCCTTCGTGGACGACGAAGACGCGCGTGCCCTGCGGGTTCGCCCAGATGCCGTTCGGGCGGTCGCCCACCGCGATCTCTTCGAGGATGCGCATGTTGCCGGGATCACCGCCGGCGACGACCACCTTGTTGAGACCGCCGACCGTGATGTAGGCGTTCGGCCCCGCGAGCCCCTTGTAGCCGAAGGCGATCTGCTGCGGCGACGGTCCGACCTTGAGCGTGCCGGCGATCGACTGCGAGGCCGGGTCGATCACGTAGACGTTGTCCGCCCCGGTGTTGCTGCCCCAGACGCGCCCTTCCGGCCCGACGACGAGGAAGTGGGGATTCGGCCCGACCGGAATCGACTTGATGGAGCGGTGGGACGACGTGTCGATGACGGTGACCGTCCGATCGCCCTGGTTGCTGACGTAGGCGTACGAGCCGTCGCGCGAGAAGGTGAGCCCCGTCGGCCCCTTTCCGGTCGGGATCGTTCCCAGGATGCGCAGGTTGGCGACGTCGATGATCGAGATGTTGTCCTCGCCGATGTTGGCGACCCACGCCTGGCGGTTGTCGTTCGTCAGGGTCACCACGTGGCACCGGCCGCCCGTGAAGATGGTCGCGACCGTCTCGAGGCTGACCGTGTCGATCACCGAGACGCGGCCCGAGGCCAGGTTCGTGGCGAAGAGCAGCCGACCGTCGCGGGTCAGCGAGAGGTCGTGGGTCGAGTAGTTCTTCGCGTCGACCGTGCCCACCACGTTGAACGTCGCGCCGTCGATGACCGTGACCGTGTTCGAGCTCTCGTTGGCGACGTAGATCCGGTTCGACGGAGCTTCGACGACCGGGGGCGGCGGTGCGGGCGCGCAGCCGGCCAGCGCCGCGACGACGATGCCGAGCGCCCCAAAGCAGGCGTGGCGAGATGGACGATTCATACCGCCCTCCGACCGACCTCGGTGTGCACTCTAGGGGCGCGAGATACTCGGACGCGGATCTTACTCTTCCCCCGAAGTGGCGCGAGCCTACTCCGGCGCCCGCGACACTGTCAATACCCAACTCGCTTCCGGAGCGGCGCGACGCGCTGTGCGCGCGCCCGGAGGGCGAGAACGCAATTGCTCGCGGCGCACCGCGCGGCTAAGATCGGCTCTCGCAGGAGGTCGGCATGGTCGAGTATTACGGGCTCACCGACGTCGGTCGGCGGCGCAGTCTCAACGAAGACACCCTCTACGCCCAGGACAGGCTCTTCGTCGTCTGCGACGGCATGGGCGGGCACAAGGCCGGCGAGGTTGCCTCCAAGCTCGCGGTCGAGGCGCTCGCCGGATTCATCCGCCGATCCGAGGAAGACCCCGAGATGACGTGGCCGTACGGCTACAACACGCAGATCGCGTACGACGAGAACCGGCTCAACACGGGAATCAAGCTGGCCAATCGCGTGGTGTTCCGCAACGCCGCGTCGTCCGACGACTACACCGGAATGGGGACGACGATCGTCGCCGCGATGGTGTCGCCGCGGCGTGCCGAGGTGACCTACGCCCACGTCGGAGACAGCCGGATCTACCTGATTCGCGCCGGCGTCATGCAGCAGCTCACGCGCGACGACACGTGGGCGAACCTCGCCGAGGGTGGCGACGTCGACGCCACCTCGCCGATGAAGAACGTGCTCACCAAGGCGCTCGGGGCGCGCGAGGACGTCGACTTCGACGTCACGCGCCGCGCGCTCGAGCCGGGCGACCTGATCCTGCTCTGCTCCGATGGGCTGACGAACATGCTCTCGGATGGACAGATCCTCGGGATCGTCCTCGCGCGCATCCCGGATCTCGAGGCGGCGTGCCGCGATCTGGTGGCCGCCGCGAACGAGCAGGGAGGGCGCGACAACGTCAGCGTGGTTCTGGTCCACTCAACCTCCTGACGCGTCCGCCGGGCGGTCTCATGATCCGCCGTCGCCGAGGAAAGCGCGCGCGGCGGGCCGACCGCCCGGCCCCATTGCCGCCGAGTGGCCGTCGCTGTCGCGGGCGCCGCGATCGCGGCGCTGGTTCTCGTCGGGCTCGCGACCGTGTGGACCCCCTGGTGGCCGAGACGCTCAAGATATCCCGGGACGAAGCGCAGACGCGGACGTTCATGCGAGACGTCTTGACCGCCAGGGATGGGCAGATCCACCAGAGCGAGGCGACGGTGACCGTCGTGCTGCGGCGTCAGGGCAGCGTGTGGACCATCGCCGACATCAAGATCGCGTCCGGCGCGCTCCTCGAAGCTCCCGAAAAACGGCCGGAAGTCGAGTCTCCTGACGATACAGTGTGCTCCAGAGGCGCGGAGCCATGTTCAACCAGAACGTGCCGGCAAAATTCAAGACGGAGCATGACAGCACCTACACGGTCGACGCGACGAGCGTGACGCGGCACAAGCCGGCGGACCCAAGCCGGGAGACGAAGCGCCAGGAAAAGAACATCTATTACCTCCTCAAGCCAGGTGACGGCACGGAGGTTCTGAGCTACCTCAACCAGGGCTGGAAATACCAAAGCGTGAAGGGGGGGTCCGGAGGCTCGTTCACGCTGGCCATCGCCGACAAGACGGGTGAGCGCTTGGTATTTTTCGACATGACCAACAAGGCCGACATCGGACTGACCCCTGTCGATATGTTCGTGGAGAGCAACGGGATGATCAGTGCGAACTCCCGTTTCCACGTGGGCCACAAGATCGTGAAGATGCTCTGATCGTTCGATCGCCTACTCGACGACCTGATCCGCCTGGAGCATGACCGTCCGGGGAATCGCCAGGCCGAGCGCGCGCGCGGTCTTGACGTTGACGACGAGCTCGAGCTTCGTGGGCTGCTCGACCGGGAGGTCGGCCGGCTTGGCGCCCTTGAAGATCTTGTCGGCGAAAGTGGCGGCGCGCCGGTAATGGTCGGGGTAGTTGACGCCGTAGCTGGCGAGGCCGCCGACGAACTCGGTCGAGGCGTACATCGCCGGCAGGCGATACTTCGCCGCCAGCTCCACGATGAGCGGCGCGTTGGCCAAGGTGAGGGTCTCGAGCCCCACCACGAGCGCGTCCGCGTGCTGCCGGGCCGTCTCGAAGGCCGGCCGAAGGTCCTCGGCCTTGCGCACGTCGACGAGTAGCGCCTGCATGCCGAGAGTCTTCGCCGCGGCCTCCACCTCTTTCCACTGTCGGGGGATCGCGGGATTGCCCATGTTGAAGACCGCCGCGATGTGGGTGGCCTTCGGCACGAGCTCACGCAGGATCTCGACCCGCTTGGGATAGATCTCCGTCACCGTCGCGCTGAGCCCCGTGATGTTGCCGCCGGGCCGGGCGAGGCTCGCGATGATGCCTTGCCCGACGGGGTCGCCGACGCCGGTGATGACCACCGGGATCGTCGCGCTGGCTCGCTTGGCGGCCAGCGCCGCCGGCGTCCCGCGCGTCAGGATGAGATCGACCTTGAGCTGAGCCAGCTCGGCCGCGAGCTCCGGGAAGCGATCGTCGCGGCCGTCGGCCGAGCGGTACTCGATGACGAGATTCTTGCCCTCGACGTAGCCGAGCGTCCGGAGCCCCTGCCTGAACGCCTCGAGGTTCGTGGCATTCACAGCCGCCGAGGTCCGCTCGAGCACGCCGATGCGATAGACCTTCTCCGACGGCTGCGCGACGGGCGCGATCGGCGCCAGAGCGAAGATGGCCGTGAGAATGACCGCGAGCCGGAGTAGCCGCATACGCACCTCGCTTGTCGTGTGTTCGTGTCGTCGTCCATAGTGGTGCCCCGACTTCGGACCGCATCACCGCTCGCATGCCGCGTGCCAGCGTGCGGTTTCGAGGCGAGCCAATTTTTCCGTGCCTTTGCCGAACGGCGCGTGTCGGCGGAGTGTTCGAATCGCGGCATCGCGCCCTGACACTTCGGGCGATCTACCCGATGTGACCGAATTGGCGGGGAGCGCTGCGCTGCGGATTGGACGAGCGCCGCGCGGCGCTCGTTGTCGATCAGACGGCGATGCCGGCCAGGCCGCGGATCGTCACCGCTTCACCGATGTGCGCCGCGCTGTGCCGCAGGGCGGAACTCGCGAGCTGCTCGGCGCGCGTCCAGCCGAGCCACGGATAGCTCGCTCCGTCGACCCAGTCGCGGAACGCGCCGGCCGCCGCGCCTCGGCGGATGTCCTCGACGGCGATCGCCTCGTCCCAGGCCTCGGCGCGCAGCGCGGCCACCACCTCGCGGGTTCGGCGGCCGACGGCTGAGCGATAGGCCCGGACCGCGGCGACGTCGGCGCGCGCCGTCATGTCGCCGACCTCGGCGTCGGTCATTCCGGTCCCGATGATGCGCCACGGAACGTTCATGCGGCGCATCCACGCGTCGTCGAGGACCTGCTCCTGCGCCGCGACGACCGGGTTCACCGCCGCGTCCTCGGTGCGGGCCATGTGCCAGAGGAGCCACACGAGCGAGTTGAGGCCCGGGCCCGGCCGCCCGCGCATCTGGTCGTCGTCGAGCTCGAATACGCGCTCGACCAGGGACGGCCGGCCGCCGACGTCGCGCGCGTGCACGGCGGCGTGCTGCGTCAGGAAAAAAGCGACCAGGTCCACAGCGAAGCTAGTCGGCCGCGAACGTGCACTTGGCGGCTTCTCCGTTTTCGATGACGACCTTCGCGACGCCGTCGCGCACCGGCACACCGGTGGACGACAACCGGCACAGCGGCATTCCGGGCACCATGATCTGAAGCTTCTGGTCGGGCGCGAGCCCGAGGAGCCTGATCAGGCCGGTGCTGTTGGCCTCGACCGTATCATCACTGCCCTCGACGTGCACTCTGGCCTTCAGCGCCGGCCGGGGCTCACTGCCGCGGCTGTCGACCACGAGGATCTGGAGGGTCAGGTTTCGCGTCCTGGCCGCGGGCTCGTCCGCCGCGGCTTTCGCGTCGGTCCCCAGCCCCATCGCGATCAGTATCGCCGCAAGAATCGCGTTCCGCATGGGTTCTCACCTCGCTTCGTGCAAGAGATCCGAGAGGAGCTCGTCCACGTAGGGCTTGTCCTTGACGCCGCTGCGAGAGCTCGGGAAATAGACGAACGTGATCTGCGCCGAATCGGGGCGGTAGGTCCGCAGTACGGCGCTGAAGCGCTCCGTCTTCGACAGGCGGGCGAAATCGAGGAACGGAAAATCGAACACGTCGACCCAGAACACCCACTGCGTCTTTCCGTCGTGGGCGCGGACGAGCACGCGCCGGCCGACCGGGTCGTGCTCGGCGACCTCGATCTTGAAGCGGCGCCGCAGCTCGCGGCTCGGGGCGAGGGGATCGGGGTCGCGGAACACCATCTCTTCCTCGAGGAGCAGGGGCCGGTCGGCGATCTCGTCGAAGATGATCGTGCCGTCGCGCCGGGCCCCGACGACCTCGAGGATCTCGAGCTGCCGATCCTTCACGTCGCGCGCGATCCGGTCGAGTTGGGCCGTCAGCACGCCCTTCTGCGTCCTGGCGATGCCGCCGCGGTCGATCTCGCGCGAGAGCTGCCAGAAGAGCGGGCTCAGGTTCAGCGAGTCGTTGAAGTTGAGCGCCAGCAGCTCGAGCGCCACCAGCTTCTGCTCGACGTCGGCGCCGCGCGGCGTCAGGTAGGTCTCGATGACCTTGTCGAAGACGCCCTTGCGGATGCCGGTGTCGGCCTCCTCGCGCCTGGCGAGGAGCTCCGTGTAGAGATGCAGCCGGCTCTCGGTGCCCTGCCGTGCGGCCGACGCCTTCTCGTACTGGTTGGACACGTAGCCGAGCGCGACGGGTATCGCCAGCGCGGTGATGAGCCACTTGACGTTCGAGGGAGTGATCCAGGTCCGCGCCATCGGCTATCGCCGGATCAGGCGCGGTCGCCCGTCCACCTGGCGAATCTCGAAGTCGTAGCGGGTCGGCTCGCTGTAGAGGATGACGGGCGAGGTGCCGCCGCGGGCTTTGAGCTCGCACCGCCCGGTCCAGCTGACGGTGAACCGATAGGTGCCCCGCGCGTCGGTCTGCTTCGAGTCGCGTCCGCCGTCGCACTGCAGGTCGACCCTGAGGTCGGCGACGGGGTTGCCGCCTTCCTGCATCGTGCCGTAGATGGTTGAGGCCTCGGCCTTCGACGGAACGGCCAGCGCCAGGCCAAGAGTTGCCGCCGTCGCCAGTGCCACCCAGAGCGTCATGTCATACGCCTCCCTGACGCCGCGTCGGCGGCGCCGATGCAGCCCGGTCTCGCCGGGTCAGGTATCACCAAATACGCAAACGGCGTACCAGGGGATAGCCCTGGGAAGTCGCGGGCTTTGTCGAAACGATGCCGAGCGCTGCGCCCGGCGCCGCTCAACGATTGATCAACCATTTGATCAGGCGTCCGGGGCGCGTGATAGGCTCGCCGCACGTCACGCGGCGCGGCCGCGAGGAGGATGCGATGAATCGGCGCGAGGTGCTGAAGGGAGTGTCCGCGGCGGCGCTGGTCGGCGCGCGCGTGAGCTCGGCGGCCGCCCAGGCGGTGAAGTGGTCGGTGGGCACCGAGGCGCCGAAGCTGAAGGCGCCGGCCAACGCCACCGACTGCCATCACCACGTCTACAACGCGAAGTTCCCGGTCGATCCCAAGGCCACCCTGCGGCCGGGCGATGCGCTGGTCGAGGACTACAGGGCACTCCAGAAGCGGATCGGGACGACGCGCCACGTCCTGGTGCAGCCGTCGACCTATGGTACGGACAACCGGTGGCATCTCGAGGCGCTGGCGGCGTTCGGTCCGCAGGCCCGGATGGTCGCGGTCGTCGACGACACTGTGTCGACCGATGAGCTCAAGCGCATGCACGGGCTCGGAGTACGCGGCATTCGCTTCAACCTGGCCCAGGCCGGCGCGACGACGCCCGAGATGATGGAGCCCCTGTCCAGGCGGGTCAACGACCTCGGCTGGCACATCCAGATCAACGCCTCGGCCGCCAAGATCATGGAGGTCATGCCGATCCTCGAGCGCGTCGCGTCGCCGATCGTCTTCGATCACCTCGCGCACATCCCGCAGCCCGAAGGCGTCAACCACCCGCTCTACGCCAAGGTCCGAGCGCTGATGGACAAGGGCCGCACGTGGGTGAAGCTGTCCGGCGCCTACGCGGACACGAAGATCGGTCCCCCGACCTATGCGGACTCCAGCGCGGTCGCGCGCGCCTACGCGAAGGC
>JACXTT010004358.1_pt1 | contig 21041 bp, 21 predicted proteins | sample 9270951 | NCBI WGS metagenome assembly JACXTT01 (sample SAMN15532306, study PRJNA645909) | rock metagenome | isolation source: weathered quartz diorite | place: Puerto Rico | collected 2017-06-21
GTCGTCGGAGCTCGATGGGCTCGCAGGAGACACAAGCTGCACCCGGCCGGCCAATCGCCTCAACATGCAGACCACCGCCCTACGGGGCTGCATGAAGAAGTTTGAACCAACAGAGAGATTTAAGGAGACAGAGATGATTCGTCTGAACAAGACCGCGGCCCTGCCGGCGGTCGGCATGACCGGTTTCGAAACGCCGCTGAGCGAAGAAGAAAGCGCGATCCAGCAGACCGTCCACCGCTTTGCGCGTGATGTGCTGCGGCCCATCGGCCGCGAGCTTGACCGCATGGCGCCGGAGGAGGTCGTCGCCCCGGGGTCCCCATACTGGGCGGCGGTCGTGGAGAGCGCGAAGCTCGGGCTCGATCCGCAGCTCATCGCGCAGTTCCCGCCGGAGGTCGCCGTGCGCATCGAATCGCTGATCGGTGAAGAGCTTGGCTGGGGCGATGCGGGCCTGGCCGTCTCGCTCGGCGCCGCGACGATGCCGCTGACGATGGCGCAATCGCTCGGCAACCAGGAGCTGATCGAGATGTGCGCGGGCAAGGTCGGCTGCTGGATGAATACGCAGCCCGACCGCGGCTCCGATGCCGCGATCCTGTACCGCGAGGAGCTGAGCATGGGTGGCAGGCAGCCGGTCGGAAACGTCACCGCGAAAGTGGGTGCCGATGAAGTCGTCATCAACGGGCAGAGCTCGGCATGGGTGTCGAACGGATCGGTCGCGCAGGTCGCGCTGGCCTACATGGCGGCGGACTACGGCGACGGTTTCCATGGCACCGGCGAGCATGGCACGTTCACCAACGGCATCGGCCTGATCCTGCCGCTCGACTTGCCGGGGATCTCGCGCGGCAAGCCGCTGGACAAGATCGGCCAGCGCTCGCTGCCGCAGGGCGAGATCTATTTCGACAACGTTCGCGTGCCGAAGCGCTTCGCCATTGCGCTGAAGGACGAGTATCTCGGCAACCTGGCCTCGACCTGGTCGTTCGCGGGCACCCACATGTGCCAGGTTTTCGTCGGCGTGGCGCGCGCGGCCTTCGAGCTGGCACTGGCCTATTGCCACGAGCGCAGGCAGGGCGGGGCGCTGCTGATGGATCACCAGATGACGCACCTGCGCGTGGGCGAGATGCTGCGCCGGCTCGAGATGGCGCGCGCGATCGCGCGTCGCAGCCTGTCGTTCGCGCGCCTGTCGCCGCAGAGCCACCCTTACGCGACGGCGCAGGCCAAGGTCAGCGTGACCGAAGAGGCGATGAAGATCGCGCACGAGGCGTTCCAGCTCTTCGGCGGCAATGGCACCACGCGCGAGTTCCCGATCGAGAAGCTGTTCCGCGACGTGCGCTCCGCGCTGATCGAGGACGGCGAGAACTACGTCCTCGCGTCGCGGCTCGGCGTGCTGGCCGGGCGCCTTTACCAGGAAGGGTGGGGGCGCGAGTAAGCGCAAGTAAGCGCGGCCGTTATCCGACAGCAGTCATGACTTCGAGTACCTGCGCGACCACGGCTTTCCCGGGGGCAACAAACGACTTCCGGCGAGCTGCTCCACCTTATCCGGGCCGCGGTCGCGCGCATCCGCGAGGATGCGGCGGACCGGGTCGCGATCGAGCGGCGCGTGTCGAGCCTGCTGCGGCATGCACTCGCGAGGCGTTCGCCGCTCGATATCGCGCTGGTGCTGGGGAGCGCGGCCGAGCTGATGCTGTTCCCCGAGCAGGACGTCCTGGAGCAATGCACGGCCGCCGTGCAACAGGGCAACCAGCAGGCGCTGCGCGCGCTGGTCTGGGCCGTCAGGCACAGAAGCATGCTGGGCGGCGCGGGCGCGCGCCGGTTCGCGGTCGATCCGCAATGAGACAACCATAGACAGTGAAGGGCAATGAGCAAGAATCGGTCCGCTGACAAAGTCATCAATACGCAGCGAAGGCAACTGCTGAAGATCGCCGCCACCTCGACGGCCGCGGGAACCGTCGGGCTGGGCCCCGGGCTGGCCAATGCCGCCGGGCCCGACGACGTCGTCGACGTCGCCATCGTGGGCGCGGGCCTGGCTGGCCTGACCGCGGCACGCGACCTGCGCCACGCCGGCTGCGAATCGTTCGTCGTGCTGGAAGCGCGCAATCGCGTGGGGGGACGGACCCTCAACTACGACGTGGGCTCAGGGCAGGTGTCCGAGGTCGGCGGCCAGTGGATCGGCCCGGGCCAGACAGCCGTGGCGGATCTTGCGCGCGAGCTGGAGGTGGGCACGTTCCCGAGCTACTACAAGGGAAACACCGTCATCCTTGGCGGTGACGGGCGCCTGGAGATCGACCTCAAGGGCACGTTCGGCAGCGACGAGGCGATCGGCGGCAGGCTCAGCGGTCTCTCGCGCGACGTGCCTTCGGGCGCGCCGTGGAAGTCGCCGAAGGCGGCTGAACTGGACAAGCTGTCGGTCGGCGACTGGCTCGCGGGGCAGAACATCAAGCCCGAGGACCGCACAGGGTGGAACGCGAGCATCGCGCTGTCCGGCGGCGTGATGCCGGCAAAGATGGGCATGCTCCATTTCCTGTCGATGATCAATTCGGCCGCCTGCGACTACATGCAGCTCGACAGCATCAAGCACAGCGCGCAGGAAACGAGATTCATCGGCGGCTCGCAGGTGCTGAGCATCAGGATGGCGCAGGCACTGGGCAAGCGGGTGCGGCTGTCATGCCCGGTCCGGCGGATCTCGAACTGGGACCGCGACATCGTCACGCTGCACACGGACCAGGGCGAGGTGCGCGCCCGGCAGGTCATCATGGCCCTGAGTCCACCGTTGTGCCGGCAGATCCAGTTCGATCCGCCGTTGCCGCAGCAGCGTGCCGCGCTGCAACGCGCGTGGCCCGCCCACTCGCCGGCGCGGAAGACGGCCATGGTCTATTCGCGTCCGTTCTGGCGCGACCAAGGACTGAACGGCCACATCTTCCAGGTCAACGGGCCCATCCTGTGGGCCTTCGACAATTCCCCGCCCGCGGGCGAGATCGGCGTCATCAACGCCTTCATCTCGAACGCGTCGATGCCATCGGATCACAAGGCCGCCCAGCGGTTCCTGTCGGAGATCTACGCACAGGCCTTCGGCCGCGAGGCGCAGTCCCCGGTGTCGTACCACGATCACGACTGGGGGCGCGCCGACCCCTGGACGATCACGTGCGTCTCCGCCATTCCACCGGGCTTCTGGAGCACCCATGGCGAGGCGCTGCGTCCGCCCTGCGGCAAGCTCATCTGGTCCGGCACCGAGACCGCCGAGATCTGGGCCGGCTACATGGACGGCGCCGTGCGATCGGGCCACCAGGCCGCGCTCCAGGCGCTCAACGCCTTGCGCCGCGCTTAGGAGACAGAGATGAAGAAACGCATATTGCTGGGCGTCGCCGGGGCCATCGTGGCCGGGCTGCTCGCTTACTTCGGCCCCGACCTCGTCGGGCTCTATCGCCTCGACCGCTATGTCTCGGCGTCGGCGGCAGCGTACGAGGCCAATAGCGGACCCTGGCCACACGTGTCCGACGTCTGCATCGGCTGCCACGGTGTCAAGGGCAACTCGCTGCATCAGGGCTATCCGAGCCTGGCGGGTCAGCCGGCGCCGTACGTGGCGGCCCAGCTCCACAAGTTCGCGAGCGGGGAGCGGCCCAATCCGACCATGGGTCCGCTGGCGATGACCATGAGCGAAACCGAGATCAATCATCTGGCCGACCACTTCGCCCGGCAACCGGTGGTTGATAACCGGTACTTCATGCCGGACGCCGTCATGCGCGAGAAGGGCAGGCAGCTCGTGACCACCGGCAATTGCGCCGCCTGCCACGGCGGTCAGCTGATGGGGCGCGACCAGTTTCCGCGGCTTGCCGGCCAGGGCTATGACTACCTGCTGGCGCAGTTCGACGCGTTCGCTGACGGCGCTCGCAGCGATCCGACCGGCATGATGAAGCGCATTGCCACAGCCGCGTCGACGCAGGACCGGATGGCGATGGCGACCTACCTCGCCAGCCTTGCGCCGCGCCGCAATTGATGAATCCAACCACAGAAATCGAGAATCGGGAGTCGTGATGGACCTGAACTTTTACATCCTCTGTCTTGCCGTCGCCGTGCTGGTGGCGACGTCGTTGATCTATGGCCTGAAATTCCTTGGCAAGCGCAACTATCTGCTTGGGATCGAATGGCTGGTCGTGACCTTCTCCGGGTCCAATTTCCTGCTTTATGCCCTCGGCGATGCGCAGCTTTCCTATCGCATCTCGATGTTTTGCGATGCGTTCTCCAGGGGCTTCGGCATTCCGGTGATCGCCGTCGCGGGGCTGATGGCCGTCACGCATCGCTACAGGCCGGCCATCCTGGTGGATGTCGTGTTCTTCATGGCCGCGATCGCAGGGACGATCGTACTGGTGACGGCCGACTTCGCAGCGCAGTTCAAGCCGTACTTCTACGTGGCGATGTGGTCGGCGTTCTCGGTGTACCTGGCCTACTTTGCCTGGAAATTGCTGAATGCCGGCGAGGGCCTGCACGCTTTTGGCGTGTTCATGGTCCTGCTGACAGCGCGGCCATCGCCTGCATCTACGACTTCTACAGGATTCCAGGAGATCACGAGCACGTCATCTTCTACATCCTCGCCAGTTTCACGTGGTCGTTCGTGTGTGTCGAGCTGTATTACGCCTATGGCGCGCTGGAGCGCGCGGAGAAGCACACGGCATCGCTGGCGCCCATGGCGGTGCTCCGATGAAGCAGGCATCTTTCAGCGTTCGCCGGCACGCGGCCGGTGACGGATCGAGTCGGGCTGTGAACGTCGTGGACAGCGGCCTGACGCTTGCCTGAAAAGCCCGGTTGCACTACGCCGCCGGCGTGTCCTTGGAAAGCAACGCGAGCGTCGCGAGATAGTCGGAGAAGCCCTCCACGCGCCCCTTCGGCATCACGGACTCGCGGATCAGGCCGGCTTGCGCGTCAGCACCATTGCCAGCTCCAGCGCGGTGGCAGCCACCGTGTCGACGTCCGGCGCGTAGCCGTCGCGGATCCAGCGCAGTGCGATATGCACGACGCCGCCGGCGATGCCGGCCAACAGTAACGGGTCCGCGGTCTGCCCCGGCGGCAGCAGCGCCTGTGCGAGCAGGCCGCCGAATGCGCGCAGCGACTCGTCGAGCGCTTCGTCCACGCGCTTGCTGACGCCGCGGATCTCCACCAGGAACACCCGTGCCGAACGCGGCTCGCGCTGCAGTGCGCCGAAATACGCGCGCAGCATGGCCAGCGCGCGCTGCTGGCGCCCGCGCCCGGCGTCTTGCACCGCATGGCCGATCGATTGCAGCAGCAGGTCCGTCACGGCGCGGAACGAAGCCTCCAGCAGAGCTTCGCTATTGGCAAAGGACTCGTAGAAGTAGCGTTCGGTCAGCCCGGCGGCCTCGCACACCGCCTTGACGGTGGAACTCTGGTAGCCGCGCTCCCCGTAGACCTGGATGGCCGCGGCGATCAGCTGGCAACGGCGCTGCGTGCGCCGCTCGTCGGCTGCTGCACCGCGGTAGCGGCGGGCGGTAGAGGTCTCGGTCGGCTCGCTCATGGTGGGGCCATTATGACATTCCCTATTGTCAGATGGCATCTGACAACCTATGGTGTCAGAAGTGACCGCATCCGGGATACCCGCCATGACCGTTGCCGCACCCGAAGACACGCTGCTCGATGTCCTGATCGTCGGCGCCGGCCTCTCCGGCATCGGCGCCGCGCGGCAGCTGCAGCAGCGCTGCCCCGGCCAGCGCTATGCCATCCTGGAAGCGCGGCAGGCCATGGGCGGCACCTGGGACCTGTTCCGCTATCCGGGCATCCGGTCGGATTCGGACATGTACACGCTGGGCTACCGCTTCAAGCCATGGAAGGGCGCAAAGGCCATCGCCGACGGCCCGTCGATCCTGTCCTATATCCGCGAGACCGCGGAGGAAGCGGGCATTACCCCGCACATCCGTTTCGGGCACAAGGTGGTCAGCGCGGCGTGGCACAGCCAGGAAGCGTACTGGACGGTCACGGCGGAGCGCACCGGGGACGGCAGCCGGCAGCAGTGGCGCGCGCGCTTCCTGTACGTGTGCGCCGGCTACTACAGCTATGTGCAGGGCCACCGGCCGGCCTTCCCCGGCGAGGAGGCCTTCCGCGGCCGCATCGTGCATCCGCAGTGCTGGGATGCCTCGCTCGACTACGCCGGCAAGCGCGTGGTGGTGATCGGCAGCGGCGCCACGGCCGTCACGATGGTGCCGGCCATGGCTGCAACCGCCGCGCATGTGACCATGCTGCAGCGCTCGCCGAGCTACGTCGTGACCCGACCCGGCGAGGATGCGATGGCCGCCCGGCTGCGCCGGCTGCTGCCGGAAGGGCTGGCCTATGCGGCCACGCGCTGGAAGAACGTGCTGCTCGGCATGTATTTCTTCCAGCTCGCGCGGCGCCGACCGGAGCGGGTCAGCGAGCGCATGGTCGGCATGGCCGCTGCGCAGCTCGGCCCCGGCTTCGATGTCGGCAAGCACTTCACGCCGCGCTACAAGCCGTGGGACCAGCGCGTGTGCCTGGTGCCGGACGGCGACCTGTTCCGCGAAATCCGCGACGGCCGCGCGTCGGTCGTCACCGATACCATCGAACGCTTTACCGAAGACGGCATCGTGCTGGCTTCCGGGCAGACCCTGCCGGCGGACATCATCGTGACGGCCACCGGCCTCAGGCTCAATATGCTTGGCGACATCGCCGTCAGCGTCGACGGCCAGGTCCGCGTTCCGGCCGAGCTGATGGCGTACAAGGGCATGATGCTCAACGACGTGCCGAACCTGGTGCTGGCCTTCGGCTATACCAATGCCTCATGGACGCTGAAGGCGGACCTGACCGCCGAATACGTGTGCCGGCTGCTGCGGTACATGGACCGCCACGGGCACCGCGTCGCCATGCCGCGGCGCGACGCGTCGGTACAGCCCGCGCCATTCCTGGACTTCACCTCGGGCTATGTGCAGCGTGCCGCCGGCGTGCTGCCCCGGCAGGGCGACCGCAGGCCCTGGCGCGTGTACCAGAATTACATCCTGGACATGCTCACCATCCGCCACGGCCGCATTGCCGATGGCGTGCTGCAGTTCGACATGCCGCGCGGCGTACCGACGCAGCGCGAAACGCCGGTGAGCCTGTCCGGCGGCGAGGTCCAATCATGATGATCCTGTTCTACGCGGCGCTGGCCTTGGTGGCGCTGTTCGCCGGCCTCTTCGCCTACACCGTGAGCAAGGTGCGTCGCGTCGAGGCCGCGCTGCCGCCCAACGGGCGCTTTGTCGATGTGCCCGGCGCGCGCCTGCACGTGGTCGAGCGTGGCCAGGGGCCAGCGCTGCTGATGGTGCACGGCCTCTCGGGCCAGCTCGGCAATTTCGGCTACGGCATGATCGAACCGCTGGCGCGCGATTTCCGCGTGGTGGCGGTGGACCGGCCGGGCTCTGGCTATTCCGTCCGCACGCCCGGCGCGCGCGCGGACCTGGCCGCGCAGGCCGATGTGCTGGCGGCGCTGATCGAGAAGCTCGGTCTGGAACGCCCGCTCGTGGTCGGCCATTCACTGGGTGGCGCCATCGCGCTCGCGCTGGCCGCGGGCCATCCGGACCGCGTCGGAGGGCTCGCGCTGCTGGCGCCGCTGACGCACCCGGCCGAGGAGATTCCGCCGGTATTCCGGCCGCTGACGCTGCGGCGGCACTGGTTACGCCAGTTCGTGGCATGGACCCTGGCGGTGCCGATGTCCGACCTGCGGCGCGATCAGGTACTGGAGATCGTCTTTGGCCCCGATCCCGTGCCCGCGGACTTCGCGGTGCGGGGCGGCGGCATGCTCGCCTTGCGGCCCAGCCATTTTGTGGCGGCGTCGGAGGACCTGGTCGCCGGCGCGCCGAGCCTGGCGCCGCTGGTCGAGCGCTACGTGGAGCTGCGTGCGCCGGTCAGCATTCTCTTCGGCCGCGAAGACCGCATCCTCGATCCGGCGGCCAATGGCGAGGCGCTGGCGGCCACGGTGCCGGGCGCCACGCTGACGCTGGTGCCGGGTGGCCACATGCTGCCGGTCACGGCTCCGGACACCTGCGTGGCGTTCGTGCGCGAGGCTGCGGCGCGCCTGCGCGAAGCCCAGGCGGCGACGGCATGAACCCGACGCCGCGCGCGCGGGTCCGGCTCGGCGCCTCAGTGCGCCATGCCCGGCTTGCAGTCCTGCACCCAGCCGGCGACACGGCTCGGGCTCATGGTCGGGCGCCATTCGCCCGAACCGCGGATCTCGACATCGGTCCCTTGCCGCGCCTGGCGCAGGCTGACAACATAGAAGTAGCCCGTGTCCGTGCGCGTGGCGGAGCCGATACGCACGTCCACCTTGCCCGGCTCCGGGTAGGCGATCACATTGGCTTCTTCCCTGAGCCGGCTTTTCAGGCACAGCGTCAGGTCGCCAACGCTTGCGTCGGAATGGATCTGCTTCGGCTCCTGGGCCTGGATGTACTCCACGCTGGCGCCGCTGGCGCAGGCGGCCAGCCATGGCACCGCCACGGCCGCGAGCAGGAGGGTGCGGATTGCGGACATGCATGTTCCCTTTGTGGATGTGACGCTGCATGCTACATGAGAACGTGTGGCGCAGGTCCGTCCCGACACCACGCCGGGCCGGGACCCAACCGTCGCTCGTGCCACTGAACCACTGCCGAAAGGAAGACGCCGATGGCTGCCGCGATTGCCCCCGATCCCTACAAGCGCGATTTCTCCACCGCCTTCAGCGCCATGCGCAAGCTGCTCGCGGACGGGCATGACACCACGCAGGTGTTCCTGATCATGCGCGCGCTGAACGGGCCATCCATGCCGAAGAACTTCGCGCGCCTGCTGGGCACGCCCCAGGGCCGGCGGCTGGTCTACCAGCGCACCGAACTGGCGGAACAGCTCTGCGACCCGGCCTACGTGGCGAGCTTTGCGCCCGGCACGGTGGGCGCCGCGTATCGGGACTTCCTGCGCAACACCGGCTACAGCGCCGACGGGCTGGCCGATGTCTCCAATCTCGGCCGCGAGCCGCTGGTCGAGGACGCCTATATGTGGTTTGGCCGCCGCACGCGCGATATCCACGATATCTGGCATGTGCTGACCGGCTACCGTGCCGACGAGAGCCTGGGCGAGGCCGCGCTGGTGGCGTTCAGCTATGCGCAGACCGGCGGCCTGGGCTGGGCGTTCATCGCGCTGGCGGCGTCGCTGAAGAGCCTGCGCGTGACCCGCAGCCTGGCCTTCGCGCGCGCGGTGCTGGAAGGCTACCGCCTTGGCCGCGCGGCGAACTGGCTGCTGGCAGAGGATTACGAGGCCCTGCTGCACGAGTCCCTTGACGCCGCGCGTGCCCGCCTTGGTATCGGCCAGGCGCCGCGGTACATGACCTGCCATCCGCTGCAGGACTGGCACGCCTGAGCGGGGCGGATTCACTCCCTTGGGCATTCGTGGAGAGGCGATAAGTCAAGCTTCGAACAGGCGTTGCGGCTGTCCGTAAATGAAGTCTCGCATAAGAGGAATTCGCAGGCCGGGCGGGTGGTGGCTAAGCGATAATGAAAAAAGGCTTGCCGAAGCAAGCCTTTTTCAAATCTTGGTGCCCAGGAGAGGACTCGAACCTCCACAGTGTTGCCACCGCTAGGACCTGAACCTAGTGCGTCTACCAATTCCGCCACCTGGGCAAGTGAGCTGCGCATTGTACCAGAGCATTCGGAGAATGCAAGCGCGCACCTTGTGCGGACCCACTACCGCGTCAAGCCTGGCCTTGTTGCAGGTGTTCCTGCAGCCGGGAGAGCTCGAGTGCGATGCCGTCGGGAAAGCCCTGGCGGTCGCCCCGTTTGTCGATCAGCAGATCGTCGAGATAGGCGAGGATGCCATTGGGATGGCTCCACAACGCCGCGAGCTGGTTGCCGATGCGCGGAAAGCGGCGGCACAGTTCCAGAGGCCGCGTTTCGGGCGGCAGCGACGCCAGCCATCGTATTGCCGTGGGGGTCAGGACCAGCGTGTCGGGCGGCACGGGCCGCCGCAGGCTGGGCCAGTCCGGCTCAGCCTGCGTGGGCGGCGCGCCGTCCAGGATCTGTTTCGCTTCTTCTACGGAAACGAATTCAAATGAGATGGGTTCCATGCCAGTCAACAATCGGAAAGGGGCAAATACAGGTCGGAGCCTGCCTCATGGAGTTACGGCTTTTCCGACCATTTCCTGAAGCCGACTGAAGCCGAGTGTCCTGGCGGCAGCACCATACTTTCTGCCGATTCGCGCCGTCGCAGTATTCGGGTTTGTGCCAGCTTTCGCGGGCGATGGCGTTGGAGTCTACTGGAACCGCGCACAAGACGTGGCTGGATGGAAGATCGGGCTGCAAGTTGCAAGTGTTGGCCCATCGCTTTCCAGTCGGATATGGATTCCTACGGAGACTACACCATGGTGACCAAGCAGGAAGACGCTTTCATTGTGAAGAACCTGCTCGCGCTGGCAGCAGTGGAAACAATCGGCGCGGCGATTGCGCTGGGCTTCGTCTTCAACGTACTTACCTGAGTCTCCGACCGGCCCGCGCACGCTGCAGCGGGCCACATCGCCATCTCGCTTGTCAGCCGGAAGATTGACAAATTGCCCCGGGTCCGACAAGCTTTCGTCCATGGACCGCCGTCACAACGACATCGCGCTGATTATTATCACCATTCCTGGAATGGTGGGTTAGCGCGCGTCCTTAGAACAGTTTCCGAAAAACCCGCCCCTGAGGCGGGTTTTTCGTTTCCGCCTCCTGGGCACGAATCCAGCACAGGAGCCCCCATCATGCCGGCACACGCCGTCGAGCCTGCCACCGAACATCACGATGTCTGTCCGCCAGACGTTCCCGACCAGAACGGCTATCTCAAGCGCATCCTGAACGCGCGCGTCTACGACGTGGCGCGCGAGACCGGGCTCGATCTGGCGCGCAACCTGTCGGCGCGCACCGGCAACGCGATCTGGCTCAAGCGCGAGGACACCCAGCCGGTGTTCTCGTTCAAGATCCGCGGCGCGTACAACCGCATGGCCAACCTGGATCCGCAGGCGCTGCAGCGCGGCGTGATCACCGCGTCGGCCGGCAACCATGCACAGGGCGTCGCGCTGTCGGCGGCGCACCTGGGCGTGCGCGCGGTGATCGTGGTGCCGACCACGGCGCCGCAGGTCAAGGTCGATGCCGTGCGCGCGCATGGCGGCCCCACGGTCGAGGTGGTCCAGGCCGGCGCGTCCTATACCGACGCGTGGCGTCACGCCATGCAGCTTCAGCAGGAACTCGGCCTGACTTTCATCCCGGCCTTCGATGATCCGGACGTGATCGCTGGCCAGGGCACCGTAGGCGCGGAGATCCTCGCGCGCCATCGCGGGCCGCTCGATGCCATCTTCGTGCCGATCGGCGGCGGCAGCCTTGCCGCGGGCGTTGCCACCTACGTCAAGACGGTGCGTCCGGAGGTACGCGTGATCGGCGTGCAGACGCAGGACTCGTGCGCGATGGCGCAATCGCTGCGCGCGGGCCGGCGCGTGGAGCTCGACGATGTCGGCCTGTTCTCGGACGGCACTGCCGTGAAACTCGTCGGCGAGGAAACCTTCCGCCTGTGCCGCGCGTATCTCGACGATGTCATGATCGTGAGCACGGATGCCGTGTGCGCGGCCATCAAGGACGTGTTCGAAGACACGCGCAGCGTGCTGGAGCCCGCTGGCGCGCTGGCCGTTGCCGCCGCCAAGCAATACGCGCAACAGCACGGCATGCGGGGCAGGACGCTGGTGGCGGTGACATCGGGCGCCAATATCAACTTCGAACGCATGCGGTTCGTGGCCGACCGCGCCGAGATCGGCGATGCGCGCGAAGCCGTGTTCGCGGTGACGATGCCGGAGGCGCGCGGCAGCTTCCTGCGCTTCTGCGACCTGGCGGGCGGCCGCAGCATCACCGAGTTCAGCTACCGCATTGCCGACGCGCGCACGGCGCATGTGTTCGTCGGCATGCGCATCCGGGACCGCGCGGAGTCCGCGCAGATTGCCGGTGCGTTCGCCGCGCAGGGTTTTGCCACGGTCAATCTCACCGGCGATGAACTGGCCAAGCAGCACCTGCGACATATGGTGGGCGGGCGTTCCGCGCTGGCCGGCGGCGAGCGCCTGTTCCGCTTTGCGTTCCCGGAGCGGCCCGGTGCGCTGATGGCCTTCCTGCGCACGTTGCCGGAAGACTGGAACATCAGCCTGTTCCACTACCGCAACGATGGCGGCGATGCAGCGTCGGTGCTGGTCGGCATCCAGGTACCGGCGGCCGCGCGGCTTACCTGCGACAGCGTGCTGGCCGGACTCGGCTATCCGCATTGGGAGGAGAGCGCGAATCCGGCCTACCGGATGTTCCTGGCGTAGACGGGTGGCGCGCTGGAGGGCGTGGCAGGGGCCGGCGTGGGTGTCGGTTACACTGCCCGCTCTTTCCACTACGCCGCTGCAACCGGATTCCCCATGAAACGAATCGCTCTGCTTCTCAGCGCCATGACCTTCGCCTGCGCCGCCTTCGCGGCCGCGCCGGGCGCCTCGGCACCGGCGGCTGCCGCGGCGCCGCAGACGCTGCCTTCCGGCATGACCATCCAGCACCTGGTCAAGGGCACCGGTCCGTCGCCCAAGGCCACCGACACGGTCCAGGTGCACTACCGCGGCACGCTGGCCGACGGCACCGAGTTCGACAGCTCGTACAAGCGCGGCCAGCCGATCTCGTTCCCGCTGAACCGGGTCATCCCGTGCTGGACCGAAGGCGTGCAGACCATGCAGGTGGGCGGCAAGGCCAAACTGACTTGCCCGCCGGCCACGGCCTACGGTGCGCGCGGCGTGCCGGGCACCATTCCGCCGAACGCCACGCTGACGTTCGAGGTGGTGTTGCTGGGCATCGGCGGCTGAGTTCCCGAGTCTTACTGCTGCGGCGCCCCCGAGGCGGGCGCCGCAGGCACTGCCGGCTCGGCGGCCGGCGCGGATGCCGGTGACGGTGCCGGTGACGCTGATGGCATGGCGGCACCATCCGTTTCATTATCGTCGCCGTAGTCGGGCAGCTTGCCGGCGCCACCTTCCAGCAGGTAGCGCCGGCGCTGCATGTAGGCATCGCGCACGAACGCGTACTTGTCCAGCGCCGCCAGCGAGAGCAGTTCGGTCGCACCGAGCAGGTTGGTACGCACATCCACCACGTTCAAGCCGTATAGCGAATTACGCACGGCCGGTTCCGCATACGTGGTCGGGTCGAACCAGAAATTCACGTACAGGCCCACCCCGTCACGGAATGAACTCGGTCCGAACACCGGCAGCACCAGGTAAGGTCCGGATGGCACCCCCCAGGTCCCCAGCGTCAGCCCGAAGTCCTGCGAATGCTTCTGCAGGCCGGCAGGCGTGGCGATGTCGATCAGTCCGCCGATCCCCAGCACGGAATTGATCGCCACCCGCATCAGGCTTTCGGCCGCATCCACGCCCTTGCCCTGCAGCAGGTTGTTGGCGAAGTTGCCCACGTCCGAGAGGTTCGAATAGAAGTTGGTCACCGCGGTGCGCACCGGCTGCGGCGTAACCGCCTTGTAGCCCTGGGCGACGGGCTTGGCCACGTACTCATCGAGCTTGTCGTTGACCTTGAAGACCACGCGGTTCATCGGTTCGAGCGGGTCGTCGGGATTGGCCTGGGGACCAGTGGCGCAGCCGGCAGCAAGCAGCGCAGGCAATGCGAGGATGGCTAGCCGTGACGGCCGGCGCGGTTGACGGGAAAGCGACATGATGCGGCGGTTGGGTGGGGGATTGTTATGGTTATTCGCCGGCTATTCGGCGGGGATAACGGGGTGCCGCTGCGCGCGTTCGCGCGGGCGGCCCATCAGGATCGGCTGGAAGAACACGGCGCCGGCCAGCGTGCACGCCAGCGCCAGCGCCAGCAGCTTGCCCATGCTCGCGGTGCCCGGATGCTGCGACAGCCACAGGCTGCCGAACGCCGTAGCGGTGGTGGCCGCGCTGTAGAGCACGGCGTGCGTGAGACTCGATTGCAGCAGCTTGGTCTTGCCGTGACGCCACGCGATCACGTAGTAGATCTTGAAGGCCACGCCGATGCCCAGCAGCAGCGGCAGCGCGATCACGTTGGCGAAGTTCAGCGCAATGCCGAACGCCGCGCACAGTTCAAGCGTGACGATAGCCGACACCAGCAGCGGGATGAGCGTGCGCAGCACATCGCCAAAGCGGCGCAGGGCAATCCACAACAGCACCGTGATGGACAGCACGGCCCAGCCGCCAGCCTGCGCAAACGCGCCCATGATGGTGTCGGCGGAGCCGCGGATGGCGATCGGGCCGCCTGTGGCGTCCGGTTCCACGCGCAGCACGGCATCCATGAACAGGTTGAGCGCGGCCTGGCGCTCGATGCCATCTTCCTGCGGCAGCCTTGGGGTGATGCTGACCAGCGCGCGTCCATCCGGCGCCAGCCAATCGCGTGCGATCTCCGCCGGCAGGGTTTGCTGCGTGACGGGCTGCGCATCCAGCATCTGGCGCAGGCGGCCCAGCGCGAGGCGCAGCGGCAGGGCAATGGCCTGTTCGGCGCGGTCGCGCGTGGCGGCATCCGCGTCCGCAAGCCGTTTGAGAACCTTGGACAGGCGCGCCGCCTGCGCCGCGCCGGCTTCGGGGTGCTCGTCGGCGGCGATGGCGAGCTGGCGCGCGGCATTGCGCAACGCATTGACGCGCGCCATGTCGCTGGCCGGCGTGGCGGTCGGCTGCGTAAGCACCGGCATCAGAGCGGCGCGCGCCTGGCCGATGGCCGCGAGCTTGGCCGGCTGGTCGTCGGGAATGAAGGTCTGCAGCGTGACGACGCGTGCCACTTCAGGCAGCGGCGAGACCTTGGCCGCGATACCGCGAGCGGCATCGAGCGATGGCGCCAGCACCGTGACATCGTCGGTGCCGGCTTCCGGCGCATCCTTGAGCACCAGCAGCGTCGCCATCGATTCCGAGTGCGGGTCTTTCAGGTGCAGTGGGTCGAAGTCGAAGCGCAGGCGCAGCAACAGCGGCGATCCCAGCAGGATCGCCGCGCAGGTGAGCAGCAGCACCGGCCTGCGGTAGCGCTCGAAGAACGCATCGGCCGGGGCCAGCCAGCCAAAGCCCGGCGCTTCGGCTTCGCCGCGCGGTTGCAGGACCTGGATCAGCGCGGGCAGCATCGTGAACGTCGTGAGGAATGCCACCATCATGCCGACGCCGGCAATCTGGCCCAGTTCCGCGACGCCGCGGAAGTCGGTGGGCAGGAAACAGAAGAACGCGGCCGCCGTGGCTGCCGCGGCCAGCGTCAGCGGCATCGCGACCCCGTGTGCGGCGTGTTCAAGCGCCTCGGCAATATGGCCGCGGTCATGGCGCTCGGCGCGATAACGCACGCCGAACTGGATGCCGAAGTCCACGCCCAGGCCGACGAACAGCACCGCGAAAGCGACCGAGATCATGTTCAGCGCGCCCACCATGGCCAGGCCCAGCGCCGCGGTCATCAGCAGCCCGGCAAGCAGGCTGGCCAGCACCGCCAGGATCAGGCGCACCGAGCGCAATGCCATCCAGAGGATCAGCACCACCACCAGCACGGTCAGCAGGCCGTTGAGCGCGGCACCGTCGCTGACCGAGGCGAACTCGTCGTCGGCCAGCGGCTGCGGGCCGGTCAGGCGCACGCTGGCCTGGTAGCGCTGGCTCAGTTTCAGTTCGGCGGCCGCGGCGCGGATGGCGTCGGCGGCGCCGGCGCCGGCCTGCAGGTCGCTGTAGTCGAGCACCGGGCTGACCGAGATGAAGCTGAAGGCGCGGCCCTCCTTGTCCGGCTTGAGGCTGTCGTCGAGCTGGCCCGCCCACGACATCGCGGCCGGCTTGCCGGCCAGCACCTGCTCCAGCGCGCCTGCGCTCGCGCCCAACAGACTGTCCATATCGGCCAGCTTGACCTGGCCCATCGTCAGCGGCAGCCCGAGCGTGGTGGACAGCGTGTCGGAAAGCCCGCGCAGCGTCGGGTCGTGCGCCAGCTGGTTGAGCAGCGGGCGCGCTTCGCCGAGCTGCTGGGTGATCTGTTCGACTTCGGCGGTGCGCGCAAACAGCAGGCCGTTGCGGGCAAAGAATTCGCCCGCGCCGGGCTGACTGACCGAGCGGAAACGCGCCGGCTGGCGCCGCAGCGCTTCGGCGAGTTCGTTGGCCGCGGCATCGGCCAGTTCCGACGCGGGCGCCTGTACCACCGTCAGGATCATTTGCCCGCGCTGCGGAAAGGCCTTGTCGATGGCCGCATCGCGCCTGGCCCACGGCGCGTCGGATTCGAGCAGGCGGTTGATGTCCGTGTTGATGGCGAAGTGCCGCGCCACATAGAAGCCGCTGGCGGCGGCGAGCAGCAGGGCCGCCACGATCACCAGCCAGGCGCGGGTCGTGGCGAGCCTGACAAGGCGGGTCAACAGCGAAGTCAGCATGGGATGCTCGGGGCAGGGCTCGAGCCGCGAGTATACCGGCTGGCGCGGCATCGGCCTCCGGCGTGGCGCACTCGCCGCACCCGGTGGGCAAGTCTCGTTCCGCTATACTGGCCCGGCAGCCCGGGCGCCATGCGGAGCGGGGCACGGGGCCTTTTTCAAACGCATCTTGCAGTACATATCGGCATGAACAGATTCGGTTTGATTTCCTTTGCGCCGGTTGCGGCGGTCGTCATGGTGGCCACGGTGCAGGCGCAGACGGTGCAGCCCGGCGACCTCAAGGCCGCGCCGGAACGCCTGGTGCAGGCGGCGGTGGAAGGCGTAATCACCACCATCCAGTCCAACCCCGAAACCCGCAGCGGCGACATGGCGAAGATCACCGCGGTGGTCCAGAAGCAGTTCCTGCCCTATACGGATTTCGGCCGCACCACGCGGCTGGCGGTCGGCAGCGCATGGCGCAGCGCTACGCCGGAACAGCAGAAGCAGCTCAACGAGCAGTTCACGACGCTGCTGGTGCGCAGCTACGCGGTGTCCTTGTCGCAGCTACGCGAACAGAACGTCAAGTTCCGCTTCAAGCCGGCACAGCCCGGAGGCGGCTCCGGCGACGTGGTGGTCGAGTCGCGCGTGCTCAACAACGGCGACGAGATGCAGATCGACTACCGGCTGCAGCGTACGCCCGGCGGCTGGAGGATCTACGACATCAACATGATGGGCGCATGGCTGATCGAGGTGTACCGCAAGCAGTTCGCCGACATCGTCGCGCGCGGCGGGGTCGACGGGCTGGTGAAGTACCTGGTCAACCATAACGCGCGTCAGGCGGGCGAGACCTGAGGCCGGCGCGTTACTGCACAGCGCCGCTGGCCGTTCCACGCCGCCAGCGGCGCAGTTCCACCCATTGCCACGACAGCAGCGCGGGCACGCCGAACAGGATCTCCCGCGCGCGCTTGACCAGCGCCAGGGCCAGCGACACATGGGCGTCCATGCCCAGCGCCTGGCCCAGCAGCAGCACCACGGCCTCCTGTACGCCCAGGCCGGCGGGCACGAAGAACGCCACGTGGCGCACGGCCTGCGTGAGTGACTCGATCGCCATGGCCTGCCAGAACGGCACCGGGTGCCCCAGCAGCATCAGCGCGAGCCAGACTTCGAGCGTGCCGCTGATGAGCCCCGCGAGCTGCCAGCCCAGCGCCGCCAGCAGTTCGCGCCGGCGCCGGTTGAGCGCGCGGATCTGTGCATCGAGCCGCGCGCCGTCGATCAGGGCGACAATGCGGTGGTCCTCGCCAAACAGCTTGCGCGCGGCGCCTTCCAGCTTCTCGAACAGTGCCGTATGGCGCAGCGACAGCGCAAATGCCACCGGCACCGGCAGCGACAGTGCCAGCCCGGCCAGGATGATCCAGGCCTGGCCGCTGTCGTGCAGCGCGGCGATAAGCATCAGCACGCCCATGGCCGAAAACAGGTACTGGGCGAACAGCGTGACCATGACTTCGACGACGATGCTGGCCGTAACCGCCGTAGTGTCGTGAATGCGCAGCAGGCTCAGCCGCACGCCGACCAATTCGCCGCCGATGCTCATCGTTGGCAGCAAGCGGTTCACCGCTTCACGCACTGTGGCCACCCACCACAGGAAGCCAAGGCCCCCTTTTTCTTCAGGGTCGGCGGAGGTCAGCAGCACGCGCCAGCCCTGCGCGTCCAGCAGCAGGGGCAGCGCATGCAGCGGCACCAGCAGCAGCAGGAGCCAGCCGCCTTGTGCCATCACGGTGGCGATATCGCTAAGGCCCTCATGTACCACGAGGGCGGTGAGCGCGAGCAGGCCCAGCAGGCCGGTCAGGTAGGCAATGCGTTTCATGTGAGAGGACTCAGGCCGTGGCCAGCACGTCGGCAAAGCCGCCGCGCCGCACCCCGGCCGCATCGAGGGCCGCGCGCACGCGCGGCGACAGCAGCGCAGCGAGTTCGTCGGCGTGGCGGTAGCCGGCCATGGTCGGTGCGATGGCCGCGCCCGATGTGACAGCCGGATGCAGGTAGATCTCGCCGATGCCGTCAGGCAGCTTGGCGAGCGCGCAGAGCAGCACTGCTTCGTCCATGGCACCGCTGCGCGCAATGCCGACCACGTAGTCATTGTGCGCGATGCCGGCGCGCCGCAGCCGCCGGCGCAGCAGCGCCAGCCACGGGCGCAACAGCAGCGGCGCGTCGGATTCCAGCGGCAGCCGCATGGCGCGCAGGCCGAATTCACGGCCGATCGACAGGATCAGCGACAGCACGGTCGGGTGCAGATGGAAATGCTTGTGCGTATTGACGTGGTCCAGCGTCAGCCCGGTGGCAGCAAACGCTTCGAACTGCGCGCGGATCTCCGCGGCGAGCTGGCGCCGCACATGCGGCAGGAAGAAGAAGCGGCAACCGTCGCGCGCCATGGCCGAGCCGAAGCGGCCGTGCGCATCAACGAGGTCGGGAATGGCCGTGCGCGGCAGCATCGCCGGGCCATCGGCCAGCACCAGATGCAGGCCTACGCGCAACGAAGGCAGGCGCCGCGCGCGCGCCACCGCGTCGGCGGCTTCGGGCGCGGACACCATCAGGCTGGCCGCGTTGAGCACGCCGTCCCGATGCGCGAGCTCCACCGCCTCGTTGACGGCGGTATGCAGGCCGAAGTCGTCGGCGGTGATGATCAGGCCGCGCGTGGGACGCGCGGCGGTGGCGGTGCTATGCGGCAGCAGGATCAGGCCTCGCGCGAACGCAGGAAGCGGAAGAACTCCACGCCTTCGCGCAGCCGCCGCTTCATCATGTCCCAGCTTCCGAGCATCTCGCGCACGATCTCCCAGATCTTGCCGGGACGGAAGTAGAACTGCTTATAGAAGCGCTCCACGCCGCCGTAGATCTCTTCCTTCGACAGGTGCGGGTAGCTGATCGCCGCCAGTTGCACGCCCTTGTCGTTGACAAGGTTGATGACCTTGTTCTCCTCGAGCCAGCCGTTGTCGACCGCCTGCTGGTACAGCGTGGTGCCGGGGTAGGGGGCCGCCAGCGACACCTGGATGGTGTGCGGGTTGATCTCCTTGGCGTAGGCGATGGTCTTCTCGATGGTCTCCTGCGTCTCGCCGGGCAGGCCCAGGATGAAGGTACCGTGGATCTGGATGCCGAGCTTGCGGCAGTCTTCCGTGAAGCGGCGCGCGATGTCCGTGCGCAGGCCCTTCTTGATGTTCAGCAGGATCTGGTCGTCGCCCGATTCATAGCCGACCAGCAGCAGGCGCAGGCCGTTTTCCTTCATGATCTTGAGCGTGCTGTACGGCACGTTGGCCTTGGCGTTGCACGACCAGGTCACGCCCAGCTTGCCGAGCCCGCGGGCGATTTCCTCCACGCGCGGCTTGAAGTCGGTGAAGGTGTCGTCGTCGAACATGATCTCCTTGACCTCGGGCATGTTCTCCTTGATCCATTTCACCTCGGCGATCACGCTTTCGGCCGAGCGCGTGCGGTAGCGGTGGCCGCCAACGGTCTGCGGCCACAGGCAGAAGGTGCAGCGCGAACGGCAGCCGCGACCCGTGTAGATCGACACGTACGGGTGCTTCAAATAGCCGATGAAGTAGTTCTCGATCTTCAGGTCGCGCTGGTAGACCGGCGCCACGAAGGGCAGCTCGTCCATGTTCTCGATCATCGGGCGCTGGCCGTTGTGCTCGAGCGAGCCATCGGGCAGGCGGTACGACAGGCCCAGGATGTCCTTGAGTGGCTTGCCGGCCGCCACGTCCTGGCAGGTGTAGTCGAATTCCTCGCGGCAGACGAAGTCGACGGCCTCGCTGGCACCCAGCGTGCCGCCCGGGTCGACCGCGGGCTTGGCGCCGACCATGCCGATCATCACGCCGGGCTTGCGCTTCTTGAGCTCCTCGGCGAACTTGGCGTCGGTCGGGAACGACGGGGTGCTGGTGTGGATGATGACCAGGTCGTAGTCGACGGCGATGTCCAGCGTCTGCTGCGGCGTCAGTTCGTCGGCGGGCGCGTCGAGCACGCGGCTGCCGGGCACCAGCGCAGCCGGCTGCGCGAGCCAGGTCGGGTACCAGAACGACTTGATTTCGCGCTTGGCCTGGTAGCGCGAGCCGGCGCCGCCGTCAAAGCCGTCGAAGGATGGGGCCTGGAGGAACAGGGTTTTTTTCATAGCGGCTTTCGATGTTGTCAGGTCAGATCAGCTGCGGCTTGTAATGGTGCACAGCCAGTTTCAGCGCGACATCGACCGAATGTCTGGGGAAATAAAGGCTGCATGTAGCAAATGTGACTACGATCGTAGCCAAAAAAGCTTCATACGGAAGTGAACCGCGGCGTTGTATTGTCTTGGTCACGTTGTGTCGTTGTGTCATGCCGGGTCCTGCACGGAAAGGACTTGTTGCCGCCATCGAACCCGCTGGCCGCCCAGCGCCGCAGCCCAGCCAATAAGCAAAAGTATGTCCCGCAACGGCGCCCGCAACGCTGCGGCTGGTGTCTCCGCCAGCGTGCTCCGTGCGAGTGCGCCGGCTGCCGCAATGGCGACCGTCCATCCAGCAGGTGACAACACCACAGCCAGCACCAGCATCGGCCAGGTAAAGGTAATGAAGGTGAAGGCAAAGCCCGCCGGGTTCAGCGAGCGGATGGTGCGCAGCCAGCGCAGTTCGTGCGTCCACAGGTCGGCCAGCCGCGTCTCGGTCACGTCGGTGGTC
>JACXTT010004359.1_pt1 | contig 21040 bp, 19 predicted proteins | sample 9270951 | NCBI WGS metagenome assembly JACXTT01 (sample SAMN15532306, study PRJNA645909) | rock metagenome | isolation source: weathered quartz diorite | place: Puerto Rico | collected 2017-06-21
CGGAGGTATTGCCGAGATAGACTGAGGATAGAAAGTCCAGAAACAGCGACCCATCCGGCGGCAAATCTGTAACTTGGCGCGGAGGATGCTTGTCGGTGACTAATGTGACTCCGATAGCCGCCTGATACTCGGCGACGCCGCGAGTACCGGCCAGCCGTAAGCGGTCGTCTCCCCAGGTACCCGCCGTATCGGGCCGGAGATAGTCCATGTGTAAGGCGGCGGTACCTCCGTTGTCCAGACGAAATACAGTGGCGGTGGTGTTCTCCATGTCGCGCAGTTGCGAAAATCCGACGCGGCCTTCGAACGACATGGTTTCCACCAGCTCTCTGCCGCTGGTCCACCGCATCAGGTCAACCATGTGTACCGCAATTTAGGGGATGGTCCCCCCGAATGTGGAGCGGTCGCGCATCCACTCGGGGCGCTCGCCCAACTTGTAGGATTTCTGCGCGGATATTTGGGCCACCTCGCCGATCTCACCCGCCTGGACGATTTGGTGTAGCGCGCGATAAACGCCCTCGAACCGCATGGAGATGAGCATGGTCAGGCGGACGCCGCTTTCGGCAACTGCCTTCTTGATGCGATCGAGGTCGGGGCTGGTGATGGCGAGCGGCTTTTCGGCCACGATATGCAATTTCCGTTTGGCGCACGCAAGAATGATTTCGGCGCGCTCGCCGTTGGGGCCGCAGATGCCCACGAGATCGAGCTTTTCGCCATCGAGCAGGTCGCGCCAGTTGGCGTACATGCGGGCTCCGGAGCCGTGTTTCGAGCGCAGGACTTGTTCCATGCGACTCGCGTCGCGGTCATAAACCGCTGCCAGTTGGACGTCCGGCAGCCGGTTCAACGGCCCGAGGATCTCGCTGGTATGCCCTTCCAGGCCGATAATGGCGAGCCTCACCTTGTGCGGTAGTCGCACGATTTCTCCGCCGGCCGCCTGCGCGGCCAAGGCCGCTCCGCCAATCCATTCGCGCCGCGAGATCCTGTGCATGCTGCGATTCTGACACACTGCCGCCGATTGTAATAAGATAGCCCCTTCGGCTTGTATGGATCATATTCTTTCCATCGTTCTCTTCACGCCTCTTGTGGGGCTGATCGTTTTGCTTTTCATTCCGGACTCGAACGCGCGCGCGATCAAGCTCTGGGCCAACTTCGCGGCCTTCGCGGGCTTCCTGGTATCGCTGCCGCTGGTGTTTCAATTTGACCGCACCGGGGACTTTCAATTTGTCGAGCGCGCGAGCTGGATCCCGTCGATCGGCGCGTCCTATCACCTGGGCATCGACGGCCTCTCGATGCTGCTGGTGATTCTGACGACGCTGCTGGGGTTCCTGTCAATTCTTTCGAGCTGGCGCGCAATTCATGACCGGCTGAAGGGATACTACGCCTCCTTCCTGCTGCTGCAGACGGCCATGCTGGGCGTGTTCATGTCGCTCGATTTTCTGCTCTTCTTCGTGTTCTGGGAGCTGGTGCTGATTCCGATGTACTTCATCATCGCGATCTGGGGCGGGGAGCGGCGCGGGTACGCCTCCATCAAGTTCCTGATATACACGGCGATGGGCTCGGTCCTGATGTTCCTCGGGATTCTGGCGCTCTACTTCCAGTACTACAGCCAGCATCAAACGTATTCGTTCGACATCGCCGACCTGATGAATGCCAACATGCCGGCGACCATGGCGTGGTGGGTATTCTGGGCGTTCTTCGTGGGGTTCGCGGTGAAGGTGCCGATGTTCCCGTTCCACACCTGGCTGCCGGACGCGCACACCGAAGCCCCGACGGCGGGGTCGGTGATCCTGGCGAGCGTGCTGCTGAAAATGGGGACGTACGGTTTTCTGCGCTTCTCGCTGCCGCTATTACCCGACACCTCGAAAAATCCGACGGTGGTGAGCGTGATGGCGATTCTCTCCATCATCGGGATCGTCTACGGCGCGCTGGCCAGCCTGATGCAGAAGGACTGGAAGAAGCTGGTGGCGTACTCGTCGGTGAGCCACCTGGGATTCTGCACGCTGGGAATTTTCACGCTGAACCCGGAAGGCATCACGGGGTCGGTGCTGCAGCAGATCAATCACGGGATCTCGACCGGGATGCTGTTCCTGATCGTGGGGATCGTGTACGAGCGGAGGCACACGCGCCTGATCGCGGAGTATGGCGGCCTGCTGAAGGTGATGCCGGTGTTCACGATCGTGTTTCTGATCGCGGCGCTGAGCTCGATGGGGATGCCGCCGCTCAACGGCTTCATTGGCGAGATCACGATTTTACAAGGCGCATACCAGATGTCGCTCAACTGGGCGGTGTGGGGCGGCCTCGGCATCGTGCTGGGCGCGGCGTACCTGATCTGGCTGTTCCAGCGCACGATGCTGGGCGAGATTTCGGAGAAGAACGCGAAATTGAGTGACCTATCGTGGCGCGAGATCGCGGTGTTCCTGCCGCTATTGGTGTGGGCATTCTGGATCGGGTTGAATCCGGCGCCGTTCTTCCGGGTGCTCGAGCGGCCGACGGCGCAGATTGTGGAAAGAGTGCGACCGGGGTATTACGCGGAGCATCATTTGGCGAATCCGCTGACGGGTGGTGTGGTGGCGGAGCGGTGAAATAGTCGGTACAACGTAAGGAGTGTAATAGGCCCTCAAGGTGTGTTTAATGGGTTCTCCCGCGGCCGGCGAAATTCCGCGTTATGGTTCAACTCCGCGCGTCATTCAGTTCCTAGAACCGGCGGCCCGCGCGGGAGCGATCACGTTGGGCGGCACGTATGCAGTGGGTTTTGTAATCGTAAACCTTCACCATGCGATGCTCGGCATTCCGGACCTTAGCCTACTGAGGGCCAGGGTCGTTGGTGCGGGCTTCCTATTCCTGGTAATGACCATTCTTCCTGTCATTGGAACTGCAAGAGCTTACGGTTTACTAGGCCTCGGTGATGGTTGGGTTGCCTTCCGAACCAGACCTGAGGACAAGCGAATCAAATTTATCGCCGCCCTCGGGCTCTACCTACTCTGTTACGGCTTCGCTATATCCACAATCGCGCTCTTCGATTTTGAAAAGCAAAATGGCTGGGCGCAGTCGACAATGATTCCGGTCGTAATTGTACACATTATTGCGATGTATATTGCGTACCGCCATCCCTGGAAATTCGCCGGACTCGTAACTTTGGCCACGATTGCTCTCGGATGGTCGGCCTGGGTCGGGTGGGGAAGGGTGTTCTTCGCCAGAAGCATCTGGTTCTACGTCTGTGCCCTAGGGATGATATGGTTCCGCGGTTACGCCCGCGAACCGGAAAAGCTAAAGAAAGTGCAGCTTGAGACCTTCGTGGGCATTCCGATCGCTCTGCTAGCGTTCTTCAGTACCGTGATCTATGGTAATGCTAGGCCGCAGTTCGGCGGTGGTGCTCCCATGCAGGTGCTCGTTCATCTGAGCCCAGACCTCGCAAAGGTGTTCGGTACTGAAACGTTGCCTGCGTGGCTTATTGAGCAGACGGACGATGCAGTCTATATCTTGCGCGCGCGTGCAAGCACAGACGCTATCTTGGTGCCGCGCAGTCAAATCAGGGCAGTCGAATTCAACTATACGCCTCCCAAGCCAACTGCCAAGTAATAACGCACGACGGTAGGGTGACGAAAACAGTGGCGATGAAAACGTTTAACTGAAAACGGTTGACAAATACCCGTTCACTCTTTCTGGCGAGTTTGGACAATACAATACAGACTGCCGAGCGTCCAGCGTATTGACTCTCGCACACTAGTGTGCGAAACTGAAAGCGTTGAAGGGCGGCGAGTTTCTCCGGAAACTGCACGGCCTGGCGAGACGAAAGAGCATGTCCTATCTCTTCGTGCCAGCCAAAGGCAAAGGAAGCCACGGCAAAGTGTACTTTGGAACGGCCTCGACGATCGTCAAGGACCGCAAGAAGGAGTTTGGCACCGGGCTGCTGCACCAGATGTGTAAGGATCTCGGCATAAGCCCGGAAGACCTGTGAAAAGCAAGGTCATGCATTCATTCTCATATCCCGCAACGTTTCGGCGTGACTCGCGAGGCCGCGTTCTCGTCGGCTTTCCGGATCTTCCGGAAGCCCATACGGACGGGCGCGACATGCGAGAAGCGGTCGAAGAAGCCATCGACTGTCTCGGGAGCGCCATCGCGTTTCGCATTGCCGAGAGGTCCGAGATTCCGGCGCCGTCGCGGCCGAAGCGCGGACAGCGGATGGTTCCTGTCCCGCTGTGGATCGCCGGCAAGCTGGCGCTGTATCTGGCGATGATCGAGCGCGGGGTCAACAATAGCGAGCTGGCGCGGCGTCTTGGGGTGCGCGAGACCGTGATCCGGCGGATGCTCGATCCGGACCATGACACGAAATCCGAAAAAATCCAGGCGGCGCTGGAGGTGCTGGGGAAACGCATCGTCGTTGCGGTCGACGACGCAGCATGAAATTCAGACTCGCCACTGTCCGCTTGTGGGAATCCAGCATCTCGGAACTGAACGTGGGCGGCCTGGTTGTAACATGTGCCGGGCCGTTTTTTCATCGACTTACAATTCGGGAACGGATGGCAGCGCGCGTGCGTTAGTCAGGGCATGACGAGCGTACCGCGAACCTTGATCGCCGACGATCAGCCGGACGTGCTGGAGGCGCTACGGCTGCTGTTGAAGAGCGAAGGCTATCAGATTGAAGCGGTGCAGTCGCCGGCGGCGGTGCTGGATAAGCTGAAATCCGGGCCGTTCGATCTGCTGCTGATGGACCTCAATTACACGCGCGACACCACGTCGGGGCAGGAAGGTTTGGATTTGCTGGCCCGCATACAGGCGATCGACAGCACGCTGCCGGTGGTGGCGATGACGGCGTGGGGATCGGTGGAGCTGGCGGTGGAGGCGATGCAGCACGGGGTGCGCGATTTCGTGCTGAAGCCGTGGGAGAATGCGCGGCTGCTCGATACGCTGCGGAGCCAGATCGAGAAGGGGCAACTCAAACGCAACGAGCTGCGGCGCGAGCGGGAGGAATTCGAAGACGCGCGCGCGGTGGGGCAGGCGCTGCTGCCGAAGCGCATTCCGGAAGTGCCAGGGCTCGAGATTGCGACGACGTCGCAGCCGGTGCGCACGCTGAACGGCGACTATTTCGATGTGCTCGAGCTGGGCGCGGGAAGGCTGGGCATTGCGATCGCGGACGTGGTGGGCAAGGGCGTGCCGGCGGCGCTTCTGATGTCGAATGTCCAGGCGACGGTGCGGGCGCTGGCGTTGGATTCCGTCACGCCGGAAATGCTGGTGGGGAAGTTGAATGCGAGCGTGCAGCGTAACACGACGCCGGGCAAGTTCGTGACGTTCTTTTACTGCGTGGTGGACAGGATCGCGGGCAAGCTGACCTATACCAATGCCGGGCACTGCGCGCCGCTGCTGGTGCGGGCGAATGGCGCGGTAGTGCGGCTCGATGCGGGTGGCGCGGTGCTGGGCGTGTTCCCCGAGTGGCCCTTCGAGCAAGCCGAGGTAACGATCGCGCCGGGCGACCGGCTGGTGCTCTTCACGGATGGCATCACTGAAGCCTCGAACGCGCGCGACGAGGAGTTTGGCGAGGAGCGGCTCGCGGAGTTGACTTCCGCGCTGCGCGATCGCGGAGCGCACGAATTGAAGAACCGCATCCTGCAGACCGTTTCAAGCTTCACCGGCGGCCGCACGCAGGACGACGCCACGCTGGTGGTGGTGGCGGTCGAGTAACCGCGGCAAAATCGCGCTATGTTTCCCAGATTACCGAGCGGGGCGCGAATTCGCGCCACTCGACTCGCGGCGGCCGTGTCCACGATGCATTGCCGCCGTACTTGCGCATATAAAACTCGACGCTGATCAGGGCCTTCTCCTTGGCGGCGGCCAGATCGTATTCGCTGGGCGGCATGATGACCTTGAAACCTCCACTTCGGTCGTAGAGATTCATGGTCCATAGACCGTCCCGGCTTCGCTGGATTTCGATGATGAACGGCTCAACTTCCGCCAGACAGGCGTACCCGGGTGGCTGCATGGCTCACTTCCGGATCTGCACCAGTTCTTCGCGCACGGGCTGCGGCCTGGGGGGATTCAGCAGGCGCCGCGGCAATCTGGAGAAATAGGTTAGGCGCTCGATGAGCGGCAGCAGGCGGCGGACGGTTCTGCCGTGGAAAACCAGGCTGCCGGCGACCAGCAGCGGGTGCGGAATGGTGGTGCAGCAGCGCGAGCAGATGTCGATCTCGCCCGCGCGGCGGTCCAGGTGCAGGCGGCGCATGCGCTGCATCTCTTCCGAGTTCCAGATGGCGTCGAGGGGTTGCGCGCCGATGTGGCCCACCGGTTTACCGTCGAGCATGTAGCTCTGGCAGCAGGGATAAACGTCGCCGTTGTGCTTGACGTACGTGGGGCCGCGCCACAGGTAATGGCAGGGATGTTTCCAGTCACCCGAGGCGTGGCCGGCATCGGGCCGCATGAGGTTGGTTTCGTCTTCTTTGATGCGCACCTGGTCCACGCCAGGCACGGCGCGCCAGAAACGCACGAAATCATCCACCTCGCCGGCGTTGCGCTCCATGCGCACCATTTGAACCACCACCTGCATCTTCGAGCGGCGGTCGTGCTTCATGCGCGCGAAGCGGACGAAGTTATCGCGCACTTTTTCGAAGCGCGCGCCCTTGCGGTAGTATTCGAAGCTTTCCTTGGTGGATCCGTCGAAGCTTAGGGTGATGTGCTCGAGCGAGGAATCGAGCAGGCGCGCGGCGGTCTTCTCGTCGAGGAAGGTGCCGTTGGTGGAAAGCAGCGTCGAGATGTTGTGCCGCTCGCAATACTCGATGCGCTCGAAAATCTTGGGGTCCATAAACGGCTCGCCGAGACCGATGAGCATCATGTGCTCTGCGGCGAGTCCGGACTCCTCGACCAGCCGGTTGAAGATTTCGTCTGTCATGTCTTCTTTGGGCTGCTTGTGGGTCTCGCGCGGGCACATGGGGCAGTAGAGATTACACTTGGCGGTGGTCTCGACGATGTACTCCACCGGCTGGGCATCCAGTTTGGATCGCCGCGCGAGATAGCCCCACAATAATTTTGCCCGGTTCCAGGCGCGCATGATGGCTTTGGACGGGAAGTCCTGTAACATTGTAGCTATTCGCCGGTGGGCTACATTCGCGAGATCGTGCAACTGGAGAAGACGGCATGAACATCACGGTCACGGGAGCGACGGGTTTTATCGGGCGGTACCTCGTCCAGTCGCTGGCGCGCGACGGGCACTCGGTACGGGCGCTCAGCCGCGCGGCGTGGGACGTGTTGGCGGGGGAACCTCCGGCGGAGAGTCTCGCCAAAGCCGACGCCGTGGTCCACCTGGCAGGGTCGCCGGTGGCGCAGCGCTGGACGAGCGGAGCGAAAAAAAAGATTCGCGCCAGCCGCGTGCAAGGCACACATCACCTGGTGACGGCGCTCTCGACTTTATCGGGGCGGCCGGAAGCGCTGGTGTGCGCCTCGGCCATCGGCATCTATGGCGATCGCGGCGATGAGGTGCTGACCGAAGCTTCGCCCATCGCCACCGGCTTTCTGGCCGATGTTTGCCACGAATGGGAACAGGAAGCCGATCTGGCTGAAGCGCTTGGCATCCGCGTGGTGAAACTGCGCTTTGGGATCGCGCTGGGAAGGAAGGGCGGGGCGCTCGAGAAGATGCTGCCGCCATTCCGCGCGTTCGTGGGCGGCAAGGTCGGGACGGGCAGCCAGTGGATGTCGTGGATTCACATCGCGGACATCGTTGGGCTCATACGCCATGCTATCGAGCATCCGGTTAGCGGTGTGATGAACGCCACGGCTCCGAATCCGGTGCGCAACCGGGAATTCGCGCGCGAGTTGGGAGCCGCGTTGCATCGTCCGGCCATTTTCCCCGTGCCGGCCCTGGCGCTGAGGATCCTTCTCGGCGAGATGGCAAGCGTGCTGGTGGCCAGCCAGCGCGTTTTGCCGAAAGCGGCGGAATCGACAGGCTACCGCTTTGAATTTCCGGATTTGGGCGGCGCGCTGCGGGACTTGAGCAGCTGATTCAGGTCTTCAGAGCGAAAAACACCACCAGAAAGAGCGCGATCAAGAACAGCGCGCCCAACCCGACGTAGAGCGCCAGATTTGAGGAGGCAGGCCTGGGGCCGGGGGCAGGAGTCGCCGGCAACTGCAAGGATGCTGCCGGGGGCGCAGGTATGGCGGGCGGCTGCGGCATCACCGCCGCGGGCTGCTGGGGCATGCCGTATATAGGTGGAGCCATGGGCGCAACCTGTGCGGGGGCGCTGTAAACCGGAGGCGGCATGGCAACGCTCGGCTGCGCAGGCAAACCGTAGACCGGCGGGATCACGGGTGTCGCTGGCGGCGCCGGCATTCCGTAGACGGGCGTCGGTGCGGGACGAGCTGGCGTGGGTGGCGCAGCCGGCTGCCGCGTTCCGGAAAGGATCCGCGTGTACTCGCTGGGGCCTTCCTGTTGGACCGGCGCGGCAGGCGGCGCAAACGGCGGGGCGGGCGGGGCAGCCGGTGGCGCGGAGGGCGTATTGAACAACCGCGTGAACCCTCCGGGACCGGATGGCGACGCCGCAGGAGCCGGTGAGGCGGTCGATGGCGCCGGTGGTGGCGTTGCAGGCGGAGGCGGCGCACCGCCAGGCTTTGAAGGCGTGCCAAACAGGCGCGTGAAAGCTCCAGGGTCCTGATAAGACGGCGACGATGGCGGGGCGGCCCGCTGATTCAAGAGCTCGCCCCCGGGGCGCGATTCCGGCAACGGCGAATCGAAAAAGTGGGTGAACTCGCCACCTTCGCCTCCCGCCGGCGGAGGCGGGGAGCTACGGGGCGGCGTGGCCGCCAGGGGCGCCTGAAAGATCTTCGTGAATTCGCCCGGGGCTTGCGGCTGCGGCGGGACTGGCTGCCGCGGAACGGTGGAAGGCGCAACCGGCGCTTGGAACTGGCTGGTGAACCCGCCCGGCTGAGCGGGCGGCGGAGCTGGCCTCGGAGCCTGTGGCTGCACCTTGGGAGGCACGGCCGGGGCCGCCGGGGACTGAAACATGCGCGTGAACTCGCCGGGGCCTTGGGAGACGGGTGGTGCTGACGGAGGCTGGGCAGGCGCGCGCAGCGGTGCGGGTGGCATAGTCGAAGCCGGCGGGACCGGCGACTGAAACTGCCGCGTGAAATCGCCTGGCTCGGTTCCGGCCGGCGGTGGCGTGACGGGCACCGCCGCGGGAGGGCCGGGTTGATCCGGGTTCGTGGCGGGCAGTTTCCAGCGGCCCGCCCGCGTGAATTTCTCGCGCTCCTCGGGCTTGGGGTGCTCGTCCTCGGGGTTCATAGCGACGCCCTTTATTTATGATGTCATTCCGGCGAGCGCCTGTCCAACAGAACCGCTAGAAGGTGCCACTCAATCAACGCCGGACGGCGCGGGCTGCTAACCAACGGCGTGTGTGTCGGCAAACGGTGTCTATGCTACAGTAACGACTTGTGAAATTTCTCTCGCGCGTCGTGTGGTCGGAGGGCATGCATCTGGGGCCTCACCACTTCCAGGCGCAGAGCCGCTATTTTGAAGATTCTATTCAATTTGCAACCTCTTCTCTGTGGTTCGAGCCATTTGGCCTGGTAGGTCTCGAGGTGGATGCTGACGCGCTCAAGAACGGGACCGTTTCGATCGTCACGGCGCGCGGCATTTTCCCCGACGGCCTGCCGTTCCACATGCCGGAAAGCGACCCTCTGCCGGCGCCGCGCAACATCACCGAACTGTTCCCGCCGACGCGCGATACGCTCACGGTGCTGCTGGCCATCGCGCCGCGTCAATCCGATGGGCAGAACACGGCGCTTGGGGACGGGGAAGCCAACGGCGCGCGCTTCATCGCGGAGGCACGTGTTTTTCACGATGAGAATACGGGCCGGGATGAGAAGTCCGTGCGACTGGGGCGCAAGAACGTGAAGCTGCTGGTGGATACAGAGCCGGCCGAGGGTCTGCTCACCATGGCGGTGGGGCGCATCATGCGGGACGGCAGCGGGCACTTTATTCCCGACCCGCGCTTCATCCCGCCGGTGATCCAGATCAGCGCCAGCGACCGGCTCATGACGATGGTGCGGCGGCTGATCGAGATCCTGGAGGAAAAAAGCGCGTCTATCACGGGATCGCGCAAGGCCGCGGACAAGTCTCTGGCCGAATTTTCCACGCGCGAGATTGCCAATTTCTGGCTGCTGCACGCCGTGAACTCGAGCCTGGCTCCGCTGCGGCATCTTTGTTTTTCGAAGCGCGGCCATCCGGAAGAGCTGTACGTGGAACTGGCGCGGCTGGGCGGGGCTCTGTGCACCTTCGCGCTCGATTCGCACCCGCGCTCGCTGCCGCTTTACGATCACCAGCACCTCGACGAATGCTTTGAAGCGCTGGATCTGCACATTCGCACGCACCTGGAGACGATCGTCCCGACCAACTGTATCTCGATTCCGCTGAAGCGCGCCAAGGATTACTTCTGGGAAGGCGACATCACCGACCAGCGCGTGCTGGGCCGATCGCGGTGGGTGTTTGCGCTGCACTCCAAGGCCGGAGAAGCGGCGGTGATCGCGGGCGCGCCGCGCCTGGCAAAGGTGTGCTCGTCGCAATTTGTGGGCGAGCTGGTAAAGCGCGCGCTCCCCGGCTGCACCCTGACGCATCTGCCAGTGCCGCCTCCGGCCATTTCGGCGCGCGTAGACACGCAGTACTTCGGCGTCAGCAAAGCGGGACCGTGCTGGGACCACATCACGCAGACGCGCCGCGTGGGGATCTACGTTCCGGGTGAGCTGCCCGATCCGGAGCTGGAGCTGCTGGTAATTCTGGAATCTTGAACTTCGGGGTCTGGATGCAGATATGACGCCGTCCGCCGTTGGCCGCCGCACCGAGAATCTGGCATTGGTTTTACAAGAGGTCCTGACGGCCATCGTCCGGCTGCGATCGAACCGGCAGGCTGTTTCCGACGCCAATTCGTTCCGCATCCACATGCGCGAGGCGCTGAAGTCGGCCGATCAGGAAGCCCGCAAGCGCGGCTACAGTGGAGACGCCATCCAGCTGGCTATTTTCGCTGTGGTGGCGTTTCTGGACGAATCGATTTTGAACTCGCGCAACCCGCTGTTCGCGGACTGGCCGCGCAAGCCGCTGCAGGAGGAATTGTTTGGGACCCACATGGCGGGCGAAGTCTACTTCCAGAACCTGCAAAAGCTGCTGGGCCAGCCCGACTCGCCGGAGCTGGTGGATCTGCTCGAGGTCTACTATCTCTGCGTGCTTTTGGGATTCGGCGGGCGCTACAGCATGGGAAATAAAGGCGACCTGCGGGCCATCATGGATGCGGTGGCCGACAAGATCCGGCGCGTGCGCGGACCCTCGCCCGATCTGTCTCCCATGTGGCGGCTGCCGCAAGAGGCCGCGCGCACGGCGGGCGGCGATCCATGGGCGGGCAGGCTGGCCATTGCGGCGATCGCCTGCGTCACTTTGCTGGTGGTGCTGTTCGTGATCTTCAAATTGTCGCTTGGCTCGGGGGTTTCCGATCTTCGCGCTATGACGCTTCCGGGGCACTAGGGAATGAACATCTACCTGGCGACCGGCGCGGTGCTTCTGGTTTACCTGGTGTTGGTCTGGTTTCTCGGCAACCTGCTGCATCTCCAAGGGAGCGGTTTATGGATCTTGCGGATCGGCCTCGCAGTTATCGGGATCGCCGCCGCCGGGGTTTTCCTGTGGTTCAAACGCAAGGAGCGGCTGCAAGGCGGCGGCGAAGCGGGAGGCGCGGAATTTGCCGGTCCGGCGCATGAGGAAATCGACGCGCTCATTCGCGATGCGGAAGCCAAGCTGGCCGCGGCGCGCATCGCGGGCGGGGCGAAACTGGGGAATCTACCAGCGATATTTCTGATTGGCGAGGCGGGGAGCACCAAGACCAGCACCATGATGCACTCGGGTCTCGAGCCCGAGTTGATCGCCGGCCAGGTGTTTCAGGATACGGCGGTGGTGCCGACGCGGTCGGCCAACCTGTGGTTCGCGCGGCGCGCCATCTTCGCCGAAGCGGGCGCACGCCTGATGGCCGACAACGCCGGATGGCAGCGGCTGGTGCGCCGCCTGCGGCCGGGAAAACTTGGATCGGCGCTGGGCAAAGGGCAGCAGGCCCCGCGCGCGGCCCTGCTGTGCTTCGATTGCGAAACATTTGTGCGCGCCGGCTCGACCGACGCCGTGGCGGCGGCCTCGCGAAACCTGCACGCGCGCCTGGCCGGCATCTCGCAGGCGCTGGGCATCAATCTTCCAGTCTACGTGCTGTTCACGCGCACCGACCGGCTTCCGTTCTTCAACGAATATGTGCGCAACCTGAGCAGCGAAGAAGCCACGCAGGTGCTGGGCGCAACTATGCCCATAGCGGGGCGCGGCTCCGGAGTCTACGCCGAACAGGAAGCGCAGCGCCTAACGGGGGCCTTCAATGACCTCTACTATTCCCTGTGCGACCGGCGGCCGGAATACCTGTCGCGCGAGCATGACGCCGCCAACCTGGCGGGTATTTACGAGTTTCCGCGGGAGTTCCGCAAGCTGCGCGCATCCATGGTGCAGTTTCTGGTGGACCTGGCGCGACCGAGCCAGCTCACTACCGGGCCGTTTCTGCGCGGCTTCTACTTTTCGGGAGTGCGGCCCATCTTTGTGAATGAAGTGACGCCAGCGGCGGTGGCGCCGCAGTCACAGGAGCGCCAGGGATTTGAAGCGCAGCGCGAGGCTACGGGATTTTTCCGTATGGGGATGCAGCAGGCCGCGCCGGCGCCGGTGGCCGCGCAGGTGCGCGGGGCGAAGAAAGTGCCGCAGTGGTGTTTCATCGGGCACCTGTTCAGCGACGTGGTGCTCGAAGACAAAGTGGCCATGGGGGCGAGCGGCGCGACCACGCAGGCGAATACCCTGCGGCGCGTGCTGCTGGCGACGGCCGCGGCCCTGTGCCTCATCTTCATGATCGGCATGCTGGTTTCCTATGGGAACAACCGGAAGATGGAATCACAGGCCCTGGAGGCCGCGCGCGGCATCCCGCCTGTGGAGTTGAGCACTGGAGAGCTGGCCTCGGGCGATGCGCTGCGCAAGCTCGAGACATTGCGGCAATCGCTCGTCACGCTGAATACTTATCAGCGCGAAGGCGCGCCGTGGAGCTTCCGCTGGGGGCTCTTCGCCGGAAACTCGGTTCAGCCCGAAGTGCATCGCATTTATTTCGATCGCTTTCACCGGCTTTTGTTCGCGCAAACGCAAGGCGCGCTGCTATCGACGCTGCAGCGTCTGCCGGTGACTCCTTCGCCCACCGACGATTACAACTCCACCTACGCGACGCTCAAGGCGTATCTGATTACTACTTCGAACCACGATCGCAGCACCAGGCTGTTTCTTGCGCCGGTGCTGCTGAATCGCTGGTCGGCGGGACGCGGCGTGGATGCGGAGCGCGCGCAGGTAGCCCAGAAACAATTCGAGTTCTACGCCGACGAGCTGAAGCTGGCAAATCCATTCTCTTCGGAAAATGACACGCTGGCGGTGGAGCGCGGCCGGCGGTATCTGCGGCAATTCGGGGGCCTCGATCGCGTCTACCAGTTCATGCTGGCGGAGGCGGAGAAGGGGAATCCGGCGGTGAATTACCACCAGGTGTTCCCTGCAGCGGCACAAGCCGTGGTGGATCGCACGATCGTGCACGGCGCATTCACCAAGGGCGGCTTCGCCTTCATGCAGAATGCGTTCCGCGACCCCAGCCGGTTCTTCAGCGGCGAGCAGTGGGTGCTGGGCGAGCAGGGAGCGGCCGGCCTGGACGCGGCGGCGATCGAGCAGCTCAAGAAACGCTATCAGGACGACTTCATCGCCAAGTGGCGCGAGTTCATCAAGAGCGGAGCGGTGTTGCGCTATGGCAACCTGAAGGACGCCTCGAACAAGCTCCGAGTTCTGGCGGCATCACAATCTCCGCTGTTGGAGTTGCTGTTCCTGGTCTCGCAGAACACGGCCGTGGGAGATCCGGTGATCGCCAATGCATTCAAGGCATCGCAGTCCGTGGTGCAGCCGGGCAGCCCGGAACAGTTGATCGGGCCCGGCAATACCTCGTACATGCAGAGCCTGGTGACGTTGCAGGGATCGGTTGACCAGATCGCAGGGCAGCCCGGCGTTCCGAACGATGCCGCGGCCCAACAGACGCTGCAGCAGGCCGCAACGGCGAAGAACAATGTGGGCCAGATGGCCTTGGCGTTCGGCACTGACCCGCAGGCCGGCGCGGTGCGGCAATTGCTCGAAGCGCCGATCACGTATATCGAGCCGTTGCTTCGCGGGGTTGGCGCGGCGGAGTTGAACGGGGGCGGCAAATCGCTGTGCGCCAAATTCCGTGCCGTGATGGCCAAATACCCGTTCAGCCCGAACGCCACGACGCAGGCGACGCTGGCCGATGTGAACGGCCTGTTCAAGCCGCACGAAGGCGCGCTGTGGACCTTCTACGAATCGAGCCTGCAGAAACTGCTACCGAAGCAGGGCTCGCAGTACGTGGCGGCGCCACAGGGGACCATCTCGCTGACGCCGCAGTTTGTGAACTTCTTCAACCGCGCGGCGGCGTTTTCTGACGAGCTGTATGCGGGCGGCTCCCCCGATCCGCACCTGAGCTACACGCTCAAGCCGTTGCCCAGCGAGGGCATCCAGAATCTGACGCTGCACATCGACGGCCAGACGTTGACTTCGAGCGCATCGGGCGCGGCTCCCAAGCCGTTCAACTGGCCTGGCAGCGGAGCGCACGAAGCGCGGGCCAGCGTGAAATTCGGCAATGGCCCGGATCTCGAGTGGTCCAGCAACGAGGGCCTGTGGGCGGTGTTCCAGTTTATCGGGCAGGCCGAAAAGTGGCAGGGCAACCAGTACGATTGGATCATTCGCGCCGGGAAGAATCCGGTGAAGCTGCCCAACGGCAATCCGCTCACGGTACGAATCGAGGTTAGCGCCGCGCCGCCGGTCTTCCAGCGCGGCTATTTCTCAAGCCTGGCTTGCGAGGCCACGGTAGCGCACTGAAGCATCATGCAACTTCCCGCGCGCATCGGTAAATACGAGCTGCAGGAATTTCTGGGCGGAGGCATGGCGCGGGTTTACAAAGCTCGAGACACGGTGATCGGCCGCACCGTCGCGGTAAAGATCCTGGCCGAAGAAGGCTGCACCGACGAAGAGGTCAAATCACGTTTTCTACAGGAAGCGCGCCTGGCCGGCAACGTAACGCACGACAACGTCATCAGCATTTACGATTTCGGCGAAGACGCCGAGGGCCGTCCGTTCATGGTGATGGAGTTCTTGAAGGGCGAGGACCTGCGCCACGCCATCAAGAACGGCACGACCGGCGACACGCGCCACAAACTCGGCATCGCGCTGGATATCGCGCGCGCGCTGGAGCACATCCACACGCAGAACATAATCCATCGCGATATCAAGCCGGATAACGTCCACATCACTTCCACCGGCACCGTCAAGCTGATGGATTTCGGCATCTCCAAGACGCAGGACTCCACGCGCACTACGACTGGCGTGGTGATGGGCACGCCGTATTACATGGCCCCCGAGCAGGTGCTGGGCAAAAACATCACGCCACAGGCCGACGTGTACGCGTTCGGGGTGCTGGTCTTCGAGCTGATGTCCGGCGTGAAGCCCATCGTGGGCGATACCGTCGAGCGCATCTTCTATCAGATTCTGCAGGAGCCGCTGAATGTGGAGCCCATGCGGCAGGCCGGGATCCCGGAAACGGTGATCGATCTGGTGGTGCGGTGTACGGAGAAGGATGCGGGCAAACGCCCGCAGGGCTTCGGCGAAGTGTGCGCGCGGATCCGGGCGATCGTTCACGACTGGGACACGTCCACGCTACCGCTGAAGACAACACGGGAGAGCGCACCGGTGGTTGCGGCGCGCCCGCCGTGGCTGATACCGGCGATCGTGGCCGCCATGCTGGTGGTATTGGCCGGCGTGTATTTTGTGGTGCGGGCCGTGCGCGCGCCGGCCGCGGCGGTTGTCGTCACACCGCCAAAAGCGGAGTTGAAACCGGTGATTCAGACGCCGACCGGCAGGATGGTGCTCGTGCCGGGAGGACCGTTCTTGTTCGGTCAGGATAAGCAGAGCGCGACGCTGCCGGATTTCTATATCGACAAAACAGAAGTCACCAACGAAGCGTATGCGCGATACTGCGCGGCTAACGGCCGTCCCATGCCCCCGGGAGCCGCGGGCGAACGGCCCGAGGACCCCATTGTGGACGTCACGTTCACCGATGCCCAGGCGTTCGCCAAGTGGGCCGGCAAGCGGATGCCAAGCTTGCAGGAATGGGAGAAGGCCGCGCGCGGGACCGATGGGCGGCTTTATCCCTGGGGTAACGATCCGGGATCGCCGCCGCCGGCCAACATCGGGAACCCCAAGGGCGTGATGCTGGTCCACAGCCACCCCTTCGGCGGCAGCCCTTACGGCGCGCTTAACATGCTGGGCAATGTCTGGGAATGGGTGGAAGATCTGCGGGCGCCCAGCCCGGCGGCACTGGCGCACTTTGCCGGGCTCCAGCCTCCCCCGACGGCGGCTGAGCCGTGGTACGTGATTCGCGGCGGATCGTTCCATGAACCCCTGCGGGATGCTTATCTATACGACTTTGCCACCGTGCCGGCGCGCCACCATGCCAACGACATCGGCTTCCGCTGCGCGAAGACGCCTTAGTTTGCCGCGGGGAGGGTGCCGTGTGCAGCACCCACGCCCGCGCCAGCAATCAACTAATGGCAGGTCGTGCTGAAGTTGTCGAATGAGACGGACACAGTTCCGTTTGCGTTCACCGTGATGTGAAACGTCTCGTGAACCGAGAAATTGGGCGCCGATCCTTGCCCCATAAAATCGAACCTATTGATAAAAGTCTCGTTGAACGAGCCGTTGGTGAAACTGCCGTTGAAATCTTCGCGGGTTACGCCGGTTGCCTGATACTTGGCGCCCGTTGTCTCACCATTCCCATTCACACCTTGGGGATTGAACTGGAACGTGGCATGGAAGTTGTTGCCGTTAACCGTCATGGTCGAGTCGCCATGCACGGTACCGCTGAAGTCGACCGTTTCTCCATTGCAAGGGTTGGTTATGGACCCGTTGAACGGGATCTGCTGCTGGCCCTGGTTGGCTGCGAATGCGTTGAGGCAGAGGACTGCCGGCGCAAGAATCAGTAACGAAAATCTTTTCACTTTCTTTTCTCCTTCTGCTTGGGCATGCAGTGGCGATACGCCCTAGCCGGAATTTTCATTTTTGGCATCCCAGGCTTCGATCAGTGTATACCTAGCCGTTGGACTTGTTAACCTGCTTCCGGCCCTTCATACGGAAACTGGTGGACTTGCTTGATGCACTCGCCCAGAGCTTCCAGCAGCGTCCGGCCCCATCCGCACGGAGTGAAGGGCGCGGTGTTCTGGTTGATCTGCTTGTCGGCTTGAGCGAAGAATTTGGCTTCCGGCTCGCGCGGCTTGGCATATTCCCAAACCGTAATCAGAAAATCGACTTCACCCGCGCCGCAGGGCTTTTTCATGGAATAGAAACGCAGCTCAGCCAGATTATCGCTGGGCTTCAGTTGGGCGAAGGCCCACTCTTGCATGGTTGTGCTCCCCGGCCACCTGGCCGTTTGCGGAGAATATCAAACTCCCGGCTGCGGCGGTGGCGCACTTCCGCGTTACAATTCATACGAAAATAAGAATATGACCGTGGACATCGAAGGCGTGACCCTGCATCTCGCCCATCCGGACGAGCTGCCGGTGCGCTGGGTGGGCCAGGAAGAGCTGATGCGCCAGTTGCTGGCTGCCTGGCTGGTGGTCAACGACCAGGACCTGCCCATGAATCCGCGCCTGCTGGGCAAGCCGGGCGTTGGCAAGACTACGCTGGCCTACGCGGGAGCCCAGCGCATGGGACGCGAAGTCTATATCCTGCAGGCCACGCTGGATACGCGGCCGGAAGATCTGCTGATCACGCCCGTGATCGAGGGCGAAGGCCAGTTGCGCTATGTGGCCTCGCCGCTCGTGACCGCCATGCTGCGCGGCGGCATCGTCATCCTCGACGAAGGGAACCGTATGAGCGAGAAGAGCTGGGCCTCGCTCGCGCCGCTGCTGGATAACCGGCGCTACGTAGAGTCCATCGTGGCGGGCATCAAGATCAAGGCGCATCCGCAGTTCCGCCTGGTCACCACCATGAACGACGACGCCTCGACGTTCGAGCTACCCGAGTACATCCATTCGCGCCTGCAACCGCAAATTTACATCGACTTTCCCGAGCGCGACGAAGAGTACCACATCCTCAAGGAGAACCTGCCGTTCGCCGAGGACCATATCCTTAACTACGTGACCGACTTCCTGCAGCAGGCGCACGCCGCCGACGAGCGCTACACCGTGCGCGACGGCATCAACATCGGCCGGTTTGCCATCAAGCTGAAGAGCCTCGCCACGGAACGCAGCCACGAGACGGAGGCGCTCGAGACAGCCATCATCGAAACGCTCGGCGAAGAGGCACTGCGCTATGCCAGAAGAACCCGGCCTATCGTTACCTGACCCGGGCAGCCTGCAGCGCGGGCGCTTCAGCTACTTTCCGGTAGTACCGGGGAAGCTGGAGTTCGCGATCGCGGTGCGCCGCGCCATGCTGCGCGATAAGCCGCAAGTGGTGGCGGTCGAGCTGCCCACTACCCTGCGCGATGCCTATTTGCGGGCGGTGGAACGGCTGCCCGAAATGTCGGTCATCCTCTACAACGACGAACAGGAGGAGGCCCGGGCCGTCTACGTGCCGGTGGAGCCCGCCGATCCGTTCACCGAAGCCATTCGTACCGCGCGCGAGATTGGCGCGGAAATCGTTTTCGCCGATCCCGATGCCGGCGAGCGGCCGCACCTGCCCGACGAATATCCCGACAGCTACGCGCTGCACAACATCGCGCTCGAGAAATATGTAGAAGCTTACCGTTTGTGGCCGCAGCCGCGTTCGGAGCAGATCGCGGCGCACGCCGAGGGCATCGCATGGAAATTGCAGGGCTGTGATCCCCTGGCCCGCGTGATGGTGGTGGTGTCGCTCAATCTGCTCGATCCGGTGCTGGACGCCATGGAGAAGCCGCAGGCGCAGCCCATGGCGCGTATCCGGCGCGAAGGCGTGCAGGTACTCAATCCGCATCCCGAGTGTCTGGCCGAGATCACCATCGAGTATCCGTATTTGCAGCACCGCTACGAGCAATATCGCGTCGAAATGGCCGGCGCCGATAATGTGGACCGGCGGCGCGTGCAGCTGGCGGTTTTTCGCGACGCGGAGAAAACGTACGAATCGAACACCGGCGAGCGCCTGGGTCATTGGCAGCGGCGGCTGCTGGCGCGATATACGCGCAACCTGGCGCTGGTGAGTCGCGAACTGGCGGCCCGCATCTTCGACATCACGGTGGCGGCGCGCTCGGTGGTGGACGACAACTACGCCTGGGAGGTCTGGGAGGCCGCCAACCGCTATCCGCATCAGAAGGCGGCTTCGGATCTGATGACGGTCAAGATCTCCGGCGAAGAAGTCTGGCTCGATACGAAAAAGATGCGGCTGCGGAGGCGCCTGCCGAGCAAGAAACGGCGGCTGCGGCCCGTGGGCCTCAAGCCGCGCAAAAAAGAGAAGGTGCCCGGCGAGTGGGCCAGCCAGCTCGATGGCGCCAGTATCTGCTCGTATCCGCCCGAGGACCTGGTGATCGAGGACTATGGGCGGTTCCTCAAGAAAAAAGGCAAGAGCATTCTCTCGGAAGAGCGCGCGACGAGCGAGCCGTTCACCACGTCTCTGCTCGACGGCATCGACATCCGCGAAACCATCCGCAACTGGCACGAGCGCCGGATCTACGTCCGTAATTTCCAGAAGATTCACGGCGAAGTGGGCGCGGTGATCGTGATCTTCGACGAGGATCGGGATGACCGTTATACCTACATGACCACGTGGCTGGGCGAGCACCAGAACGAATCCGACATGGCGTTTTATTCCACGTACCCGTTCGATCACCTGGTGGGGCCGGGCATCGGCCGCGGCGAGTATGGCGGCTTTCTGATGTCGCTTCCTGCACGGCGCATGTTCGACGTGTGGCAGGACGCGGATTACGAATTCGCGGAATCGAAGCCCGAGCGGCTGCTGCTCGCGGGTCTCGACTACTCCCTGCAGCGGCACGTGGTCTACGTGGCGTCCAAGCCACCCCGCTCGGTGTTCCGCAATATCGCCGCGCGTTTCGGGCGGACCATCGTGTACATTCCCATCGGCCAGCTCTCGCCCGTGACGCTGAAGAAGATCCGCGTGGTCCACGTGCTGGACGGCTATGACAAGCGCGCGATTGCCAAGGACTACATCTGGTAAATTGTCTGTTATGCGTACCTTTATTGTTCTACTGGCACTCTGTTGGACGGCGCTGGCCGGGCAGCCCAGGCTGGCCGTAGATTCGCAACATCTGGCGGGCGGCGATTTGATGGTGCAGGTCCGAAACGATTCCGAAGTGGCGGTGACCGCATTCCTGGTGGGCACGTCCGAAAAGAGCTTCGTGAGCACCGACACGTTGCTCGGCGCGCGCGACGGGCGCCCTCTTAAACCCGGCGAGACCGCCGAGATTCGCGTGCCGCACGCCGACGCAGCCGAAGCCAGCGTGCTGGCGGCTGTATTTGAAGATGGAACCGTGAGCGGGTCGAACCGCTGGGTGCAGGAATTGCTGGCTACGCGGCAGGAGGCTCGTCAGGAGATTCCGCTGGCGTTGACTCTGCTGCGCCAGGCCACGACGTATGATTTCAAGGCGCCCACCGTCGCCTTCTGGTTCCGGCAATGGCAGGACGAGTGGCATGCGTCGGACCCGGCCCGTAACATCCCCGTGTTTCTCGCCGCGGAGACGTACATGAAGCGGGCCGGCAATCAGCTGGCGGCCGGACCGGCGCGCGATTTGATCCAGGTGTTCGAAGAGTTGTCGGCGAAACTGGCGAAGAGCAGGCCTGAACTTTAACTCGCCATCTTTTTGCGGATCACGTCCACCAGTTCCTGGACGGCCGCGGCGCTTTTGTTGAGCATGGCCTGTTCTTCGGCGGTCAGTTTGATCTGGTAGATCTGCTCGATGCCGCGCGCGCCCAGCTTTGCGGGGACGCCGAC
>JACXTT010004360.1_pt1 | contig 21039 bp, 18 predicted proteins | sample 9270951 | NCBI WGS metagenome assembly JACXTT01 (sample SAMN15532306, study PRJNA645909) | rock metagenome | isolation source: weathered quartz diorite | place: Puerto Rico | collected 2017-06-21
GGGGGTTAGGTGGCTGGCTTTGCGCCGTCGCCAATGGTCGGGAAACGACGGGACGCCGGGGGTTAGCCAGCCAGTGCCGTGGCTTTCGGCAAGGGTCTCAGCAACAGGCCATTTAGCAGGATGGTGATCACGGACGCGGCCCGGGCTCGGTGTCCTGAGTCTGCACTGTTCCCGATTTGACACGCCGATTTCGCCTTCTTCTAACAACCAACGGCTCCCCAGGCCATGTGCCGCCGCCAATCTCCGATGTAGCAGTTAGCGGAGTGACAGGCAGGCATGCACAGCACAAGCGAGTCCGCCACCAGCAGTACGCCTATCCATTTACTGCTGGTTGGAGAAAGCGATGCGGACTTGAGCCATCTGCGCGAGGTTTTGAGCCGCAATGGAGATAGGCGCCTCGGCCTGGATCACGCGCGCACGCTCGAGGAAGCGGTCACGCGACTGGATCAGTGGACTTACGATCTGCTGCTGTGCGAATACAAATCGGGAGATGGTGCGGCGTTGCGCCTGTTGCACAAGGTCCGCAAGCACGGTCCCGGCCCACCCGTGATCTTTCTCAGTGACCACATTGACGCCTCCACGGTGGATACTGCCCTGAACACGGCAGGCGGCGATTTGGTGCAGACGACAAGTCCAGACGAGCCGTCCATTAAGCAACAGATCCGCGATGCCATCGATGTGTATTGCAAAGAGCGGCAACGGCAGAAGGCCGAAGATACGCTGCGCAAGCTCTGGCGGGCAGTGGAGCAATCTGCGGACCTGGTAATCATTACCGACCGCGCCGGAAAGATTGAGTATGTAAACCCGGCATTTGAGGCTCTGACCGGGTACTCGAGAGAGGAAGCCATGGGCCGGACGCCGCGAATCCTTAAATCCGGCCAGCAGACGTCCGAACTTTACAAAGAACTGTGGAAAACCATCCTTGCCGGCAATGTGTTTCGCGACGTCATGGTCAACCGCAAGAAGAACGGGGAGGCCTTCCTGGTTGAGAAAACCATTACGCCACTGCGGGACAACGAGGGCAAAATCACGCACTTTGTCTCCAATGACCGGGACATTACGGACCAGCGCCACCTGGAAATCCAGCTGCGGCAGGCGCAAAAAATGGACGCGATCGGGCGACTGGCGGGAGGCGTGGCCCACGATTTTAACAATCTCCTGATGGTCATCAGTTCCTATGCCGAGCTGATGCTGGATTCGCTGGCGCCCCAACATCCGCTGCGCCGCAATGTGGATGAAATTCAAAAAGCTTCACGCCGCGCCGCCGACCTGACCCGGCAATTGCTGGCTTTCGGACGCAAGCAGATGCAGACCCTGCAATTGCTCGACTTGAATTCGATCATTGAGGAGGTTAGTAAGATGCTTCCCCGCCTGATCGGTGAAGATATCGAACTGGAGTTTGTGCCCGGCCCAAAGCTGGGCAGGGTCAAGGCCGATCCAGTGCAGATCGAACAGGTGCTCATGAACCTGGCGGCCAACGCACGCGATGCTATGCCCAAAGGCGGCAGGCTGGTGATCGAGACCGCAAGCCTGCGGCTCGACGATGCCTATATTCAGATGCATTCCATTGTTCCTCCGGGCGAGTATGTTCTGCTGACGGTTACGGACTCGGGCCAGGGAATCGCGGCGGAACATCTGCCACATATTTTCGAGCCGTTCTATACGACCAAGGAAGAGGGCAAAGGCACGGGGCTCGGTCTGGCTACGGTGTATGGCATTGTGAAGCAGAACCGCGGCTTCGTTTGGGTGTACAGTGAGCTCGGCCTGGGAACGACTTTCAAGATTTATCTGCCTCGCGCCGAGGGCGCGGTCACGGTGCTGCAGCCTGCCCTATCGGACGTCTGCTCAAGAGGCTGCGAGACTGTTCTGCTGGCGGAGGACGAAGCGGCCGTGCGCCAGTCCACTCGCGAATTCCTCAGCCTGAATGGCTATATCGTCCTGGAGGCAAAGAACGGAACGGACGCGCTAGCAGTGGCACGGGAGTACAAGGGTCAAATCGATTTGATGATCACCGATGTGGTCATGCCACAGATGGGTGGGGCAAAGCTGGCGGGTGAGTTGGCCTCGGAGCGGCCGGACATGAAAGTGCTGTTTGTCTCCGGATATGCCCAAACCACGGTCCAGCGCCACGGCGCGATTGACGTGACCACACGATTCCTGCAGAAGCCATTCTCGTTGAGGACTCTGGCCCAAAAGATCCGCGAGATTCTCGACGCTGACGTCTCCACTCTGGCCGCCGCAGCCTCGGTCTAGAGGCTCGTTCCCGCGGTTCCTGCTCCCACCATCACTCTCGTATAATTGGCGGCGGAATCCCGCATGAACCTGTTGGGTGCCTCAATCCGGTTCATCCCTGCAAATCGAGAGCTGGCGCCGTGACCGCTGCCACGGCGGTGTGGGATGTGCTCCTCGGGATAGCGGTGTTGGGTGTTTGCAGTTCCACGATTTTTCTTTTCATGGTTCTGGTTGCCGCGATCCGGTGGCGCCGCCACGCCCGTGCGGAGCAGAGGGCGGCGGCCGCGACGCCCGAGTCTTCCCTGCCAGCCGTCACCATTTTCAAGCCCGTGCATGGGATGGAAGCGCAGCTGGAAGAAAACCTGGAAAGCTTCTTCCAGCAGAACTATCCGGCGTTCGAGGTTGTTCTTGGCACCCGGGATGCCGCAGACGCAGGACTTCAGGTGGCGGAGAAAATCCGCCAGCGATACCCCCAGGTCAAGAGCCGGATTGTCGCCTCCGGACCGCCTACCTGGCCGAACGCCAAGGTTTTCTCACTGAGCAAGATGATTCCTCTCTCGGCGAACGATTACTTTGTGATCAGCGACAGCGACGTGCGGGTCTCGCCCGACTTTCTCCGCGATGTGATTCCGACGCTGCTGGATAAGAGGATCGGCCTGGTGACTTGCCCCTACCGCGGAGTGCCGGCCGGCGATTTCTGGTCGACGCTGGAAGCGCTGGGAATGTCAGTGGAGATGCCCTCCGGGGTGATGGTTGCGGACTTGCTGGAAGGCATTCGTTTCGCGCTGGGGCCGGCGGTTGCGTTGCGCCGTGATGCGTTGGACAAGATCGGTGGCATTGCGGCGACGGCCGACTACTATTCGGATGATTTTGTTCTGGGAAACCTAATATGGGCAGCGGGATATAAGGTCATTTTTTCTCATCACATCATTCAACATGTGCTCACGCCCCGCTCTTTGAAGAGAACTCTGGGCGACCAGTTGCGATGGATGAAGAGCACTCGCTTCTCACGTCCGCTGGGACATGTGGGCACCGGCCTGACCTACGCAGTGCCGTTCGGGATTCTTGGGCTTGTGGCCGGGGCGGCGACGGGGCATGTGGCGCTGGGGGCCGGGCTCTTCGCCGCGGCTTTGGTGAATCGAGTGCTGCAATCTATAGCGGTGGGATGGGGAGTCATCGGCGACTGGCGGGCTTTGTACTTGTCGTGGCTCTATCCAGTCCGCGATTTTTTGGGCTTCCTGACCTGGCTAGGTAGTTTCAGCAGCCGCACTTTTTTTTGGCGCGGAGAGACTTACAGGTTCAGCAAAGGCGGCAGGATCATTCCGCAAAATCGGCCGGCGGAGAGCGCGGTGGGGGCGAAGCTATAGTTTGGGATTTTGGCGGCGCGGGCAGGGCTCAAGGGAAGGACACGAGCTCAGTTCACGATCTACGCGGCTGTCGCTACGTGATTTTTCAGGAGCCGGTCCGGGCCAATTTGCCGTCTTTCAGCCTGAAAGAATCACCGCGCCAGACCACTGTGTGACCGGCAAGGCTGGCGATCCAGATCAGCAACGCGGCCAAATCCCGGGGGGGAATCAGTAGCAAGCGAGGCAGCACCTTGTGGTCGCGCAAAACCGACCACCCCACCAGCAATGCGACGGCTACTCGCAAACTCAGAACCGTAACCAGCAAAGCCCATGCCGCGAGAATCCCGCGAGCCAGTAACAGGCTCAGCAACCAAGCCAGCAGCGCCCAAGGTACGCCGAAGGTCAGCCCCAGCCCGAGATATCCCCAGCGGCGGGAATCGCGCACGGAGCGGCCCCAGCGAAGCTGATGGTCAACGAATTGCCTCAGGTTGTAGGACGGAAGATAAGTCTCGACCACCACATCGGACAGCTTCACTCTCAGGCCGTGCGCGGCAATGCTCCGGCCAATCTCGTAATCGTCGGCCAGATAATCCACAAATGCCTCGAAGCCGCCCATGGCCTCGAGATCGTGCCGGCGGAAGGCGAGCGTGGAACCGAGTCCAAAGCGGATGCCACCTTCGAGCTTCCGCGCAGTCAACACTCCAGCAGAAAAATCGGTGCTGATGCCGATCGACTCCAGGCGTGATCCCAGCGTGCGGCCGGGCACGCCGCGATAGAGACATGTCACCAAACCTACTTGAGGATCAGCCAGAGGAGCCGTGACTCGCCGCAGGTAATCAGGCTGGACGCGGATGTCGCTGTCATTCACGAGCACGCACTCGTACTTTGCCTCCAGCAGCATCTGCGCCAGATTGCTTACCTTGGCGTTGGCCCCCAGGTTTTTCGTACAGACCATCCAGCGAATCGATCGTTGCGGGTACTCGGACTTCAGGTGCTCGACCTGTTGCAGAGCAGGGTCGGCGGGATCGCTAACTCCAAAAATAATTTCGTATTCGGGATAGTCCTGCAGGCAGTGGCTGCGCAGGCTCTCATACATTTCAGGATCAGGGCCCTTGAGCGGTTTCAAAATCGAAACCGGCAGCACCGACTGTGTTGGGCGGGCACTCCTGGCCGCCGCTTTTCGCTCGCGCAGAAAAGCAGCCGCACCCCACAGGCAGAGGGTGTAATAGCCGGTGCTGCAGACTGCGATCACTCCAGCCGCCGTCGCAGCGGTCATCACAATGCGATGAGCCACCTGGGAATTCCTTCGTGGACCTTGGTGTTCCTGGTGGTTACAAAAAAATCGTCAACCACCAAGAACACTAAGGTACACGAAGGAAGTTATTCGTAGCGCAGAGACTCGATGGGATCGAGATTCGCAGCCTTCCAGGCTGGATAAATGCCAAACAACAGACCCTCAGCGACGGCCGCGCCCAATCCAAGCGTGGCCCAGAAAAGAGACATGCGCGCCGGGAGCGAACTCCAGATCGCGGGAATCGTCCAGGTGATGATCGCGCCCAGGAATACTCCGAGCAGGCCGCCCATGGCGGTCAGGGTGATGGCTTCCAGCGTGAACTGCAGAAGGATATCGCGTTTGCGGGCGCCGATAGCCTTGCGCACGCCGATCTCCCGCGTGCGTTCGGTCACCGAAACCAGCATGATGTTCATCACCCCGACGCCACCAACGATCAAACCGACGCTGGAAACGGCGAACATGAAGATAAACACAGCACCCGTGACCTTTTTCCACACGTCGGAAAGCGAATCCTGGGTGAATACGGCGAAGTTGTCGGGCTTGTTCGACGCCACCTTGCGGCGGCGGCGCAACAGCTCGCGGATCTCGTCGATGAGCTTAGGCATGTCGTCGTGCGAAGTAGCCTTGACGCTGATCCAGTATTGTTTGAGCTCGGGATGCAGTTTACGGAACGTGCTCAGCGGAAAGTAGACGATATTGTCATCCGGATTCTTGCCTCCGGCGAACACGCTCTTGCGTTTCGCTGCCACGCCAACGACAGTAAAGAGTTGTCCATCAATATTGATTTCCTTGCCCAGGGGCTCTTCGCTCGGGAACAGCTCTTCCGCAGTATCCGAGCCCAGGATGATGATCGGGGAGTGGTGTTCTTCGTCGGTCTCGTTCATCCAGCGTCCGGACGCGACGTCGAGATCAAACACGTCCTTCCAGGTGCCAGTGTCTCCCTCCAGAACGACGTTCTTGACCTTGCGTCCGTTGTACTTGACTTCGTAAGTGCCGGTGCCAAATTCCTGCCGGAAGTAGCGCAGGCCAGTGGTCGCGATCTTGGCATGAGGCAATTGTTGTGCCGCTTCAAAGTCTTCGTAGGTCAATTCCTTGCGGGTACGTATCTCTTCCGTGGGCCGGCCAAACGTCAAGGGCTGATGGTAAGCAAAGACGATATTCGAGCCTAGGCTGCTGATGACCTGACTGACGTTGTCATTCAATCCGCGGACCACGGAGGAAATGCCGATTACGACAGCGACACCGATGACGATGCCGAGCACAGTAAGCGCCGACCGCATCTTGTTGGTGCGGATGGTGTCCAGTGCCATCTGGACAACTTCGCCGTAATCGCGTCTACGCAGCATGGGAATTTGGTAATTCGGTGATTTAGTAATTGAGTAATTTTCAATCCAAGCGATCCCGGTTTCAAATTACCCAATTACTAAATTGCTCAATCTTTCACAGCTCAAATCTCAGCGCGGCAATCGGTTCCAGCCGGGCCGCTCTCTTGGCCGGATACACGCCGAAGAACACGCCCACGCTGGCGGAAACCAGCAGGCCGGCGCCGACCGCCCACAGTTTGATTTCCGAAGGCATGCCGATGAAGGCGGTGACGCCCTTGGCGACGGCGATGCCGAACAGCACGCCCAGCACTCCCCCGACCAGCGCCATGGTTCCGGACTCGATCAGGAACTGCAGCAGCACATCCTGGCGTCGGGCCCCCATGGCTTTGCGGATGCCTATCTCACGCGTCCGCTCGGTGACTGAGACCAGCATGATGTTCATAATCACGATGCCACCCACAACCAGAGAAATGGCCGCGATGGCAATCATCGCGATGAAGAACGTGCCGCTCAGGTTCGACCAGATGCTCAGAAAGCTGGCGTTGGTCTCGGCGGTAAAGCTGTCGGGGCGGCCGGGAAGATCGTGGCGCCTGGCCCGCAGGACGGCGCGAGCCTCGTCAATCGCAGCCTCCAGCTCTGTGCCCACGCCATTGGCCTTGCCCGAAATGCGGATGGGCGAGTGAGATCCGAACTGCTTCAGATAGGTGGTGATGGGGATGGCCACGTAGTTGTCGCGGCTTTGCCCCAGAGTCGTACCCTGTTTTTTCCCGACGCCGATCACCCGATACAATTCGCCTTCGACGCGAATTTCCTTGCCCAGAGGATCTACCGTCGGGAAAAGGTTATCCACAATGTCGGTGCCGATCACTCCCACTTGCGAACGGTTCTCCTCATCGTTTTCGTTGACCATGCGGCCGGCGGTGAGATCGAGATCGAGAATTGGGGCCATGGTGGGCGTCAGACCGCGGACCCAGGTGTCGCTGATGGACTCTTCGCCATATCTCACGTGGCCGCTGGTGTTGATGGTAGAAGCGCCGACCATGGTGCAATGCTTGCAGGACTCCAGCACCGCCTGATAGTCCTCCATGGTCAAGTCCTTGCGCTTCTGGCCCTCGAGAAGCTGGTCGACATTGGTAATGACCGGAGTCACTTTGCTGACGATGAAAACATCGGCCCCAAGGTTGAATATCTTCTCCGCCACGTAGCCGTTGATTCCGTTCACGAATGTGACCACGGCGATCACCGCCGCCACACCGATGACCACTCCGAGCAGAGTCAGAGCCGAGCGAAGCTTGTTCGCCCAGAGTGAGAGGAGTGCGATGCGGATGGCTTCGAGGGTTGTCATGGAACGGTCGTCAGTCTTCGGTCGTCAGTCGTCAGTTGTCAGGCCTTTCCGCAGAAAAGGCGCTCTTCGTCAAGTCTAGCAGAGCAAAGCCGGCTTAATCGGCTCCCGAAGCGGCGTTCTTTCTCGAGAACATTTACGAACTGAGCGTCTCCGACCGCGCACATAACATTCCGGGGCTGTGATAAGGTTCCTACCGCAAATCAGCGGGAGGAGCACCATGATCCGGATTGTTGGCATTCTTGTGTGCTTGTCGGCTTTGGTTGCCGGCCAGGAGAACAGTCCTCTGGATGGGCTGGCCAACCTGAGCGACGCGGCTTCCAGGCGGGCGTCCAGCGCCGACCGCTCCGGCGGCAATGCAGACTGGGTTGAAGTAAAAGCCATGTCCACAGTCACGCTCGCGGAAATGAAGGGCGCGGGCTCCATCCGGCATATTTGGTTCACCATCAACTCGCCCAGTCCCTTCCATTTGCGTGAACTGGTGCTCCGGATGTACTGGGATGGGGAAACCGAGCCGAGTGTGGAAGTGCCGATTGGCGATTTCTTTGGAACCGGATTCGAGTACGGAGATGGTGGCCAGAAGTACCAATCCTGGTGGTCCTTGCCCATCACCGTGCAGGATCGCGCCATGAACTGCTACTTCGAGATGCCCTTTGGGAGTGGGGCACGCGTCACCTTGACCAATGACGGAGCCCAGGACGTGCGGAATCTCTACTTCCATATCGACTACCAGGAGTTCCGCGATGCGCAAGGTGTGTCGAACAAGGGGCGCTTTCATGCCCAGTGGAGGCACGAACTGACGCGCGCCGTTCCCGAGTCGGAATCCAGCGGCAAGAATGTGAATGGCAAGAATAATTATGTGTTCATGGAGGCGACGGGCAGGGGCCAGTATGTGGGAACCATCCTGAACGTGTTCGGGCTTTCGACCGGATGGTGGGGTGAGGGTGATGACATGTTCTTTGTTGATGGAGAAGCCGCCCGCGCCACCATCAACGGAACCGGAATGGAAGACTATTTCAACAACGCGTGGGGATTCCAGCGAGAGTTCAACTATCCGTTTATCGGTTTTTCGCAACAGGGGAATCGGGACTGGACCGGCAGCCACACCATGTACCGGTTCCATATCGCGGACCCGATCTATTTTCAGAAGTCTCTCCGCGCAACGATTGAACATGGTCACGCCAACGACCGGCAAGACGATTACACCAGCGTAGCTTTCTGGTACCAGACCGAGCCGCACGAAAAGCTATTCCCGTTGCCGCCGGTCAATGAGAGGCTGCCCAACGCTTTCTGGAAGATTCAGAAGCTGGACAAGAATCTGCCGAACTGAGCGACGGAGGCACCCAGCCAGTTCCGAGGTCTGAGGGCTGAGGGCTGAGGGCTGAGGTACGGGACTGACGACCGAAGACTGACGACTGTTACAATGAATATGTTGGCAGCCGGACCGGACGGTCGCTCGTGTCATCTTCGGAAGGCGCGGGAGGAAAGTCCGAACTCCGCAGAGCAGTGTGCCGGATAACGTCCGGGAGGGTGCCCCGTCCTTGTGCGTTCATTGCGCAAGGTGGGAACATTTCGACGGAAAGTGCCACAGAAAACATACCGCCGCGGTGGCAACATCGAGGTAAGGGTGAAAAGGTGCGGTAAGAGCGCACCGCTATCGCAGCAATGCGATGGGCAGGGCAAACCCCACACGGAGCAAGACCAAATAGGGAGGGAGCCTCGGGTTCGCCCGGGGCGCGTGCCGGCTCGGCGCGCCACAACCTCCGGGTAGGTCGCTTGAGCCGCGCAGTAATGCGCGGCCCAGAGGAATGACCGTCCCGCCGGAGCAATCCGGTGGACAGAATTCGGCTTACAGGTCCGGCTGCCACAAACTAAAGCCTCTTACCTGGTTCTGCACTGGCTTGTTTCAAGGAACCGGTGGAGCCTTGCGAGTCAATCGATCCTCCACGACGCGCCCGACCCCTCACGTGAAAAAATGGAGTACCATGGTGCTGTAAGAGCTGGCTTCATCCTAGGTATCGAATAAGGGGACCGAGAGCCAACAGTTTTCCTTCTAATTCTCCAAGCGCTGGCTCCCTGGTACCTCCCTTGAAAGGGGGGAGCCATGCGTGGTCAGACCGAGTTCAGTTCGAGTCGCCGGAATATTCTCCTGCTGGTACTTGTCGCGATCTTCGCCGGGACACCGGCCCGTGCCCAGAAAAGCCAGCCAAACGACGCAACTCCTCCAAAGTACGACCTTCACACCGAGACCAAGATAAAAGCAACGATAGAAGAAGTGAAGCTGCCGCCAAAAGGCAGCGAGAAAGAGATTGTCCACTTGCAGGTGAAGGAAGGGACGAACTCCATGGACATTTACTTGTGCCCGAAGTCCTTCTTCGACGACATGGGCATGAGCTTTGCCAAGGGAGATGGGATCACTATCACCGCCTCGAAGGTGAAACAGGGTGAAACCGACGTTTTCCTCGCGCGAGAAATAGTGAAAGGCAGCAACGATACCTTCGTGCTGCGAGATGGAAAAGGAGAGCCCGTCTGGAGCTGGAAACGCTGAGAGCACCTACCAGAAAGGCTCCCGTTATCCTCCGCGGTTATCCTGAAGTCTTACCTGGCTTTGCAAGATAAGAGCGACAATGTAGCTGCAGAGCGAGAATTCAGCCTGCAGGTCCTGCTGTCACAAACGCATTAGTCACATCGCCCGTTCCCTACATCAACTCCGCAATGAACGACCGGGCTACATCGGGTGGGATCTGTACGTCACTACGCACCAGCGGGCCATTGTTTAGAACCGGCTCGGCACCGTGCAAGGTCGGAACGTCAGTGCGCTCGAAGAACTTTCCGATGGGGATCTCCTCACCCCAAAGCAGCGATTTTCCCATCGCGGCCATCCAGTCCGTGGCATCGTAAGTTGGATCGTCCTCGAGTTTCTTCACCCGCGGACGGAACCACTGGTAAGTGTTGTCGAGGTTATAGGTCACGCACGGGCTGAAGACATCCAGGAACGAGAAGCCCTTATGCTGGATGCCTTGTTTGATCAGTTGGGTGAGGTGCTTCTGCTCGCCGCTGAAGCCGCGGGCGATGAACGTGGCTCCGGCGGCCAGGGCCAGCGAAATCGGATTGACCGGCGCCTCGATGTTGCCAAAGGGCATGCTTTTCGTCTTCATGCCGATGCGGCTGGTGGGCGAGGTCTGGCCGGTGGTGAGGCCGTAGATCTGGTTGTCCATCACAATATAGAGAAGATCAACGTTGCGCCTCATAGTGTGGACAAAATGGTTGCCGCCGATCCCAAAGCCGTCGCCATCACCGCCGGTCACAAGCACGGTCAGCTCATGATTCGCCAGCTTCAGTCCGGTGGCCACCGCCAAAGCCCGGCCGTGCAGGGTATGCATGCCGTAGGTGTTGATAAAGCCGGGAAAGTTGGACGAACAGCCGATCCCGCTGATGGTGACCACATTATGGTTTGGAATCTGCAACTCGACCAGGGCCTTCTCGACTGCGGCCAGCACCCCAAAATCGCCGCACCCCGGACACCAGTCGGGATCAACTTTGCCTTTCAAATCAGCCATTGTCAGGTTCTTGGGCGGCGCTAGAACGGTCGCCATATTTTTTTCTCCTCAAACCATGATTTCATGCGCGGGAACTGAAAGGTTGGACTTCCCGCCCAATTGTTCCTTTACCGCTTCCACAATGTGGTGTGGCATGAACGGTTCCCCATCGTACTTTCGGATGTAGCCATTCGGCACGTAGCTGGTTTCGCTGCGCAAGTAGCGGGCGAACTGGCCGCTGTAGTTGTTCTCCACAATGAAGGTGTGCCGGGCGTCTTTCAGAATCTCGAGAATCGCCTGGCCGTGAAGTGGAACCAGCCACCGAATCTGAAGCTGATTGGCCGAAATGCCCTGCTCGTTGAGAATCTCGCAGGCCTCCTCGATAACGCCTTTAGTGGACCCCCAGCCAATCAGCGTCACCTCGGCATGGCGCGGGCCCACGAGCACGGGCGGAGGAACCGCGGCCTCGATGCCGGCGACTTTCCGCATACGCTTTTCCATCATAGCGCGGCGCTTCGTCGGGTTGGTGAACTCGTCGCTGATCAAGACACCGTCTTCTTCGTGTTCGTCCGTAGCAGCAGTGTGGGTGTGACCGGGAACACCCGGAACCGCTCGCGGCGAAATACCACTTTCCGTGATCTTGTACCGCTTATAGCCGCCGTTGCCATCGGCGCCGGATGCCGGGGTTGCTGTCGTGATTAGCTCTCCACGATCAATGACCGGGGCAAAGTCCAGGTCCTTTGGATCCACACTGAGCCTGCCTTCCGACAGCAACAGATCGCAGAGGACCAAGCCTGGGCACTGGAAACGATCAGCAATGTTGAAAATCTCGGGGATGATTTTGAAACAATCTCCAATATCGAGCGGGGCGGCCAGGGCGCGTGGGTAATCTCCGAAAGCGGCACCCAACATTTGCCAGAGGTCACCCTGCTCGGTCTTGGTGGGAACTCCTGTGGACGGGCCGGCTCGCTGGCAATCAATCACTACCACCGGCGTTTCCATCATGGCTGACATGCCAAGCCCTTCGCTCATCAGGGCAAAGCCGCCGCCGGAGGTAGCGCACATCGAGCGAACGCCGGCGTGGGCGGCGCCAATCGCCATGTTGACAACCCCAATCTCGTCTTCCACCTGCCGCACCATGATGTTGGCCTTGCGGGCATGCGCCGCCATCCAATGCAGCACGCCAGTCGAAGGGCTCATGGGATAGGCGCAGTAAAATTTCACACCTGCCGCGGCACCGCCCATGGCCATCGCGGTGTTGCCGCTGAGCACCGCATAGCGGTTTTCGGTCATGGGAAGTGGCCGGGCGAAGGGCTTGAAATTCGAGGTGGCATAATCATAACCGGCACGTGCGATTCCGACGTTCTCGGTCACCACCGCTTCTCCCTTCTTCTTGAACTGCTCGCCAATAACCTCCTCCAGCGCCTGGAAGCCGATGCCCATCATGCTGAGCCCTGCGCCCACCGCGAGCGTGTTCTGGGCAACCTTGTTCCGGGTGATGTCAGCCAGCGTTGAAACTGGAAGCGGGCAGAGTTGCACACCCTCCGCCGCTGCGGCGGGCTTGATCGTGTCCGCGTTGTAAATGCACGCAGCGCCGGAGGTAAGCAGTCCGAGGTGGCGATCAATCGTGTCCTGGTTCAGCGGGATCAGCAAGTCGAGGCGGTCACCCATGTTGGTGACTTTTTCCGGGCCGGTGCGAATGGTAAGAAAGGTATGGCCGCCGCGAATGATCGACTGATAGGCGTTGTAGGCATTCAAGTGCAAGCCGCGGCGACTAAAGATCTTTGCGAATATGTCACCTGGCGTGGCCACACCCTGACCGGCAGCGCCACCGATACCAATGGCAAAGGCCTGTTTCATGGCTAATACTCCACGCAAAAGCCGACCGAGCCGACGTCTCACCTTCCTGCCTTAAGACGTGCCGCCCGTAGTCGGCCCGACTTTCTGCGCTCATCTGCGAGGGCCGCCTGCGCTGCTCGCTTCCGGTCATGCCGGATCATTTCAGCTGGGGTTCCGTTTATCTCCTGGGACAAACTTCTAATAATCTACGTGCGCCCTCTCGGCGCCACAAGCATACACCCGGGCCTTGACCCGCCAAAACTACAACGGCAGGGTCTGTGCCAACCCGACGGGCCACGCTTGGGATTGCCTTCAGGCCGCAGCCGCTCCACTCGTCGGTGGCTCCTCGGACGCTTGTCCCTCGATGTCTTCAAAGCGCTGCCTTCGGTGCAAGAAGAAGTAAACCGCCAGAAGCGTCAACATCAACAAAGCGAGGACCACCATCAACAAAGCAAAGTGGCCCAAGCCAAGAAGAGGAGCGAGAGCCTCTCGTTCGTCCTGGCTCACCAGGATGAACCAGCCCAAGTTGGGATAGGCCCTCTTGAGGCCAGTGTCTGCAAAACCGACAATCCGGTCTCCTACCCTCATACTGGCGACAACATATCCCGCCTGCCTACCCTGAGGCGTACCGAGTACATCGTGCACGGTTGCGAATTCGTCCGCCTTCAACTTTAGAGATGGGTCCAGGTTCAACCCACTAATCACCGTGCCGTCATCCTGTATCAGCATAACGCGCAGGGTCTGGCCGAGCTCCTGTCGTTGGAAACGGGACAGGAGACTGGAAACATCCACCAATGCGTTGACCGCACCAATGAATCGGCGCGTGCCGTCTTCCAGCACAGGTACGCCGATTTGAAGGTAGGTGGCCTTGGTTGGATCGTCGTAGCGAATCTCGGAAACGTAAACACCTCCTCGACCCTCGCCATAGACGGCCCGCCAGTATAGCTCGTTCGGTTGAACGTAGTGCAACGGTTTATCGGTCGCGGCCACGGTCGCGCCAGTCTCATCGGCAACAAGAATCTTGAGGATCCTCGGCTCTGCTTCGCGATGATGCCGCAAGACCTGCGACGTTGGCGACGACAGTATTTCCTTGACCAAGGGATCGACCTGCGGTGTTTCCCAACTGCTCTCGATCTTTCCGACTCTTGCCTTGATCAGCGCGTCGTCGAGACCCTTGCGGGACCGCTGCGCTGCGATAATCGCATCTGCCACACCCGGGTTCCTTGCAAGTGCAGCAACATCGAGTACCCGGTCGTTGATGAACTGAGAAGTGGCCATCCCCTCGGTCTGTGCCATGCTCTTGAAGTGTGCACCGAAGCTCTGTTCCAGAGAAGTATCGGCTTGAGAAGTCAGGTATAACCCGACGAAGCTGAGCGGAACGATAACCAGGGTCAGTCCGATCAGGAGTTTTTGGAGAGAAATCCGGATCTCCAGCGTATCGAACGGCATTGTGGGCCTCCTTTCGGGTGGGAGGCAGTTGATCGGGGTCTTAAGCTGAACTTAGAGCCAACAACAGTAATTATAGCTCGGCTATTGGCGGGCTGCGCCCGTTTTTTCCCGTATAATCTAGCGTCGGCAGCCGAAAGAATTCGGCTTATGGGTCCGGCTGCGACAAACTGCTTGTAACCCACAGTCAGGAGTTCGCTTATGTCCGCACCGAGCCGCCGGCCTGAGATTCGCCGCCGCCGCACCCGCAATGAAAAGATTGCCAAGCTGAAAAAACGCCACGCCGCCGCATCAACCGAGAGCGACCGGACCCGAATCGCCGCTAAGCTGCACCGTCTTGGGTTGAATTCTCCCGGGCAGCCGCTGCTCAAGAATGCCTGATCCGTCTACCCGGCGAGTTAAGAGTTCGCCGCCCGCGACTTGACAGGTTCGTCCGCGGGTTGCGTCCTGACTGGCCGCTTGTCCGCGATCTCGTGGTATACGCGGAGAATCTGCCGGGCTGAGGCATCCCACGAAAATCGCTTTGCCTGCTCGTAGCCCCGCTCTTTGAGTTTGTCACGCAGGGACTGGTCCAACAGCACGCGGTGCAGCGCGTGCATGATTTCAAAAACATTTTCCGGGTTCACCAGCACCGCGGCATTACCTACCACCTCGGGCAGCGACGAGGTGTTGGAGGTCACCACGGGCGTGCCGTGTGCCATGGCTTCCAGCGGTGGAAGTCCAAATCCCTCGTAGAGCGACGGGAAGACGAAAATCTTGGCCGCGTCGTAAAAGATGCGCAGCATTTCGATGGGCACAAAGCCCATGAACCGGACATCGTTTTGCATCCTGCTGCGAACCACGGTGCGGCGCAAATCGGGATGCTTGGAAAGCTCATCCCCGATGATGATCAGCTTCAGTCCCGGAAACATCGCTTCCTTTTCCAGTTCGGCTTTCAGGGCAGAGAAGGCTTCGATGATCCGCACCACGTTCTTGTGCGGGCTGATCCGTCCCGCGTAGAGCACGAAGGGATGGTTGATCAGGTAGCGTTCCGCCAGAACCTGCTTTTCGCTCTCGCTGGCGTGGCCGCGCAGAAAGCGCTCGTCAATTGCGTTGTAGACAACTTCGATGCGGGCCGGGTCAATGCCGAACAGTTTCTCCACTTCGCTCTGGGTAAACTTGGAAACGGCGAAGAGCCGCGCCGCTCCCTTCAGCGCCCGATGGGTCAGGAAGAAATGCAATGAGCGTCTCACTCCTGACTGATCACGGGCTCGATACATGTGATCGAGCACATCGTGGACAGTCATGACATAAGGGCAAGGCAGATTTCGCGGCAGCCAGAACAGGTGCGGAATGTGGACCAGGTCGCAATTCAGGCGCTTGAGAATGGCGCGAAAGTCAAAATAGCTCTTGATAGTGGTGTCGCTTCCCAGGAGAGGAACGGTGTGAAAATTGGCCGGCAGCGGACCGATCTCGGCCACTTTCTCCGGAGGGCCGATCAGGAAGTATTTGCTTTCGGCATCCAGACGGCCTAGGGCCCGCACAATGTTGCGAGTATAGGTGCCGACGCCGAATTCCGTCATACGACGGATGTCGATGGCGACTCTCACGGCAGGAATTTAACCACAGAGGACACCGCCGCACACAGAGAATTCTCTTCCTCAATGAGCCTTTGTGGTCAAGATTCCTATGCTCTTGTTTCCGCCTGGATCCTTGCCCTGCGTTCGGGATACAACGGGAAAGCCTCAGCAAAATTCAGGACCTGCTTTCGAATCTTGCTGAGGACAGAGGCGTCAGCGCGATGATGCAACGCCTCGGAGATCCAGCGCCCGACCTGCCTCATCTCTTCCTCTTTCATGCCGCGGGTGGTGAGGGCAGGCGTGCCGATGCGGATGCCGCTCGGCTTCATCGGCGGGTTAGCGTCGAAGGGAATGGCATTCTTGTTGACGGTGATGCCGGCCTCGCCCAAAGCCTTCTCCGCCTCGCTGCCGAACATTCCCTTGGAGAACACGTCCACCAGCATCAAGTGAGTGTCGGTGCCTCCGGAGATGATACGGAATCCTTCGGCAGCGAGAGTTTCAGCCAGGACCTTCGCATTGGCCACGACCTGCCGCGCATAGTCGCGAAATTCTGGTTGCATCGCTTCCTGGAAGCTGACCGCCTTGGCGGCGATGATGTGAACCAGCGGGCCGCCCTGCATTCCCGGAAACACCACCTTGTCGATGGCCGCCGCGAACTCCTGCTTGCTCAGGATCATGCCGGCACGAGGCCCGCGCAGCGTCTTGTGTGTAGTTGTGGTGACGATATGGGCGTGCGGCACGGGAGAAGGATGCGCACCTCCAGCAACAAGTCCGGCGAAGTGCGCCATGTCGACGAGGTAGAGCGCGCCTACTCTGTCCGCGATCTGCCGCATACGGGCAAAGTCGATGATTCGCGGATAGGCGCTGCCGCCACCGATAATCAGTTTCGGGCGTTCCTTCTCGGCTAGCTTCCCCAGATCGTCGTAGTCGATCGTTTCTGTTTCCTTGGTCACGCCGTAAGGGACGATGCGGTAAGTCTTGCCGGAAAAGTTCAGATGATGGCCGTGAGTGAGATGTCCGCCGTGGGCCAGGTTCAGGCCGAGGATGGTGTCGCCGGGCTGCAACACAGCCGCATAGGCTTCCATGTTGGCTTGCGATCCGGCGTGGGGCTGTACGTTGGCGTGTTCCGCGCCAAAAAGCTTCTTGGCACGCTCCCGCGCCAACTCTTCCACCACATCGGCAAATTCGCATCCGCCGTAATAGCGCTTGCCGGGATAACCTTCGGCATACTTGTTGGTAAAGACCGAGCCCATGGCTTCAAGCACGGCTTCGCTGACAAAGTTTTCGGAGGCGATCAGTTCCAGTCCTTCATGCTGGCGGCGGACTTCGTTGTCTATGGCGGAAGCCACCTGCGGATCTGCTTCATAGAGTGGTCGGGACATGGGATGGTTTTTCATGTGTGTCTCTGGGCTTCTAGCTTTCAGCTCCTAGCTTCAATTCTCGGCGCTCACCTTTCAGCGCTGCCAACTGCGGAGCACCTTTGGTCCCGGGTGGAGCAGGGCTTCAGCCCTGCATCTAGAACAAATAAAAATGACAAGGGCTTAGCCCCTGAGGTTCTTATCACGCTTGTAGACCTCGACGTCGTGCAGTTCAATATATCTCTCCGGCGTCTTGAGCGGGGTGAAGCCAAATTTGGTGTACAGTCCGTGAGCATCTGCCGTCACCAGGCTCCACCGGCGCAATCCTTGTAGCCGGGGATGGCGCACAATGCACTCCATCATCCACTTCCCCAAGCCATGGCCGCGATACGACTCCAGCACAAATACATCACCGATGTAAGCGTAGGTAGCGTAGTCCGAGATCACGCGGGCAAAGCCCACCTGCCTGCCGTCGCCATACACTCCAAAGCAGAGCCATTCTATAGCCTTTAGCCCTTAGCTCTTAGCTTTTAGCCGCAAGGCCCATGATCCAGACTTGGGGCGCGGAGCATACACGCTAAGAGCTAACGGCTAAGAGCTAAGAGCTTTCAAACGCTGTCCGCATAAACGAAGCCAGTTGCCAGCCATCCATGTATTTGTACGGCGTTTCTCCCGTAGTGTAGTGGCCGCAAGGGAGGACCACGACTTTGTGGTCCAGGCCGTGGCGTTCGAACTCTTCGACCGCGTGACGTGAGAATTCCGGCAGGAAGGTCAGATCGTACTTGGCATAAATAATGAGCGATTTTCTGGGCCAGCGGGCAAACTGCTCGAAGTACGAAATCGGGCTAATGCCGCTCCAAAGCGAGCGTAGCCGCTCAAGATCGATTTGTGCTTCCAGACCCTGGCGAATGTGGCGGGTAGATTGTCCGTGCCAAACCACGTCGGCGACGTAGGTGGCGGCATGGTTGAAGGCCGCTACTCGAATGCGCGGGTCGTGGGCGGTCGCAAGAAAGGCATAGCAGGAACCCAGGCTGGTGCCCAGGATGCCCAGGCGGTTGTATCCCTCCTGTTCGAGCCAGTCCAGGCAGCAACGTACATCAATCACCGCCTGGCGGCAGGCATCGAGCGTCCGCCCAATGTTGGCGGAGACCGCGTAGTCGGCACGCCCGGTATCCGCTGGCATGCGGATATCGTGATACGGCATGCTCAAGCGTAGAACAGAGATACCAATCAGGTTGAGGACCCGGCAAAGTCCGGTGTATGCGATCGCGTCGGAATTCCAATGCGGCAGCAGCACAAGGGCGCGCCGCCCGCGAGCGGGAAACCAGCGGGCATTAACCACATTGTTTTCCGGATAGGGCGTGCGAACCGGCGAAGTGAACCGCAGGAAGTCTGCGTAAGTGCCGCGAACCTTCGCTTCCAGTTTTTGATCTGGCACTTCGCGCGTGCTGAAGACCTGGACTTCGCGACGTTCCAGGCGAAAATCCACCGGTGAAATATAGGAGTAAAACTCGTCGCTCGATTGCACAATGCGCCGGTTGTACTCGCGCAGGAACTTCTCCATATCACCGTTTTGAGGCAGATGGCCGGGCGCAACGCCGTTGCGGCAAGGCCAATCCGGCGCCCACTCTACACCCCATTCCATAGGGCGCACCACTCGGTTGTTGTCCACCGACGTGAGCCGGTCTTCCCAGTCGTACATCCACTGTGCGTAGCGCGATGGCATACGCTCTAAGGTTAACAAACGGTTAGGCGGGCGATCAGCATCCCTCCGTTGAACCGCAAGAACGGGCATTGGATGGGAGCGGGGAAGAGTTGGGGACTCATCCAAGGCGAGAGTTTGCATGGGCGGTAGGTCTGCAGCCCAGCGTAGATCCGTGAGGGGCGGTAACATGCCGGCTTTGGTTGATTCGTAAAGAAATACCCGAGAGTTTGTCCGTAGCTACATTTGGAGTTACAATGATTGGAATGGGACGAGACCAAGAACCGGGCCAACGTACGGAAACACGGGTTCCATTTCGCCGAGGCGGAAGAAATGTTCCGTAACCCTCTTCTCATTCGGCCCGACACGGATGAGGACTATGGCGAGGAGCGATGGATTGGGATTGGCTTGATTCAGGGCCGCGTTGCCGTTGTAGCGTTCGCAGAGCGCCCGCAAGACACAGTCCGCATCATCTCGCTGAGAAAAGCAGATCATGAAGAGCGGGAACAATACGAAAAAGCGCTCCAAGACGGATTGGGAGCGAATTGATTCGCTCCGGGATGAGGACATTGACTATTCCGACATTCCGAAGCTCGGTCCTGATTTTTTCGCAAACGCGATAATCTGGCCTGGGCCGAAGAAGCAGATCACTCTGCGCCTAGATCCCGACGTGCTTGCCTTCTTCCGCAAGAGCGGCAAAGGGTACCAGACGACGATCAACGCAGTCCTGCGGAAATATGTGGAGAGCCGCAAAAGCAGAACGGGCTAGGCGCGAGCAACCCTATGGCCAACGACCAACGACTACCGACCAACGACTAGCTATACTTCCTCGGCACCCGCTTGGAAATAGCGCAGAGAATTTCGTACACATTGGTATTCGCCAGCACCGCGTGCTCGTGAGCGTCCACGCTTAAACCGTCCTGGGAACCGAGAAGCATGACTTCGTCGCCGACAGAAACACCGGGCAAGCCGGTTACATCCGCCAGCGTCAAATCCATGGAGATGCGGCCCACGATGGGGGCATAGTGCTCGCGCACGATCACGCGCCCGTGCGATGAGAGGGCGCGGTTCAATCCGTCGGCATATCCGACGGGAAGAACCGCAACTCGGGCCGGGCCCTTGGTGACGTAGGTGCCGCCATATCCCAAAGCCTGGTTGGCACGCACATCGCGCAGCGAGAGGATACGGGTCTTCCAGGTCAGTACCGGCCTCACCGCCAGACGCAGCTTGCTGCCGCTGACTTCCCTTCCTGCGCGCTCAAAGGGCAAATGGTAGCCATACAGCGCGATTCCCGGGCGTACCATGGTGTTCCAGGACTCCCTCCTGGAAATAACCGCTCCGGTGTTGGCGGTGTGGATGAGAGGCGGATCGAATCCTTCCCTGCGCAGAAGAAGACGGGCTTCGTCGAATTTTTTCAACTGGTCGTCGACCGAAGGCGCGTCCAGCACTTCGGAAGAAGCAAGGTGGGTTGAGAGACCTTCCAAAAGCAGGTGTGGCGACGCCTTCAGAGCAGAACAGACCTCCTGCAAATCTTCCAAAGCGACTCCCAAGCGGCCCATGCCGGTATCCACTTTCAGGTGAACTGGGTGTCTTGGCAAACCCAGTGCGGCAGCGGCTTTCTCCAATAACTCCACTTGCCCTGGTTCCCAAACGGTGGGAGTCAACTGCAGGCGAATGATTTCCTCTTCTTCGCCTCGCCAGAACCCGGTCATCAGCAGGATGCGTGTGCGAATTCCGGCGTCGCGCAGAGGAATCGCTTCATCGAGCGAAGTCACGCCCAGCCAGCGTGCTCCCTCTTCCTCAAGCGCCCGGGCGCATTCGGTCGCGCCATGGCCGTAAGCATCTGCCTTGACCACCGCGCAGACGGTGATTCCCGCCCCGATATGACGCTGCACAACGCCCAAGTTATAACGCAGGTTTGCCAGCGAAACCTGGGCCCAGGTGGGCCGGGTCGCGGTCCGCTTCAGGATTTCTGCTGTCGCCACTACAGGCGATTATAGCGGGCGCGGCGGCCGGCACGACGTTACCCCCGTGCTACTCCCGGTCCAGCTGGCCCT
>JACXTT010004361.1_pt1 | contig 21032 bp, 15 predicted proteins | sample 9270951 | NCBI WGS metagenome assembly JACXTT01 (sample SAMN15532306, study PRJNA645909) | rock metagenome | isolation source: weathered quartz diorite | place: Puerto Rico | collected 2017-06-21
CCAGCCGCCCTTGCCGCCAACACCTGCCTCCGCAGTCACGTCTTCAAACTTCATATCCCCTTTATTCAGATACAGCTTGTTTGATACTGCATTACCGACAAAATAGAGATCCTGTAAACCGTCATTATTAAAATCACCTACTCCCACACCTCCGCCGTTATAAATATTTAATTTATCAAGGGGGTTTATCGTATCATTTTCAATTATCTTATTATTAAAAGTTACGCCCGAGTGAGAAGAAGGGATTTGTTCAAACAGGGTTTTCCTTTTACAGGAAAATAATAAAAAAGGTATGGAAAAAATCAGGAGATAACGGATGATATTCATTACAGCAAATTGTCCTTTAGCGCGATCTTCAGGGTCTCAATATATGAATTATTAGGATTTATTTTTTCCGGCAAAGGCGTAAAAAAACACAAGCTAATTTATAAAAAAAGGGCAGTGATATATATCACCACCCTTTTATTTTTATAATCTTAACTATTAATAGTTAGGATTCTGTTTTAATTTACCAGCTTCGATGTCGATCTGATTCTGAGGTATCGGCCAAAGCTCATTTTTACCAGCGGTAAATGTAGATCCATTTAATACTGGGTTAGATATACGGGTATCTAACTTAATGTAAGCATTTAGTGTATTAGCCATAAAGTTAGCACCAGCAGGGCCGCCATAAATAGCATCCTGACGTTGTAGGTCGAAGAAACGGTGACCTTCCATACCAAACTCAAGCTTTTCTTCCATAATAACTGCGGCTAATGCATAAGCTTTGCCATTTAAAGCAAACTGGCCAGCATACCGGCTTATTTTGTAGTTAGCCGCAAGGTTAGCATCGCCGGCACCAAAGCCGCCTTCAGGATTAGCATTGTTTATGTATTTATGAACCCAATATTCATGGTGGTCTACCATACGACCTCTAACCAGGTTAACATCTGCTTCAGCACCAGCCAGATCACCTGCATCTATACGGCACTCTGCACGCCACAGAAGAACTTCTGAGAAGCGGATCAGGTTATAATTGTCAGCAGTACCCTGGTTTTGTGCCCAGCCTGCAGCGTTATCAACTGTAGAAGCTATGTCTTTGTGGTTGAATACGTTTTTAGTTGGGTTGTAAGGAACGATGTCGCCACGAGACCAGGTTTCACCACCGCACAGGCCCCAATCACGATAAGGGATACCACGACGGCCTACTGTGTAGTCAAGACGAGGATCCAAAGCATCCGCCGGAGGCGTAAATGCATCCGTTGCAACTAAACCATGGTCGTTACCCAGGTTAACTACATCATAATTTGGCGCATTAACGGTTGATGTCGAAGTGGTTTTGTTATCAGAATTGTATGACGCTACAGAAATAGCTGTAGTACCAAACATTGGCAAACCGGCTGCATCCACTTTAAATGAGTTAGCCAGGCTGTATGATGGCTGATAAAATCCGCAGCATCCGGTATAAGTACCTGCGGGGAAGTTCAGGTCATTACCTTCGTTTGAGTTGTTACCTCCAGAACCGTCATTTGCAGTCATTTGAGCAGCAAACACACACTCAGGTCCGTTCCTCTTAGTCGCGTCAAAGTTATCTTCATATGCACCCAAAGCATACTTTGCACCTTGCGAAGTGGTACCGTTGTTTACCACATCGTTTAAAAGCGGTAAAGCGGTAGCATACTTGTGATCATAAATGTATGCTTTTGCAAGGAACGCCTCGGCAGCATACTTGTTGGCACGGCCCGCCTGAGGCTGTGTGCCCGGCAAAACAGCCTGTGCCGCAGCAAAGTCAGCCTCAATTTTATCCCATATCGGACCCGAATTAGGTACGTTGTAATTACCTGCTGTATATGTGATCGATTCGTCAATAAAAGGCACACTTCTCCACATCTTTGCAAGTTCGAAGTGATAAACGCCACGCAGGAATCTCGCTTCAGCAATCACTTCCTGTCCGTACGCTGCAGTCACAGAACCATCTTTAACCAATGGGATTTCGCGGATCACGTCATTACAACGCTGAATCGCGTTCATACAAGATTGCCATTTTTCGCCAAGGTACTCATTTGAGGCGTCCACACTGTGATTTTCCAAAGGCACCGCAGTTGGCTGGTCAGTTGTGTTTGAACCCTTGTATGCATCGTCTGACGCAATCCCCCCATACACCCAGTTATCTATCGACGACTCCCATGAAGTACCACCATTTGGTTGGTTGGTATAGCCGTCGAGCATCGAATATGCTCCTATGAGCAACCCATCCACACCGGCCTTATTGGCAAGCACAGAGGGTAACAATGAGCCCACCGGTTCTTTGTTTAACAATTTCTTACACGAATAAGTTAACGTGAGAAAAGCTATCGAACCTAGGGCGATGAATTTACTATAAGATCTTTTCATGACTCTAAATTTTTTAAAATATATGATCAATTAAAATGTCAAGTTAACACCCAAAATATACTGTCTCTGGTTGTTTGGATATGCGCCATAGTCGATGCCAAACGCAGCATTTTGATTTCTGCCGGTACCGTTATTATTCAAAGATGGAACCAGCTCCGGATCTAAACCAGTATATTTTGTGATCGTAAATAAGTTAGTCGCTTGTACATAAACGTGCAATTTATCAATACCAACCTGTTTTAATACACTTGGATCAAAGGTATAACCTACTGAAGCAACACGACATTTCAAGAATGCACCAGATTCAACATAGAATGAGCTGATGGTACTCGATCCCATAGCTTGAGCGAAAGATGCTGCTGGCAATGTTGCGCCTGGATTGGTTACCACACCATTTGAAACGATGGCTGCTTTATTGTACATGTCTAAACCCTTACCACCCTGGAATGTGCTATAGAAATCAGTCCAGTATTTTACATAGTTGAAGTCCTTATTACCATGTGATCCATATAATACCATAGTGAAGTCAAACCTTTTGTATGAAGCATTCAGGTTAACACCATAAGTAAAATCTGGGTTTGGATTACCTAACCAGGTACGGTCAGTAGGAGTGATCTTACCATCGCCATTAACATCTTTGTAGATGAACGAACCTGGCGCAGCCCCTGAATAACCTGGCAAGCTTGACACCTGAGAAGCATTCTGATAAATACCTGCTGTCTGGTATCCGAAGAATTCGCCGATCGGGTGCCCGATTTGATTTCTTACGATCTTGTTATCTCTTGAGTTACCGAAGTCAAAATAGCCCGGAGCAGGGATTTTGGTAATTTCATTTTTGTAAGTAGTGATGTTCGCTCCTACGCTGAATGTGAAGTCACTGCCTACCTTACCGTGATAAGTTGCAGAGATATCAACACCGGTATTCTGCACGTCGCCAATATTCACTGACGGAACACTCGCACCACCCAAGGTCGACGGCAGTGGCAATGGGAACAACAAACCACTAATTGTTTTTTTATACCATTCCGCAGTAATTTCTAAGTGGTTAAACAACGATGCGTCGAAACCAACGTTGGTAATTTTATCATTTTCCCAAGTTACTTTCTGGTTACCAATCTGGGTATTGTAGAAACCTTGAGTAATGGCACTAAGACCACCGCCTATACCGTAGTAAGACGCGCCGGTACCGGAACCAAAAGCTGTATAAGCGTTACCGCCTTGAATATTGAGGTTATTACCGCCTTCCCCATAGCTTCCACGCAATTTCAGGTCGTTAATCCAACTAATGCTCTTCATGAAACTCTCCTGAGAGATGCGCCATGCCAACGATACTGAAGGGAAAGTTCCCCATTGATAGCCAGGGTAAAAGATTGAAAAACCATCCCGGCGGATAGTGGCACCCAGGATATATTTATCATTATAAGTATAGTCTAAACGTCCGAAAAATGATTCGGTAGCGGTTGGCTGATAGATCGTACTTGTAGGAGCGGTAACAGGAGTACCGTACTGTAATTGCAAATAGTTAGGATCCAAAGAGAAAAAGCCCTGTCCATATGCATGGAATTCACGGCCATGTGATTCACGTTGCTCATAACCGCCAAAAACCTGGATATTATGTTTCCCGAAAATTTGTTTGTAAGTAATGGTATTGGTCCAGTTATAATTACTGCTCATTTGCTCATTTTCAGAAGCATTGTTTGGCGACGTATGAGACTCAAAGTTCTCATAAGTATTATAACCTATATTCCAATAGTACTGATTGTATAAATTGCCACCGATCGAGGTTCTTGCAGTAAAATGTTTCAAGAAATCAACTTCACCGTAGATGTTACCCTGTATGTCAACAAAATGCGCGTTATTGGTAGCCTGTCTTGCTAACAATGCATAAGGGTTACTACCGTTGCCCAATGGCTCACCATTAGGGCCATCAAAACCACCACCATAGTTGCCTGCAACGTCATAAACAGGAATGATAGGCATTTCGCGGAAGATATACGCTATTGGGCCACCTTCCTGTTGCTGCGTGCCGTTGTAACCACCGTTATTTTCCCGATAAGTTACATAACCGTTTTCACCAAAGCGAATGTGATTGTTTGCTGTTGAGAAAACAGTGTTCACACGGCCCTGGTATCTTTTTTCATAGTTATTTAATAAGGTACCTTTTTGATTTAAATAGTTCAAAGAGAACAGGTAAGTATTTTTGTCATTACCACCGCTTCCGGTAACCGTATGCTGCATTTCAGGGGCCGGGGTAAATACTGAATGGAACCAGTCGGTACCCTGACCTGTTGCAAATTTTTGAACAAGGAAGTCATTTTGAGGATTCGCTGCGTCAAAATGGTAATACTGCAGTATACCAGGATCGCTCGTAACACCAGCGGCGCCAAAAGTAGTTTGGCCAGCAGGTGCACCCGGTCCGTGGTAACCATAAGTAGGTATAATTACATTGCTTGCAGTAAGCGTACCATTGGCTGCATTGGATGCGTTAGCAGGATCTGGGTATAGCTTTTGGGTACCAGCATCATTAGCCCTGAAAGCCATAACAGCTTGTTGCGCCGGGCTCATAATATCGAACGGATTACCGCCCAATGGCCTTTGCGTACCATACCAGCCATCATAGCTGATCGTGGCCCGGCCGGCTTTACCCTTTTTAGTGGTCACAACGATTACACCATTACCGCCCGCGATACCGTAGATAGCCGCCGCACCCGCATCTTTCAAAACGCTGATACTTTCGATATCAGTAGGGTTGACTGATGACATGTCACCTGCCTGAACACCATCGATAACGTATAATGGGCTAACATTACCGAAACCGCCCACACCGCGAACAAATACGGTACTTGCAGCACCCGGCGCACCTGAGTTGATTACAGTTACACCAGCTGCCTGACCTTGCAGTAATTGCTCCGAGCTTGTAGCCGGGATCTTTTTAGCATCAGCAATGTTTACAGTAGCAACGGAACCAGAGATATCCTTTTTGAGCTGAGTTTGATAACCTGTTACAACCACCTCGTTTAAGGTGCTGTTGGTTACTGCCAGCACAATGGTACCTAAAGATGCCCCTGTAACTGTAACTGATTTGGTTTGATAGCCAATGTAGGATATCGTCAGTACGTCGCCGTTATTTGCATTTAATGCAAAAGCTCCGTTCACGTCCGTAACGACACCTACGTTTGTACCTTTAATTTTTACGGTAGCACCTATTACTGGTTGCTTATCATCACCTCCGATGACTTTACCCGTAATCCTTGTTTGGGCTGTAACTACCAATGAGGAGAGCGCACATAATACTAGTATGCACAGCGTCCTTCCTTTTAGAAGTAAACTTTTAAACATGAGATTTGAGATTTAGTTGATTAATTTATTGATTTAGTTGATAATTGATAAATTCTCGCTGAGTACCAGCAATTGCCGGCTTTATTGACTGGGGTCAAAAATGTTTATGCGATGCCCTCTGTAGTAGTTTGAGAGACAAGGGGCAACACGCACAATAGAAATAAGTAAAAGTTTTATCATTTAATATTTGATAATAAATCCTTACAAACAATCACTGTTCCTTGCTTCAATGCACCGCGCACCATTTTCAGGTCGTGCATTAAAAAATCATTACGTTATAATTATATCAGGTTATACAGGTTAAACCCTTAGTCCGGGAAAACCTAATTGGTACTGCATCTAATTTAGATAGAGTGTACTATATACACAAGAATGATTAGCAGATTTATAAATTAATTATTTTTTTAAGATTTAATTACATTAAATCAATACGATAATCCAGTTTCGTTAAAAATATCTCAATTAAACTAACCGATAATTAGTAAAATAACAATACCAAAAAGCTATTATGCAGTGACACAAATTTGTAAAATCTCATAATTCTGCCTTTTATCCGATAACCGTAAAACCAACAGTTAATTTTTTTGCAAAATCGCCGTTATCTAAACCAATTTGATACGCCGAAACGTATTAAAAAAACATTATAATTATCTATCAAATATCAGCTGTTTAACAGCCTAAATAAATGTTAATTTTACAGTTATTAAGGTAGGGAAATATAAAAAAAAACAGCCCCCAGGTGGTTTAAACAAAAAAAATGGCCGCAATTGTTTAAGCAACTGCGGCCGGAACATCCGTTTTATTTACCTTATATTTCTTTTAAATTTTTTCTTAAAACAGGCAAAATAATAGCATTAAATTTCTACTTATTCCATACAACGGAAGCGCTGTTTACATCACTTGAATTGGTGCCAATTTGCACTATAAATTCACCTGGTTCCCAGTCATATTTGAGGGCGGTATTGTAAAATTTCAGGTCGTTGGTTGTAATATCAAAAGATACTTCTTTTTGTTCTCCGGCCTTGAGCGAAATCTTCTTAAAATGCTTCAATTCTTTAACCGAACGGCTGATACTTGCAACTGGGTCACTGATGTATAATTGCACTACTTCTTCGCCGTCCATATTACCCGTGTTACTTACAGTTACTGTAGCTTTCAGCGTTTCATTGCCTTTCAAATTGGTTTTGCTAAGTTTCACATCGCTATATTTAAAGGTTGTATAGCTTAAGCCGTAGCCAAAAGGGTATAATGGCGCATTGGATACGTCGATATAATCTGATTTGAATTTAGCGGGCCCTTTATCGTCAAACGGGCGGCCTGTATTTTTATGATTGTAATATACAGGTACCTGGCCCACATTTTTAGGGAAGGTTACCGTGATCTTACCTGATGGGTTATAATTGCCAAATAATACGTCGGCAATAGCATTACCCGCTTCGGTACCAGGCGCCCAAACATCCAATATAGCATTGGCATGCTGGTTTTCCCATGTTAAAGTTAAAGGGCGTCCATTAAATAATACCAATACAATTGGCTTGCCTGTTTTGAAAAGCGCTTTTAATAATTCCTTCTGAGTTTCAGGTATACTGATGTCCGAACGGCTTGCAGACTCGCCGGTCATGTTAGCCGACTCCCCTACTGCAGCTACTACTATGTCTGCTTTGTTTGCGGTTTCAACAGCTTCGTCAATCATTTGCTGAGCCGGGCGGCTATCTCTTTCCTGTTTCATACCAAAAAACCAGGCACGCTCATTTAATAAGGAGTCGTCGGTAAAATTCGATCCGCGTGCATATAATATATTGACACCTGATCCTGCTACTTTTTTTATGCCATCAATCACACTCACCGATTTCTTCGGATCACCTGCTATTACCCAGGTACCCAGCATTTCTGAATGGTTATTAGCCAGGGGACCGATCAAAGCAATGGTACCTGATTTTTTTAATGGCAGGATCTGGCCTTTGTTCTTCAACAATACAAAAGAATGCTCAGCAACTTCACGAGCGGCTAAACGGTTTGCATCAGTCAATTCTGATTTCGATTCAACACCAGCATTGATCGACTTATAAGGATTATCAAACAATCCCAGTTTATATTTTGCCTCCAGCACACGGCGGCAAGCCTGGTCTATTTCCTGCTGGGTTACTTTTTTCTCTTTTAACGATTTCTTCAAGGTCTTTAAGAAGCCCTCGCCTACCATGTCCATATCCAGACCGGCTTTTAATGCCAATGCCGATACTGTTTGCAAATCGCCTAAACCATGCGCTGATAATTCATTAACCGCTGTATAATCTGATACTACAAAGCCTTTAAAACCCCATTGCTTACGCAACAAATCAGTAAGTAACCATTGGTTAGCAGTTGATGGTACGCCGTTAATAGTATTAAACGAGCTCATAAAACTGCCCGCACCAGCATCAACAGCCGCTTTGTATGGCGGCAGGTAGTCCTGGTACATTTTAATCAAGCTCATATCAACCGTATTATACTCGCGACCGGCCTCTGCCCCCCCATATAATGCAAAGTGTTTTACGCAAGCCATCACCGCGTCGCTATTTTTCATGCTGGTGCCCTGGTAACCTTTTACCATTGCTTTGGCTATCATCGAGCCCAGGTAAGGATCTTCACCCGAACCTTCCGAGATACGTCCCCAACGCGGGTCGCGGGCAATATCCACCATTGGCGAGAAAACCCAGTTAATACCTTCACCGGTAGCCTCGCTTGCCGCAATCTTGGCTGAACGCTCTATCAAACCCATATCCCATGTTGCCGACATCCCCAAAGGAATTGGGAAAATTGTACGGTGCCCGTGTATCACGTCCAGCCCGAATATTAAAGGTATATGTAAACGCGAGTTCTTCACGGCCAGTTCCTGCGCTTTACCGATGTAGTCTGTACCATACACACCGAATATCCCACCAATCTCCCCTTTTTTAATCCCCTCCTCGACTCCTTTGTTTACTACCGAGCCGGTAAGTGCACGACCACTGGTTACCAGGTTAAGCTGACCGATCTTTTCATCAAGGGTCATCTTTGCCATCAGTTGTTTTACAAAAGCATCCATCCTGGCATCGCCACTACCGGGTTGAGCCACAGCTATAGCTGGCGGCAATATCAATGCTGATATTACTGCGATCCTCCGGGACATCCGGGATAAGAAATATTTTTTCATCTTGATTGAATGAAAACTGGTTTAAACTGGTGTTGGAACTTGTGATAAATAATATCTTTACAAAAATAAACCATTATAAACTGGTTCTGATTTTTAATAAATTCAAGTTCAAAAAAATTGGTTATTGCACTTTGCCTTGTAAAGACTTGGTGTATTTTGAACACAATAGTATTTATTATAATTCAGATAATCAAAGTATTTTTGAATAATAACATAAAATGTTTAATAAACAGGAGCTTATAGAGTTTTGCGAAAACGCGCGCAGCAGTTATCTCGATCATATATCGATCGACTGCGTAGTATTTGGTTTTCATGAAGGACAATTGAAAGTACTGGGACTCAAAATTAAAAATGAAGCATCCTGGTATTTACCGGGCGGGTTTGTAATGAACGACGAACCAATCGAAATGGCGGCCAACCGTATTCTAAAGGAGCGCACCGGGCTGGATGAAATATTTCTCCAGCAATTCCGCGTTTTTGGAGACCCGGACCGGGCAAGGCCGCACCATGATATGTATAAAGATATGCTGCCGCCCGAGGAGAACTGGTTTTCCATGCGTTTTTTAACCATCGGCTATTACGCTTTGGTTGATTTTGTGCATGTAAACCCTACCCCGGATGGTCACTCTGAAAGTTGCACGTGGTACGATCTGACTGATCTGCCTGATTTTAAGCTCGATCATGCCCAGATCATACAATCGGCATTGGATACTTTGCGGTTGCAGCTAAATTACCAGCCTATTGGCTACAACCTGATGCCTAAAGAATTTACAATGCCTGAACTGCAGAAACTGTACGAAACTATTCTCGATAAAAAACTCGACCGGCGCAATTTTCAGCGCCGTATACTGGGTTTTGGTATTTTAAACCGATCTGAACAACCGCGAAAAGGCGGGGCGCATAAAGCACCCTACCTGTACTCATTTGACCTAAAGAATTATCAAAACGCCCTGACAGAAGGTTTGAAGGGAGGATGGTGATTTTTTGATTTCGGATTTCGGATTTTCAATTTCGAAATTGAGATAATGAATAAACTGAATCCGAAATCGAAAATTCGAAATTCGAAATCAAGAGTTTGAATGCAGCGCCACCGCATTACCTTCAGTATCAATAAAGAAAGCCATATACCCTATCTCATCACTGATCTTTCCTTTTGGCATAATTACTTTGCCGCCTGCTGCTTCTACTTTTGATAGGGCAACATCCAAATCAGGGTTACCGTTAAAATAGATCTTTACACCATCGGCACTTGGCTTGTGCATATCGCTTTGCACCAGCGCGCCCGACAGTTTGCCGCCCATTGGCTGATAAGGGAACATGGCCATTTTCATACCCATCATATCCATCTCTTCCATGGTGATTGAAAAAATGGTTTCATAAAATTTCTTTGCTCTCGCGATATCGCTTACCGATACCTCGAACCAGTTGAGAATGTTTGCTGAAGCGTCCATGATGATCTTAGTTTTTTAAGTTTTATTGGTGAATCTGTTTAAAATTATAAAGATGTTGTTAAATCTGTATTTAATGTATGTGAAGTAATTTTGGAGTGTTTATTAAGCAAACCTAAGCCGATTTCACAAAGCAAATGGTGGGTAAATACGACAACCTTAGGGGTTGATTGCGCCAATCTGTTGATATAACTTTGTTTATCAATTATATAAATCAGCATCATGAAACATGTATCCATTATTATACCGCAAGGGCCGATCATTCTCAGCAGCGTAATAGGCACTTATAAAGTATTTTCTTTTGTAAACAGCTTTATGGAGATGAGGGGTAAAAAACCCGCCTTTGACATTCATTTGGTGGGTTTGAGCAAAGAAACGGATCTATATGGAGGCTTATTTGCCGTTCGCCCTGATTCGCTGGTGAATGAGATCAAAAAGACCGATTTGATTATGATACCCGCATTTTATGGCAACCCGATGGAAGGCATAGAGCGAAATATGGATTTTGCACCCTGGATCGTCGATCAATATAAACATGGCGCTGAGGTTGCCAGTTTATGTACGGGTGCTTTCCTGCTGGCGTCCACCAACCTGCTTAAAGGTAAAACCTGTACAACGCACTGGATGGCGGCAGATATCTTCAGACAGGCATTTCCGAATATCAAGCTAATGCCTGAAAAGTTGATCATTGATGAGTTGGGTATCTATTCAAGCGGTGGCGCTTATTCTTTTCTTAACCTGGTCATTTACCTGGTAGAGAAATATTGCGGGCGCGATGTTGCAGTACACTGTTCTAAAGTGATGGAAATAGAGATCGACCGCGAGAGCCAGTCGCCATTTGTGATCTTTAGCGGCCAGAAGGAGCACCAGGACGAACCGATCAAAAAAGCACAGATATACATAGAGCGCAATGTCGGTACTAAAATATCGGTCGATCAGTTGTCCGAAATGTTCTCCATCAGCAGGCGTAATTTCGAACGCCGTTTTAAAAAAGCAACCTCCAATACGCCTGTTGAATACCTGCAACGGGTAAAAATAGAAGCCGCCAAGAAAACCCTCGAATCGGGTCGGGAGAATGTGAATGAAGTGATGTATTCTGTAGGCTATTCGGACCACAAGGCATTCCGTAATATCTTTAAGAAGATAACAGGGTTGTCTCCATTGGAATATCGAAATAAATATAACCGGGAAATGGCGGTAGCTGTTTAGCGGATGTATAAAGAAAAGCCCTCTCCAACAGAAAGGGCTAAATAAATCTGCTCATTACTTATGGTAAAACTTATTGAGGTTTTGTATGCTGAACGATAGCACAGCGGTATATTTCGGTGGTTGGCACCAGGGTAATTTGAGGATTAGGTCCGGAAGCTGCGGGTAAAATATCGTTATCGCTTGTAAACTGATGTGGCGTACCATAGTTAAATACAATGTCCACTTCCTGCCATAGTGCATTATAACCCGGACCGCCACCTTGTATGGCATTGGTAACCGTAGTGAACCCATCTGATTCGTAAAGAATATTTATCGATTTATTGTTTGCAAGCAAACTCGATGCCGGCTGGTCGTTAAAAGGATTTATGTTCATCATAAATAATTGCCCGTCGTAATAAACATTTGTTATTCCCGCGGACCCATTTGTTGAACTCAATGTGTGTGTTGTGTTCAGATTCATGTTCGCCTTAGAACTCGTTGCAGCAGGGGCAACACCCGATTTGTTGCAGCCGGCAAGCAGAATGATGCCCACCAATGCCAGGTTAAATATAGTTTTCATGTTTTAAAGATTTTCATAACTGGGGTCACGTATATATACTATTTGGTATATGGTCTGATAAAACAATAAAAACGGTAAGGCTCAGGTGCTATAATAAGATTTAGACAAGAAAAAGCAGAAGCACTTTTAAGTGCTACGCAAAAGAAAATCAATGCGTTGCCTGTGTAAATAAAATATTTACAAAAAAAATCAGTGATGAGACTTTATTTACTTTAAGACGGGAGCTTTTATTTGCTCAAAAAGAATTCTGACAGGCCTTTTTTTACCTGTTCTGTTTGCTCCTGCACAATCCAATGGCCTGCTCCTTTTATAACTACTTCTTTTACATTTGTAGCAACCAGTCTGCAATGTTCAGCAAGAAAAGCCCCGCCATGGTCTGATCCCATTGCCAATAAAGGCATAGACAGCTTTTTCTTCATAAACTCCTGGTTGTCCTTTGCATCCTGGTCAAAAGCGGCAAACCAATGGAAGCTCCCGGTAGTAGCTCCTGGTACAGAATATGCCCTGATAAATTCATTGCGTTCGGTTTCAGTAAAAGCATTTTTCACATAACCAACAACCGGCCAAAAACTGGTGAGGAATAATCCTGCTTTGCCGGCTACTATCTCGCCCGAGTTAGGCATCGCAAAAAAACCAAACCACCACGCATGTGCACGCACCTCGCTCCATACCGGTTCAACGCCTGGCAACAGTGCGTCCATTAACGCAAGTTTTTTTACTTCGGCCGGAAATTGTGCTGCATAAGCATAGGCCACCATCAGCCCGATATCATGGCCTGCAAGGTTAATCTGTTTGTAGCCCAGTTTCTTCATCAATTCATGCAGGTCTTTGGCCATTGTCTTTTTATCATACCCCCCGGCCGGTTTACCTGATTCACCAAGTCCGCGCAGATCAGGTGCTACTATGGTAAAGTGTTTGGAAAGCTCAGGTAGAAGCCTGTTCCACATAAACCAGTTTTGCCCAAATCCATGCACTAATAACAGCGGTTCACCTTTCCCTCCTGTCACATAATGAATTTTCACCCCATTTACTACCGCATATTGATGCTTAAATCCTGGCGGCGGCGAGGCTGGTTTAATGGTTTGTGCTTGTTTTTGAATTAATGGCGACGACATTACATTCACACCAGAGAATAGGATCACAAACAATATCAATTTAGTAAGACGAAGGATTTTAGCAGATGATTTCATGTTTCGATGGTTTTAAGGTTAAATAGTATAATAATATGAAAATATACTGATAATCAAAGTTCTATTTACCAAACTCCATCATATAAATAATTTGCCAGTAACTGTACAAAATCCCTATCCCGCAGGGTAAACATATGCGGTAGCTTCTTCCTTCATTTTTATTGGTCTTATTTCTATTCGCGCAGTGCGGGTATATTCAAATTCGGGGTTGTCCTTGGCTATCGCAATTGCCTGATCAAGATCGTTAGCCATAATGTGATAATAGCCCACTATCACTTCTTTATTTTCGCGATAAGGCGCTTTCTCCCAATGCCCGTCGCGGCCCGACAACATAATACCTTCTCTAACTAAAGGTTGCGCGCTCACCAGGTGCTCGCTTTTCTTCAATGTTTCAATGTAAACCTTACATGCGTTCAGGAATTCCTTTTCCTGTTGTTGTGTAAAGGCCAATTTACTATCGGCGTCATTATGTATCAGCAACATGAATTCTTTCATAATCATAATCTTTTAATAAAAACAAAGGATTAGAAAGGCCCAGATAACTAATTAAAATTACAGTTATTTTTTTCATAAAACCTATTCAATTTTTGAACAGGGGCTATAAATGCGGAGAGGCATCACATCTGAGTATGTCAAAGTCTGCAGGCGGTAGGTTCCACCAGCTCCACATAATACGTCACCCGTGTTGTTCGTTCAAAGTGAGAAAAGGATGATTCAAAACTCCGAACAGAGAAAGCTATATGTCAAACATTCACCTATTTTTCCTATTCTTGTTTAATGCATTCACTTAAAAAGACGTTATCGGTCATTATACTATTATGGGCAACAGCAGCATTTGCGCAAACCTCACTGCCCATTCCCACCAATATACAGTCAACTTATAATAAAGGCACACGTACCATAAGCGGAGCACCCGGCAAAAATTACTGGCAAAATCAGGCCAACTACAACCTGACTATCAATTTCACCCCTAAAACCCGGGTGCTGAATGGCGTTGATGAGATAGATTATACCAACAATAGTCCGGATACTTTGAAGCAGATATGGTTTAAGCTTTATCCAAACCTTTATCAGAAAGGTAACATCCGGGCGATGTCTATAAAACCGGAGGATATAACTGATGGGGTTAAGATCGATAAGATCGAGATCAATCAAGCTGTTTATGACACAAGCAAATTGATTGTGAATGGCACAAACATGATCATACCTAATCTGATTACATTGCCAAATCAAAAGGCCCATCTTAAGATACATTACTCATACACACTTAACAGAACGTCGCACATCCGTACCGGGCAGGTGGATACAGGGGCCTTCTTTATTGCCTATTTCTTTCCCCGCATTGCAGTTTATGATGATATTGATGGCTGGAACGCCAACCCCTATCGCGGAACCGAGGAGTTTTATAACGATTTCTGCAATTTCAAGGCTTCCATTACCGTACCGGGTAATTACCAGGTATGGGCAACAGGCAACCTAACTAATGAAAACCAAGTTTATACCGATCGGTACATTGAAAGAATACAGGAAGCCGAAAAGAATGATAAGATAACAGATATCATTACCGAAGATGACCTGAAAGCCGGTAATATATCACGGCATAACCAAACCAATACCTGGCAATTTGATGCTGACAGTGTTACTGACCTTGCTTTTGCCATCAGCGATCATTATCTCTGGAAGTCATCCAGCCTGGTTGTAGATCCAAAAATCAACCGCCGCACACGTGTTGATGCAGTCTTTAATGAGAATCATAAAGATTATTTTGCCGTAATTGATTACGCCCGCAAAACCGTTGAAAGCATGAGTTATGTTTTCCCTAAATGGCCATACCCCTACCCTCACGAAACCGTGTTTGACGGCCTGGACCAAATGGAATACCCGATGATGGTGAACGACAACCCGGAAGAAAAGGTATTTGATGCGATCACCTTAACCGACCATGAGATATTTCATACCATGTTTCCTTTTTACATGGGCGTCAACGAAACCAAATATGGCTGGATGGACGAAGGCTGGGCAACTATTGGTGAATGGACGATCAGCCCGCTAATCGATCCGACCATTGTAGATGCTTTTGGCATCCCTCAATATGAAAACATTGGCGGAAAAGAAGGCGATCAGCCGATTATGACCCTGACCGATCAGTTGGGTTCTTCGTCCTTTGAGCCCAATTCATATGGTAAACCAGGTCTTGGCTATTATTACGTACGCGATTTGCTCGGTGATGAATTATTTACAAAAGCTCTTCATTATTATATTCAGCAATGGCATGGTAAGCACCCGATGCCGTACGATTTCTTCAACTGTATCAATACAGGATCGGGGCAAAATCTAAACTGGTTTTGGAAAAGCTGGTTCTTTGATCGCGGTGCACCCGACCTGGCTATATCAAAAGTCAGCTTGCAACGAAGCATTTATACTGTTATTATCACCAATGCAGGCGGCAAACCCATCCCTGTTAACCTAACAATCTATTATAATGACGGCACCACTCAACTGGTACATGAAAGCATTAATGCATGGAAAGGCGGCAATAAAACTTTTACCATCAATCATCTATCGCACAAACGCATTAAAAGGATGGTATTAGGTACCACTTATGATCCGGATGTTAATAAGGAGAATAATGTGTGGGAAGCGAAATGAGGTTACAAGTTGAATTGACAGGTTTAACAATTAACAGTGCTATTAGCATCATAATTGAAAATGATATCAGACCGAATACAAAAGCTCTCGCCTTTTAGCTTTCTGCTTTAACCCTACCTTTTCAAAGCTATCATACGGTTCTGAATACCACCTGGCGATATCACCGAGGAGATTAACATAACCGAAGTGCCTGTCAGATTTACCGGCTGAAAATTAACGACATTTGAACCATATGAGTTTACAGGCACGCCATTATAAACCAAATAGTTAACTGTGATGCTTTTATCAGTATTGATGGTATAGTTTGCTGTATCTATAGCGCCATTTTCCTGGATATATAATTTTCCTTCGTTAGTAAATTCAAAGTGGTCAGCCGCTTTGCCATTATATACATCACTTGAAGTACCATTTTGACCGTTACCGTCAGAGTAAGTAACCGAATCCTTTACCAGTTTCCACCGACCAGTAAGTGTAATCGCAGTATTAACGTGGCCCAATATAGGATCTGGTGTAGTAACAGGGCTGACATTGTCCTTTGCCGGACTAGCGGTATTGCCTCCTTTAACCGGCTGTGGAGTTGGAGCAAGAGCATCCTTCGAACATGAGCTGAACAATGATCCGCTTAAACATGCAATAAACAGTACTATAGTGATCTTTTTCATACTGAACCAGGCTGTTTTCAATGCCATTTTACGTAAACGAGCCAATTTGGTTACAGCTAAGTACACTGTCTTTCTGCATTTTAACAAAAAAAGCTGCTTCGGGAATAGTTGAAGCAGCTTTCCAATTAGCGCAGGTTGATTTTGTTCGATTTTAAGAAACGCTGTCGCGAAGTTCTTTTATTTCATCATGAGCATCTATCAATTCCTCTTCTTGTTCCATCAGCATTTCGCGAATATAAGCAGCCAGCACTCCCTCGTTCAGTGCTTCATGGTAAGTTTTTTTGATCGTATCTTCGCCAAATTCACACTCTTCCAATATGCTATGACGGTCGTGCCCGGTAAAAGCTTCCTTTATCGACATCCATGCGCGATGCAATTTACCCGGAATAGTTGTGCCGGTATTGATCTCGCTGCCCAATGCAGCAATCTCAGTCCCCAGTTCTACTTTATATCTCTGGCTATCATCTATAAATCGTAAAAACATAGGTATCAGGTCGGCATTTGCCGGGTCGTTTTCTATCTCTTTCAGTGCTCTTTCATAGCCCTCTATGCGGTCATTATTGATCAGTATCAGGTCGCCCAATATCTCGATCGTTGTTGAAGTATTTTCCATTTTTCTATAGATTTTGCTGTATACTATTCAACCCGATGCTCAGTGCGATTGTTTATTGTAATTAAAAATTAATTTTCAACACCATAATAATTTTAAACTCAAACGAAATAAATATCAGCCATTTAGCTTTTTGCTTGCACTTAAGGAGTCAAATGCCGAACTTTTGCATAACCAACTTGTTATTGAGGCATGAAAAAAGAGATCATAGCAGGTACCGCATTGGCCGGGATAGGTATAGCGGCCTTTGCCTTAGCCACAAAAAATAAACACCTGAAAACAGTCGGTCATGTCGAGCTGGAAAAATACCTGGGCAAATGGTATGAGATAGCCAAATTTCCCCAGGGCTTCGAAAAAGGATGCACCGACGTTACCGCCGAATACAGTCTGCGCGATGACGGGAAAATAAGCGTTTTAAACAATTACACTAAAGATGGTCAGCCTAAAACATCCGAAGGTGTAGCCACCATCGACGATAAAGAAAGCAATGCTAAGCTGGAAGTGCAGTTTCAATGGCCATTCAGCGGCAAATATTGGATAATAGCGCTTGCACCTGATTACAGTTACGCAGTTGTCGGTCACCCAAACCGCAAATACTTATGGATACTGAACCGTAAGCCAGTAATGGATAGCATGACTTATAATCACCTGGTACTGGTTGCAGCAAGCCACGGCTTTGATATACGTAAACTGAAAAAAACGGCACAGGGAGAAGCTAATTAGCTCCTTTGAGGTGAAAGGCAAAAGAAGAAAGGCATGAGGCCTAATCAATTGTGATAAAATCACCTGATTAGTAAATAAATATTATGCGGACCTTATTGCCTGTGGGGTTTCAGCGTACAATCGGTTATAATTCTCAATAAACCTGATGAGTGCTTTGTGCATCGTGGACGGCTGCCACTCGTCGCTGTTCGATATCCTGCAATAACGAGGGTCGTACACGTTTCGTATTGCTGTAAACCGGTCCTTGTTCAGTACTACCTCAATGAAATAATAATTGCCTAAGGTTAACCAATAGGAATTCTCATTATTACGCAGCCAGTTATTCAGTATAAGGTAATTCTCTAACTCTTCCATCACAAGATTTAAATAATTGGTTTTAAACAAGTTATGACAGGTAGATTCTTTGGTTCTGCTAAATAACAAATGTTAATAACTTATGTTAGTTTCGCATATATCAAATTTAATATTCCACATTGAATAAAACAAATAATTTAAAATAAATTAACATATTGATAATCAATAATATAAAATAATTACCTAAACTTCCATTGTTAGTATAATGTTAATTAAGTGGCATATTTATTAACATTTTTGCGAAGCGAATTGCAAGCGCCGCAAGGGGGCACAGTGAAGCAATCGACTGCTGTACCGGGGCAAATACGAATGGCCATGATCGATTAATCGTTTTTTTTGCGCCATCCGCCCTGCCCCCCGCGTCATACCCACACGGATAAAATAGCAGATATTTTGATGAGTATTCACCTGTATTAATATTTCGGAAAATAGGTAATTTGCTTTGTATATAAACCAACACCACGGCGAGCCTTCGTCTCGCAGTGTACTTAAAATTTTTCTCACTCAAAATGAATAGCGCGATCAAAAAATCAATGTTTAAGGGCTTGGGCATTGGCCTGATGTTTTTAACGGGCCTTAACCATGCAACTGCCCAGGTGGTTGACAAAGGCTGGAAACAACTTTTTAACGGTAAAGACATTAACAACTTTCAGCAGGTTGGCCCCGGAACACATTATGTCGAAGATGGCACCATCCGCAGCCATGGTGGCATGGGGCTTCTGTACTGGAAAGGCGGTAAGCTGAGTAATTGCACCATTAAAGTAGTGTATCAGATGCAGAAAACCAACAGCAACTCGGGCGTATTTATCCGCATTCCGATAGAACCGCGCGAACCGTGGATGCCGGTATTTTATGGCTACGAAGTACAGATAGACAATCACCCTGAGACCTCAAATGAGGATGAATACCACGTTACCGGTACATTATACTCGTTAACCAAGCCACTGGCTAAACCTGGCAAACCAGGACCTGAGTGGAATACAATGGAAATCACCCTTGACGGGCCCCGTACCATTGTATATGTAAACGGTGAAAAAGTAACCGATTACAAAGAAGGTGATCCCACGCCAGAGCGTAAGTTCGACTTTGAGCCTTATCGCGGTTTAAGACCGAATTCAGGTTGGTTTGGTTTGCAAAATCATGGCGACGATGACATTGTATACTTTAAGGAAGTTGCTATAAAACCGCTCAAAAAGAAGTAATGGCTATGAAAAACGAGGAAAAATCAACAACCGATAACACGATCAGCCGGAAAGATTTTATTAAGAAGGCGGCCATTGCTACCGCTGGCTTTTACATTGTGCCACGTTATGTTTTAGGCGGCCCTGGCCATGTGGCGCCAAGCGACAAGTTATATATTGCTGCCGTGGGCTGCAGCGGTGAAGCAGAAAATGATATTAAACACCATGCCAATTCTCCAAGAAAGAATGGCGTAATAGCATTTTTATGCGATGTGGATGATCGTGGAGCTGCTCCGCGACGTAAAGAGTTCCCGAAGGCCGGATTTTACCACGACTGGCGTGAGATGTTTGATAAAGAGCACAAGAACTTTGACGCTGTTACTGTAGCCATACCCGATCATAACCACGCCATTGTGGGTTTAAGCGCAATGCAGCTTAATAAACACCTGTATTTGCAAAAACCGCTAACGCACGATATCTATGAGGCACGTGTACTGACCGAGGCCGCAAAGAAATACAATGTTGTTACCCAAATGGGGGATCAGGGCGCTTCATGTGAAGGTATGCGTACTATGCGCGAATGGTTTGAGGCAGGATTGGTAGGTGATATCGAGAAAGTTTATTGCTGGACTGACCGCCCGGTATGGCCGCAGGGAATCAACTGGCCTACATCGAAGCCACCTATTCCTAAAGAATTGAAGTGGGATCTGTGGCTGGGTACCGCGCAGGAAACCAACTATATAGAAAACCTGGTGCCGTTTAACTGGCGTGGCTCGTGGGAGTTTGGCACCGGTGCGCTGGGCGACATGGGTTGCCATATTATGGGGCCACCGTTTAAATTGTTGGGTCTGGGCTATCCTACTGAAGTATCTGGCAGTGCAAGCACCACGTATAGCGGTATTTTTAAAGAAGGTATTTACCCGCAAAGCGGACCGGTAAGCAGTTCTATTAAATTCAAATTCACGCAGCAAAACGGCAAACCGCTTGATCTGTACTGGATGGATGGTGGCATTACCCCCGAACGCCTGAACGAGCTTGACCCTGACGTCAATCAAAATGAAGCACTGGGTGATATACCAAGCGAGAACGATTTTGAGGGCTGCACCCTATTTACCGGCACCAAAGGCAAAGTGAGCTGCGGCTGGGGCGGTAGTCACCCGCGTTTATTACCATTATCGCTTAATAAGGATGTGAATGTTCCTAAGAAATACCCTCGTATAGAAGGAGATATGGATGGTCACTGGTGGCAATGGGTTGATGCCAGTATTGCCGGAAAAGGTAAAATGGAAGTCGACTCGCCATTCGTCGGCTATGCCGGACCATTAACCGAAACAGTTTTAATGGGCAATCGGCTATTGAGGACTTTTGATATCCAGGAGAAGATTAAACGTAATGACCCCGTTTACGGACAGATGGAAAGTATGAAATTGAGCGTTGGTTATAGTACCTTACTTTGGGCTGGCGCAAATATGAAATTGAACAATTACCAGCCTGCCAAACAGTTCATACATAGTAAAAATTGTAAAGGTAGGGGTAAAGAAAAGTGCAAAAAGAAGTTTACTT
>JACXTT010004362.1_pt1 | contig 21032 bp, 20 predicted proteins | sample 9270951 | NCBI WGS metagenome assembly JACXTT01 (sample SAMN15532306, study PRJNA645909) | rock metagenome | isolation source: weathered quartz diorite | place: Puerto Rico | collected 2017-06-21
AGGCCCACGGTGCTCGTTGTGGTCCCGATGCCCCTTGGTGTAATTGGCAACACGCCTGACTCTGGATCAGGAGAGTCCTGGTTCGATCCCAGGAGGGGCAACTCGCAGCGCGATGCGACGATGGGTCGTGTCGCGCTTCATGCGTTTTTGGGGCTTGCAAGCGTTTTACAAGCATTCACGCGAGCATCCCTCCTGGAATCTCCCCGTACTACTTGTTGCTGACCTTCCTGTCCCGGAGTTTGACCGGCGTGCTCATCACCTCGAGCATGCCGTCCGTCGTCGCCAGCTGGTAGCAACTGTGCAGCGTCTGCGCGTCGCGCCACCCGCCGGCCCCCATCACATCCACGAGCGACATGTTCTTCCGCTCTGTCGCCCACTTCCTCCTGAACGGATGGAAGCGACCGCCTTTCTGGTGCGGCAATCCCGCATGCCGCTCCACGCGATCGTACAACTCGCCGAAGATCTCCCGCGGCCAGTGATCATCCTTCTCAGCGCACGGGAACAACCACCCGTCACCGACGGCGGCGAACTTCACCTTGAAGGCCCGTAGCTCGTCCGCTAACGCCTCGGGGATCGGTACTGCTCGATCTCGGCCCCGCTTGTCGAACTCCGCCCTGAACTCGATCTCGGGCGGGTCGAAGCTGATGTCCGACCAACGGAGGCCGCTGATCGCCCCGATGCGCGCCCCGGTCGCTTCCGCCAGCACGAGCGCCATTTCCCACCGCTTCCAGCGATCGCGCCCCCGCTGCTGCGGCGCCGTGGCCGCGAGTTCCTGTGCCGCAGCCCTGAGGTTCAGGAACCGGTCATACGTCGCGACCGGCCGGCGTGGGTCCTCCTCCTTCGGCAACTTCACGCCGCGGAGCGGGTTGCTGTCGAGCAGCCAGGAGCTGTCCGGCAGCCGCTCGTTCATCGCCCAGTAGATCATCTGGCGCAGCAACTTGATCTCGCCCTGGATCGTCCGGGCTCGGACCGGCTTGATCTGCCGGCCGTCCGGCCACCCGTGCCCCGTTCGACGCATTGCGACGTAGCGCTCCACGTCGTTCTTGGTCAGGTGGTCCACCCGCTTCCTGGCACCGAGGCCCGCGATTAACAAGCGCGCATCGGCCTGCTTCTGTTTCCGTGTCCGCTCCTGGTTTCCGCGGTAACTCGGAGCCTCCTGCTGGTATCGGTCCCACATGCGTTCGAGTGTGAGCGGCTCGGCCAGGTTGACCTTCTTCCCCTTCTCGAGCTCGCGAATGAACTCGATCGCGAGCCGGCGCGCTTCCTGGCGATCGGTCGCCCCGAGCGACGCATAGGTCGTGCGTACGCCCGGTATCCGGTACACCCGTTGAAAGGTGCCGCCTGGCTTGCGCTGCTCGACACGAACCTTCAGCCCCCTGACACCGAGTGAGAGGGACCAGCAGCCGCTCTCGTTCTTGTGCCAGGGGCGTTCCGGAATTGGGAGTCGCCGTTCAGCCATTCGAACCTCCACGTGAGGTCCGGGTGGCGACCCGCCGAGCATCGGCGATGGGATCGTACGCCCGGATAGGTTGGACGTCAACGACACTGGGTTTCTTGGGTAGGTCTCCGGCGCGGAAAAACAGTCGTCGACCGTCGCGGCGGGCGGGCAGTTTGCCCAGCCGATGCAAGCGCCGGAGATGGTCGCTGGAGTAGCCGGAGTGGGTGGCCGCGTCCTGCAGCCCGAGGAGGGCCTCGTCCTCGTCCGCCGTCACCGCCACGAAGTCAGCGAGTACCTCGTCGCACAGCTTGGCACCCTCCACCTGGGCGCCGAGGCGCGCGAGCTCATCCCGACGACCACGCCAGCGGGCGACGAAATCCTCGCGGGTCACGTCTTTGCACCAACAGGAACGTGGAAAATCGAGGTGGCGGGGGTCATAAGCCTGGTTTGCGAAGCGGGGGAACCCGGGAATCTCGTCCAGTTTTCCTAGATTCTTGGCCGAGATTCACCAGGTTCTACCACTCCGACTCGTCCTCCTCCTCCTCGGCTTCGTCGTCCCCGTCTTCGTCTTCATAGTCCTCATCTTCATCATCGTCGTCCTCATCTTCATCATCGTCCTCCGTCTCGTCCTCCCAGCGTTTCAAGACGTCGTCTACGAAGTCCTTCACGTGGCCGTAGGACATGTCGGCCTTGACCTTCTGCTTGAGGTCGCTCTCGACCTCTCGCCGCGCCCGCTCCTGCTCCGAGCTGCCCCAGCCCACGCCGCCTGTCTCGGACACGGCGTAGCTTTTCCCCCAGGCAATGAGCCACTCGATCTTCCGGTTGTCGTCGTCTTGTTTGCGGCGCTGGTCCTCCGCGTCGTAGTACTGCTTCTTAACGACGTCTACGCGCGACTTCACGATCTCTTGTGCCTGCCACGGAGGGAGCGAAGCGGGTACTCGGTTGGCTGTCACAAACTCCTCTAGATCCTCGACGACCCGCGCTCGCCACTCAGCGGGCAATGAGTAGAGCGCGAGGTCGCGTCCGTACTTCTTCAAGCCCTCGAGTCGCTGGTGTTCTGCGTCTGCCGCTGCGACGCGCGCGTTCGCCTCGGCTGCGGCTCGCTCGTTCGCGGCCTCACGCTCGACTTCGGCATCGAGCTCCTCGATATCTGGCACGTCTTCCTCGACGTCAAAGTCGTCGGGTTCTGCGGGCCGATGCTCGTGTACGGTGGGCGACGGGCGACTTGGGGCCGGGCTGCGTAACGCGCGCGTCTGGGTGCTCCGACCTGCGGGCAGCCGCGCAACCACACGGTCGACATCCGCGGGGAGATAGCGGCGGTGGCCGCCTGGCGTGCGCCTGCCCTTCAGCTCGCCCCGGTCATCCAGGGAGCGAACCACGTCAACGGAGACGCGTAGGCGCTTAGCGACCTGCCCGACGGATAGCAGCTTGTCCATGGCGACCTCCTTAGGTCAGCTGCAATACTTAGTATTGCATAAGCAATACTAGGTATTGCGTCACTCGCAGGCAAGGGCTAGTTTGCCTAAGTGCCCGTTCGAGCTCGCCTAATCGTCTACCCAAGCGGCTTTCCGCCCGGAACGCCGCGGCCAAATCCTCCTGAGCTGGGGCCAATGACGGTCGAGCGGCATATCGGAGGCAGGCGGTCTGTGACTGAGATCCCGGTGAATGGAAGCCTGTCGCTGCGGGAGGTCGCGGCGTCTTTTGATGTCGACGCGGCGACGGTGTGGCGGTGGGTACGGGCCGGGAGACTCGCAGGGCGCAGGGAGCGAGGACGCCTGCAGGTTCCGGTGCGCGAGGTGTTTCGGTTCGTGCGTAAGGAGGGCGGGCCCTGGTTTAGTGGGTGATCTTCGCCAGGCACGGTCACCGTGTCTCGGTCTCATTGCAGTTCGCCTCGAGCTTTAGCGGCGCCTTGCGGCCGCCCGGCCCTGCCGCAAAACAATCCCTCGTTGCCGCAAAAACGCCCTACTGCTGTGAACCAGCAGCAGTTACCATGCTGCGAGCCTGGAAGAGGGCGATCCCGCGGACTTTGGCGAGGCGCACCCTCGGGCGGGCTCTCAGCGAGGGCGACACCCGGCCACGCGGTGATTCGGAGCCCGCGCCGAATGTTTTCCGAATCTAGTTATAACTAGAAAGACTAGGACAGTTGCTTTCATCACAAGCCGAGCTAGTTTTACATACCACGCTGCTGGAAGGCCGCTGCGCGCTTCGGTCCGCAGCGGGGGTCTCCCCATGCGCTTGGTCGTGGACATTCCTGAGGGCACACTTCGCCGGGTTCGATCTCTCATCGAAGCCGGCCAATTCTCCGATCTCAGTGTTTTCATGCTGGCCGCGATCGAGAATCAGTTGGCGCTCGAGGCGACCTCTCTCGACTCTCCAGACGCGGATGCTTTCCGCCTGGCCGTCTCAACTGTTACGCGAGCGGTCAGCCCACCTAGCCAGGCGGTCGAGCTCCTCGGCATCCGCGGATCCACGGCGGCAAGTGTGGTTGCGCCACCTTCTCGGACGTCCTCGGCTACGGCGGATGAGGCCGGCTGGATCTGGGGTCTCCTGAACAGACTCCTGCCACTGAAGACGGCGGCGCGGGTCATGGCGAATCTGACGTACCATGAGCCCGTTTCGTTGTCACAGGCCCGCAAGAAAGCCAGCGCAATAGCCTCCCGGCTGGGTGCACGTCTCCTTGAAGTTGACCGAGCGGAGAGCCGCTCGCGCGAAAGCAAACTCTCGATCGGCTTCCCAGTTCGCAAACCGGCAGACAAGTCGTTGGGGAGATACGCTGATCATTTCGTGGGCCGCCTCAGGACGTCCGGGGAGGTGAGTGGAGGATTGTTCGATCTGGGCTTCGCGGGCGTAATGTCAAACACGACATCCGATCCCGCTGTTGGCCTGACGGACCAAGGTTGGGCGTTCGCCTCATTGCCAAACCCGGTCGTAGACGAAGGCGCGAGCCGGCGGGGTCTATCAAGCGCTGAGTCCGAAGCCTATCTGCAACACGTGATCGCATCAGTGCCGCGGGAGCGCGACTGTCTGCGTGTGCTGGTGAAGGCCATGCTGGACGAGGCGAAGACCGGCGATCAGCTCGACGTTGCCGTCCGTTCTCGCTTCGGAACAACCCTTGGCCAAGCGGAGGCAACGACGTTGAGGGCCGGCGCCATTGGTAGGCTTGTCGATCTCGGTGTCGTCGATCAGACCCGGGCGCCCAGCGGAACGCAGTGGGGACTGGCCGAGGCGGGACGATCGTTGTGGGACCGACTGAGAGTGGAGAACTAACAGGGCTATTCCGCGAACGCGCTAGCGAGGTTATAGCGAGCACAACCATGACGACCGCGATCAAGTTCACGCCGGACGAACGCGCAAAGGTTCACGAAGTCAACGCCATTCGGCTAATCTGTGCCGACTTTCGGTCACACGAGAACGGCCTTCCTGAATGGATCAAGAACGCCAATGACGCTTATGCCAGAGAGAACGCACCAAATGAAGCGAGACTGATGGTCGTCTTGTTCAGCAACAAGGATCGTGGTCACCCAGCGGCGATCGGGTGCCTCGACCTAGTCGGTATGACGGTCTCGGACATCGAAGAGCACTTCAGGGTCTGGGCGGACCCGGAGGCAGCCTCGCGCGGACTTGATATTGACGTGACGGGTGGACACGGCAATGGGGGGAAGTGCTACATGACGCAGATGTTCGGCAACTACGCCTACCTCCACACCGTCCGCGATGGGCGTGGGTGCAAGTATGGGTTCTTGGAGGGAAAACCAATTCCCGGGTACTTTCCCGATCCTGCGAATGGTCGAGACTTTAAGATCGCCAGTCTGAAGGACGAACTCGGTGCGGCGCTCAAGGTGTTGGCCTGCCGAATCAAGGATCTGCCCGAACCGGTTCAAGCTGCACTCGACAAGGCCAGGGGGTTCACACTTCTTGTCGGTGTTGGCCCTCAGGACGTGTCTGGCAAGCTCCCAGTGGGCCCATGGATAGACTCCCTTCGGGCTCACGCGCAGATGATCCTGCCTATTCAGGCGAATCGCGTATTCGTGGTCGTGGATGGCCACCTGCACAACGACGGCAACGAGCTGGCGCTTCCGGAAGTGGAGCCCCTCCCAAGCGCCAAGGGGCCGCGGGTGATCCCGATCCCTGAGGATCTCAAGGACACTGATTCTGGCGATCGGGTTTCGACGACCAAAGGGGGCGCGTTCCAGCCCGGACAACTTGAGCTACGAACCTCAAACGTAAGCATGCGTTATAGCCTCAAGGGCAAGCACACCATCGTTTTCCGCTCGCAACGAAGGTTCAACGGCGCGATCGATGTTAGGGAGATGATCCACTCCTATTACGGGGATCGGATCTACGGTGAGTGTCGTCTCGATGCGCTCATAGACTACATGGTCAACGACCGCTCTCGACCGGCTGACTCTCCTTTGACTCGCGCTGTCAAGGACTGGATCGCGAGACAACTCGAGGCATATGCCGCCGAATTCGTCAAGCTGGATCAACTGCGGGCGTCGCAGGAACAGAAGACCGCGCTAAGCCGCATGAACGCAGCCTTGGCCCACTGGGCGAACAAGTTCATCGATTTCCTAGCGCCCGGCAAAGCGGGCGAGGACGGCGGAGCAGGTGGACCGAAACCTCCACGACCGGAACCCCTGCCGCGAAGGCCGCCTGCGAAGATACGGCTCCGCCTAACACACCACGTCGCCGGCATTGGCGTCGCGCTCAGGCCAACGATTGAGTTCTTCGACGCCAAGGGCGAGCGCGTTCATTCCGTGCCGTATCTTTGGCACAGCGGCGACTGGAACGTCGCAACGGTAGACTCCCAGCTCTTGACGATTCTCACCCATGCTCCAGGCGAAACGGAGCTTTGGGCGGAGACTGCCGATGGCTTGACGTCGAACAGGGTTGGACTTCGGGTTGTAGACATTCGTCGAATTCAGCTGCAGCCCAAGTCTCAGACTCTGGCTGCGGGTTCCCGCACTCAAATCACGGCCGTGGCCAGTCTCCGTGATGATACGACGGTAGAGGGGGCCTACCTGATTTGGTTCGAAGACACGCCTTCAGTCGCGAGGGTGAGTTCTTCCGGCGTAGTGTATGCGGTCGGCCCCGGCAAGTGCGAGATCTCGGCAGGTGATGACCGCGCCACGGCTGACGAACCAGCGGTCGTGGACGTCACTCCGGCAACAGGAGGGGATGACAAGGGCCGGGGTTATCCACAGATTCTTTTGTCCGAGATCGACAAGGATCCACTGAGGCCCGATTACGACCCACCGAAGTTCGCCCCTGAGGAAGGGCCCGTCTGCCAGCCTTCACCCGAATATGTGGACGCCAACATTTGGTGGATCAATATGGGCTGTCCGCTGGCGCGGCGATACTTGGACGAAGCACGGGGATACGGAGGCAAGACTCGGGAATGGAGGGTTTACCACCTCGAAAGAATCATCGAGGCTCACGTAAAGATCCGTCTCAGTCACGCCTTCCTGCAAGGGGAGGAGTTGACCTTTGACATCATGGAACAACGGTGGCGAGAGCTGCAGGTAAAGATGCAAGAGGAAGCAGCGGCGGAGCTCGAGGCCTTCCTGGAAACGGGCGAACTGCCTGCGGAAGCCTAAGGTGACTGGCTCCGGTCTTACGGTTCCAGAACGGATCCTAGGCGCAGCGCTGGCACTTGAGGCCGCCGGAAAGACGCCATTCACGGCCGAAGACCTGGTCGTAAGTGCTTGGCGTCTGTACAAGGATACGTTCGGGCTCCAAGGCTACGCAGACCAGTTCCCCGATTCGAATCGCGTCTTAACGAACATAATGGGCACGAAGGGACTTCGCGGAAAAGGATGGATTGTCAAGGTAGGCGAGAAGAAGTACCGCTTAACGGAGGCGGGACGGGCCGCCGGCAAGGATCTCTCTGCCGACGTTTCACCGAACGAGGAACGAGCCGGTGACCTTAGCCGAGAGGCGATCAGTGTTTTCGAGCGATTAGTGTTGTCCCCTCCGGCGCGCAAGGCGGGAGTCGAAGACGCTCTCGACGGTCTAACCTTTAGCGACGCGTCAGCCTTCTGGGGGATTTCGGCTCGTTCATCCGCAAACGTTCTCCGCGCGCATCTACGAGAGGTAGAGGAAGTCCTGAGTGCGGCCGAGGTGGCTGCTAGGCACGGTGATAGGGTGTTGCCCACGGGACGCGCCCCTGTTCGCTTGACAGCGGAAGTCGTACAGCGGTTGCGATCGCTTGATCAGAGACTGCGGTCGAAGTTTGCCCGGGAGCTTGAGCTCATCGAAAGGCGAGTTGACGAACGCCGACTATAGCAGGGGAGCTATGTGGCGGAAGTAGGTTTAGACCACAGCCGCTCTGCCGGGAGGGGACACGACCCGAGCACTCCACGTCACCCTTCGATCTCCGCCAAATCGAGCGGCCGAGGCCCGCGCGTACTGCGGGTTCGCTTCGACGGCGATCCACCTACGTCGCCGTTGCTCCGCAACGAGGCCGGTCGTATTGCTCCCGGCAAACGGGTCCAACACGAGGTCACCGGGATCCGTAAGGAAGTCCACGAAGAACTCAACCAAACGCTGAGGCATTCTGGCCGGGTGAGGTTGAATACCGTTCTTCCGGCAATAGATCTGGTAAGGGTCATTTGTCTTCGTATTGGCAATTGGCAGCACCTCTAGCAGCTCGGGCAGCATGAGATCAGCCGGTGGAATCAACACATTGGGTGGGATCGCCCCACCATTGTCCGTAAGGAATGACTTCTCACCTATGTGATGCTGCGACGGCCGGCGCCCAGCGTTGTATGTTCCCCGCCGCAGTAGATGTAGCATGCTCTCGCTGTAGCGCGTTAGCACCCGCTTGTTGTCCGCCTTCGGGTTCTCATTGGGCGACATCCACCACACGCGCGTAAACGCATCCTTTACGCGTACTCGCTTCACGTTCACCCATTGAGCAGGAGATGGGAGTCTTGCTGGGTTAAAGCAGATGAACTCCTGGCAGAGGTGCAGCCCCGCCTTCTCCCGGAAAGCCAACAGGGCCTCGAGCGGCAGGGTGGACATCACAGGCTTGCCAGGTTGCCACGCATTACCCAATTCGATGACAATCGACCCGTCAGGCGTCAGATAGTCGGCGAACAATGGCGCCAACCTCGCGAGCCATTCGACATAAGCCCGCCCGTTGAGGTTGCCGTATTTCTTCTTTCGGTTCAGCGGGAAGGGAGGAGAAGTGAAGACCAGATGAACTTTCCCGCGGCACCTTGTGACCGGTACGCTGGTTAGGATATCCTCGGCGGGACCGCAGTACATACGGCCCTTTCTCGTCTTGTACAAGGGCTCTCGCGGTATGGCGGGTGCCCTGCGGTTCCGGATCACATTCATTGTTCCGGGAAGTCGAGGCGTAGTTGCTTGTTCCTATGCTGCTTGATGAAATCCGTGAGCGCGTACCGCACTACATACGCGAGTTTCACCTGGTTCTGCTGTGCCACAGCCTCGAGAGCCTGCCGCTGTCCCGGGGCCAGGGAGACGGTCAGGCGATCCTCGGAGATGCTCCGACGCCGCTTCTGGGCCATCAACCTTGTCGCATCATAATGGTTCAATATTCATCAATATGATGCACCGCTTTCCCGATGTCCAGTCTGCTGGGACGCCATGGCAGATCGATTCACGTCGGATACGCGGGTACCCGGAAAGCGGTCTGCGGCTTGACAGGCAAATGCTAGGTATATACACTATGCTATACCAATGCTCAGCCTACCACTAGGTTCGGAGACCGCATGGACATCCTCAAGGAGCTCGAGCAGATCCAGGCCGTCGTCCTCGAGAGGGCGGCGAAGGCTTCTGACATGGCAAGCATTTCCCACCTCGGCAAAGTGGCTCAGCAGTGCCAGGTGTTGGCGGTTGACGCTCGCGCGATGGAAGGGCACGTGCGGGCGCTGAGGGCTAGTCTGAACGGGGCGGCCGCAACTGCAGGGATTGACCATCTGGACGAGGAGCGCGTGCGCTCGACGCCGCGTGTCGCTAAGACCACCGCGCGAAGGACAGCCGGGGCCGCCCGAGAGGCGTGGGTGAAAGGCCTGACGGCAAGTGGGATTCTGCTTACCGGCCACGGTAAGAAGTACCGCACTGTCACGGGTAAGTCGGTTGGGGTCGCTTTCGCGAATGAACTGCCCGGACTGTCCAACAAGTGGTTCCTAGGATTAGTAGACGAACCAACTGATGTGGCGGCTTTACTCTGCCGCGCCACCGACGGGAAACTGTACGACCTGGTATTGCCCATTCAAGAATTGGGGGCGGCGTGGGAGTCGCTGAGCCGGAGCGGCGGACAAGTGAAGTTTAACGTGCGGAAGGATCCGAGCAGCATTGTGTTGCTTGTGCCCGGCGGGAACGGGTTCGATGTGACGCAGCATGTTGGGAGCTACGAATCACTACACTAGGGGCGCTCCCTGGGATTGGCCGATAGCTATGCTTTGCCGTCCGCTCAGTCCTACGCCCGGTGTGCCGATCTGAATTTAATTTGGGTCGTCCCATTAACTAGGACGCCAAGTACTTTCGCATGCGCCTGCTGGGATGGAGCTGGATCCCGTGCTGGAGGAGCACCTTTTCGATAACTGCACCGACGTCCAGCAAGGAATGGAACACTTGGGGTCTCTTCGGCTTGATGCCGTGGGTCACATTACTTTCCATCCGGACGACGCCTCCCGACCACGCGTGTTTCGGCCGAATCTTTCCCTTTCCGTTCGCGATATCGTTCGTCCAGAAGCGAACTTTCACTTCAATCATGCGCTCGCCGGGCTGCGCGTCGAGTGCCGAAGCGGGTTCTGTCTTTGACATGGCAACCTCGCAAGGGGTGAACGCTTAGTCTCGTACCTCACTCCACTCTCTTCCTAAACTGCGTTCAGGTTAAGGCGGGCGATAGCCCGCGCCGCTTTGGTCCGCGAGACCGTCCGCTAGCCCGGCGCCTGCCACATCGCTCGTCAACACGCCGTGGGAGGAGGTTGGCGTGGGGGCGGAGGGACCACCGCGCGGACAGCGCTCTCGGCAAGCGTGAAGCCCTGCACCACAACGAGGGATGCAGGGCTTCGCGATCGGCCCCTTACGTTCAGCAGCTCGATGCCGGGTTCAGGCTGCCGCGATGCTGCTCACCCGGATCTGTCCGTACGCCTCGGAGCTGCGGTCATTCAGCGCGGCGTAGATGGCGTATGCCGTCTCCTTCGTTCCGCCGATAGAGAAGTTCCCCTTGGGTGTGAACTTGCCGGCGACACCCTCCCACTTCTTACTCTTCTCCCATCGTACGAGCCGCAAGCGGTCGAGAAGCTCGGCCATCTTGCGTTCACGCGCGGCGGTATCCTTGATCTCGATCAGCTCGTGCCCCATCGCTCCGACGGCCGCCATGACCGGGGGAGCACCGGCCAGGGTGCGTTCGCGATCCTCGATCGCGGGCCCAATCACGTCAGCCACCGCCGTGAACCATTCGGTGGCAACCTGTCGGATCGCCGGGATGCGATCGGCGTCCACAAGCACGGGCCGCGCACCGTACTTCACGCCGCCAATCCCCTCAGCCAACGTCACAACCGCTCCGCGGAGCGCAGTGATCGTGAGCACTTCGTGATCCTTCCGCTTGAGCTGGCGACGGACCTTATTGACCCGCCCCTTAAAGAAGGGGACGGCACTTTCGACGTCGCGCGCTACGGCGGTGAGCGGATCGCGGGCGTCCATGGAGATGGCGAGCGCCCGGTTCGGCTGCACGCCGAGTGTGTTAAGGTCGTAGAACACCTGTCGCGCCCACTCTACGGGGCGACCGTGGCAGACGACGATTGCGGCCTTGAGGCTCTTGATCTTGGGATCTACTTTGGCGGCCTCGTACCGCGCCGCGAGTTGCGTTTCCCCGTCGATCGCCACGAGTTGAACGTCGAATGGGACCAGGATCTGCCCAACCCCGTTCTCGTCTCGGTACGGCAGCTCGTCCTTGGTCCAGAGATAAATGGCGGGCGTCATCCCGGTCTCCCCGGCGGCGAGGGCGAGGATGTAGTCCCGGTACTTCTCGACGTTGCGCTCCTTAGCGCCCTCGAAAAGGCGCTGCACTTCCGCGCGGATACGTCGGATCGCCTCGAGGTCCGGATTGTCGCGGACCTGGCGCTCGTCCTCGGTCTTCCGCGGGTCTGTTGCCAGCTGGAAGAGCTGAGCGGTGACCACCGAGGCCTGGAACGTGTGCGCATCCAGCACGTTCCCGTTGATCACCTGCCCCAGTGATGAGTTGAGCGGTTCCTGTGCCATAAGCTTGCCCTTTCCCCCCATTTTGGGGGATTGACGTTGCAGGGCTGCTGTGGCAACTTGGCCGGTGTGTGGCCGTGGCTCGAGTTGCACCAGAGCCCGGTTACAAAGACAGCCTGGCTGACCCCACGTCCGCCAGGCTGTTCCTATTGTATGACGCGATTACCGTCCAGTCAAGCCCCGAGTTATGAAAACATGAACCCGGGTCTGAACAACCACAGATATTATGTGACCCGAGTTAGCAGTGCAACGCTAATGTGGCGCGTAACCTATAACGAGGCCTTGGGTTGCGACCGCTCTGCGTGAGATTCGCCTTAGCGCCCCGACCCCGGCTCTAATGCTCCGTCGCCAAGGGGGGGTGGGCGTGCGATCTGTCGGGGAACTGGGCGTCGTGGCCGCCAGCTACTGCAAGCGCCTGTACTGACCATGGTCGTCGACGAACTCGACCACGCCTTGGTCACGCAGGTGTTGCAGCGTTTGCCGCAGCTTGTCCAGCCGGTGGTGATTATGAGGAAACAGCCGGGCGAAATGGGCCTCATGTCGGTAAACGTCGTCCAGGCTGAACTCCTGGCCGATGCGCCAATGGTGCCTGACTAATTGCTCAAGCTCGGTATCCCAGGTCATGCTCACCTCTGGGCGAGTACGCGCGCCCACGGCGCGCGGCGTTCAATGGCCCAGTGATCGCCACGGGTGGACGGCCCGAGCCGAATCGGATCGGCCGAGATAAGACCGAAGTGCCGGAATACGCGGCGAAGCTGCAGATTGGCAAGGAGTGCAGCGCGCTTAGTCGGCGTGTTCGTTTTCAGACGAATATGAAGGCCGCTAGGGCTGCTGAGCGGGTCAGTACGGGGCAGCTCCATACCCGCATGGCTTTTCGGAAGAAGCGGACCCGGTCATCAGCGACGTTTCTTCCCTTTCTTTTGTTTCTTCGCCTTCCTCTGTGGCCGGAACATCAAGATCTCTTTCCCACTAACTTTTGCACGGCCCACGAGCACGAGTTTGCGCACTCGTTTCGATCCACCTTGAACTGAGTACAGTTTCCCGGTTACCCAACGTCGCTGAATCTTGGCCATGTGTGCGCCTCACTAAGAGAGTTGAAGACATCGCAGCGCCCAAGATAAGGGTCAGCTGCTCGCATGAGTAGAGCGTTTTGGCGGCAGCAGGGAGGGTTGCGGCAGCTACTCGAAGTCTAGACCTCGGGGGGGTGGTCAGGTGCAACTAGTTAAGAGAGAATTCGACTCATGCTCGCCGACAGCGAAGTTCAGGCGCTCCAGGTCCCACCTCGTTAAAAGCGGCTTACGACTGCCCAGGCTAAAACGCCCGCCCATCATAAGGGGCTCACATAAGGGCGACGACAGAGTGACCGGTAAGCGGAGAAAATGTAGGACGCTCGTGCGGCGGGCGGGCGTGGGATGCGTACGGGGAGCATAGTAGGTTTTACATGACCGCGATATACCACATCACTCACCTCGACAATCTCGCCGCCATTGTCCAGCGGGACTGTCTGCTTAGCGACAATGGGCGAGCGGCAGAGGGTATCGCTTGCCTCGGGATCGCGCACGTCCATATCAAACAACGCCGCGCGCGAAAGGTGGTGCCGCTTGCACCTGGCGGCACCCTCGCCGACTTCGTCCCGTTCTACTTTGCCGCGCGGTCGCCAATGCTCTACGCGATCAACGGTGGCTGGGTGGAGGGTTACCAAGGAGGGCAAGCGCCTATCCTACACTTGGTTTCATCTGCGGAGGTTGTAGCGGCGGCAGCGCTTCCATTCTGCTTTACGGACGGGCACGCCGAAATGGACATCAGCGATTTCTACGGAGACCTGGCAAACCTCAACAGAATCGACTGGGAAATAATGAAGGCGACGTTTTGGAGGGACACAAACGAGGACAACGACCGCAAGCGCAGAAGGCAGGCCGAGTTCTTGGTTCACCACGCGCTACCTTGGCAACTTATCACAGAAATCGGTGTTATTAGTGCAAAGGTTGCGGTGAGCGTAACAGCCGTACTAGCAACCGCTGCTCACAGACCGACCGTTGCAGTTCACCGCGACTGGTATTATTAGATTGTACCATCCATGATCAAATACGTAACCGGGAATCTCCTCGAGGCCGATGTTGAGGCCCTCGTAAACTCGGTGAACACTGTCGGCGTCATGGGCAAGGGCGTCGCCCTCCAGTTCCGTCAGGCGTTCCCGGAGAATTACGATGCGTACCGAAGGGCGTGCTCGTTAAAGCAGCTTGAGCCGGGCAAGATGTTTGTCTTCCGTACCGGCCAACTGACCAACCCGCGCTACATAATCAACTTCCCTACCAAGCGGCACTGGAAAGGCAAGTCCCGGATGGCAGACATTGAGTCCGGCCTACCAGACTTGGTGAGGGTGGTCCGTGAGTTGGGAATCAGATCATTGGCCCTCCCGCCTCTAGGTTGTGGCAGCGGCGGCTTGGAGTGGTCCGAGGTGAGGCCGAGGATTGATGCTGCCCTCGCCCATCTCAAGAGCGTTTCGGTGCTTGTGTACGAGCCCCTGGGTGCCCCGGCTCCTGAAAGAATGCGGGTTGCTACCAAGCGGCCCACCATGACGAGGGGTCGTGCTGCATTGCTCGGCGTGCTGAAAACGTACGCGCTCCCCGGTTACAGGCTGTCGATGCTGGAAATCCAGAAGTTGGCCTATTTCCTCCAGGAAGCCGGCGAGCCCCTGAAACTCCAATTCGTCAAGGGGCAGTATGGGCCGTACTCAGATGCACTGCACCATGTCCTGCAGCGCATCGAGGGACACTTCATCCGAGGTTACGGGGACCGCAGCCGGGGCGCGTCGGTGAGGGTCATGACCGAAGCGGCGAGCGAGGCTGCCGATCATCTGGAACAGCACGCCGACACGCGCGAGCGCTTGGAGAGAGTCAAGAAGCTCATTGAAGGCTTCGAGACTCCGTACGCTCTTGAGTTGCTATCGTCAGTCCACTGGCTGGCCAAGCCTGACCGTAGCGCACGAATCGATTCAGGCGAAGCGGTCAGAGGCATTCAGGCCTGGAGCGCTCATAAGAAGCAGCTGTTTGAACCGAGGCACATTGAGACCGCCTGGTCCCACCTGCGGAAGCAGGGTTGGCTGGAAGACTCAGCAGCAGCGTTAGCCGAGCTCTAGCCCGCTTTCAAGCCCCGTTTATCCCAGCTAGAAGCCTAAGATTCACCAATCGAATCGTGAGCGCTTGCTGACTAACGTGGGCAGCGGCGAGCCAGCTTCTCGAGCGACAAATCCCCGAACAAGGCGTCGATGTCGCGACCACAGAGATCCTTCTTAGGCCAGTCCCCTGGCATCAAGAGTGCCGACGCCAGTGGTGGCACGCCGGGCATGCTCACTTGTGCGGTCGGACTCGGAAGACGCGCGTTCTAGAGGATTCATGAGCCGGACCAGGCTCCCGAAGCCCCGGAAGGCGGTTTCTAACTTTCCTGGCACGCTCAGAGAGGGGAATCCGACGAGCGTCCCGCCTTACGCTCACGAACGACAATCGGAGATCGAGATCTGGCATCAGTTCGTATTGGTGCAGAAGGACCGATTGCTCATTCCCGACCTCGTGCGCCTTCTGGACGCGCGGCCCGCCTGCCGCCCGCCCCTTGAGCGCCTTCTTCGCGAGATTCTGAAGCTCCACTTCATGGTCGCACCTGGTAAAATAGACGTTGTTCTCGGCTGTGATGAACTGCAACAAATTGATTGCGTCCACATCCGTCGCCGTAGCTACGGAGGACGGAGCAGTACCCCGCTTCCCAACCTTATAGACTCCGGCGTCGAACAAGAGCACCGTCACCTGAGGCGAGACAGGCAGAAACACCTGCAGGCCGCGACACGCTACGCCTGTAACCCCTTGGCCGCCGCTACCTTCGCAGTACTGGTTGTACCGGTATCCGGGGTTGTCACTGGTCACGAACTGTTGCCCTGGGCCCGCGATAATCGCGTGCGCTTTGAGATCATGGAGGGCCGGCATCATGTGGGGGAGAGTACTGAGCGCCAGCGCCATCGATTGGATTTGGTTCGGGACAAACCCCGGCGGCGGCGCGCCGTCAAACGCCGCGTTGGCAAGCCTGTCCGATCCCTGCTTCACCCGCCTACGCGCGGCAGTCGTCCGCACGAGCTGCATGGCAACAAACGCGACAAGGGCGACGTGGTCCTGCGAGCCCGGTTGTGGAGGGTTACGCGTTGCTGCAATCATAGCCAACACCGGTGCGGTGCGTCCTTCGAAATCGGCGAACGCGTTCTCTAGGTCTTCAGGCTCTCCGTACAGACGGTGCCGGTGGCACTGATCCCTCAAGCTAGCGTTCATGATTGCGCGCCCGCGCTCGAGATTGAATACGTTGATTCGCCTCGGGGCGCTCGCAAAGGCCCGAAGGTAGAACTGGGGCACGTAGTGGTGGCGTCTTTTCACATTTCGTAACCTGGACTCAAGGCGCTTGATACACTCAATCTAGAACATTCAATCTGGCTCAGGGCCAATGGGGTCCTAGACACCTCCATGTCCGACGAACTCAACGCAGGGCATCGCGTCATAACTGTGACAGCGACATCGCGACCGAAACGGATCGCCTTCTTGGTCGACGCTGGGACGATCGCCAGCGATGAACTCGACGCCCTTGTGCAACACAACATCAAGCACTGGGGCGGAGGCTACTGGCCAATCATCAGCACGGATGGAGATCGCCTGGAGGGCGACTGGTGGCGGTTGCTAGAGGCCACCGATCCCGATGTGGTCCATTCCTTCGTCCACCTTTCGGATCAACTTGTTGACCGTATTCAACGAATAATCGCGCCAGCTCAGCTGGTTGAGCTTACACCGGAGGAACGTGGGCGACGTGGTGGCGGATTCTGGATCGGCGGATCTGCACTAGGAGCGCTCGGTGTCGACGAGATCGCGCGCCATGTCGTCAGCGATCGCTTTCGACTAACCGATTCGCGGTTTCTGTACTTAACCGACTCGCCGGAGGGAGGAGCCGCCCGCGCGTTCGTCATACGCAACTTTGGTCTCATCAGTGACACAGTGTCGACGCGGCGCGCCTTCGAGGCGGTGCCTCATGAAGTGCTCCGAGTGAACCAGCTTACGGAAGGGGAGCTGCTTGACTCATTTATTCAATTCCACGGACAGACTCTGGTTCCACGCGATCTCTCATACCTTTACGCCCCGCGGTCGTACACGCTCCAGCACGACCGGTTCGCACAGGGATTCCACCTTGTCGTCGGTGACACCGTCGCAGATCTGCTTTATGCGTGGAATCGGCCGCTGACCTCCGAGCGGTGGACCGGCCGCGACGTCCTATGGCTCCCCGTCGCACTCGCACGCGACGAGGCCGTGCTCACTCTCGTCGGTCGATGGATCCCACGCGTGTTCTGGCAGCAGCATCCCGAAGGGTACGTGGTCTCCTACAGCGTGGACCCCGACCTATTGGAGGAGGTTGCGCGCCGAGTCCGCGAAGCTGCTCACATGCCTATCCGTGGGCAGCGCATGGAGCCAGATCGGTTCCCCTTGCCAGAGCCGCGCAGCGGGTTGCACTACGCGACCCTTGGGGAAACTGCGCCCCGGCGCACGGAGCAGATAGCGCTCACCAGGAACCAAGGCCTGTTGGGCTTTGGCCGACCACCGTTTGTTTCTCGAATGTTATCAAACGATGGCTGGATGGTGGATCTCGACATCGAATACAACCTCGACGAACCTCGCTATACCAACCAGTCGGACGCTTGGCGCGTTCCCAAGCGGGCCGTGCTTGGACACGAGTTCACTACAAACCGCGGGCTCGCGCGGGTTGTGGCCGGTGGCTTTCCGAGTGTTGAGGCCGCGGTGTCCGATCAGGCCATAGGAATAAAGGTGCCATCCGCACTCTCTATTCTCTACAAACTCCTGGAACCACAACCCACCCGTGCCGAGGACCAAGAGCATAAAGCGGGCCGGTTCACCCATCTTGAGACCTCGGAACAGGGGCTACGACTCTGGGGAATGCTGCAGCTCTTTGGAAGCGTACACGCTGCCGGAAGGACCTTCGAAGATCCGTATTGGCGAGACGTCTTCTTGCAGTTGGCAGGTCGCCCTTACAGCGAGGTCGATGATCAAATAGCTCGGGCCGAGCGCTTGCTGAACGAGGCCTACCGCGCTGTTGGAGCCGCAGGCCCAGGAGCCGCCGCTCTGAGCCCCGACCATCGGGCTGTTGCGCGTCGGATTGTGAAACGTCTCTTCGAACCCCCACCACCCGTGCCGATCCTCAGCCACAGACAGCTTCACAACAACCTGATGAAGCACATCTCGCAACAGCGTGAGACTAGCGATCCTGGGGTGGCTCAGGAGATCGCAGAGATGCAGCTCGGGGACTTCCTGGACTCGGGAGTCCTGCTGCAAGGAGTGTCGCTGCGGTGTCCCCAGTGCGGGACGCAAGAATGGTACGTTGCCGACGATATCGCTTCAGAAATGCGGTGTGCGGGTTGCCTTAGCAGTTTTCCCTTGCCGGCGAACCCAGCTTGGAGCGTCCGCCTCAACGGTCTCGTGCGCAACGCGGTCGCTAGAGAGGGCGTGCTCCCACTCCTTCAGGCACTCTATGATGTGGGGCACATGGCGCGCCACCTGTTTCTAGTGATTCCCTGCCAGGACCTCTACGAGCGCTACGGCGGTGACCGTTTTACCGATCTGGACATGATCGTCATCCGCGACGGACAGTTCGTATTAGGCGAGGTGAAGTCCACTACCACCGGCTTCGACGCTGAGGTATTGAACAAGCTTCAGACGGTCGCTCAAGAGCTGCGTCCCAACCTCGTTATCGTCGCGGCTCCAGGAGTGGAGTGGCCCCCCGAGGTCGAGGCGCTAGTGAATGACCTCCGCATGCAGGTGGAGCCACTCGGCACAAAAGTCGAGGCTCGCTTGCTGAAGTGGTAGCCATTTGGGTCGAGACGACGGGCTCGATTACAGGGTTCGACGCGCCGAGCGATACGACGAGTTGATTCGCTCTACGAGCGTTCGGACCTGACCGAGCAAGCACTTGGCGTGGGCGTGAACGCTTGCCCGTGCCTTCGGCCTAGACGCTCTCCTGAACCCACGCCAGGAGAGCGACCGTCTACACGAGAGCGGAGGAATGCACCCTTTGGGCGCGGCGCGGGCTCGTCGGACATGCATGCACGGTTCAGTCGTCAGTCGGATACCGGCAGGCTGTGCATGTAGCCCTGGCGCCTGAACCGATATCCGTCACTTTGCCAGATCTCGTGGCCAATAGAACCCCGATCAAAGTAGTAGACGCTGAAGCTGTTGCCCCTTCGTTCGCTGTATACACAGGCACTCCCGGCAGCTGCGCAAACCATGTGCCGTCTGCGCCGGGTGTGTGCTTGGACCATCGTTGTGTCGGCGAAGGCGATATGCTCGTGGCCGTAGAGTACAAGGTGAATTCCGGCGCTGGCGCACGTCTTCACCACGCGCCGAGCGTTGCGAAGCTTGGTCAGAAACTGCCAGCGCTGGTCCGGAGGCAAATGGGGATGGTGGTGCAGAAGTACGACTTTGCGCACGACACTGCCGCTAAGATTGTGGCGGACCCCGTCGGAATCCACGACAGTACCGTTCTCGTCAATGTCATTGCAAACGTTTCGAAGGTAAGTCAACGAGTCCTGCGAGACACGACCTCGAGCAGTTCCCCACACCGGAACTAGTTGCTCGAGTCGGTACAGTTCCGTTGAGTCGAGTCCCACAATGACAACCACTGTGTCGGCACTTGGAGGGATCACGCGAACGTAAGGGAGTTTTCGAACGCCCGCGTTCTGTGGATCAAGGCCATAATTGTACCAGTTGTTCATTGGCAGGTAGGCGCCGAAGCTGGCCTCAAAGAGGCGGTTCCCCACCCGAAGCAGATTTCCCCTCAGGCGGTCGTGATTCCCTGGGACCACGCACGCAGGTGTTACCAAGCCCAGGCCGATCTCAAACTCCTCACCGGACCACGTGATCACTGTTTCTTCTAGTATCTCGCGCGCTAGCTCAAAGGCGACGGGGTCCCCGACCGTCGTAAGGTCCCCCGTTACCGCGACGATTACTGACCTCGGGTAAACGTTCAAGATTATTCGGGACACGGCCTCCAGGGCAGCGACCAGGCAGTAGTACACATGAGTCCTGGCCCCGAATCGGCGCAACAGAATTCGGCCCTGTTCGGTCAGAGGCGGGTGCAGATGCAGATCGGAGATGTGTACGAGCACTGGGCCGCCGGCTTTGCGAACCATTCGCTTCGGCTACCCCAGCCAGGCTATCCGGAGGCGTCGCCTAATATGTGGCAACCACCGGTGGACCCTCAGTTGGCGCGGCAATGCGCAAATCGTCGGCGAGCGATAGTTCAAGACCTTCACCGCTGAGTCGTCGTATTCTACCAAGTCCCGCGATGATGACTGCATCCTTTTCCTCTAGGCGGCGCTCTACCTCGGCTTCTATCTGGTGCAGACCGATGTCGCAATTGATGATCCCGAGCCCACTCGCTGCATCAAGAAACCGCAAGAGCTTTTCGCGAGGCAGCTGAAAGAAGTCGAATCCTTGGCGTGAGTTGAACGTGCTTATCACTTCGGCGAATCCAGCGGAGATTCCTCGCCGAGCAAGACTCACAGCTGCCAGACCAAAGCTTGTGAGCAGCCCTGCTACAAAGCCCCGCAGCTCGAGGGAGTGCACGTCAGGTAAGCGGATACGGATAGCCTGCCCGACCATTGCCTCGAGCTCACCCAGACGAATCAGCCCTCTCGCGCTTGCGACACCTTGGCTTCGAACAAGCAATCGGTCGCGACTAACTGAACCGGGTGACAAGCGTGTCCGGGAGTGCCGTTTCGCGGATTCAGACCTTGCGACTGGCGCTCCTTTAAGACCCGGCAGGAGATCTACCTCTAGCACACGGGGAACCTCCCCACTATGAGTGCGACTCACTACATGCGAATTCGCTGCTGTAACCTATGCCCAACCTGAAGAGGAGGATAGGCCGAAACGCCAGGCTTGACGTCGGGCGTCGCGCGTCGGCGATCTGGTGACAAGGCTCAACGAGCCACCACATCGTGTCCTTGTTGCCCTGCAGCGTCAACTCAGCCTTTAGCGATTCTGCTCTGCTGACCGGTCGTGAGGAGTGTCACAAGAACTCTCTACAAGCATTTTACAAGCGTTTCTCCGGACCAGTCCGGGCATTGCCCCCCGAGCCAGCGGGCGCCGATGCTTGGCGGGCAACCACTTACGGACATGGTGTCCTCCAAACAAACCCGCACGGCTCGGCTCTGGATCAGGAGAGTCCTGGTTCGATCCCAGGAGGGGCAACTCAGAAGGGCGGTAGCGGGCGGGTAATCAGTAGGTTCTCGGTTCGATTCCGAGTCGGCGCATACCCCTTTCTT
>JACXTT010004363.1_pt1 | contig 21032 bp, 18 predicted proteins | sample 9270951 | NCBI WGS metagenome assembly JACXTT01 (sample SAMN15532306, study PRJNA645909) | rock metagenome | isolation source: weathered quartz diorite | place: Puerto Rico | collected 2017-06-21
GGCTCTATCAAGTGCTCTTTCTGGACAATTATCGGCATCATAGACCGCTCGCTCACATCAAGGAGATCATCGATGAAGCCCGGTGGCGGATCGCGGCCTGAATTATGCGCAGGCTTGAGTTAAGCACCCCACCGCCTGCTCCAAACATGCTCACCCCAAAATTGCCCGAGATTATACTGTTGGTCAGGGTCATCGTGCCACGGTCGTTGAACACCCCACCACCAAAAGACGCCGAATTGCCGGAGACCGTGCTGTTGGTTAGCAACAGCGTACCTATATTGTACACCCCGCCGCCATTGAAAGATGTGACATTGCCCGAGATCGTGCTGTTTTTAAATGTCATCGTTCCCTGACTACGATTGAATACGCCTTCGCCAGTATTGCCGGACACGGTACTATTGGCGAGTGTTACCGTCCCATCATCACCGTTGTCTATGCCGGCGACACGACCATCGGTCGTAGTATTGTCGGAGACCCTGCTGTTGGTCAGGGTCAGCGTGCCAAAGTTGAACACGCCTTCGCCAGTATTGCCGGACACGGTACTGTTGGTGAGTGTCACTGCGCCAGCATCGCCGTTGTCTATGCCGGCGATGCTACCATAGGTCGTAGTATTGCCAGAGACCGCACTATTGATGAGTGTCAGCGTGCCAACCCTGTTGGTCACACCGCCAGCTTCCCCTGCCTTATTGCCGGAGACCGCACTGTTGGTCAGGGTCGCCGTGCCATGATCGTTGAATATGCCGCCGCCGAAGTTGTACACTACTGAATTACCGGAGACCGTGCTGTGAGTAAGCGCCAGCACGCCATAGGTGTTATACACACCGCCGCCGGAGACGGCTGCCGTATTGCCGGACACGGTACTGTTGGTCAGCCTCACCGTGCCATGATCGTTGAATACGCCGCCGCCAGAGACACCCGCACCATTGCTCCAGATTGTGCTGTCGGTGAGCGTCACTGTCCCCTCGTTGTTGAACAGGCCACCGCCGTATTCACTGGCTGAGTTGCCCGAGATTACGCTGTTAGTGAGTGTCACCGTGCCATTGTTATTGAACAGGCCACCGCCGTATTCACTGGCTGAGTTGCCCGAGATTACGCTGTTAGTGAGTGTCACCGTGCCACGGTTGTTGAAGAGGCCGCCACCATTGCCAAGAGTCCAGCCGCCACGGATCTTGACCTCCTGCAATGTCAGGTTCCCCCTCGGACCGACGGTGAGGATACCGAATGGTAGCGCCTTGCGGCCGCGTACAATGGTATGGCCATTTCCCACAATCGTGATCGGTGTCCAGATGGCTGGCAACCCGGCTCCGCCTGTGTTGGCTGGTCGGGTTAGAGTGATGTTAGCCGAGAGGGTAATGGTGTCAGCAGCGGAGTTAGCGTTGGCCGCGTTGATCGCTGCAATCAGTTCTTTGGCCGTTGCTGCCATGAAATTTGCCGCCCAGCTCGGGGTCGGTTGGAGGGCGAACAGCAGCGCCACGCCAGCCAACGACTGCTTCCCTTGTCGTAGCAACGTGCGGCGTAACTGGCGAGGTAGGGCGCGCAAACGCTGATAGTGTGCGGCAAAGCGAGAAAACAAGTTTGGCCAGTGCTGCAGCACTTCACGCCACAGCCAAGGAGTAGCAGTCGCTTCAGCGATTTGTTGCTGCCAGGCCGTCCATAAAGCGGAGTCAGTACGCCAGGGTCGGAAACGTTGCGGCATGGTTCTTCCTTTGCCCATACTGGAGGTGCGGCACTATAGGGCTGCACCCTGAGACAAATATGAGTTCTAAAAGCAGTAGTACATTTTATAACGAATTTATCCTATTTGGACCCTTCGACAAATTTACCAACAGAGAAAACATTATCTCTATCGTGTGATTATCTTGTCTCTTCTATCTTCCGACATGAAGCACCTGGAAAATTCACGAAGCACCACGTGATCCTCCTTATCAGCCCTCGTCGCTGAGCGATACGGTTGCTTGCCCGATTTATTTTCTTCATGTCTCTGACTAGTACGCCCTGAGACGGAGACGTATAATTCCGTGAGATATTTATTGCTCGCTTTGGATCATCGGAGGATGTCATGTCTCAAACACCCTCTCCACTGGACCAACTCACTGTGCAAAACTCGCACGTGTGGGTGCAGCACGTTCCCGATGGAGCTGTGTCAGTGGCAGTAGAAGATTTCACACTGGTGTTAAAAGCAAGCACCGCGTCGCAAGAGCGCTTTGAAGTGTTGCTTGCGAAACAGAAAACCGGAACTTTGTCGATCGAGGAGACCCACGAGTATCAGGCAATTTGTGACCTCGATACTGCGCTGAGTTGGCTCAATCGCCTCGCTCGTGGGTCAAAAAACGCGTGAGTCTGATATGGAGGACCGCGCATGAGCGCGATCCTTATGGGGCTACGCGACCTTCGGAATAAACGACGCATACTTGTCTAAGAGCGGCAAGACAGTCTCCCGCCCCGCCGGCGGCACGAAGAAGATTGCCCGCTCGGCTCCTAACTCTTTGCAGCGCCCCAGCATTGCTTCATCTCCCTGCGCCCCAAGCACAGAGATGGAGATATCCTTTTTGCCGCGGCCAGCCTGCGTCGCCTGGCTCCACAGGTTCTCCAGCATCTCCGGCAACTTCTGAAAGGCTCGGGCATTGGGGAGCCAGCCATCGTAATAGTTCACCACCCGCGATAGCCCTTGCGGGGTATTGGAGCCCAGGATGATCGGAGGATGGGGTTTTTGCATGGGCTTGGGGTAGCACCAAATTGGATCAAAGTTGACAAACTCTCCATGATACTCGGCCGCTTCCTGCGCCCAGATCACTTTCATCGCTTCGATCTTCTCTCGCAGAATTTTCCAACGCTTCTTGAACGGGGTTCCGTGGTTCTCCATCTCTTCCGCGTTCCATCCGCCTCCGACGCCAAAGATCAGGCGACCGTTGGAGAGCTGATCGACGGTCGCTACCTCCTTGGCCATCGTGATGGCGTCTCGCTCGATCGCCAAGCAAATGCCGCTGCCGAGCTTGATTGTCTTGGTGGCCGCCGCCGCCGCTCCGAGTGCGACAAAGAGATCATGCGTGTGCCAATACTCCTTAGGGAGATCTCCGCCAGCCGGAAATGGGCTCCGCCGGCTTGCCGGAATATGGGTGTGTTCCGGAAACCAGACCGATTCAAAGCCGCGATCCTCGCACTCTCGCGCTAGCTCGTCTGGGCGAATGGCGTAATCCGTAGCAAACATTTCAATTCCAAGTTTCATACGTCCTCCTTACTTTTTCTTTCGCATACCACCTCATGTCGCGGCGGCCAAGAGCGTTACACCACTCATATCATACTTCCAGCTCATGGGCCTGAAATGAATCTCTTTCCTGCGTAAGAAGACAATGCTAGAGAGGAAAAAGCCTGTACTCACTTCGTCAATGCCAAAAAGGAGGGCTCATATATGAAACTGAGCGGTCAAGTGGCGATCGTGACGGGCGGTGGTTCTGGCCAAGGCCGGGCCACGGCTCTGCTTTTCGCGCAAGAAGGAGCGAAGGTCGTCGTCGGAGACCTGAACGATCAGGGGGCGGCGGAAACGGCGCAGCTGATCAACCGCAATGAAGGGGGTCAAGCGGTAGCACTGAAAGTCGATGTGACCAAACGGGCCGAGGTCCAAGCCCTGATTGATAGGGCGCTTACCCAGTATGGTCGGCTGGATATCTTGATCAACAATGCTGGCGCGACGTTGTTCAAAGGGATTGACGACACCAGCGAAGAGGATTGGGATCGCATCATCAACACCAATCTAAAAAGTATTTTCCTTTGTTGCAAATCGGCGATTCCAGCGATGCGCAAAAGCGGAGGCGGCAGCATCGTGAACATCGCCTCGGTGGCGGGGCTCATGGGCATGCCAGAGCACTTCGTCTATTGCGCTGCGAAGGCGGGAGCAATTCATTTGACCAAGTCTTTGGCGTTGGATCATGGCCGTGAAAACATTCGCATCAATTGCATCTGTCCGGGTGGCGTCCGTACGCCCATGCTGGGCGAAGTCATCAATGTCAATGATCCTGCTCAGATTGAGCGCGTCGGCAAGCAGCATGCGCTAGGGCGGATTGCCGAGCCGGAAGAAATTGCCCGCGTGAGCCTTTTTCTCTGTACCCCTGACGCTTCTTTCATGACGGGCGCTGCAGTGACAGTGGATGGTGGTATTGCGGCTGGACGTATGGGACAAATGCATTCGCGATAGGAGAGAAAGCCTCTTGATCTACGGAGGCAAGGGTGAGGAGAAAGAATAAAATAGTTAAATCCGTGACGGGAGGCTACGAAGAAGATGTCTACCCTACTTGACCACCCTCTGGTCTCAAGCCGCTATTTTTTCCCGCGACGGGAGTCCTTTGCTGATCCATATTGGATCACCGCCGCCGACGGCAGCCGACTCGCGTGCTATTACCGCGCTATCCACCCGGACGCCAAAACCGTGGTGTACTTCCATGGGAACGGGGAAGTTGCGGCTGACTACTTGCCCGGGTTCCCTGACTGGATAACAGGGGCCGGACATAACGTCTTGCTCGCTGAATATCGCGGCTACGGCATGTCGACCGGTCATCCTTCACTTGTTGACATGTTAGAAGATGCCCCATCGATCATTCAACATTTGCAGAGCCTGAACATTCCTGAGCGGAACATTATTCTTTTCGGTCGATCCATCGGCTCGCTGCACGCGCTGCACGGCGTGTATCGGCGCCCGCAGCTTGCCGGCTTGATTATCGAAAGCGGCGTCGCTGACATTACCGAACGGTTCTTTCAACGGGTCGAGCCCGAAGAGCTAGGAGCGTCTCGGGCGGAGGTGCTCAAGGAATTGAAAATCCATTTTAACTATGTACAGAAGCTTGAAGGCTTCCAAGGGCGGACCTTAATCATGCACGCCCGTTTTGACGAATTGTTGGGCGCGCACCAAACGGAACTGCTCTATGCTGCGGCTCGCGAGCCAAAACAGCTGAAAATTTTTGACCGGGGCGGACACAATGATATTTTCTACCGTAACCAGTCGGAATACATGCAGCTCGTCGAAACGTTTCTTGCGGGTCTGTAATGGCTCTTACGTCTATAACTGCCCATAGACAAGCGTGTTGCAGCATGGGATAGAGAATCTGGGCGATCAGATATATTCAGGAGCCGTGCAGAAAGGAAGCAACTATGGATTTTAAATTTGGCCAGGAAGACGAGGTGTTTCGTCAAGAATTCAGAAGTTGGCTCGAGAAGAATCTTCCTCGTGATTGGCGGGACGATGGGGAACTGCACGATCCAGACACGAAAGAAGAATTCGAACGCCGCCGCGCTTGGCATCGGAAACTTGCCGACGGCAGCTGGATGTGTATTCATTGGCCTATAGAGTATGGCGGGCGCGGCGCATCTTTGATCCAGCAGGTCATTTACCATGAAGAGCTTGACCGTGTAAAAGCGCCGCCAACAGTGAATTTTCAAGGCATCGCTCGTGTGGGGCCGACGTTGATGCAGTGGGGCACGCCCGAGCAGAAGCAGCGCTACATCCCCAAAATTCCTCCTGCCGAAGAGATTTGGTGTCAAGGGTTGTCAGAACCGAACCATGGGTCTGACCTTGCCGCCGTGGAGACGCGCGCCATTGACTGTGGGGATCATTTCTTGGTCAACGGCTCTAAAGTGTGGACTTCCAACGCGCATCATGCCGACTTTACCACATTGCTCTGTCGTACCGATCCTGACGCGCCGAAGCATCGTGGGCTCAGCTATCTGTTGGTCGATATGAAAAGCCCTGGCGTCGTTGTACGCCCTCTGATTCAGATCACTGGTGAGCACGGGTTCAACCAGGTATTTTTCGAAGATGTGCAGGTGCCCATGGCGAACCTGGTAGGCCAGAAAAATCAAGGCTGGATGGTCGCCATCACCAATATGATGTTCGAGCGCACGATTCATGGCGGGCGCACCGATATGATGGTTGAGGTCAAACAACTAACTGAACTGACAAAAAAGGTGGAGCGCAACGGGCGTCCAGCCTGGGAAGACAGTTACGTGCGGCAGCAGATCGCACGCTTTGCCTGTGAGGCGTCGGCGCTCAAGTACACAAGTCTTCGTCAGTTGACTCGCCAATTGCAAGGACTGCCGCCAGGACCGGAAGGATCGATGATGAAGCTGTGCACGACGGATTTAAACCTGCGCATGCAAGCGTTTGCGATGGAGGTGCTTGGACCTTATAGTCAGTTCGAATATCAAGCGGCTGGCGCTATCGATCATGGCAAGTGGTCGCATCGGATGTTGGCTGCGCGGCGGGGTACGATCGCAGCCGGTACGAATGAAATTCAACACAACATTATCGGTGAGCGTGTGTTAGGCCTTCCCAAAGGCTAACCCGTTCATGGAGCAAGGACGCTCTTGCGGACGCTAAGCGAGTCATGGTAGCCGAAAGAGATATGAAGAAATGCATATTGTTGCTGTCTTTCTCGCTCTGCGTCTGGCCCCTCTCTTTTTCCTTCGCCGAAGAAACCATCAATCGCATTCTGGCGACTGTGGACGATGATCCCATTACGCTTCACGAAGTGCGTTCCTTTGGGAAAGTCCCTGGTCAGCGGGCGCTTTTTATGCCGCCGGAAGGCGCGGCCAATATGTCTCAGCGCGACGTCTTGGAAGCGTTGATCATGAATAGATTGATCAACAAAGAGGTCGAAGCGCACGGCATCAAAGCGAAAGATGAGGAAGTAGACAGCTACATTGAGCGTATTAAAGCGCAGGGTCGTCTCGATGATGAACAGTTCAAAGCTGCTTTAGCCCAGCAAGGCATGACGCTTGAAGGCTATCGCCAGCAGGTGGCTGATGAAATCGAACGGGCGTTGTTAGTGAACCGAGAAATCGGTTCGCATGTCAACGTTACCCCGCAAGACGTTGAGCGGTATTACAAAGAGCACAGCGCAGACTACACACAAGCTGAACAAGTGCACGTCCGTCACATCTTTTTGCCGGTGGGAGCGAATGGCGAACAAGAAACGCTCGCACAAATGGAGGACATTCGCAAGCGCGCTCTGGCGGGAGAAGATTTTGGCAAACTGGCGGACCAGTATTCACAGGGGCCGGGCGCTGGTCAAGGCGGCGATCTCGGAAATTTCAAAAAGGGACAGATGGCCAAGGATATTGAGGACGTAGCCTTCGCTCTGAAACCTGGAGAAATCAGCCAACCTTTCCGCATGGGCCCCGGTATTCACCTCATTAAAGTCGAGGAACATATCGTACCTGGACAACAAACGCTCGATCAAGAAACGACTGAACAAATTAAACGTAAACTTTATAACGACGCGCTCAAGCAGCGATACGAGCGCTGGTTTCAAGAAGACTTACGTTTTCGCCACAATGTCGAAAATTTTATGACCGCTTCAGCCAGGGAACCTTCACGAATTGTGACGAAGAAAGTCAGCGACGAAGACGCGGCGGCAAAACCACAGGAACAGGAAGAGGAAAAGAAGGGGTTTTTGCGCCGCCTCTGGCCTTTCTGAAAGTTGCAGACCCTCAACGATCATGCAAAATTTCTGCACTCGCGGATCACAGGTTTTTTTCAGAGCCTTATGCTTCCTTTGATTGGCGTGTCGATGGGCGATCCTGCCGGTATTGGCCCGGAGGTCGTGCTCAAGGCGGCGCTGCAGCAGTCTGGAGTCTGTCGGCTTGTTGTCTTGGGCGATCTGGCGATTCTCCAGGAAACTGCTCAACGTTTTCACCTACCACTCTCGGTGACGCCATGGCGACTTGAGGAACCATATCCGACCACTACCGAAGTGTTGCCTGTGCTAGAACTTTCACACCTGGCCTCGTCGCACCGTCAACCTGGCGAACCCAGCGCCATTGGAGGAGAGGCATCCTATCACTACGTTGAAACGGGAGGGCGTCTCGCATTGCATGGCGCTATCCAAGGACTTGTCACCGCTCCCATCAGCAAAGCGATGTGGCACGCGGCTGGTCGCTCTTATCCAGGCCATACCGAGCTGCTTGCTGATCTCACGCAGACGCCGGAAGTGCGGATGATGTTAGTGGGCAGTCAGTTGCGCGTCATTCTCGTCACAACGCATATCGCCTTCACACAGGTGCCTACCGCTCTTTCAAGCAAACGCATCTTCGAAACCATCGTTATGACGACAACCCATCTGACGCGCTTTCATGGACTGATGCAGCCGCGCCTTGCCGTTGCTGGGCTCAATCCGCACGCCGGTGAAAATGGCGCTTTTGGAGATGAAGAAGCACGGATTATCGCTCCAGCCGTGCGGCAGGCTCAGGCGCAAGGTTTTATTACAGAAGGACCTTTTCCCGCCGATACTGTCTTTGTCCGAGCAGTGCGTGGAGAGTTCGACGGGGTGATTTGTCTCTATCATGACCAGGGATTGATTCCGCTCAAGCTCTTATCCTGGCAGGACGGCGTAAACGTGACGATTGGCTTGCCCATCGTGCGGACATCGCCTGATCACGGCACGGCCTTCGACATTGCTGGACAAGGTGTGGCTGATCCACGCAGCATGCAAGCTGCAATCGCGTTGGCGGTGGATATGGCAATGAAACATAACCCCCTCTGACGAATGGATATCACGCCGACAAATTGTTAGCGTTACGCCTACTGAGGAGCGACCATGCTGGACACCAGCACATTAGAGAAGATTTGTGAGCTACTGATCGCAAGATATGCAGAGCAGGGGCGAGAAGCGGCGGAACGGCTGCGGCAATGGATTTCTGGGAAGTTTCCCTATGCTTACCCGGAGATTCTTGAGAGCCATTTAGAAGAGAAGCAGGTCGCTTTGCTGTTCGACGCCTTCTGGCAAGTGCTGCCGTTTGGCACTGGCGGTCGCAGAGGGAAAGTTGGATATGGCCCCAATCGGCTGAACCCAACTACCGTAGCGATGACTGTCCAGGGGCACTGCCACTATCTACGCGCCCTGTTTGGGAAGGATGCTGATCTAGCGGTGGTGGTCGCGAATGATGTGCGGGTGTTTCATGATGTTACCGGCGTCTACCATTTTCTAGGGAAGAATCACCCTTTGTTAGGCGTGTCTTCTCGGTCGCTCGGAAAGTTGGCCTGTGAGATTTATGCAGGCAACGGCGTCACCGCCTATTTTGCGGACCCCTTTAATGAACGAGCAGTGCTGACGACTCCAGAATTGTCCTACGTTATCGGGAAACTCAAAGCAGCAGGAGGAGTGAATCTTTCGGCTTCTCACAACCCTCCAGATGACAATGGGATAAAAGTGTATGACCAATTTGGGAGCCAACCCGTCGCTCCGGATGATCAACGCTTGGTTGACGCGATGGTCCAAGCGACAGAAATTCGTACGCTGTCTTTCGAACAAGGCGTGGCCCAGAGTCTGATCCGCGCAATTCCCGCGGCGCTACACGAGGAATACATCAAGGATTACGTAGCACTGTACAATCATGTCTACTCGCCCCGCGCCGACATTCCTCTCGTGTACTCGCCTCTCTGCGGGTGTGGGCACACCACCGCCGGCGAGGTACTTCATCGCTTAGGGTTTCCGGTGCTGACGCCTCCGGATCAAGGGCCGGATGGGACCTTTGCAGTTATTCCATTCAAAGCGCCGAATCCGGAAGTGCGGGAAGCAACGGGGCCGGCCCGGGCCTTTGCCGACGCCAACAAGGCGAGGATTGTGCTCTCTAGCGACCCTGACGCCGATCGCATTGGCGTCGAAATCAAATTGCCTGACGGTTCGTGGAGTCACTTTGACGGCAATCAAATTGCTGCGGTGCTGGCGTACTTCCTCATGCTTGATTCCCAAGGGCCTCAACGAAAAGGGCTGGTGATCGAAACGCTTGTGACCACAAAACTTCTCGGGAAGATTGTTGAGAAAGCCAAAGACTCCTGGATAGTGGATGATCTTCTCGTAGGCTTCAAATACGTGGCTGACGTGTTGAAGAAGTTGGACCAAGAGGGCAAGTACAATGAGGTCCGCTGTGCTCCTCAACAATTAGTGCTGGCGGCGGAGGAAAGTCATGGGGTGATGCTTCTTCCTACCATTCGCGATAAAGACGCTACCCCAGCCTGCATGTTTTTAGCGGCGCTGTATCAGAGATTGCATACGGAAGGACGAACACTCCTCGATTACTACATCCAGATTCTCGAAGAACTAGGCGGCTCCGCTGATGTGGGCCGCTCGATCATGATGTCCGGCGCCGAAGGAACGTTGAGAAAAGATCGCCTTGTAGAGTCGTTGCGGACGCACCCTCCCCGATCACTAGCTGGGGAGCAGGTGAAAAAAGTTGTGGATTACTGGGATGAGCAGCGGTTTGGCTCGTTCAAAAGTCAGACCGATGAACTGCCGAGAAATGTCCTGCAGTTTTTTACCGATCACTTTGTAGTCACGATTCGTCCATCCGGCACTGAGCCGAAACTCAAATTTTACTGTCAGCTCTACGGGGAGCCTTCGCCAACCAAAGGACATGCGCTTGTACAAGAAGTCAAAGCGAAAGCCGAGAAAGTTGCCGCGCAGGTGTATAATCAATTGCTAGCATATTTAGACCTCTCTTTGAGCGAAGCCGCGCTCCTACTGCCGGATATTATCGATCTGGACCGAAAGCGAGAGTTTGATCAGAAAACAGCTGAGCGGCTGCGGGCCCTGCTTACGAAGGGAACCTTGAGTACACTGAAAGATGTGCTTTCATGGTTAAGGATGGAACTTGTAGCCCTGATTCCAGGAGCTGATCCCCTGCTTGCTCTCAAAGCGCCGCTTGCATGTTTGTGTCAACAATGGAAAGGAGAAGGCTCCGCCCTCTCCCTGTTGACTGAATTGGAACGATGGGCGCGCTCATAGGCGGCTCGGCAAGCAAGGGTACATTTTTTCGGGATAAACAAATTGTTATGCGACGTACGGTTACCGTCATTGGTGGTGGGAATGGCTCATTCCATATATTAACTGGCCTCAAGTCTTACGCGGAAGACCTCTGGATTCAATCCATTGTTACCATGATGGATTCGGGAGGGGACTCTGGGCGATTACGTGATGAGTTCGGGCTGCTCCCGGTAGGGGATTTACGCCGAGTCCTGGTGGCGCTCTCTGAAGAGACGCCGCTCATACAAGACTTGTTTTCCTTTCGTTTTCTTGAAGCTCCGCTGGAAGGAAGGAGCTTTGGCAATCTCTTTTTTCTGGCGCTCACCAAAATCCTCGGTTCGGAACAAGAGGCCATAGAGGCCATTAGTCGTATTCTCAAAATTCGTGGCCGGGTGATTGCGGTCACTTGGGATCACGCCCATCTATACGCTGAGCTGAGTAACGGGACCGTCGTGGCTGGCGAAGGCAATATCGACGTGCGGAAAGATGATCTCTCTATTCCTATTAAACGGGTGTATCTCAATCCGGAAGCGCGGGCGAACTTAGAGGCGATCGACGCCATTCGCGAGAGCGATTTCGTCGTACTGGCGCCTGGGAATCTGTATACTTCAACCCTGCCAAATTTATTAGTGCAGGGGATTCCGGCCGCGTTGCAGAAGACAAAAGCTTCGTTGATCTATGTGGTCAATATCATGACAAGGCATGGAGAGACAGACAACTATGCTGCTTCTCACCACGTAGAACAAATTGTGCGTTATTGCGGGCGCGTGCCGGATGCTGTCTTAGCCCATCGAGGCCAGATCCCTCAGGAATTAGCTTCGAAGTATGAACAGGAACACTCCTATCCGGTAACTGTAGACACGGAAAACCTCTATAAGATGGGAGTGTCGATCGTGAAGTCACGCAATGTGATGTCACTGACCTCTCTCGTGCGTCACGACCCAGCGCGAACAGCAAGAGCTTTGGTCGAGTTGTTTGGTCGACTCGGGCCAGTGAAAAGGACCGAAGCGAAGATGTAGAAGTGAAGATGTAGCGACTTCAGCTGAGGGTTCAAACCCCCGGCTACCATCGACGGACGGCCCCTCGGGGCCGAAGCACGAGCCCGCAGATGTGGGCAAACGCCCCACGCGGGGCGTTTGAGGGTAGCCGGGGAATTCATTCCTCGGCGCACTTGTGGCGCCGATAGAGGCAACCGTTTTGCTCAGCCATTGCCAACCCCCTCGTTTGCGGCGTATATGTCAGCAAGACTGCGAACGAGGGTAGAGTGTGGACACACAAGAGCGACGGCAACGTATCATTGACGAAGCCGAGGCGGTAAGTTGGGTTCAAGACGGCATGACGCTCGCCGTGGGGTCGCCAGCCCCGATGGCGTTGCTGCGGCAGATCATTCGTCGCGGCATTAAAAACCTCACTGTTATCGATAGCGGAGTTAGCCTTGATCTTCTCGTCGCGGCGGGCTGCGTACGCAAAGTCGTGAGCTATTACGCCGGCGGAGGTTTTGGCGTGCCAGTGGCGCCGTCTTTTCGTCGCGCGGCGGAGCAGGGCGACATCGCCGTGTGGGAATGTGAAGAAGGCATTCTGACTACGGGGCTACAGGCGGCAGCCCAAGCGCTGCCGTTTCTTCCTTGGCGCGGCGGGGTGGGAACATCGCTCCCAGAGGTAAATCCCGATCTCAAAATTATGCAGGACCCGATACGTGGGGAAACCCTCATTGCCGTGCCGCCGATTACACCGGATGTTGCTCTGTTGCACGCGGCAACGGCGGACGCCTACGGCAATGTACAGCACGTCGGCGGGCCGGGCTGGCTTGATCTGTTTCTCTATCGGGCGGCGAATCGCACGATCGTGCAAGTCGAGCGTGTGATTCCCAATGAAGAGGTGCGCGCCAATGCGTGGGCGACAACAATCGCTGGGGCTGATGCGGTCGTGCGCGCACCCTATGGAGCCCATCCATTTTATAGCCGAGGGTCTTATGTACAGGATAATGCCCATCTGCGCATGTATTTAGAAGCGGCGACCGCTGCCGCACAAGAAAATCGTCCGGAAGCGCTGGAGCAATACTTGATTCGTTATTGTCAAGAACCGGCCACCCTGGGGGACTATCTGGAACGTATAGGTATTAAACGGCTGCTCGAATTATATGAATACTGACGTTGCCGCTCTTGCTAAACAGCCCCAGTCGCAAACGGTGCTTGTGGCGTTGACTGTAGTGTTAATTGTACTGTCGTTTCCTTTCGACGCTATCATTAGCCGCATGTTAACGTCTTTACCCTTAGGACCGGATTTTCGCCTAGAGCTGCGCACCTTGCAGCAGTATGGCCAACTGAGCACGACTGTGGTTGGCCTGGTGGTGATCTGGCTCGTGGACCCGGCGCGGCGGCGGCAATTGCTTGATTGGGGTGTGGCCATAGGCGTAACAAGCTTGGCGTGTTTTGTATTAAAGATCTGCGCTGGACGGCCTCGCCCCAAATTCGGCGATCCGACCACATTTGTAGGGTTATGGCGCGCATATCCTTTCCCCTCACACGAACAAGGAATTGCTCTCAGGTATTCTTGGGACCTGACAAGTCGTCATTCGTGGGATCTATGGTCGATGCCGTCAAGTCACACCGCTGTAGCGGCAGTGATGAGCGTCTTTCTCTACGTCCTCTACCCGCGGTTACGACCATTTTGCATTGCGATGGTCATCATTGTTGGTTGTGGTCGCGTGTTGTTCCACGAGCATTATCTGACCGACGTACTTGTCGGCGCAGTTGTTGGGTATGTCCTTGCGCGTCGAGTGATTGGCGAGCATTGGGGTATGCGCGCAAGTGACTGGATACGGCGAACATTGGCAGGAGATAAGGCGCCGGCAACTTCTATTGTCGACGTTGTAGACTGAGTGTTGTATGGCGAATGCATATTCTTCACAAGAGTTGATGGCGGTGGTGTTAGCGCGTGAGCTGCACGATGGCGACGTGTTGAGAGTGGGCGTGGCCATGCCTGTCGTTGAGGCGGCCGTGCGGCTGGCGCATATTATGCACGGCCCTAATATGGAGCTCGTCTTTTTGGGCGCGCGGATGAATGTCTTTCATCTCAATAGCTTGCCCCTGCCTGCCTTTGGGTGGGACCGGCGTGTCGTGCGGTGGGCGGAGTCGTACAGCGACTCGGGTCATCGTTTTGATCGCGTCAAGGATTGGGACCGGCACGTATTTTTCATTGGCGGCGTACAGGTTGATCCTTATGGGAACACCAACTTGATCGGCGTCGGTTCGGATTATCAGCATCTGAAGTTTCGTGGCCCGGGTTCGGTCGGCACCCCCACGCTCAGTACGCATGTGGGGCGCTACTACATTGTATTGAACTCGCATACACCGCGGATTTTTGTGGAAAAGTGTGATTTCATTAGTTCCTACGGATGGGGAACTGGCGGAGCCGATGCGCGGAAAAAACTGGGCTTACCAGGCGGCGGCCCTCGCTATTGTGTGACGCCTCTCTGTGTGATGGATTTTGCTGAAGAGACGAAACGCTTGCGTTTACGCTCTGTTCATCCTGGAACATCCGAGGCTGAGGTGCAAAAGCAAACTGGTTTTGCGTTGACGACGTCATCTAATGTGACAGTAACCGAGCCTCCAACCGACGAGGAACTGCGCGTATTACGCACTCGAGTTGATCTCACTGGATTCTTGCGTCGTTCATGATGGCAGCAAAGGAGGAAAAAGCGTGGCCAGACACAAGATTCTCGATATGGAAAAGAGAAGAGACCGCTCCCGACGCTATGCTGGTTATTTATGCACCCTCGCCAATGGGCAGAAAGTACACGCGTGGGTGTCAGCGGACGAATTGGACGTCGAATTTCACGGCATCGATCTCAAAGCGGCGTGCAAGCTTGCCGTTGAACGCGCCGCCGAAAAAGATCTTGCCGCTGGAGAAGTGCTGGTGCCGCGCGCTTTGCTCATCGAGGTGGAACAGCAAGAGCAGGCAGGCGGACGAGCACGATAGAGCAATACCGAGTAAGAAGTAACGAGTCACAGAGGTTTCGGGTTCTTCACTCAGAACTCTGGACTGTCTAAGACACTGAGGCCTGTTTCTTCGCGAGCGGCGCAGACACGGTGGTTGTTGCCTCAGCGATGGCAAAGCGTGGCTTAAAGAGCGACACCATCGAGGGGATAAAGACCAATGCACCGATGACATGCAAAAAGAGGATCAGCGCGAGCAGCATAGCCATCTCTGCTTGAAAACGCATTGGGAACCACAGCCAGAAAATGACGCTGGCTGTCAACGTAGTGCCAGTGAACAGGATCGCTCGACCTGTTGTCATGAGGGCTTCTTCAATAGCTCGATCAACATCGGGAAAGCGTCCATACTCTTCGGTGATACGAGAGAGCACATAGTAGCCGTAATCGATGCCGATGCCGATCCCGATCGCCGCGATGGGCAGCGAGTTGATGTTCATATCAACGCCGGTCCAGTACATAATCGCTTCCGTCAGCGGTTGCGCGACAATTGAAGGAATCATCACGATTAAGGCTCCAGCCAGAGACCGATAGGTGAGAAAACTCAATACAAAAACGATGACCAACACGAGATACAAATTCACACGGTAGGACCACTCCACCTCCTCATTCACGGCGGCGAGAATACCAAAGAGTCCCCCGGCTAACCGGAAGTCCAATTTCTCCGAAGGATGAGCAGCAATGTATTCCTTCGGCTTGGTGAGGGCGTTCATAATAGTTTCGTGCGTATAATCTTTGAAGAAGATAGTAATAGTGGCGTTTTGGAAATCTTTATCGACAAATCGTTCAAGCGCCGGCGCTCCCGAAGACATGAGAAAGTAGGCGAACATGTTGCCAATCGCATGTGAGTCATTTGGGACGATCGCCCATTTAGGAATACCTTCCTCAAACATGCGGTAGAGTTGACGAATAACGTCCACGCCGCTCGTGCTGCCGCCTGCCAAAGGATTAGCGCGTTCCATGTGGCGTTGAAAATGTTCCAGGGCGTTCAGAGCGTTCACATCACGAAAGACGCCGGGCTCTCGTCCTTCGGCGATAATCGTGAGTGAGGAGATCCCCACGAATCCTTTCCGTATAATGCCGTCATAGGCGACATTATATGGATGATTAGGGTAGAAGAGCGCTTTTCCGATCGATACATCGCCAATCTTGAGCTGCTTTGCATAGTAGACGCCGACAATGAGTGCGACGACGAACCCCACGACCATGACGTAGCGAGCGTTCCCGCGGCTAATCTTGACGAGGCCGCGGTTAATCGTGGTGTAAATTTTATCAGAGAGGCGTTTACCGGCTTTGGGATCGCGTCGAGGCGGATTTACAAAAGTCAAAATGATGGGGTGTAGCGTCACCACGCTGACCGAAATAGTAAAAATCCAAAAGCTGGAGACAAACGCAAGTTTCTGGACGAGCGGGATGTGGGCGACCGCAAGGCTCAGAATGGCAAAACCGTCTGCGGCAATGGAAACGAGCGCTGGCGAGAACAGTCCAAGATAGGATTGTAAAATAGCCGCGTCTTTATCGCCAAGCCGGAAGTACTCCTCGTGATAGCGTTCCATGGACTGCACGGAATGAGACAAAGCGCGGGCAGTGATCAAAAGGAACACCACAATCATCAGTAGATCGATGGAGAATCCCAACGCACCGGCAAAACCGAGCGCCCAGAGGGTGCTAAGCGTACCGGAGAAGAGGGGAATGAGCACGCCTTGCATGGTGCGGAAGTAGAACCAGAGCAGTAGAACGATCGAGAGAATGGTGAGACCGGTAATATAGAAAATCCAACTCTTATAACTGAAAATCCAGCAAAACAGCATGGGAAACCCGGTCATAAGAACCGTGTGATTGGCGTCGGTTTCTTCCTGCTGGAGTTTAAACAATCGCTCCTTCATTTTGCCGAAATCGAGCCCCGACTCCCAGAACCCGGCGGTGATAATCGCCATCTTGTTGTCACGAGAGACAAAGAAATCGAGAATGCCGTCATTATGATAGACCGCCTTCTTGATGCGCGCCGCTTCTTGCGGCGTATGGGGCGGGCCGGGGAAAAACAAAGGAAGCACTTTCACGCCGGTCGTGGTGATAATGATATTGCGAACCTTGGGGTGGGAGATCGACAACACCTGCCAGGGATTTACTCCGGGAGTTCCCATGATCGCCAAAGTGAGTCGATCAATCTTATTAAGTGTTTCAACATTGAAGATATCGCCGTCTTTCACCTCGACGCTGGTGACCAGCACGTTGGCGGAGCCAAACATCCGCACATGCTTCCTCGCGAGCTGGGTATAGGGATGCGCCGGGGGATAAAAGTCCAGAAAATTCATTTGGATTTTCGTGTTGGAAAGTTCGTACCCCAAGAAAACCGTCACCAGAGCCGAAAGCATGAGCACTGGCCAACGGTGACGGAGGAGGAAGCGCACATAAGCTTCCATCCATTTACGCGGCAGCATGATTTGCCCTCCTAATAGCGTCCATCCTGTATCACTTTAGCGTCTCTCGTACAGAGTGGAGCGACGGCAGGCTATGCTGGTCCTGACAGCATGTCAAGGGTTTGAGAGCACGTAGAACCGTCAAAAGAGCGCCAGCGACCTTGCCGTCGATGTTCCTTTTAAGGTGATGTTGTGGCGTTGGTCATGGCGCCTTTGCCCGTGCAGCACTCCTTATTGAGGCGCGAGTGCTTCGATCGCGCGCTCATCTGGACGCGCCCCGCCGCGAGGATTCAGAGGAATGATGCTTACATGCGAGGCCCCGGCCTGGATCTGTTCGGCAAGGCGCTGGCGAATCTTGTCTTCGTCCCCCCAAGCAATGATCGCGTCCACCAAACGATCGCTGCCGCCATTGGTAAAATCTTCGTCGCTAAACCCCAACCCTCTGAGACGATGAATATAGTGATCGATCGCCATGTACGTCTGCATGTAACGCCGTGCAAGCGCACGGGCTTTGGTTGCATCCGTTTCTAAGAGCACCACCTGGATAGCGCACAACCACGGATCAGGTCCCATCGCTACGCGCACTCGGCGCACTTGCTCGGTCGTGGTGAAATACGTCAGCGTCCCCTTCGTTGCCGTTGCAGCAAGATTCAGCATTTTCGGCATCATCCCCGCCAGCACGATCGGAACCTCATGCCGCGCCGCCGGCGCTGAGTAAGGAGAAGCTTTCATTTTCGCCAAATAGTCTCGCATAAAGGCGACAGGTTTATCGTAGCCAATGCCGCGCCGCGCATTGTAGCCTTTGTTGCTCACGCCTAAGCCGAGAATAAAACGGTCCTCGAACAGCTCGGCCAATGTCCTCGCCGCATTGGCCGTTGCGATGGGTTCATAAGTGTAAACAATCGCCACGCCGGTACCAACGATGAGATGATCTGTCCGGCTAAGGACGTAGGAAGATAAAGAGAAAATTTCGCGACCCATCACCTCGGGAACCCACAACACGCTGTACCCAAGCCGCTCGATCTTTTGTGCAAATTGTGCGACTTCTGCGCCGTTGAATGCATCAAGAAACCCGAGGATGCCGATCTTCTGCAAATCCATAAGTCTTCTCCGACCTGCCTACTTCTTTTTCTTGCCGCCTTTGCTTTCAGCAACTGAACTTAGCTTACTGCGCGAGAATCCCGTGTTTCTGGCGACGGCGTCAGCGGCGACATGGAAGATCCAACCTATGAGCGGCCCTCCAATCGCAGCGACCATGAAGGCCCCGATGATGTCTTGATAGCTATGAGGCGGCACGCCTAGATTGCGAAACGTGAGAACGAAAACGATTGCTGCTGCTGTCACCATCACCAGCGGCGGCTCGGCGGCGATGTGCCAAATCTCAACGATATAGGCGCCGACCAGTAAGAGGAAACTGAGCAACCAAAACGTCTTTTCGGGATACGTGTCTCGGTACAGAGAAACTTGCAATGAGGGTGTGAGCTGCGGATCGACCCGAGTGACCGTTAGATGGTATGTTCCTTCTCCTTGACTGACGAAGGGATGCTGCGCGTGATTGTGCAAATGTCGTGTTGTCGTGCTGCCGCGGCGACCGAGGCGTTGACGGGCCAGGGTTTCGGTGAAATTCCCGGTGAATTCTTGAATTTTTTGTCCATCTTTTTCCAGGAGCAGTGTATATCCGCCTTCTCGCCCACCTTCTCCAGCTGCGGCTGCGAAATTCCCTTCGATCACGAGGTCGTACTCTGTTCCACGTACGCCGAGGGGCAAGTCGATCCCTGCATTATCAGTCGTGATCATTCCAGTCGTGATTTCTTGGCCGACGAAAATCGCGAAGTAGAATTGGGCGCAAGTGAGCGTAATCCACACCAACGCGAGTCCCCAGGTGAGCGGTTTATGTCGTGCGTCTACAACAGCGTTAGTGAGGATCGGTTTGAATATCAGGAATCCAACGAGCAGCAACAGCAGCCAGCCGAGTGAGAGCACGCCAGTTGTGTGCGCGATTTCTTCAAAAGCGCCTAGCAGGGCAAGGCAGACGATTGCTGTTATCAGGATAACGGGAATGCCCCATTCGAGGAGCGCCTCTTGCCAGAGGATCATCGTAAGGGGTGGTCTCGTGGCGCGAGGGTTTTTATCGCGAGCTGATGTTGTTGCCATAATTTATCCTTGCATTTCGGGTAGATACCACTGGATGGGACGCCTGCCAATGGCGGGCAGGATGAGGAGTTTCTGTTGCTTTTATCGTTCCAGCAAAGTGGCCACGAGTAGATACATTGTTGTCCCCATTAGATCATTCACCGCTGTAATCAACGGTCCCGAGGAAACCGCAGGATCTTGTCTCAACTTGTGAAGAATGAGCGGTTCAATGGTGCCGATGGTGGCGGCGGCGGTGAGCGCCGACACCATGCCCATGAAGACCGAAATAGTCAAGTGTGAGACCTCGGGGTTACTCATGTTCATCAGATAGCCCAAGCCGCTCGCAATAGAGCCGCAGATCAATCCCAATGAAAACCCTGTACGGGTTTCGGAAAAGATAATCCGTGCTGTCTTGGACAATGAAATAGTGCCGAGGGCGATCGAACGAACGACGAGCGTTGAAGATTGGAGGCCGACATTACCGGCAATCGCAATGATGACCGGAATAAACGCAGTGAGAATGGCCAGCTTTTCCACTGTGGTGACGAACAATTTGGAAATCACCAGCGCTACGAATAGCTCGAAACAGAGGGTAATAAGAATCCATGAGAAACGGAGCCGCACGCGTTTGAAGACCGAATCGTACATGAGGTTGATCTTCTCAACGCTGCCTTGCCGCACTCCTGCAATCGTATAGATATCTTCCGTCGCCTCTTCTTCGAGTACATCCACGACATCGTCGATGGTGATGCGACCGAGCAGCACCCCATCGTGGTTCACCACTGGGAGCGACACCTGGTCGTACCTTTTGAACAAATTGGCAACTTGTTCCTGATCGAGGTCGACCGGCGCCGCGATCACTTGCCGGTCCATGACGTTTTCGACATGCTCGTAGGGGCGGGCAAGGATCAGTTTGCGGAGCGGCAAGACGCCGATCAAGCGGCGCTTTTGATCCACGACAAACACGTTGTGAATATCGGGCGCTTCGTCAATGTGACTACGAATAATCTCAATGGCTTCATCGACCCGTATCCCCTCCAATACCTCGACGCGCTCGGTTTGCATGATGCCGCCGGCGGTGTCCGGCGCGTATTGTAGCAGCTGCTCCATCTCTGCTGACAACTCTTCCGGAACTTGCTCAAGCACGGCGCGCGCTTGTTCTTCCGGCAACGCGCTCAACAAATCGACCGCATCATCAGAATCGAGTCGCTCGACGAGATCGCCGAGCACGGCGTCCGGGAGTTCCTGAGTGAGCGCCTCTTGCGTGAGTGGGGAAACAAAGCTGAGAACTTCAGAGGCCAAGTCCGGAGGCAGGAAGCTAAAGAGCCTTTGCTTGATTTCCTCCTCTTCAATAGCGTCCAACAAGGCGGCGACGTCGGCTGGATGCAGTGCGGCAATGCCAGTGCGGACTTGATCCTCTTGGCCTAATTCGGCCAACATCACCAAGGTCTCCAGCTGGGTTTCACGATCGGGAGTGCTCGGAGTGGAAACTTCAAGATTCATGGAGCATCGTCCTCAGCTGTATCTTCTTCGTCAAGATGGTCGGTATTAGCAGGAAGCTCTGCACTGGCTTCTGCTTCGATAAGCACAAGATGATGATTACCTTTCGGTCCTGTCCCTTCGCTGATATCTATCGCACGTAAACCCGTAGGCGCCTGCGCGGCAATCTTCCGCCACTCATCCTCCCACGTCAA
>JACXTT010004364.1_pt1 | contig 21030 bp, 26 predicted proteins | sample 9270951 | NCBI WGS metagenome assembly JACXTT01 (sample SAMN15532306, study PRJNA645909) | rock metagenome | isolation source: weathered quartz diorite | place: Puerto Rico | collected 2017-06-21
ATCCGTATCGGCGGTGAGCCCTTCCCGCATCTGCTGTATCACTTCGTGCTGACGTATTCGAACTGGGAGGCGGTGTCGATCTGCCCGAGCGAGAGCTTCGAGTCCTTGAGCGCCGGTCTTCAGGCGGCGTTGTGGCGCCTGGGCGGTGTACCGCTTGAGCATCGCACCGACAACCTCTCGGCCGCGACGCACGAGCTCGCCGATAGCCGTGGCCGGGACTTTACGGTCCGCTACCGCGAGCTGCTCGGTCACTATGGGCTGCGGGCCTCGCGCAACTTCCCCGGCAACGCGCACGAGAACGGGGATGTCGAGTCGGTGAACGGCGGATTGAAGGCGGCGATCGACCAGCGGCTGCGACTGCGCGGCTCACGCGACTTTGCCTCCCGGGAGACGTACCAAGGGTTCATCGAAGCATGTGTCACGGCGCGCAACGCGACCCGCAGCACCTGGATCGAAGAGGAGCGGGCGCATCTGCGACCATTGCCGGCGCGAGCGTTGCCGTCGTATCGGGAGCTGTATGCGACGGTGTCACGTTCGAGCATCGTACGGATCGTCAAGCGTGCGTACTCGGTGTCCTCGCGGCTACGAGGTTGCCGGCTGCGGGTGCGCCTGCACGCGGACATCATCGAGCTCGAGTACCGGGGCGAGCAGGTCGCGGTGATGGATCGGCTGGTCGGGGCCGATACGCGCCGGATCGACTACCGACACATTATCCATACCTTGGTCAAAAAGCCCGGCGCGTTCCGCAATTACGTGTTCCGCGATGCGCTGTTCCCGACGCTGGAGTATCGGCGTGCCTACGATGCGCTGCTCACCGGCAGCACCGAGCAGGCCGACCTCAACTACGTCCGGATCCTGCACTTGGCGGCCACGGATGGCGAAGAAGCGGTGCGCGAGGTACTGGAGTCGTTGCTGGCCGCCGGGCAGCTGCCGACCTACGAAGCAGTGCGCGCCCAAGTGCGAGGTCCGCGCACGCCGCACGGTGTGCCATGCCTTGAACTGCCGCCGCCTGATCTCGCGGTCTACGATCGACTGTTGGGCGCGAACGTCGCGGCGGTGTCGCCATGAGCACCGTCTCCATCGCTCCCGACGAGACGCTGGAACTGCGCCTCAAGGCGCTGCGACTCCCATCGCTCCTGGCGCACTACGTGTCGCTAGCCGAGCGAGCGGCCGCGGAAGGTTGGAGTCATGTGCGGTATCTGGCCGAGATCGTCACGCTAGAGGCCAGCGAGCGTGCCGATCGGCGCATCACTCGGTTGCTGAACGAGGCGAAGCTGCCGCGCGATAAGAGCGTCGCGACGCTCGATCTGAACCGCTATGGCGCACCGCTCCGTGGCCAGATCCGCCAGCTCCTGCGAGGCGAGTTCCTCGCCGGCGCGACTAACGTCTGCCTGATCGGCCGGCCTGGCACGGGTAAGTCGCATGTCATGGCCGCCATCGCTCGGGCGCTCATCGAGAAGAACCATCCCGTGCTCTTCACCCAGGTCTCGGCGCTCGTCGAGAAGCTCCTCGATGCCAAACGCAACCTACGCCTGGCCCGTGAGCTCAAGCGCCTCGACAGCTTCGACTGCTTGGCGCTCGATGACATCGGTTACGTCCAGCACGACCGCGCCGAGATGGAGGTGCTGTTCGCCCTGCTGGCCGAGCGCTACGAGCGCAAGAGCGTCATGATCACCTCAAATCTCGTGTTCTCCAAATGGGACCAGATCTTTAAAGATCCGATGACCACTGCGGCGGCCATCGATCGTGTGGTGCATCACGCCGTAGTCCTGGAATTTATGGGCCCGAGTCTGCGCGCCGAAGTGGCCGCGCAGCGCGCAGCCCGAGTGAAACATGACGCCACGAACGGTGAGTCACCATGAACAAGACGCCTCTGAACCAAGAAACCAGGGGATACCGAGGTAGCGGGCACCCCTTCGATCGCCGCTCTCAGGGCTTCCTATGCGCTCGCTCTCTCCGACGTCATCGCAAAACAGAGCTTCTGCCCGGCCTTCGGCCGCTCAGACTGCACTGGTACGCCGAACATGTTTGACAGCTTGGAGGTGTAAGTCCTCTACCCAACCTGATGGAGGTGAAGAGTTAGCGAAGCGCAAGGGCGTCGCCGCGAGGCGGGGTCTGAAGGAAGCGCGGAGCAAATGCACGAGCCGATGGACAAGAACCGGATACGAGGCATGGCCATGTGGGACCAGTGGGCTAGTGACCACGAAGTCCATATCCATCAAGCGCATGGTGGTGTAGATCCGGCGGTTGCGTGCAGAAGGCGGTCAAGCTTATTTCGGGAGATCTGCCGTTTGCTGTGGAATCACGGCTGAGGGTCGAGCGATCGATCCTGACCGGGCGGCAGAAGTCAGCAGAGGGCAAAGTAGCTGGGCGACCAGCGAAGGCCCGAACGGTCCTGCGTAAGCAGGGTAAAGGGAGTGGCGAGTAGTCGGCGCGACTCATGAGCGTAATGCGGCAGAAAACACGACCCGAGCAATTGGGACTGGCCTTCCCCACGGCAGGTAGGGGTGAAGCCCCGAAGGCGGTGGAGCAAGGGTCCGAAACGCTCACGGCGAAGCGCGTGCACGAAAACCCGGCCGATACCGAACGACTGATGGAGGAGGTCTGCGAGCGGGAAAACTGCCTGCAGGCGTTGCGACGAGTCAAGGCGAACAAGGGTGGACCGGGCGTGGACGGGATGACCGTACGCGAACTGCCGGTGTACCTGAAGCAATATTGGACGACCATTCGGGAACAGCTACTGAGCGGAACCTACCAGCCACAGCCGCTTAAGCGGGTCGAGATCGACAAGCCGGACGGCAGTGGGGTGAGAAAACTCGGGGTGCCGACCGTGTTGGATCGATTTATCCAACAGATCGTGCTCCAGGTTCTGCAGAAGCGCTGGGACCCGACGTTTTCAGATCACAGCTATGGGTTTCGACCCGGGCGCTCGGCACATCAAGCGGTTGCGCGGGCACAGCAGTACGTGGCCGAAGGTTACCGCTGGGTGATAGATCTGGATTTGGAGAAATTCTTTGACCGGGTTTGTCACGACAGATTGATGGCGAGGATCGCGGCGCGGATCAGTGACAGGCGAGTACTGAAGCTGATTCGGGCATTCCTCGTGGCCGGGGTGATGGAAGGCGGTTTGGTCAGCGTGGTCGGGGAGGGGGTTCCACAAGGTGGTCCCCTGTCACCATTGTTGAGTAATCTGGTGCTCGACGAGTGGGATCAGGAGTTGGAGCGACGCGGACACCGGTTCGTGAGATACGCGGATGATAGTAATGTCTACGTCCGGAGCGAACGAGCGGGCCAGCGAGTGATGGCGAGCCTTACGGCCTACATCACTCATCGACTCAAACTCAAGGTCAATCACGCGAAGAGTGCTGTTGCTCGACCATGGAAGCGAAAGTTCTTGGGCTTTAGCTTCACGTTCGACTCACAGCCTCGGCGAAGGATTGCGCCGCAGGCGGTGGGGCGTTTCAAGGGGCGAGTGCGAGAACTCACCGGCCGCGCGCGCGGTGTTAGCCTAGCAAGAATGGTAGAGGATCTCTCGCCGTACTTGCGCGGCTGGCAGAACTATTTTGGCTTCTGCGAAACGCCCTCCGTGTTGCGCGATCTTGAACAGTGGTTGCGACGTCGGCTGCGGGCGGTGCAATGGGTGCATTGGAAGCGTGGTTCGCGGCGATACGCGGAGTTGCGCAAACGCGGTGTGTGGGCCGCAGACTGGGCTGCGAAAGCGGCGGCCAGCTCTCATGGACCGTGGCGCATGGCGCATGCCAAAGCCGTGAAAGTTGCACTTCCCGTCGCGTTCTTCGACTCGCTCGGCCTCCCTCGTCTGCTCGTTACGGAGCAGCTCAACCCGCCGAACCGCCGGATGCGGACCCGCATGTCCGGTGGTGTGGCAGGGGTGCGCGGGTGACCGCGCCCCCTATGCCGATCGTGGGGAACCGATGAGGGAAGAACTCAGAGCTGGAAACCGGGAAAACCCCTGGTCACTATTGGACGCCGATCCCTGGTCCACCTTGGATGCACGTTGACAGTATGGTGGCCTATTACCTCCGATCCGATGCGCAGCTTGCAGAGGCACTGCAACTGAGCAAAATTGCTCTCGGTCACGCTGCCTCAAGGAAGACAAAGCCAGGCGTGGCTCTCGGAACGCACGAGGAGTACGACAAGATTGACGCGGAGACGGTGTGATGAAAGCCACCTTGTTCGTCATTGAGAATGATGGAGATCACGCCGAGGCGAAGGCGTTCATCGAAAAGCTCATGGGATCCGACGATGCCGCGGATCAAGCGCGGATGGCAGCTCAGGCGCGGCTGATCGAGGCCTATGAGCGTGCGCGCTGGCCGCGGCCGACTCCATCGCTGCCGGACCTCCTTGCCTACCTAATGGAGCAACACGGTCTTTCACGGGCTGATCTGGTGCCCCTGCTGGGGACGCCGAGTCGAGTGAGTGAAGTGTTGAATGGCAAGCGTGAATTGAGCATGTCGATGGTGCGAAAGCTACGCGAGCGGTTTCGCATATCCGCGGACCTACTGATTTCACCGAAGCGGTCGCGCGGAATCGCGGCTTAAACCGTGCGAGAAGGCGATCGCCCGCGCGCTACTCGCGGCGGACGCGAAACTGTTTGGTGGCCTAACGGGGCGAGATCGTGCCTGTCATGAAGAAGCGTCGTCTACTCGATGAGATGATCAAGCACACACATGCGCATTACGCGGATGTACACCATCGGCATGGGCACTAGGCGGACGCCCGAATCCGATTGCGTGCCTGTCAGGAAGAGCAATCTACGATGCGCTGGTACCGTGTAGTTCGTGCGGTGCGCGCACGGCAGGTCCGACCCGCTTTATGCCACTAGTTTCGAACCTACTTCCCCGTACACGCCTTTCATGCCAAGCCGCCGGAAGATGTCATCTACCTCCTGAGGCGCAAGTTTGGCTCCTGCGTCCAGCCACCAGGTCAGAACTGCCGTGAATGCGCCGGACACGAACCCACATGGCGAGCGCTCGTTGATCGGCCCCGCGGGTGATGCCGAGTGACTTGAGATCGGCGTCGACCAGATCGGCGATGATTCCGTGGATTTTTCGGGTGACAATCCCCCCGGTGTCGCGGCCTACGATAGCTCGGTAAAGGGCCAAGTGACTGCGGGCGTGCTCCAGCATGGTCAGGGTGAACCGGGGGGATATCTGTGTTTGGCCAGATCACCAAGCCGCTAGCGACTGCTGACCGAGTTCCTCACTTATGCGTGTGTTCCGTCACGACGATCGGCGACGGTGCCTACAACTTCACCAACATTCCGTCGCCGGAAGCCGAGGGCGCTCGCTGGGTCGAAGAGGCGCGTAACCGCGGCATCACTCGCATTGCCGTGCTTAGCCAGTCCTACCCGAGCATTTCTAAGCATGTGCGGGCGGTCAAAACAGAGGCGCTGCGCAACGGTCTGCGGATCGCATCCGAGCAAACCTTTGACGCCAACACTACTGATTTTCAAGCGATGATCGCCGCGGCAAAGTCGTCCCAGCCCGATGCCTACTACATCGAGGGGTTGAGCCCGCCCTCGACCTGCTGGCAACACAGCTATCTGACGCGGGTATCCACAGCCTGGCATCGGTCGTTGCGCCATCCGTGAGCCGAAATCCTTACTTATTCGAAGGCACGTGGTACACGGACAGCAATCTCCGCGACTTCGGCTTCAAGCGCCGATTCGAGGAGCGCTACCGGCATGCAGTTTGCCACGCCCATGATGCCCCACGCCTACAACAACTTTAATCTGATCGTGCAGGCGTACGAGCGTGGACAAAACCCCGCGGTCTACATTCGGAATATCAAGTCCTACGAGGGGACTGCGGGTTTGTTCACTAAAGGGCGGGGTAGCGGCAACTTTGTCTCTAAGCCTGCGGTATGGGTGATTCGCAATGGAAAGCCTGCACTAGTGCGGCCGTCTTAGCGTCGTTAAGAGAATCAATAGAGGACGAACTATGAGCAAGCGCTGGATTGTCGTGGTGGCGGTGATCGCCCTCATCTTGATTGGGGCGTACCCCATCGTGAAGCACAACAACGATGCGATGCACAGCCTCGCAGGGGAAACGCCGATAGGAATGATGCACTAGACTAGGGCTGTGACGTCCTTGTCTTCGTCAGGGGTGAGGACAGGCCGGCGCGTCTGCGCCCCGTGGTCAGCTCCTCGCACCCGCGAAGCCGGCATACAGACTATCAAGCACAGGGGTCATTGCCTTCAGCAGCGCGTCGTCATCCGGCTGCAGTGCACGTGCGCCGGCCATGATTGCAGCAAACCCCGGACCTTCCGCGGTTGGGATACCTCCGACGTCAAGATGGTGGACAAGAGCTGCTAGGCGTGTGAGCCCCGAGTCGTTGTCCAGGCCGAAGGCTGCCAGGAGCACTTCGAAGGTGACCTTGGAGTCCACATGTGTGAATTCCGCGCCGTCAAAGTCAAAGCCCAGGGCACGCTTCGGGCAGTCCTTTGTGCGCTTGAGCCAGAGAAACTTCGCCTTCGGATCGATGAAGCGCTGAATCAACCACGCGGAGGCGACCCGATCGATCCACAAGCGTTCCCTCGTGGCCCACGTGCGTCCGCGATACTCCTTGCGATCGCGCGGACGGATCTTTCGGTGCGCCGCATGAGGCTCATCGGGTGCAAAGCGAGAGTTAATCGTAGCCTCGGCGTCCGCGAGCGCCCCTTCCATCTGCTTGCGAGGCTCGCCGGGAAAGAAGTCGCGGGCCACTATCGCGGCGACTTCTCGCGCGATGCCCGCGTGCCGCTGCCGAGCCTCGGGCTCGGCCAGTTTGGCGAGCTCGCCCTTGAGCGCCTCCAGGCGCTGAATCACCTCGGCGTAGTCCTCGGTGCGATCGAATAACGCCACCAAGGCAGCGTTTTGCTCGGATGACTCGGCATCGAAGGACAAGACCTGAGCGAGACCACCCGCCGCCTTGATCTCGGCCCCTTGCTCCTCGAGGACCCGCCGCGAGCGTTCCCCGTTGGGAAGTAGATACGCGCCATCGCGCAGCAATCCAGCGCCGGCAGCCCGCAACGCCCGCCAGGTGCGCATCCGCAGCGTTGGATTGCGACCGGGAAGATTGGTGATGAGCAGTAGCCACGCTGGAGCTGATGTTGGCATTGTAGATAATACTACCTTATCGTTATAGACTCGACGCTACCGACGCTACCGCAGTTCCCGTGACCGGAGCGCCTATGAAGTGGGTCACCCGTGAACGTCCCAAGATCGATCGCCTGGCCTGCCCGTGGCTGATCCGCCGGTTCATCGACGCGGATGCCGAATTTCATTATGTACCGGCCGCGCAGGTCCTCAAGGTTGCTGAGAGCGAGGGCGCGATTCCCTTTGACGTGCCGGGAGTCGAGCTTACCCACTCGGGACCGTTATGCAGTTTCGATGCCTTTCTGGAGAAATATCACCTCGAGGACGCCGCGCTCGCGCGGCTGGCAGAGATCGTACGCGCCGCCGACACGGACACGCTCGATCGGTCGGCGCAGGCGCCAGGACTATTGGCAATTACGCTGGGTCTAGGCGCCAACATCCCGGATGACCAGGAACTACTGAAGACCGCTCTGCCCATTTACGACGCTCTGTACACCTGGTGCCGCTCGCTCAGCGGCGAGCGCCACGGCTGGCATCCGCAAACGATCCTGAAAGAGATGGGTAGGTGAGGTCCACTTCGCTCCCACCTGACGGGTGCAAGATCACCCGTCGCCAGTTCGCCCAAGTGGCACGGGCGGCCTGGCTCAGCGTCAGCGCCCGTCAGGAACCAGCCTATGCATGCTCCGTAACGCCGGGCCTGGCCGAGCTCGGCGCTAGCGCGCCGACTTCCTCGTGAACTGACCCGCACGGTTTCGGAGGACTCGAGATGAATTGCATCGTAACCGGGATGGCAGCGCTGGCGACCGTCGCGCTGTGCGCTTCCGCATCAGGTGCCGATGTTGACTGGTCGAAAGTCGATCAGGCGTTGGGCAGGAAGGGATCGGACCAGCCCGGAGGCGTGCATAAGTACGGCCTGCCACGCTCGGATCTGAATGTGACTGTGGACGGGGTCGCGATCAAACCGACGCTCGCGCTCGGTTCCTGGCTGGCATTTCAGCCGGCGGACGATGGTGCGATGTTCATGGGCGATCTGGTGCTGACAGACGCCGAGGTGAGCCCGGTAATGCAGCGGCTCATCGAGGGCGGTGTTGAAATAACCGCCGTCCACAATCACCTCCTGCGAACCTCGGTCCCCGTGTTCTACATGCATGTCGGAGGACACGGCGATCCGGTGAAGCTCGCGGAAGCCCTGCACGCCGGCCTCGCGCTGAGCAAAACACCGTTGGGCCAGGCATCCCCGCCACCGCCGTCAGCACCTCTTGAACTGGATACGGGAGCGATCGAGAAGATACTCGGATATAAGGGCGCCGCGAACGGCGGCGTGTATCAATTCAGTATTGCACGCGGAGAAGCCATTTCCGAAGGGGGTGTGACCGTTCCGCCATCGATGGGTACGGCCACCGCGCTCAACTTCCAGCCAACCGGCGGTGGCAAGGCCGCGGTTACTGGTGACTTCGTCCTCATCGGGAGCGAGGTCACCCCGGTCTTAAAGACATTAAGGCAGCATGGAATCGAGGTGACGGCGCTACACAGCCACATGATCGACGACTCGCCGCACCTCTTCTTTATGCATTTCTGGGCGCATGACGATGCGACGCGGCTTGCGAGGGTCCTGCACACCGCGCTCGATATGGCGAATGTAAAGCGCGGGCCCTGAGCCGCCATCCCAGTCTGGAGAGCATTCCGTGCCCTTGATCTCAGTGCGACTCATCCTGGCTAGTCTAGTCGTTGTGCTCAGCGCTCAGACGACAGCGCAGGGTGTTGCAACGAGGAGTACTGGTGAGCCGGCCCGGGTGGTGTTTGTGTGCGAGCACGGGTCAGTCAAGAGCCTCGTGGCAACAGTCTACTTTAACCGCCGGGCCCAGGAACGTCGCCTGGCCTATCGAGCGGTAGCGAGGGGAATTGCACCTGAGCGCACGGTCTCGGCAGGGGTTTTAGAAGGGCTGCACGCGGATGGATTCGAGGTCTCCGGGTTCGTGCCACGGATGTTGAGCGCATCGGACCTCGATGATGCCGCGCTCGTCGTATCGTTTGACGAAGACATCACTGCGATGGTGGGCGGAAGGGTGCGGTATCTTAAATGGGATCACCTGCCCGGAGTCCTGACCGACTACGGACACGGCTGTGATGCGATCGTGATTCAAGTCGACGCCTTGCTCGACGAGTTTGCTCGCAGCGGTTCCCAATGAGCCAAGCGGCTGAGAGGCCCCGTCCGATTAGGGAGCTAGTGGCGTACTTCCTGCGCCTGGGGCTCCTCGGGTTTGGCGGACCGGTGGCCCTCGTCGGCCAGATGGAGCGCGAGCTGGTCACGGAGCGCGGCTGGCTGACCAAAGATCAGATGCGCGAGGCCATTGCGGTCTGTCAATCGATGCCTGGACCGCTGGCGATCCAAGTGGGGATCTACATCTCGTATCTGCGGGGTGGGTTCTGGGGGGCCTGGGCCGGGGGCTGGGCGTTCATTTTTCCCAACTTTGTGATTGTGGCCGCGCTAGGGGCTCTATACGTTCATTTTGGCGGGCTGCAGCCCATCACCGGCATATTTTACGGTGTGAGCCCCGCGGTCATCGCGCTCATCCTGCATTCCTGCTACCGGCTCGCCAAGCTCGGCATGGAGGATTGGCTGCAGTGGGTGCTGGCGGCGATCTGTTTTGGTGTGACGGTCGTCGTGCAAGCCGAAGTGGCGCTGCTCTTTATTGGCGCGGGGATTGTCGGAATCCTCTGCTACGGTAACTTTTGGCATCGCGCATCTTCGGCGACGCCGCTGCTCGTCGCAGTGCCGCTCGCGCCCGTAGCACCGGTGGCACCGGTCGCGAGCGCCTCCACCATCACCAAGCTCCTGTTGTTCTTTCTCAAGGCCGGCGCCCTCACCTTCGGCAGTGGTCTCGTGATCGTTCCCTTCCTGCAGCAGGGCGTCGTACAGCAGTACGGGTGGCTCGGAGAACGGGACTTTCTGGTCGCCGTGGCGGTCGGGATGATCAGCCCAGGCCCGGTAGTGATCACCGCCACGTTCGTCGGTTACCTGGTCGCAGGCTTTTGGGGCTCGCTCGCATCGACTGTGGGTATTTTTCTTCCCTCGTTCATTCTCGTGCTGGTGGCGGCCCCACTCCTCGCGCGTCATCGGACCAACCGAAATGTGCAGGGGTTCGTGAAGGGTGCGTACGCGGCGGCGATCGGCACCATCCTCGGGGCGTGCGTGCTTCTGGGGCGGATCGCGGTAGGGGACTGGTTCACGATCCTCATTGCAGTGTCCGCGCTCGTGGCACTGTTTCTTTGGAAGATCAGCAATCCGCTCCTGATGGCAATTACCGCAGCGGCGGGTCTGGTTGCTTTCCCCTTACTGCACCCGATCTGGGTGATGGTGAAGTAGGGAACGTTGGAATCTCGGGTTCATCATTCCAGAAGGAGACTAGTCATGCGGAAAACAGCTTTGCCGGTAATGATGGCGACGAGTTTGATTGGGCTTGGGAGTGCAATTGCGTATGCAGATGAGGACGAAAAACAAAACCTCGGGGCGGTCGCGAAGCTGATGCCGACGGCGAAGGTCACGTTGCAGCAGGGACTGACCGCCGCCGAACAGAAGGGGCAACCGATCTCTGGAAAGTTCGAAGTCGACGAGGGGCATTTCCAACTGTCCGTTTATACCGCGCAGGGAGGGAAGTACGCGGAGAATCAGGTTGACTACACCACCGGAACACTCGCCAAGAGTGAGGCGATCACGGGCGGCGATGACCTGAAGGAGGCGAAGGAGCAGAGCGAGGCGATGGGGAAGGCGAAGAAGTCCCTTAAAGCCGCTGTGGACCAGGCCGAGCGTCAGCACGCGGGCTATCGCGCTGTAAGCGTCGAGCCGGAACTCAAGAAGGGCCATAGCGTTGCAGTCGTCACACTCCTGAAGGGCTCGGAGTCTAAGACGGCGTCCGAGGCACTCGAGTGACCCGTCGCGTGATGCAGCTGCTCGCGGTCGCCGGTGCCACGGCGCTGGCGACAATCGCCGCCGCCGGCACCGAGGGATTCGATGAGCAGCGGCCGGGCACGCCGCCAAGTGGCTGGACTTGCGGCGTGACCGGCGGCGGGCAGCCGAAATGGACCATCGAAGCTGCCCCTGACGCGCCGAGTCCGCCCAACGTACTCAAGCAGTCTGGGCAAGGCACCTTCCCCTGGTGCGTCAAGGACGGCACGGCAATCACTGACGGCATGATAGAGGTCAAATTCAAACCCATCGCGGGCAGCGAGGATCGAGCCGGAGGGCTCGTGTGGCGCTGGAAGGATGGGAACAACTACTACATCGCCCGGGCGAATGCGTTGGAAGGCAACGTATCGCTCTATCACACCGAGGGAGGGCGTCGGATCACGATTAAATACGTGAAAGCGCCGGTAGCCGCGAACGTGTGGCACACCCTCCGGGTGGAATTCTCGGGCACTCACATCAAGGTCAGTTTCGATGGCGAACCCAGGATTGAACTGGATGACGCGCACATCAGTGGGGCCGGCGCGGTGGGTGTGTGGACCAAGGCCGACAGCGTCACGGTGTTTGATGACTTCAGCTTTGGCGGCAAGTGATATTCGCGGAGGTGACGAGCCGGTCGGCTCTGAAAGCAGCAGTCTCCTAGCCACGTTCACCGTAGAGTAGGCGCCAATCATCGTGGTCACTGAAACGAGGTGTGCATCCACATGCACAGAACGACAGCTATTCGCCCGCCCATCGCCGCGAGTGCGCTTCGCCGTTGGGGCAGCGCTTTCGTTAGCGTACTGATCGGGGTTGCCGCCGCCGACCCAGCCTCGCGGGGGAGCTTCTCGCTCGCCCGAGTGGCGGACATTCCGCTGGGTGGGAACACCACGCGCCTCGACTACGAGAGCCTCGATCAAGACCGTCACTTGCTCTTCATCGCGCACCTCGGCGACAGCGCCGTGATCGTATTCGATACGCAGGCCCAGCGGGCCATCACCCGGATTCCGGGAATCAGCAAGGTACACGGCGTCCTGGCAATCCCGGAGCTCGGCAAGGTGTATGCCTCCGCCACGGGTACCAACGAGGTTGTGGCGATCGACGAAAGCACGCTCAAAGTTACAGCGCGTGTCGCGGGCGGCGTCTACCCAGATGGCATGGCCTATGCACCGCAAGTCCACAAGCTGTAGGTCTCGGACGAGCATGGCGGAACCGATACCGTGATTGATGTGCGTTCGGACACCCGCGTTGCCACGATTCTCCCTCCGGGGACACATCGCGCTACAGAATCACCATTCCGGCTCGAAGGTGCAGTTTCGGAATATTCAGCTCAAGAGCATCCTACCCACCGTCGTTGCGATGCCCGGCGCCGCGTAGCACAGGGCGCTGAACAGGATGGCCGATTCACGGTAGGGCGCGCGCGAGGGCAGCGGAGGGGGACGATACATCGACAGCGCGAAAGACGGCTGTCGGAAATTCTGCAGCGACCTGGACTCCACACCGTTTAAGATATTTTTTGCCGCTAGCAAGCCCGTTCTGCGTCCATCACAGGCCCGTTTGGCCGAGTATCAGTCGGAGTTCACGCTAGACCAGGTTTTCCTTCGACCGCGCCGTGTGTGTGCTGTCACCGCGTTCAAGCGAGAAGCCGAGAAATAGTTTAGTGTGCTTGAGCGCGGCTCGAGCGCAAGAATCGGGCGCGCGAGCTAAGACTTCCTTAGTGTCTAAATAACCTTAATAACGTTGTATAAGTATTTGATCAGAATGCCCGGGAGAGGAACCAAACTCGGGACGATTTCCGAAGAGATTCAGAGAGTTAGAAGAGCACCGATCCTTTATTACCCGCCAAATTACCCGCTGCCGGATCGGTGCTTAGACGCACATTTTTCTCGGACCGTAGCGGGTAGGAACAATTCATCCGGCGCGGCTCACAGTGGTTCGTCCGAGTGCGTTTTTCTAAATCTAGCACCGGCGCGGCGTGCACATGCGATGCGCTTCATCAGCCGACAGGTACGCTTGTTTGTTCAACTGGCGGCTATGGCGGAACGCGGCCCTCGCAGCCGATCCCTGCGCCAGAGCGGTGCCAATATTAAGCGTCTGCCTCGGCTGAGGGATCGAGCGCCCCAACTGCCCACTCTTCCCATCTTGGGGGTGGGAGGAGGGAGAAGATTCGAATTCATCGCGACCTGAAATCATCCGGCCGATGGGGTAAAACGTATGCCCAGTCCATCTAAATTGATCGCCCACCATTCCAACGCGGCGCCTTCAAGACGGCCGTAACCGAACGCAGCGAGAGGGCGCGCAGGACCTATGTCTAAGAATAAGACGCCAAAGCTTGTCGTTGGCATCGTTGCTTCGTTCATGAGTCTCGCCGGCGTGATCATTTTTCTGCTGGCAACAAAGATTGTGAGCGTCCAGATAGGAATCCTGATGCTTGTTATGTCGGTGGGAATGCATCTCGGATTCGGAATTCTGATAGCTGTCTATCGCTTGATTGGTAAGTTGGAATGAGCGAAGGCTGCCTTCTGGGCACTGTCGACACTGCGGGCGGGACACGACGGACGTGCTGTACAAGAGGCCGTTGACGCCCTCCAAGATGGCGAGCGCCCGCCTCATTCGGCAGGCACTCTGCATCAATCTGGGCAGTATTTTCGCAGCGCTCAATGTCCGCCGTTGGGAAATCTGTCAGCTCGAGTGTCCGTAGTTGGATGCATCGCTGTTTTGGACAAGGAAGAAATGCCCATGCTGGGCACGATGAGTGTCTCGCTTGACAAGACCGCGGCATCGACAATGCGCAACACCTGGGCAGCAAGCTCTTGCGGTTGGCGCTGACGCACCGCCCATCGGAGCATCTCCCAGTGAACCCGGACGTGCTCGCGCGTTGAGGCCTGGCCCAGCACGTGGGCCCGCTCAAGATGCTCAAAGCTGCCCCGGAAATTGCCCCTGCCATGGCACTCTTCGGCTGCCAGAAACTCCGCCTGCACATAAGGCCTGATGCGATGAGAAAAGTCCTTCACCTGCTGCGTCACGTGGTTCGATCTGGCGGCAACCCTTGAGAAGCCCAGAAGGCACGACAGATACGCCGCTGCCACGACGTCGTACGCCAGACAGAACATCGGCCACCATGAGGGAACGCCAAGGTCCGCGATTAGAACGCCCGTGGAACCAGTCGAACACACCGTGGGCGGCGAGCGCTGCAACTACGCACCAAAGCGTGAACCTGAACCCAATGAGTGACAGCAGTAGAAATGCGACGATGCCAACGGACTCCAAAATCAGCGCATGAAGCGACCCACCGATCACGGCAAATAGGCCGTAGTACGAGGCAATGACGATCGTCAATGTTGGGTAGAAAGCGCGATCGCGGTCGAGGCCCACGACGGTGGCGAGAGATGAGATGCTCAGCGCCAGAACTACGCCCACAATGTATTCCATGACGAATTCCCCTGTAGGCTCGGCTTGCTATACCGCGGAGCCGAATCGCCGACAGCGCTGGGACAATTTCGGCTGTTCGTGGGTCTTCACAGTCTACTTGAGGGGCGTGTCCTGAATGCCCGAGAGCGCCGCAAGCTGGGCGCGCAAGTGGCTTAGCTCTTCGGTGATCGAGCCATTCAACGTGCCGAGCTCGTTACGCTGGCTGGGCTTGAGGCGATCAGCCAGTGCGAACAAGAGTATGGTCACCGCCTCAGCGTGCTCGGAACCGACTTCTTGCTGGATCCGGGGATACACTTCGCAGCTGCGCAGGGCGGTTCGCGCGATGCGAGCGCTTCGTGGTGCGTCGCCGTAGCTGTGCTACGAATCTCAAGGTGCGATGCCAGCGGCAGCATTGCGCGAGCTAGTTCCGCAAGTCCGGGGGGACAATCCTAACTCAGCTATCACTTCCTTGAGACGCCGCGATAGTCCGTGCCAGTTCTCGCCAACGCAGCTTACGCTGAAGCCGAGTGCGCTGGATCGCGAGCGGCAGCGCATCATCAGCCACCCGCGCGCTCGGCCAGTTGCCGGATCAATCGGCTCCATCGCGCGCCAAAGACTCTCCGCTGCTACCCAGTGCGGCGGGTACTTAAAGCGCGCGACATCGAGAATGAGGGCGAGATCCCGTGTAGCGTGATAACCGCCGATTGGCGAGACGTGGCCGCCCCGGACTGTCCCATGGCGGCGCGGTCGTACGATGCAACCAGTACCGCGTCACCGCTGGCGGCGATTGCGAGTGCAGCGCGCCAGGCTGCGAGATTCGAGGCGTCGCGGCGCTGGACGTCTACCTCAGCGCCGTTACAACGCGCCAGACAGGCGAGCTCGTCAAGGTCGAGTCCGCGTTCGCGCACATCTGCGAGCGGCACGCAGCAGTCGAGTAAATCCTCGGCGAACCACCGCCACGGCCCCTTCCACAATCGCCCAGGATCGATTGCCAGTGCATTGAGCGCGACGACCAGCGAACCAAGGCCGCAGAAGGCCGGGTCGGACTGGGTGTGGAACTGCTCGGCGAGCCGGAAATACCCGTTAAGGCCCTCGGTCGCCAGAGCCTCGACAAACACCTGCCGCCCTTCAGGCGACGAGAATGCAATAGCATCAGATGGCAGCGGGCGCCGATACAACGTTTGGCCCATGTTCCATCCTACCAACTGGGAGGACATTCGGCCCGGGTCTGGGAAAGGATCTTCCAGGTTCTCGCGTTCTCACAACCGCGCCCCTCGAGGGCAGTTCATGCTCTCGCGCGGCGTCTGACCGTCCAGCCTTCCTCGGACGCATCAATTGCGAGCAATTGGCAGTTGGACCCCGGAAGTGTTCGCCATCGTCACGGGAGGCCTGACACGGGCGCTTCTTGCGCTGACTTACTCGGTGAATATCATATCGCGACTCAGGCTAAACAGAAGGATTCCGCCTTGCGGAAGGCTTGGAAAGTCATGTTGCTCGGACTCGCCGCGGTTCTCGGTCTTATCATCGTCGCGGTATTGCCGTTTCTGCTTTTCACGCCGCGCGCACCGAAGGTGCCGCCACATATTGATAGCGTAGAAAAGCTCGAATCATACTTGACCGAGCTCACTGCCCATGAAACGCCACCGGCGCTGGACATTGTCGTCATCCAGAACGGAGTGGTTGCGTATTCGAAAGCCTTCGGTGCGACGGACGGTCCGTCGCATAAGCTGGCTACGCCAGATGGTGTCTATCACTACTGGTCGGTGACGAAGCTGTTCACAGCCACCGCGATCATGCAGCTCGTCGAGGACGGCAAGTTAAGGCTCGACGATCCGGTGACGAAGTACGTACCGGCCTTTTCAACGAGGAACAAATCCGGCGCGTCAGTTGGCATTACGGTGCGGCAGCTTCTTGATCACACGTCGGGCATGAAGAATCTTGCACCGACACATCTCGTCGGCTGGATACACCATCTTGACGACCCAGCGGTGAATCAGACGGCGTTGGTGACGCAAAGAATGGCGTCGTACCGAACGCTCGTCACTGATCCCGGCAAGACGAGCGCTTACAGCAACGCGGGTTATATCGTCCTTGGGGCAGTGATCGAAGCGGCAGCCGGTCAGCCGTACGAGGACTTTGTCCGTGAGCGAATATTGCACTCCCTCGGAATGACAAGTACCGACTTTATCTATCGAGAGGATCTGCGCGCACGCGCGGCCACGGGCACTCACCCGCTTTGGCACTTTTTTACGCCACTGCTTTTTCTAATCCATCACGATTGGTTTTCCCACTGGGTGAGCAAGATTGACAACCGTCGGATGTGGCTGTCACCGCTCTATACAGACTACACCGGGCCCACGGGGTTGGTCGGCACCGGTCTTGATCTTGCCCGCTTTGGCCAGACGTTTCTGGCCGGCGGTGAATTGGACGGCCAGCGCATCTTACGGACAGAGGCTGTCAAAACGATGCTCGACGACGGCTATGGTGCAAACACGGGGCCTGACAAGGATCGCATGGGCCTCGGATGGCACTGGTGGAACGATGCACCGATCCCTTTCAAGGGTCACGGTGGAGACGGCCCAGGTTTCGGCGCACAGCTGGCCATTTTCCCCGCACAGAAAATGGTTGTTGTCATTCTAGCCAATGACACACTGATTGACCGGGTCGGGCTGACGAATCTAGTCGCCGCCACTTTTCAGTAAGCGGGCGTCGTTGCGCCGATGGTCGTGCAAGATCGGCCGCCTGCCCGCCATCGCCCGTCACTCCGCCATAATGTCCTGCACGAGTGCCGATTCTGCGGCGAATTGCTCGCGGGGCGCGTGCGGCGCATCCCAGAACTCGCACGGGAGTTCGGTCCGACACCGTGGACGATCGCGCTGTGGGTCAAGCAGGGTAATCGTGACGCCGGCCGCGGCGATGGCGAGCTGACGACCACCGAGCGCGCCGAGCTGACGCGGCTGCGTCGGGAGAACCGGCGGCTGAAGATGGAGCGAGAGATTCTCGCAAAGGCCGCGGCCTGCCGCTACGCGTGGTGCACCGGAAGCTCTTCTTCTGCACGCCCTTCAAACCCGCTTGGCGCATCAAACCTGCCACGCGTTTGCGCCCCACGCGCGCGCCGTAGACTTTCGCGAAACTCCGCGTGCACGCGGCGACCCCCGTAGGTGCGATGCGAGCGCTCGTACACGCTATGGACCAACGCGGCGAACTCCACGTCTCGGCGATCATGCGCCGACATCGGCCGATCCCACCAGCCGTAAAAGCCGCTCGTGGAGACCTTCAGCAACCGGCACATTACACCCACCGGATAGGTGTCCTGGTTCGCCTTCACGAATCCGAAGAGTTCTTCGCATTCGGTGTGGTCTCCTGCGCGAACGCTGGAGATAGCCTACGCGCAATGATCCCCGCACGAGGTAGTGCACCACTCCGATCACGGCAGCGAGCCCTTCCAGTAGCCTTGTGCCGAGATGTAGTTCGCCGTCGCTCCCCCTTTACTGCTTCGTGTAGAAGATGTAGTCGGCCGTGTAAGGCCTGAACGCCTGCTTGCCAACCTCTTGTAGCGAGTTGCAGGTGTCCGCCGGCGGTGCGACCCCTCCGACGGTATTCACACGCTGGATGAAGGTAGTGTGCGTCAGCGCGTCGCCACCAGTAGGGCCGAATTGGACTCCGACCACCGTAAGTTTGAGCCACGGAATGGCTCCCGGAGTGACGGTAACGGAATCGCCCGCAACCACTGTCCTGGCCCAGACGGTGCTCGTATCATTCGAGTCCTCCCATGTGGCGCGAATCGGGTGGAAATCCGTAAACGGATCGGTGTTGAACTCGTCCGGGTTGGGGCTGAAGAAATGGGTGATGAGTTGCTTGGGATCGTCGGGATCGTTCCTGAACAGAGTGGCCTCCGGCGTAAAGAGTTTCCAGGCAAACGACGCAGGATTACCTGCGGCATCGAACCCCGACGCCAGGCAGATGTAGTTCTGGGTGCCCTTGGCCTTCCCCAAAAGGAACGCGTGGTTCGGCGGAAGCACAACGAGACTCGACGGCAGGGGTGGCACGATGATTTGGCGGGCGCGCGCCGGATGCGGCAGCGACATGGTGAAAAGGACGGCGAGAGCGGTGCCACACGCGGTAGGCAGAATTCGACGCGTGGTGTGATGCTTCGGTGCGATGCAGTTCGTCAATGCAGTTCTCCTCTTGCGCGTTATGCGCGGGTTCGTTGTAGGACTTCCCGTGGTTCCAGTTCGCCGGTAGGTGTCGCCGGCCGGCGCAGCGGTTCGGTCGCGGCATGAAAAAGAATCAACGGGAACGGAAAAGTCGCGTAGCAGTTTTCAAATCGCCGGCCGACCACCTCCGTCCCGATGCTCAGACTGCGCCTTCCCTAACCTCGGGCCTCTGGCTCTCAGTGCACTGCTTCAACCAAACTTGCAGGCCGAGTCTTGCCCGCGTGAGCATCTCATCCACACGTTCACAGGACACATGCAATATGGCGGCGATTTCGTGACGTGAGCACCCCGTATAAGCGAAATGAACGACGGCCCTCTCCATGACACCAAGGCTTGCGAGCGTCCCGCGCAGGGACTGCCACTCTTGCGTCGTCCCTGAGAAGATGTGGGCGGCACCTGCGTCGGGTAAGTCCAATGCTGCAGTGTGTCGGCGATCGGAACCGCGATCCAGGTACGCTCGTCCGTTGACAAGAGCAAGGCTCATAATCCACGCATAAACCGAACTGTTAGATTCAAATGACCCGCTTGCTCGCCAAATGCCGAGGATCGTGTCGTTGATAAGACGTTCAATGATCTCGGCAGTAGTCGTTGTCGTCAGATGCGCGAAGAACCTGGCCAACCGCGGAAAGTACAGCCAATAGAGGGTGCGCAATGCAAGGCGGTCTCCAGTTGCCATGCGTGCTATGAGCTGCTGTTCGGTCGGGTCGAAGAACGACTCGTTACATGGAGATCGATTTGCCCGCTGACTGAGCCAATGATTATCCAGGACGACGCGCTCCTGTTGATGTGCGCCTAAGACCACCGCTCTGGGAATTTATTCCCGGGGCAGGTGTCGAAGCTCGTGTCAGCGCCGAGCGTCCAGCCCAGAGCAGTGCCGGCGTGCGCCCGCGGATGGAACTCCGTGCCCAGTGCATTCGAAGCCGATCAGCAGGGCCTTGGGCAGTGCGCAGTGTCTCCCCGTGCGCAGAGATCCTTGTCATGGCCGATTGCCAGGATGAGGCGACCGTGCCGTGGGGATCGCCTGGTGGGCAAGGCACCTTAGAGTGCTGCATGTCGCTGAAGAAGATCCAGGAGCACGAACGCGCTGGCGGTTGCGAGCGCCGAGAGAACCGCCGCCAGCGGACGATCAAAAGCGAACATGGATCACTTCTTCGGTGGGAGTTAGCGCGATCGCCGCTGCAGGCGACCTGCAGAACCCCGAGAGCGACATCAGCGCCGCTCCGGCGGCGTGTTCTGGACCAGCGCGGAGCAGGCTCTGATCTCATCCAAGCTAAAAGGTGACCGGATGCGCCGCCGCGACGCGGGACGCAAAGCTAGCGATAGACCCGGTCGCCACTCGCCCGTTGGCCGAATCGGACGCGGCGCAAAGCCGCCCCCGCAATTAGGGCAGACGTTGCGCAAGACCTCCTCGACGCACTCCGCACAGAACGTGCACTCATAGCTGCAGATGCAAGCATCGATGGCATGCGCGGGCAGATCGCGGTCGCAATACTCACAATTCGGACGCAGCTCTAAAGCCATGGCCGCCGTTTCCAGGTGTTGACGGACACAGTGTTGCAACCTTACAGTCGGCGTATATGCCAAAGACCCCAAGAATCCCGCCAGAGCCACGCGTCGTGGAGGTCCTGGCGTTCCCGAACACGCAGCTGCTCGATGTCACAGGACCGCTCCAGGTCTTTGCCTCGGCGAATGACTGGGCTCGCTACGACGACCAGCCGCTGCCGTATGTGGTTCGGCTGGTTGCGCAGATGACGCCAGTGCTCACGACCAGCGGTGTTGGTCTCACTGCGGAGGCCTTGTCTCGCTCCTCAGACGCAATCGACACCCTAATCGTCGCAGGGGGAGGGGGCGTGCACCGTGCGAGCCAGAATCGCGAACTCGTGCGGTGGTTGCAGCGGCGCGCGAGCCGGGCGCGACGCGTGGCTTCCGTGTGCACCGGAGCATTTTTACTCGGCGCGGCAGGACTACTGCACGGACGGCGCGCAGTGACTCACTGGGGCGAATGTGCCGCGCTCGCGAACCGGTTTCCCGACACAACGGTGGAGGTCGATCCGATCTTTGTGCGCGACGGGCACGTGTGGACTTCCGCAGGTGTCACGGCGGGTATCGATCTCGCGCTCGAACTGGTCGAAGAAGACATTGGGCACACCGCGGCGATGGCGGTTGCCCAGGTGCTGGTGGTCTTTCTCAAGCGGCCAGGTGGGCAAGCGCAGTTCAGTAACACGCTGACGCTGCAGCAGCGTGATGCGAGCTTCGAGCGATTGCACGGTTGGATCGCCGGTCACCTGGGCAGCGATCTCTCGGTTGCGGCCCTGGCAGCGAAAGCCGCTATGAGCGAGCGCAGCTTTGTTCGGCGGTATCG
>JACXTT010004365.1_pt1 | contig 21029 bp, 12 predicted proteins | sample 9270951 | NCBI WGS metagenome assembly JACXTT01 (sample SAMN15532306, study PRJNA645909) | rock metagenome | isolation source: weathered quartz diorite | place: Puerto Rico | collected 2017-06-21
TCATTTTTCGGGCAAACGAAATTAAAAAAACACAGAACCTGCCTTATGGCGGCGGCGGTAACAACCTGGGATTGTGGCCGCTGTATTCTCCGACTTTTGGTTGGTCGGTAAACGGGGATGTAACCACTCTGATCAGCCGGACCGTCACCAATGAATTTCAACTCGGATATACGAAGAACGGAATTCCCGCGGATGCTCCCCCGAAAGACAGTCCCTATTACAGGACCAATTCAAACATAAAGATTCCATTGCTTCACCCCGATGCCGACCCCATTGGCCTGATCCCAAACTTCGGTTTCGGCGGCGTACCGAATTCGGATCAATTGACCAGTTTCTCGGGACTGCCTTTCGCGAACAAGAATCCGATTGCGAACCTTACGGACAACTTCACGAAAATCTTTTCGAGACACACGCTCAAACTGGGAGTCTTCATCGAACACGCCGTCAAATCCGAAAGCCCATTGCGTCCTATCAACGCGACCATCCGTTTCGACCGCGACTCTCAGAATCCCAACGATACCGGCTGGGCATTCGCCAACGCACTGCTGGGAAACTTTCGCGAGTATTTGCAGTTCAGCAAGAGTTTGATTCCCAGTTATCCCTACTCGAACATCGAGTGGTACGGGCAGGATATGTGGAACGTGAAACCGAAGTTCGTCGTGAATTACGGACTGCGAATGAATTTGGTGTATCCGCTGTATGAAAAGGATGACCTGCTCACGAACTTCGATCCAGCGGCCTACGATTTCACGAAGCGCGTGGCTCTCTACCAACCTGCGCTCGTGAATGGCCAACGACGAGCCCGGAATCCAGTGACGGGAGAGATTCTCCCTGCGGCTTTGATTGGAGCGATTGTTCCGGGTTCGGGCAGTCTTAGCAATGGACTCGTGCACGCAGGCCAGAACGGTGTGCCGTCAAGCCTGATCGAGAGTCGTGGAGTGCAATGGGGTCCACGACTCGGCCTCGTATATGCACTGAACGGGAAGACTGTCATTCGTACGGGAGGTGGAGTCTTTTTTGAGCGGATCGCTACGTCTTCGGTCGGTTATACAAGCAATTACCTCACGAACCCGCCCCTTGTGCAGCTATCACAAATTTTTTATGGAAATCTCGATACTATCTCTGGTTCCTCAGGGACGACATTTCCGCTTCAGATATCCCAACTCTCGAGAGATGGACATGTACCAACCGTGTACAACTACAGCCTCGGACTCCAAAGAGAACTGCCAATGCAAGTTCTGTTGGATGTCTCCTACGTCGGCACGCAATCACGACACCTAGTCGAAAACAGGCCTTTCAATGGAGTACCTTTTGGCAGCGCGTGGTTGCCGGAGAATCAGGACTCGGCGCTGGGAAGACCAGTTACGATGGACGGTACCACAACGCTTCCTGTCAATTTTTACCGGCCATACTCAGGATACGCGGGCGGAAATTCAGTGGTTGGCCAGGCTGGCGGCGCGGGTTCTGCGATTTCTCATTTCACGTTTGGCGGCTCTGCCAACTACAACGCGCTGCAGGTCTCTTTGAACCGGCGGCTCCGCCGGGTGCAGTTCGGCACGAAATACACCTGGTCCAAGGCCTTGGGCACGACGGCGGGACATCTGACGAACGCTCGCCTGGTCAATTACGGACCTCTCACGCTGGACCGTTCCCATGGACTCACGTTCAACTATATTTACGAAATCCCAAACCTGGCGCGGCCTGGTTTGCCATTTGACAATACCGTTGGAAGACAAATCTTCGGCGGATGGCAGCTTACCGGGATCACGTCAATGAGCGTGGGCGCGCCGCTCACCCTGGATTACAGTCTGACCGGAATCGGCAATGCCGAGCGTAACCGGCGAACCACGGGCAGCGAAGACGTGGCTCCTCGTGTGGTGTTTACCTGCGATCCGAATCTCCCGCGCGGGAATCGTACAATCCTGGCGTTCATAGATACGTCGTGCGTCGCTCCAGCGTCCAAAGGCAGCATCGGCAATGACTCCGGCATCAACAGCGTCCGTGGGCCGGGAATCCATCAGTGGGACATTTCGCTATTCAAGAGGTTCAAATACGCGGAGAGCGCGCAGCGGTTTCTACAGATCCGCCTGGAAATGTACAACGCCTTCAACCACACACAATGGGGCACTCTGAACTCCGTAGCCCAGTTCAGTGCCACGACGGGTCAGCTGGTCAACGCCGCAAGTTCGGCGAACCGCGATGGCTTTGGCGCTTTGACCGCGGCACGGGCGAATAGTCAGCGGATCATCCAACTCGCCGCGAAAATGTACTTCTGATCTCGCAGGGAGCTAACCACAAAGGCACAGACGCGGCACTACCCACGCCAGAAAACAAGCCGGACTTCCCAGCCTTAAAAAAAAGCGCTAACACGCCGTTTCAAAATTGACGTCAATTGACGTCAATTTCCGACTGACTAAGATTCCCGCCCCATTGACAGCGATTGACGAAGATTTGCGACACGCGCGCGCCTATTGTGATCCCCGTTGAAGCGTTCAACTTCGATGTTTCGCGATGAGGAGAAACGATGCGTAACGAGAATCACAATCTGCGGATCGTCGCTGGCCTAAACCGAATCGTCGACGTCACGTCGACAATCGGGTACGACGCGCAGAGACATGGCTCAAACTTACCGACGGTTGTCCTCGTCGGTTTCCTGATACGGCAAGAACCACAGACGATTGTCCGGATCGCGGAGACAACCATCTCACTCATCGAGACGATCGGGGGCAAAGCGCTCCCTCTTCGGTCCAAAGTTCACCCTCCTCGGTTTGCGACGTCCCCGATTGGGTTTGAAACGTACCCGATCGGGTTTAACACGCCCGATTGGGAATGGGACGCACCCGATTGGGAATGAGACGTCCCCGATTGGGAAATGAAGGACCCCAACCCGATTGGATTCAGTGGATCCAAACGGGGCCTTCATTCCCGATCGGGTTTGACACGCACCCAATCGGGTTTGACACGCACCCGATCGGGTTTAACACGCACGCGATAAGGTTTGACTCATCCCCGATTGGGTTGAACACATCCCCGATCCGGTTTGACCCGCCGACAATCGGGTCCAACATATCGACGATCGGGCCGAACGCGTCGACGGTTGGGAAAGGAACGCACCCGATCGGCAAGGAGCCCTACCCGATCGGCAAAAACTCGCACCCGATTGGGGACGAGACGCACCCAGTCCTCTTTATGTCCACCGCAATCATCCACGCCGCGCAGACGCTTGTCTTCGCGACGGACCCTGGAACCAATCCGGCCGGCAGACTTACAGCGGGATTCCCACTCACTGAAGCGGCGGTTGGCGTTTGTGCCAATCCGTCGCCTGTTCGAAGGCGTTGGCAAGCTGTAAGACGACAGCATCTCCTCCGAGCGGCCCACTGATTTGCATGCCTATTGGAAGACCTGATCTGGTGAAGCCGCAAGGAATGGAAATTGTGGGCAGACCATACACATTGAATGGCGCCGTGTTGCGTATTGTGCGATTTCCAATCTCGATCGACGTTGCCACGTCACGGCTCAGTTCGGCGAGAGTTGGTGGCTGTACTGCTGTGGTCGGCGTCACGAATGCATCGACCGTCTCAAATACCTGACCGATTGTTCTTCGATTCAGTTCAAGATCCCGCCTGCCCTGGATGTACGCCGCCGTATTGATATCGATGCCTGTGCGTATCCTCGCGAGAGTCTCTGGTTGATACAGCTCGGGGCTCTTTGCGATAAATTCGGCGTGATAGGCGTACGCCTCAGCCGCCCGCACTGTTGCCCTTAGTCGCTCCTGGGCGCTGCCTGGTACTGCGACCTCCCTCACTTCGGCCGTAAGTTTCTCGAATACGCCTAAAGCATTCTTCATCGCGGCCTCGATCTCGGAATCGAGGCTCGCGAAGAAGAACTCTCGGGCGACTCCCAATCTCAACGACGATACTTTCGTGCGAAGCGCGGCACTGTAATCCGGAATGTTCATCTGCCGGCTTGTTGCCTCTGCAGGGTCGTAACCGGCAATCACCTGAAGCATAATCGCCGCGTCTGCAACAGTGCGTGTCATTGGTCCCACATGATCGAGGGACCACGAAAGCGGAATGACGCCCCGCGTGCTTGCCAGCCCATATGTCGGTTTGATTCCGACAATGCCGCAATACGCGGCAGGCTGGCGGATGGAGCCTCCGGTGTCTGAACCGAGAGCACCGTAACAGAGTCCCGCGGCCACAGCGGCTGCAGAACCGCCGGACGAGCCTCCGGCTACGCGGTCAATTTCCCACGGATTGTGCACGGCGCCGAAATAACTGACAGCAGAAGTGCCGCCGTAAGCAAATTCGTGCATGTTGGTTTTGCCCAGGAGCACAGCGCCTGCGGCCTTGAGCCTGCGTACCACTTCCGCATCTTCTTTGGGAACCCGATCCTTGAATAACGCGCTGCCCGCGGTTGTCCTCACGCCGGCTGTATCGAAGAGATCCTTCAAAGCGATCGGAATTCCGTGAAGCGGCCCGCGCCATCGGCCGCGTTGCACCTCCGATTCGGCTTCACGCGCCTGTGCTAATGCGGACTCCGCGGTGATTGTGATGAACGCATTCAGTGTCGGGTTAAGCCGTTCGATCCGCGCTAGACACGTCTTGGTCAGTTCGACCGGCGAGACCTTTCTCTTATGGATGAGGTCCGCTGCTTCACGAATGCTCATCGTGTCGTTGGCTGCTTCCGCTGGTTTCGGGATGAACGCTAACGAGCCGGCAGCGCCCAGCGCGCCGGAGATAAAAGACCTGCGCGATAGAATGCCGCGCATCAATTGGCCGCCGCCCGGCTGTTCCAGTCCGGCGGTTCCATGCCCAGCAGATGGTGCACGAAGAAATCCTCGAGTAGGCGTTGATAATAGGCCCCGCCGGCGCCGTGATTGCCGCCCGGAATCGTAAGCAGATCGAATTTCTTGCTGGCCTTGATCAGGGCATTGACGACTTGGTACGTCGACGAAGGATCGACGTTCGTATCCAGTTCGGGAACCACGAGCAGAAGCTTTCCCTGTAGCCGGTACGCGTTATCGACATTGGATGATGCCGCGTAGTGTGGACCGAGCGGCCAGCCCATCCAGTGCTCATTCCACCAGATTTTGTCCATGCGGTTGTCGTGGCAGCCGCTGTTGGAAACGGCAACTTTGTAGAACTCCGGATAGAACAGCACCCCTCCCATCGCATTCTGTCCGCCCGCCGAAGTTCCGTAAACCCCGACGCGCGTGATGTCATACTCCGGATACTTGGCTGCGGCAGCCTTGTGCCAAAGGATGCGATCCGGGAAGCCCGCATCGCCGAGGTTCTGGAATGCGACATCGTGAAAAGCCTTGGAACGGTTGGCTGTGCCCATGCCGTCGATTTGCGCGACGATGAAGCCAAGTTCGGTCAACGGCTGCACGCTCACGCTGAACGTCTTGGGCACGAATGAACCTTGCGGTCCCGCATAGATCGATTCAATGACGGGATACTTCTTGGAAGGATCAATATTGAATGGGCGGTGGATAACGCCCCATATGCTGGTCTTTCCATCGCGTCCCAGCGACGTGAAAACCTCCGGCGGGCGCCATCCCACGGCCAGCAGTTCGGAGATGTCGCCTTTTTCGAGTTCCAGAAGAATCTTTAAATCTTCACTGCGACGAAGCTCGGAAACCGGAGCGAGATTGACGCGGGAATACGTGTCGACGTAGTAGTTCATGTCGGACGAGAATGTCACGGTGTGGTTCGCATCCGCCTCGGTCAGCGTTGCCAAACCGGAGCCGTCGAAATTGATCCGATAATAGTGAATGAAATACGGATCCTTCCCGGGATACATGCCGCTTGCCTGGAACCAGATCTGTCGCTTGGCCTCATCGACTTTCTCCACGTTTCGAACGAGCCAGTTCCCTTTGGTGATCTGATTCTTCACTCTCCCGGACGCGCCGTCGTAAAGATAGAGGTGTGCCCAGCCGTCACGCTCGGACATCCAGATGATTTCCTTGCCGTCGTCGATTTCGTATCGCACTTTCTTTCCGGTGTCGCGAGGATTCGGAACCAGAGGACGGTAGTTGATGAAGGTTTTGCTCTCCTCAGTGATCACAGCGCGAGTCTTGCCGGTGATCGCGTCCGCTTCGATCACGCGATACAGTTGATGGCCGCGCTGGTTGTATTCGAACGTGAACGCGTGACCGTCTTTGCGCCAAACGGGATTCGTCAAACTATACGGATTCGGGAACAGATTGTTCTCGAGGTTGATTTGCTTCTTCGTTTCGAGTTCGAACAACACCGGCTGCGCAATATCCAACGCGTCTCCAGGCTTCGCGTAAACACGAGTGAAATGCTTCGGCTGAAGCTGATCGGCCGGCGAAGATTCGACGTAGTGGATCTCGCGGCGGTAGCCGGGACGCACGTGGTAAGCAACAAGGCGCGTGGAGTCCGGCGACCAGGCAATCGAGGCTAACGTGTAATAGTTGCCTTCGGAGCCATCAAAGCTGAGCGCCGATGCATCGGCAAGCGCTGTCTTGCCTTTTGGACGAATGAAGACGTTGAAGTTCAGGATCAACGCCTCCCACTTTCCGTCGGGGGAAACCTTGAGGCCATTTTGAGCTTGCGCCGGCGGCCCTCCTCCGCGCTGTCCCTGCTGCGGTGAGAGGTAGGTCATTCCATCCTCGACGTCATTACCGAACTCCGTGGGACTGTCGTCGAGATCGCCGATGGGCGCTCCTCCCGGCTGCTCTTGGATCTCGGATGCGGCGCCGGTTTTTTTGCAGACGTAGTCGGAGAGATCACACCTCCAGTTGGATCCCGCAGAAGCAAACGTGATCGCGCTCTCGTCGTCGGTAAACCGGAAGTTGTTAAAAGGAAGCGTCTGTGCCGTGTACTTTTGTCCCCCAGTCGCTGTAGAAAGAGAGGCAGCCAACCGTTCATGATCGAAAGCCGCTTTCTTCACGAGCGTCTCGGCGTCTACGACGACGAACTCGTTGCCGCCTTTAACCGATTTTCGATACCAGAACCGGCTGGTCTTCTCGATTGCGTTCGCAGGTTCCGGAATGTTCACGGCGAGTCCCTGGAACTTGTCCCGAAGCTTTGCGGCGCGTTCGTAATCCACGGCCGTCACCTGCGCGAAGCAGATGACAGGCAACAGTAGTATCAAACTGAAAGCCAGAATTCGCGTTCTCATTGGTCTCCCTTTTGTCCTGAAGATGTGCGGGTATACCATATCTCGCGATGGGAATCGCCCGCAACATTCTGCTCTACACCTCGAAAAATCCTTGGCTTCGCGAGAGTCTGCCTCGATTCCGGTTCGCTCGAAAGGCAGTGCGACGCTTCATGCCGGGTGAGGATGTAGGAGCTGCGTTGCAGGCGGGAAGAGGGTTTCAGCCGGAAGGCATTTCTACCGTGTTGACGTATCTTGGTGAGAATGTCAGCGACGCTGCTCAGGCAGGCTCCGTAACCCAACACTATTGCGATGTTCTGCGACTGATTTCAGAGGCCGGACTCAATTGTGAAGTTTCGGTGAAGCTCACACAACTGGGTCAGGACATTAGTCCGGATTTGAGCTTCACAAATATCTCCCGAGTGGTCGAGGCCGCGGCCAGCACGAACAATTACATCTGGATCGACATGGAAGAGAGCCGGTACGTCGATTCCACTCTCGATCTCTACCGGAAGCTTCATCACCAGCACGCGAACACCGGCGTATGCTTGCAGGCGTACTTGTATCGTACAGCAGGCGATCTGGAATCGCTTCTTCCGCTGCGGCCCGGGATCCGCTTGGTCAAAGGCGCCTACAAGGAGCCGGCCGACCGCGCCTTTCCGAAGAAACGCGACGTCGATGAGAATTACTCCAGACTTGCGGAGCAACTCTTGGCCGGAGTGAAGGAGAATAGAGTCCGCGCTGCGTTTGCGACTCACGACGAGCGCCTGGTCCTTCGCATTCAGCAGAGAGCCCAAGCCCTGCAAGTCCCGTCTGCGGGATATGAGTTCCAAATGCTCTATGGAATCCGAACCGAGTTGCTGCGGGCGCTTGCCCACAATGGACACCGCTGCCGGATCCTGATTAGCTATGGGCCGGCGTGGTTTCCGTGGTATATGCGGCGCTTGGCGGAACGCCCGGCCAACGTTCTTTTTGTTCTGCGCCACGTCTGGTCCTGAAATCTCGGAGGGAGAAATGTGTAAACGTGTCATCGCTTCGGTGCTAGCGGCTCTGCTGACATTGATGCTTGCATTTGGACAGAGGCCCACAGGTGAACCGGATCCGATCGCAGAAAAGATTCCAGTCAGCGAAATGCGAAGCCTGATCGAACGGTATTCCGGTGACCGCACCAGCCTTCGCCGGACATTTCCGCTCACGTTTTCCGACGCGGGACGGACTCGCATGAGGCAGTTCTACACAGGATGGCTCGATCGAATTGGCAAAATGGACTTTGATTCGATGAGCCAGGACGGCCGGATCGATTACACTCTCCTGAAGAATCAAATCGACTACGAACTCCGGCAGCTCGACATCCAGGCGAAGAGTCAGGCCGAGATCGCTCCGCTGTTGCCGTTTGCGCAAACGATCGTTGGACTGGACGAAGCCCGCCGCCGCATGGAAACCATCGATGCCGCTAAGGCCGCTGCCACGGTGACGTCGCTGACCAAACGAATTGACGATGTGCGGAAGACCCTCGAGACCGATCTGAAGTCCGGCAGCTCACCCGCCATCAAGAAATCGGTCGCGAACCGCGCGGCGGTTGCAGTTGACGAGTTGAAGAATGTTCTCACGGGTTGGAACACTTTCTACAACGGCTACGATCCGCTATTCACATGGTGGATGTCGGAGCCATACAAAGCTGCGGACAAAGCGTTGGCCGGTTATGCCGCGTTCCTACGCGAAAAAATCGTGGGACTGAAGCCCGGCGATTCGACAGATATTGTCGGCGACCCTATCGGCCGCGAGGCACTTCTCAGCGAGCTTGCCCACGAAATGATTCCCTATACCCCCGAACAACTCATTGCGCTCGCAAATCAAGAATACGCATGGTGCGAAGCCGAAATGAAAAAGGCCTCGCGGGAGTTGGGCTACGGCGATGATTGGCTGAAAGCGGTGGAGCACGTGAAGAATCTATACGTCGATCCCGGCAAGCAGCCCGAGTTGATTCGCGACCTCGCTGTAGAAGCCATCCAGTTCGTTGACGATCACGATTTGGTGACTGTACCGCAGTTGGCTCGGGATTCCTGGCGCATGCAAATGATGACCCCGCAGCGCCAGCTCGTGAACCCGTTCTTCACGGGCGGCGAAGTGATCAGCGTTTCGTATCCCACCGAGGGAATGGGGCACGAGCAAAAAATGATGAGCATGCGCGGCAATAACATCCATTTTTCACGCGCCACCGTTTTTCACGAATTGATTCCGGGCCACCACCTCCAGGGCTTCATGGCGGACCGGTACAGATCTTATCGGAGCACGTTCTCTACGCCGTTCTGGGGTGAAGGCTGGGCGCTCTATTGGGAGATGCTCCTCTGGGATATGAACTTTGCGAAAACACCGGAGAACAAGGTCGGCATGCTCTTTTGGCGAATGCACCGGTGCGCGCGCATCATTTTCTCGCTCAGCTTTCATTTGGGCCAGATGACACCCGAGGAGTGCATCGACCTGTTAGTGAAACGCGTCGGCCATGAACTCGACAATGCAACAGCGGAAGTCCGCCGGTCATTCAACGGGACCTACAGTCCACTCTATCAGGCCGCTTATATGCTGGGTGGCCTGCAAATCCGCGCTCTCCACAAGGAATTTGTAGATTCCGGCAAAATGACCAACCGTGCATTCCACGACGCGCTGCTCAAGGAGAATCGCATCCCGATCGAAATGATGCGCGCCAGTCTCACCAAGCAGCAACTGGCCAGGAACTTCGTCTCGAGTTGGAAATTCTACGGGCCACTCTAAAACAAATAGCGACTCCCAACCGGAAGATTCGAAGATTGACCATCTGAGTCACGCGGCCCTGGATTTTCTCCAATCCGAATTATCCTTTTAACTGCAAATTTTCCCTAATTGGGCTAACCGGTAACTGCCGACCATCGTAAGCAGTTGATAACGCGGCACCATCTCGGCAGCGTTCTTGCGTCATATCAGCAGCGGTACATATCGCAGCCGGGGGAGGGAAAGATGGAAACAGCTTTTTCCACCGTTCGAAAAGCACGTTTTGAGGTAGGAGACGAGGTGATGGTTGTAGGCCAATTGCTTCACCAAGGCAAGCAAGGCCGGCTGGTCGAAATCACCGAGGGCTTCGACTCGATTTACCGTTACCATGTACGCTTCTCCGATGGACCGATGGTGACATTTTTCGGATTGGAATTGGAGTCGATGGCGCCTTACGAAAAATGCGCGTGAGAAGTAGCACACCATCACGTACTCGCCATTACCGAAACGGATTCTCAATCCGCATGCCGTTTATGAGGCGGCCGTGTTGTAAGTCTTCCGACCACAAACGTTGAGCACCCGCTTTCAGGGCAGTATCGATGATCAGAGAGTCCCAAAAGGACATTGCATCTCTCTGGCTCCGGCGTATCGCAGCCAAGATTAGCGGCACATCGATCATTACTGTGGCAAGTGCACCGAATTTATTGACGGCGTCGAGTGCGGCTTCGGGTTTCAGAGGCCGGGCGAGCTTGCGGGTAACCGTGACATAGAACTCCTGCAGAACTTGAGTACTCAGGACGACATTGCCAGTAGCGCCCTCAGTCTGCAGGATTCCTTGCGCAGTCGCTTTCTTATCGGGCGCGTCGTTATCGAACAGGTACACCAGCACATTCGAATCGACGAAAGACATCATAGCCGCCGCTCATGTAGATCATCTCTGTTCCATCGCCGCGAACCCCTACGCGAACGTGATTTCTTGGACAGATTAAGGATCTCCCCGACGACTGCCTCATGGCTTCGGCGCGTCGCCGTGTACGATTCCAGATATTCGCGAACCAGTGCATTTACTGAAGTACCTTCTTCAAGAGCACGTATCCGCGCTTTCTTTAGTACTTGTTCGTCGATTGTTAACGTGAGGTTGGCCATCGGCAGCGTCCTCCTGTGTAACACAGATCCAGTGTAGCACAGTTATATGTGGAGCAACCATGAGGCGTCATGAAACTGGCGGCCAAGAGGGTTTGGCAGTTATACCGTTGCGAAGGATCCGATCGGGTCTTTTCATAACTTCTAAGCGCATCACGAAAATGGCGCTCTGCTTCGCTGTACTCTCCCCGCTGAAGTTGCACACGGTCGAGCGATACTAGGGTATTGCGTTTTATGTCAACTTGGTGGTGGTGCTGCCGGGATGCCCAGCAGTTGCCATCTCCCGCTTGGAAGGGGGACTTACCGAACGTTCGCACCCCATGAATCGGGCTCAATATAACGCGATTGCTGCACAGATACAAAGTCAGGTGCCGTCTTACCGCGTAACCTACACTTGGCCGACTCGGGGCGTTCGCGGCTTCCTTCAAGTCTCGTTATCGAAAATCCGCGGCAACGTGCATTCGTCTTCACCTCTGCAGGACTCGCCGCGGATTTCCGATGAGCGCTAACGACTTCCCAGGACAGTCAATCCTCAGCTTGCTTCCCGGTGAAATGCTCATTTGCCCGCCGCCAACCGGCGTCGTAGCTCGTCGAAGAAGTTCAGAAGAAAAGTTACATGCGTAATCGGCTTCTCCTCCGCTGTGCCGTCCGCGTACAACACGACGGCGAAGCGCTTTCCATCGGGCGCGGAATCGTAAGTTGGAACCGGAGGAGATCCCAGATTCAGCAAACGTTTTTCAGACCATACGCGGGGTTCGTCCCACACGAAGGAATCACCGCTCCCACTATAACTCGCAACCATGATCCGTCCGCCGGACAGATAGAACAAGTCGTGTCCGTTGCGCGACCAGATGGGAAACGTACCCGTGCTGTCAATCTGCCACTGCCCACCCGGGCCGGGAAACGGCCGCACCCAGATTCCCCTTCTCCCCGGATCCCCCGATATGTATGCGATCCATCGACCGTCCGGCGAAAAAGCCGGGTAAATCGTGGTGAATGGCGTAGCCACAAAGGGAACTGCCGTCCCAAGCTTGGGATGGTCGGGATCGCCCTCGATGGGCACGGTTAAGATGTGGACTCCTTTCCCTACGGGCTGAAGGACAGCCAGCCATTTTCCATCTGGACTGATGGCCTGCGGGCGCCATCCGTCTTTGAGGTCCCTCAAGAAGCGGGCTTCGCCCGAGCCGTCGCTGCGCATCCAGTAGATGCCCGCGGCCGCCGGATCCAAGGCCTCGAAAATAATCCCCTTGCCATCGGGCGTCCACCCCGCCCAATTGTTCCGGCCGGAAAGCGATGTTAGCCGCTGCATCCTGTCGCGTTCCAGATCTCGCACCCAGATGTCGGTGTGCCCCTGGCCGTCGTCAAGGGAGAACGCAAGGCGTTTGCCATCGGGAGAGAACCGCGGAAACGCGTAGATTCCCGGGGCGGGCTGGAGAGGCTGAGTGCGGCCGGAAGCGTCCAGCCAAAAGATCGACCGCTGTAGCGTTCCTCTGCCGTTCAGATACACAAAAGTGCCGCTTTGAGAGAAGTCGAAATCACCGCCGTTATCGAATTGGTTAAAGATGCCTTCAATGACTGGTTGAGGCGCACCTGTCACTGCCAGCCGCCGGACATCGAACGGAGCCGCAAACAATGTGTTCTGGTGAATGAAGACGAGGTGCCCACTCGGCAGGTACCTTGCGAAAAAGGCGCCGTGATAGACGGTCTTCCGCTCGCCGGTCGTCAACGAAATCACGTCGATGTCGGAATCGTCGGGATCTAGTGTGACGCCGTAGACGCTAAACAGGACTGCCTGGCTGCCCGGCAGAACCTGCGGCCAGCGGTGGGCGATCTCCTCGCCGCGTTTGATCTCGGTGAGCGGCACAGCTGTGCCGCCCGCCTCGGGAATGCGCGAGAGCCCTGCCCCCACGCCCAACACGGCGATGATGGTGCCGTCGTCACCCCAGCTTCCGCCCAGGCTGAAAGCATTGGAGAGCTTAATAGACGCGCCGCCCTGGGCCGAGATCTTCTTGAGCTGGCCCGGCACGGAAAACGCGATCCACTGGCCATCTGGAGAGAAGAAAGGACCTGCCGCACCCTCTGTGCCGGCGAGCGGCGTGAACTGACTCTGATCGAGCCGTCGGATACCTAAGCGGACTTGGCCATCCGTTCCGCGCATGACAGCAGCCAGCAACTTGCCATCCGGTGACAGCGCGATTGAACCGCCGGTCGGCAGCGCCACCGATGTATCCGGGCCCAGTTCAGCACTGAACTGCATCAACGGGCGCTCGACCGGCCACGTGGTGCGCCATGCGATCCAGCCCAAAGCAGCCGTTACCACGACGAGGGCAGCTACGGCAGCTATTGAGAGCCACGACCGTGAGGCAGCGCTTGCGGGCGCGGCAGCGTCCTCATCACCGGGAGTCTCCAACACGATACGTGCTTCGCCGATAGCTTGGAGACGCCGTTTGCGATCCTTGGTCAGGCACCGCCGCACCAACTTGCGGATCGCGACTGGCGTCGCCGCGGGCAGCGCGTCCCAATCGGGCTCGAGCTTCAGGACGCTCGCCAGAGTGTCTGAGACCGACTCGCCATCAAAAGCCCTCTTGCCGACGAGCATCTCATACAGGACCGCGCCGAACGACCAGATGTCGGCGCGCTTGTCTACCGATTTGCCGCTGGCCTGTTCCGGCGACATATAAGCGGCGGTACCCATGATCACACCCACGCGTGTCGCTCCCAGCGTCAGTGTCGGTGAGTTGGAGGGATCTTCAGTCGCGCTGGAGGGATCTTCAGTCGCCTTTGCAAGGCCGAAATCGAGAAGCTTGACTGTACCTTCAGTGGTGACCTTGATGTTGGCCGGCTTCAGATCGCGGTGAATCACGCCACGCTCGTGCGCGTACTCCAGGGCTTCAGCGATCTGTCGCCCATAGTTCAACGCGGTCTCGATGGGCAGTGGTCCGGACAGCGTCTCGCCCTCAACCAACTCCATCACCAACGCCCTTTCTTCCACGCCGTAGATGTGAGCAATATTGGGATGATTGAGCGAGGCCAGCACCTCCGCCTCACGCTGAAAGCGGAGCATGCGGCCCGGATCGCCAGCGAACGCGTCGGGCAGCACCTTCAGCGCCACGTCGCGCTTCAACTTCATGTCGCGCGCGCGGTAGACCTCACCCATGCCGCCGGCGCCGATAGGCGCGGTGATTTCGTAGGAGCCGAATTTTGTGCCGACGGTGACGGACAAAGTACAACTTCCCTTTGTCTGGCGTTGAGCTTCGTGGACTCTATACCGAGTGTGATCTGAGGTCAATGGAAGGCAAGGCTTCTGCGTTTCTGACGAGGCATTTCGCCACATGCCTGGTAAACCGCCAGCGTAGAAGTGACTTCAACTCCTCAGACCGGTTCTGGGAAGTCGACCTTATTAGGGCGATTTCAATCACGACGTCGACGGGACGGGCAGGAGACCCGGGTGACTCGGTCATTGCTATTCTGAATGCACGAGCCTCGACCGGCCCTGCTCGATCGTTTTCCGTTGGACCAGAGGCGCGATGCTTTTTCGGCGTCGGCTTGGTGCCAGAAATGCCGTCGTTGCCCATGGCTTTGCGGCTTCGTGAACGGCTGATGTAAGGTTTTTCACATCGAGGCCGGACGCATCATCCACCAATCAATCTGCGCATCTAGGAGCCAAGCCGCCATCCGGGATTACCGGACTGTGAATCGCGAAATGGCGCGCCGTCGCAGAGATTTTGATGATCCCTTCTAGAATCGTTTGCGTCGACGCGCTCGAGCACGGCATTCCGCGATAAATCAACAATCATTCCTCGAATCTAAAACAAATAGCGAACGCCCAACCGGAAGATTCGAGGATTGACGATCTGAGTCACGCGGCCAAACTGCGGAACCGTCTGACCGTCGACGATGGTCGTACCTGTTGTCGTGTTGACGCCGGTTATCGTGTTCGCATTGAAAACATTGAACAGGTCGAACAAGCCGCTGACCGTCTGATGCTCGGTGATCTGAAACTTCTTTTCAACGCGAATGTTTGTCAATTTTCCGGTCGGATAGTAAAACGCGCCCTCGGGTTCCACGTAGACACCGCTGACCGTGCCCTGTGCCAGCGGGGTTGTGCGGCCAACTAACTGAGCTGTTCCGAAATTCTGCGTGCGGCCGTAGGGTTCGCCCTTACCGACGGCGATTGTACCGTGAACGAAGAACTGGTACGGAAATTCGTAACTGCCATTCAGCTTGTAGGTCCAATTGCTGACGTGACTGCCCCCGAACTGGTTGGCGACTGGCGTGAAGGAACGCGAATAGAGGAGATTGTTAGGATCGTTGGACTCCCGGAGCACCTGTGTAAGGTTGCGCTTCGTCCAGTCAAACCCGGTCAGCATTTGCCAGTGGTTCGTCATGCGTTTGGTCGCATTGATTTCGAAAGTCGTGAAGTTGGCTCCCGTCCCTTTGAAGGTCTGCAGAATCAAATCCTGGTTGGCTGGGACTAGTCGTTCGAAAATCGTGAATGGCGTGTCATCGGCGGTCCCCCGAACACCGTCAAGGCCGAAGTCCAGTGCAGCGACCGGAGCGAAAGCGCTCGGAGGTTGTGCCCGGTTGTATCGTTCGAATGGGTCCTTCCAGAATTTCCGCACGAAGTTCACATTGATACCGAAATCTCTCATCAACTCATGGGAGATTCCTGCCGTGTATTCGTCTGTATAAGCGTTCTTCAGATTAGGGTCGACAGCCACGGCCAGCGCTTGCCCTAGCGTCTCGATGGGCGTCAACGTTGCCACGTAGGCTGGGGTGATCTCCGATGCGGGCCGCCCATCCCAACGATATCGCCGTGTAAGTACATTTGTATTTGCGTTGGGATTGGCAGAGCTCGAGATGGTGACGCTTGGATTGTCACTGTAGCGGCCATACGAAGCTCTAAGCGAGGTCTTGGTGTTGCCGAACACGTCGTAATTGAACGCGACGCGCGGCACGAAGTTGTTAAAGACGGGGAAGCTCCTTTCGGGATATTCGATCTTTCCCGTCCCGGGATAGAAGATGGATGACCAAGGGCCCGTTCCCGGATTACCCTGCGCCGGAGAAAAGTCCGCAAAGCGATCGAACCTCAAACCAACATTCACGGTGAGCCGTTTTGTGACTTGCCACTTGTCCTGAATGAAAAAGAAATTCTGGCTGAGAGCATCCTGGTTTTTGAACGGAGTGTTTTGAATCTGGAAACGATCCGGTGTTCCATTGACTCGGTACAGGACGATTCCCTCCAGCGCGCCCGGTGAAGCCGACACGGACTTGTTGGTGAAACGCTGGTCTTCGTAAATGTAGCCGTAACCCGCCTTCAGGTTGTGCTCTCCAATGAAGTAACTCAGATTTCCGTTGAAGTGCCAGCGGCGGCGCTGTTGACGATTCGGGATCGTCGTCGTGGTGCCGATGCCCGTTCCGGAATAGCTGCCCCGCACCAGGTTGTTACCTGTGTCGCGTTCCGGAGTCTGATTCACGTGAGAAAGGAGCGGGAAGTGGTAGCCGAAGGTATTCGCGGAAACATCCATGGTTGCTCTGCGGCTCAACACCGATGTCCATTGGAACTTGTAGGCCCAACTCCAACTGAGCTGCGTGCCCGTCGAATCCACGTTGAAAAACTGCGCGTTCATTCCCTGGCCTCCGCGGAGTGGCTGGAATTTCCGGCCGGCCTGTCCTGTGAAAATCACGCTGTTGTTTGTGTTCAGTTGATAGTTCAACTTCATCGTTTCATTGTTGAGACGCGTCGTGAATATTGCGCCAGGCGTCCCATCATTTTGTTTCAGCTCCGTCTTGAGGCCTGAGAATTGATCCCGATACGAAAAGAACCACCAGAATTTGTCCTTGATGATCGGGCCACCGGCGTTCGCGTTGAAGTCGTGGTATCGGGTGAACTGGTCACCCTGCGTTACGCCGCGGCCACGTAGCTCCTGCGTAACGTTGTCACCTTGGAATTTCTGGTCCTCGAAGTCGTAATAGACTTCACTGTGGAGATTGTTCCCGCCGGTTTTGACCACCGTATTGATAAACGATCCGGAGATTGGAACCTCGGCCGCGTTCGCGGCGGCAGAAACCTGAATTTCTTGGAAGGCGCCGTAATCCATGTAGAACCCCGCGGCGTCTTTCCCTTCGGTCGTCACGATACCATCGAGGTTCACCCAGTTCTGACCCTGCACGCCGAACGAGCGATATGTCGCCTGTGTTCCCATCGTCGAGCCACCCACGTCGGATCGAGTGACAATGACGCCGGGCGTCTGCGACAAAACGACCCAGATGTCACGGGCGTTGGGTATATCGCGCAACATGCTCTGATTGAAATTCACACCGAGACTCGCGTTCTGGACATCAACGACTGGAGATTCGCCGATTACCGAGAGAGTCTCCGCCACGGCTGCGACCTCCATATTGATATTCACAGTTGTCGTCACGCCGACCTGGACGATGATGCCCTCGCGGATCAGCGTTCTGAAACCGGGCAGTTCATAAGTCACGCTGAATGTCCCGGGGGGAAGCAGGATGAAGCGATAGTTTCCCGTTTCGTCAGTGATCACATTACGTGTTCCTTGAATCGCAGGACTCTTCAAGGTCACCGTGACGCCCGGTAACAGTGCTCCCGACGTATCACTGATGCGGCCGATGATGTTGCCCGTGAATTCCTGGGCTGACGAAACTCCAGCGCAGAAGCACACGAGTAGCGTGACGAGGCATAGCTTTGGAGTCACCCACATTTCGATTCCCTCCCATTGGTTTAAAAGGCAGTTCTCCGCTCGAACAAATCAGACTTTTAAGAACGAATAAGGAAATCGGGCCTATTTTTGAGTGGCTCATGTTTACAACGCGCGATGACAACAAGTCCATCGTTATTTTGCCGCTTCATCGCAAAAGTGAACGAGCCGCCAATTACGCCAATTACGCGAATCAATTTGCGTAATTGGCGTAATTGGCGGCTCGTCTCCCAGCGCTCAGAACCTATAAGAAATCCGAAGCACAGTCGTGCGCGGCGCCAGGATTGCCGTCGGCGCCAGGAATTGCGGCAGCGTTTGCCGGGCGCCGGAGACGCCATCCACGAACGCCGTAGCGGCTGTCTGCGTTCGAACCTGCCACACCCATGCCGCATTGGTGAGGTTGTTGATGTCGACATCGGCTTCAAGCTCCCGGCCCTCGAACTTGAACTGCTTGCCTAGGCGTAAATCGACTGTAGTCTGAACGCCGAGGCGATGGTTGCCCTGAGGCTCGAGATTGATCGTCTGGCTGCCGCCGAAAGCGAGCGATCGGCTGATCTGGCGCGTGACCGGAGGACCGCTCTCCGAACGAAGGTTTCCGCTAACGACGACGTCCTGCCACGGCAGGATGTAGCTTCCAGTCAACTTGAACAAGTTCGGCCGATCTGAGTTGGCTGTACCCGTGACGAGGCCATTCGCGTTGATCAGGAAGTTCGGCGATGTATCGACGCTGACATGGTCGATCCGATTCCGTGAACGCGTATAGCCGCCGAGCATTTGCCAGCGTTTCGAGATCCGCTTGGTCACACTGATTTCGAATCCCCGATAGTATTGCAATGCAGTCGGATCGTTGGTAATGACGACGCGGTTGACGGCTGATGTCCTCTGGAAGAATTGATACGTGAGATCGTCGGCGGTTCCTGCAACGCCGTCCAGACCCGGATCGACCGCAGTCGTTGGCGTTGCGGCATACGGATTATCGGGATTCAGCGACGCCTGGGGATACTTTTCGCGGCGATAGGTGTACACGGCGCTCACCCTGAAGTTCGGCATGATTTCGTGATCAACGCCCACGGCGTACTCATCCGTGTACGGCCTGCGAAACTTCGGATCGATGGACGATAAAATCTCTCCCGTTAGCGGATTGAATGCCGCAGTCACAACCGGTGTTCCGCTCTGCTCGCCGACTTGGAATTTGTGATCGCCGTTCGAGTCGTTCCAGGTGTAGTTCTCGCTATAGTTCGCATTCCGATTGACGTTGCTCACGCCTCCGCCGCCCGTTGACAAGACGTAGTAGTACCGTCCGAACGAAGCTTTCACCGCCGTCTTTCCGTTTCCAGTCACGTCGTAGATCGCGCTCACACGTGGTCCGGCCGTGTGCCAAAGCACGATATCGCGGACCTCGTTGTAGCTGCGTGGCTGCGCGGCAAATCCGCCGATTCCGGCGTCCGCAAAACGAGACGGCGGGCTCGACTGCGCCGGGAGGTAGCCTTCCAGACGTTCCCATCGCACGCCGGCGGTGAACGTCAATCGTTTCACGCTGTAACTGTCCTGCGCGAAGAGCGCCAGCACGTTCAATGCGCTTGCGTCTTTTTGAGGCGTCGCGAAAAGCGTGACGTTGAGCGGCCGGAAGCCGCCACCAGTTCCGTCGTAGGTCAGCGACACATCATCGATGCGGTGTGTTTCATTCCTCGTGACCGCATGCGAATGATCAAAGCCGACCTTGAATTCATGCCGGCCGCCGAGCGCCTGGAGATAATACTGGGCGGTCGCGTTCGCCTGATACCGGTCGCGGTGCCTAATCACCTCACTTGCATTGTTGCCGTAAATGATGCCCGTCGAGGTATCGGTGATCGATTGCTGGTTCCCACCATTGAAGTAAGTCGGAAACAGAACCTTGTTGAATCCCCAGTGTGCATCGAGGAACAGGTTCGAACGCAGGATCGAATTCCACGACAACTGATACACATCGAACATGTCCTCTTCGTCGACAGTCGAATCCTTCACGGTTACTGACGCTGTGTTCAATAGCCGGTTCGGTTTACTGTAACGTTCCCGAGAGTAGAAACCCGTGAGCTTGTTCTTCGCGTTGAGCTGCCAAGTGAGGTTGCCGAGGCCCGCTGTGATGTTGGTCTGGTCCAAAACATTCTGCGCGTTCGATACGGGAGTGTTCTGATGGATGCGCCAGTCCAGGAATGATCCGAATAAACGCAGCTTGTTTCTCACAATAGGACCGCCGGCGTTGAAGCTGAAGTCGGATACGTAGTCACTCGTGTTGCCGTCGGGCCTAAATCCGTATTGGTAGAGGTTGCTGGAGACGTTGCGACTCTGCGTACCTTTGCCCAGCCAGGAAAACGTCGTCTTGCCTGCCCACTTTTCGCCGCCGGTCTTTGTGGCCATGTTCAGAAAGACGCCGCCGGTGGGCACAGAAATATCGTGGGCGCCCGTTGAGACCTGAATGTCTTCGAATGCATCGATATCGTAATAGTAGGCGGCCGCACCAATTGCTGCCGGGTCACCCACATTCACGCCGTTGAGATACTGGGAGTTCTGTCCGCTCGTTGTCCCGCGCGCGCTGTACGTACCCTGCAGGCCTCCCGCTGTTCCACCAACGTCGGGCCGGCTCATGACGAGACTCGGGACTTTAGCGTCGATCAGCGCCCAGATGTCGCGCCCGCCCGGCGTGTTCTGGATCAATTGTTCGCCGAGGTTGATGTTCACATTGGCGCTCGTCGTATCGACTGTCGTCGTTGCGTCGGTTACCGTGATGCTTTCCGTCACTCCTCCGACCTTCAATTGGAGATCCAGCGGAGTCGTCTGGCCGACGAGCACCGCGACGTTTTCGCGCACGAGTGTTTGGAAACCCGCGAGATCGAGTTTGACAGAGTAGGTTCCGGCGAGGAGCGAAGGAAACCGGTATATGCCGCCCTCATTGGTAACGCCGGTGGACTCCGACACCAGAACAGGACTGCTTAAGGTGATCGAGACTCCCGGCAGGATGGCGCCCTGAGAGTCCGTAACTTTCACGAGAATACTGCCCGTCTGAACCTGCGCCCGCATCGACGCAGCAATCCCGAAAAGCAGAATGACGCAAAACACGATTATCCGCTTCATATTCCCTCCCCAAGGTTGGCGTGGACGATTACTTCGTCACTTTGTCGAGGAACGTCTTGTCTTCGATAACTTTCTTGTACACGGCACGGTTCGACATGCTGTCCCACAATTGCTTGAACTGGCCCGGCAACGTGAGTTCATGCGCTCGTTTGAATGCTGACAATGCCCGATCCTCGCGAC
>JACXTT010004366.1_pt1 | contig 21028 bp, 19 predicted proteins | sample 9270951 | NCBI WGS metagenome assembly JACXTT01 (sample SAMN15532306, study PRJNA645909) | rock metagenome | isolation source: weathered quartz diorite | place: Puerto Rico | collected 2017-06-21
CACACGGGGCAGACGGGGTCTCGGCGGGGCCCCTGAGTCCCGTCTACACCGCGCACGAACCCGGTGTCCACCCCCAGTCGCCTTCACCCCTGGCTTGCCATCGCCGATCGCATCAGCACCGCCGGAACGCAGTCAGCCCATCAGCTGATGCCGGCGCTGTACTGGAGCGGCGACTCCGTCTCGGGCAGGCAGTACGGGCTCTTCCGCGTCTACGCCTTCACCGACAAGGACTGCGTCAACACGGTGTTCGTCGGCTCCGTCGTCGGCGGTCCAGCCTTCGCGCCTCGCTCCACCGGCCCGCTGAAGCTGCCGACGTCGGATGCAGACCTGACCCTCGCGACGCAGTCGTTCCTGCCGAGCGCGAACAACGAGGGCACGACCTTCTCGGCCGACGGACAGAACGTCGTCACGAACGAGGCCGTGACCGGCGGCAGCACCACGTCGGGCTCCGGTTCGGGCTCCGGTTCGGGTTCGGGCAGCTCGAGCTCGAGCGGCGGCGCTCCCGGCTCGGTCGGGTACGGCACGCTCGTCGGCGGGGCCAAGGTCGATCTGCCGGATCTCAACTTCCCGTCCACGCGGTACTTCTGGACGATCGTGCCGGTGCTCGCGTACATCGACGACAGCGGCAGCCTCTCGTACCACGACGTCGAGGTTCCGCAAGATGCCTGCGCGGCCGGGCGTATCTTGAGCTTCGGCAAGAGCAGCCAACCCGTCGTCTCGGCGTCCGGCACCCCGTATGTGGCAGGCCTGTCGCCCACCGGCCGGTTGCTCACCTCCGTGACCCGCACGCCCACCGTGTACGGTTCGCCGCTCATCTCGTGGCAGCCCGCCAAGGGCGCGTCGGCGTACGAGATCCAGTGGTCGCGCCGCGCGTATCCCTGGTCGACGGTCGGCCGCAAGGTGACGTACGCAACGTCCGCGCTCCTGAACCTCAGGCCGGGCGAATGGTTCTACCGCGTCCGTGGCCTGAACCTCGATCAGCTCGTGATCCCCTACATGAGCTGGTCGCAGCCGGTTCACATCAACGTCGCCCGGCCGACGTTCCGGCTGATCGCCTCACGCTGATTTCGCGAAGGTAGGGTCAGGGCTCGCATGAGCCCTGACCTTGCCCTCGCACTCGAGCTGGCGGACGCTGCCGACGCGATTACGCTCAGCCGCTTCCGCGCCGTCGATCTGCGGATCGAGACGAAGCCCGATCTGACGCCGGTGACCGAGGCCGACCAGGCGGTCGAGGCGGAGCTCCGGCGGATCCTCGCCGAGCGGCGCCCCGGCCAGCCGATCGTCGGCGAGGAGCAGGGAGCATCCGGCGACGGTGACGGCCCACGCTGGATCATCGACCCCATCGACGCGACCAAGAACTACCTGCGCGGCATCCCACTTTTCGCCACGCTGATCGCGCTGGAGGAACGGGTCGCCGTCGTCTCCGCGCCGGCGCTCGGGCGGCGGTGGTGGGCCGAGCGCGAACGGGGCGCGTTCTGCCAGGACGGAAGGCTCGAGGTCTCGCGCGTCGCACGGATCGAGGACGCGGTGCTGACCTACACCAGCCTGAAGGGTTTCGACCAGCGCTTCCTCAACCTCGCGGAGCGGAGCTGGGCGCCCCGCGGTTTCGGGGACTTCTGGCAGTACATGCTCCTCGCCGAGGGTGCCGTCGACGTCTGCGTCGAGGCGACCGCAAACCTCTGGGATCTGGCGGCGCCGAAGCTGATCGTCGAGGAGGCCGGAGGGCGCCTCACCGACTTGGAGGGACGGCCCCGAGCCGACGGCGGCAACGCAATCGCCTCCAATGGCCTGTTACATGCGGAGGTCGTGGCGGCGCTCAGGAGGTAGAGGCCGCTGTTCGCACCGCGGCCTCGTACACGGGATCACGGCCGAAGACGTCGAGCTCGTTCGAGAGCAGGTCCGGCGCGCTCTCGGGGTCGCCCACGGGCGCCTCGACGAGATCCCTGTCGACGCGCACACGCACGACCTCGTCCGCCTTGCGCCACGTGAGGCCGATGTCGTCCCGGCGCAACCGCGACCGCAGCCAGCCGGCTAGGAGCAGCGCGTCGGCCCTGGGCCCCTCGACGGAAAGCGTGCGCGCCCTCTTGATCTGCGGCCAGCGCTCCGCCAGCCGGGCACGCCACGGCACGGTGCGAGAGAAGGCGATGTCGGAGACCGCCACCTGCGGGAAGAGCTCCGTCAGCTGCTCGTACGCAGCCGGAAGACCCGTCCACTCCGACGAGTTGACGACGAGCCGGTCGATCACCCCGAGCAGCTCGCCGAGCTGCGGGGAGCCCCAGTCGGGTGCGCCGCGCCAGCGGCAGAAGACGGGGAGATCCGAGATGAGGAGCGGCAGGACGATCGACGCCGGATGCGCAATCGCGTCACCGTGGAGCCCGACCTCGATCACTTCGGCGTAGGCGTCGCGCGACCCCTCCATGTCGATCGCGTAAAGCGCGACTCTGGCGGTGATCCCGGTCGCCTGCCGGGTGTCGGGTACGAGCAGGATGGTTCGTGCGGGATGCCGGTCGCGCAAACCGGCGAGCGTCGCCCGCGCCTGGGGCAGCCACGCCGGCGGCGCCCAGACCAGATGCGTCATCGTGCTCGTGCGGAGCACCGGCCCGCCGTCGCCCGACTCCTTCTCGCGCAGCCGGGCCAGCTTGCCCTCGATCTGATCGACGACGCCCACGTTCGTCGTGATCTCAGTGGCGACGCCAGGAGCGGCCGTCGCGGTGCAGAAGGTCGTCCGCGACGCGCGGGCCCCAGGTGCCGGACTCGTAGTTGGGGAAATTCGGGCGGTCCCGCCTCCACGGGCCGACCATCGCGTCCACCAGCTTCCACTGCTCCTCGACCTCGTCCTCGCGTGTGAAGAGCGTGGCATCGCCGAGCATGGCGTCGAGGATCAGACGCTCGTACGCCTCGGGCAGACCCGTCCGGAACGCGCCGCCGTAGAGAAAGTCCATGTGCACGGTGCGGATCGTCATTCCCTGGCCGGGCACCTTGGCGCCGATGGCGAGCGAGACGCCCTCGTCGGGCTGCACGTGGATCAGGAGCACGTTCGGGCGAAGTCCGTCACCGGCGATCTCGGCGAACGGCGGATGCGGAGCACGCTGGAACTGGATCGCGATCGTCGTCTCACGCCGGGCGAGGCGCTTGCCGGCACGCACGTAGAACGGCGTGTCGGCCCAGCGCCAGTTGTCGACGAAGAGCTTGGCAGCGACGTACGTCTCCGTCCCGGAGTCGGCGGCGACGCCCGGCTCCTCGCGATACGCGGGCACCTCGACGCCCTCGACGAAGCCGCGCCCGTACTGACCGCGCACGACGTTCTTCGGTCCGGGGGTGTGCATCGACCGCAACACCTTCACCTTCTCGTTGCGCACGGAGTCGGCCGTGAAGTCGATCGGCGGTTCCATCGCGGTCAGCGCGAGCAGCTGCAGGAGGTGGTTCTGGAAGATGTCGCGAATCGCACCCGCCTGCTCGTAGAAGCCCGCGCGACCTTCGACGCCGATCGTCTCCGCCACGGTGATCTGGATGTGATCGATGAACTGCCGGTTCCAGATCGGCTCGAAGATGCCGTTCGCGAACCGTAGCGCCAGCATGTTCTGGACGGTCTCCTTGCCCAGGTAGTGGTCGATCCGGAAGATCTCACGCTCGTCGAACCAGCGATGCAGAAGGGTGTTCAGCTCGTTGGCGGACGCGAGGTCGTGACCGAACGGCTTCTCCACGATCACACGCGTCCATCCCTTGCGGTCGCGCCGCTCGCCGATCTCCTCGACGACCGTCTCGAAGGCCTGCGGCGGCACTGCGAGGTAGTAGACGCGGTTTCCCTCCGTCCCGTCGCTCGAGTCGCAGTCGTCGAGCATCCGCGCGACCGAGTCCTCGCCGGCGCTCGAGTCGAACTCGGTCGCGATGTAGCGAAGGTTCCTGGCGAGCGAGTCCCACACGTCCTGCCGGAAGGGATCGTGACCGAAGTCCTTTACGGCCTGTTTCATCGTCGCCCGGAACTGCGCCGTCGTCTGCTGTGACCGCGCCACACCCACGACTGCAAAGCGCTCCGGCAGCAGGCGACGGTAGGCGAGCGCATAGAGGGCCGGAAAGAGCTTGCGCCGCGTCAGGTCACCAGAGGCCCCGAAGATGGCGAGGACGCAAGGGTCAGGCCGCCGCCGCAGCCGGAGCCCTTCAGACAACGGGTTGCTCATGCAGCCGGTGCCAGTGCGCCGCGCTTTGCCTCGATGCCGGCGAGGAGCGAGTCGAACGAGTCCGAGAACTTCTGCACGCCTTCCGCCTCCAAAGTGTCGGTGACGTCGTCGTAGTCGACGCCCGCCGCGGCGAGGTCGGCGATGAGCTGATGCGCCTCGTCGAGGCCGGACACGAGCGAGCCGGGCGTGACCACACCGTGGTCCTGGAACGCCTCGATCGTCTCGAGCGGCATCGTGTTGACGACGTCCGGGCCGACCAGCTCCGCGACGTAGATCGTGTCGGGATAGGCCGGGTTCTTCGTCGACGTCGATGCCCAAAGGCACCGTTGCGGGCGCGCGCCCTTGCCGGCGAGGAACTCCCAGCGCGGCCCCGCAAACGTCTCCAGATAGAGCTGGTAGGCCAGCTTCGCGTTGGCGACCGCGAGCTTGCCCTGGAGGTCGGTGCGGCCGACCGCCTCGAGGCGCTTGTCGGCCTCGGTGTCGACGCGCGAAACGAAGAAGCTCGCCACCGAGAGCACCTGACCTGGATCGCCCCCACCCGCCACCAGGCGCTCGAGGCCTCTGACGTAGGCCTCGGCAACCTCCGCGTGGCGCTCCAGCGAGAAGATCAACGTGACGTTGATCGACCTCCCCTTGGCGATGCAGTCCTCGATTGCGCCGAGCCCGGGCTCGGTGGCGGGGATCTTGACGTAGCAGTTCGGACGGTCGACGAGCCCGTGCAGCTCGATCGCCTGCTCGAACGTCGCGTCGCGATCGTAGGCGAGCCCCGGATCGACCTCGATCGAGACGAACCCGTCGACGCCTGCAGTCGCCTCCCAGGCGTGCCGGAGGAGGTCGCAGGCGGACTTGATGTCCTCGACCGCGAGCGCGAAGAAGATCTTCTTCGGGTCGTCCAGTTCCGCGGCGACCTCGCGCAGCTGCGCGTCGTACCAGTCGCCTTCGGCGAGCGCCTTCTGGAAGATGGTCGGGTTGGACGTGACGCCGACGACGGCGTCGTCGTGCGTCATCCGCTCGAGCTCTCCCGTCTCGAGCAGCTCGCGCGACAGCGTGTCGAACCAGACGCTGACGCCGTGTTCGGAAAGCTCATGCAGCCGTGACTGGGCCATGCCAATTCTCCCTCTCCATCGCTTCTACCTTGTGCAGCCGCTCGAGATAGCGGCCCGAATCGAGGAACGTCGCTCCGAGGAACCTCTCCACCAGCTCGCGCGCCAGCGACTCGCCGACGATCTCGGAGCCGAGACAGAGGACGTTCATGTCGTCGTGTTCAACGCCCTGGCGAGCCGAGTACGCGTCGTGGCAGATCGCCGCTCTGATGCCGTCGATCTTGCAGGCGGCGACAGACGCACCCACCCCGGATCCGCAGACGAGCACACCGCGGTCGGCCTCACCCCGCAGAAGCGCCTCGCCGAGCACACGCGCCCGGTCCGGGTAGTCGACACGGACGGCGGCGGTGTCCACGCCCAGATCGAGCGGTTCGTGCCCCAGGTCGGCAATCGCCCCCAGCACGGCGTCCCGCAGCTTCACACCACGATGGTCGAAGCTCGCGGCGATGCGCATCAGCCGACCCGCTGGAGCAGGGCGGACGCCTCGGCGGCAACGCGTTCCGCGGTCAACCCGAGCTCCTCGAAGATCCTCGGTGCCGGCGCGGACGCGCCGTAGCGGTCGACGCCGATCGACACGCCGTGCTCGCCGACCCATCGCTCCCAACCGTGCGTGATCCCCGCCTCGATGGAGACGCGGGCGCGCACGTCGGGCGGCAGTACCTCGTCGCGGTAGTCCTGCTGCTGCTCGGCGAAGAGCTCCCAGCACGGCATCGAGACGACACGGACGACCGCGCCGTTCGACAGCGAGCGCGCACCGGCGAGCGCGATCGAGAGCTCCGAGCCCGTCGCCATGACGATCACGTCCGGCTCGCCGTCGCCGCTCTGCCACAGAACGTAGGCGCCGCGCAGCACTCCCTCAACCGACGCGACCTCGGCGCGGTCGAAGACCGGCAGCTTCTGGCGTGTCAGTGCAAGGGCGACCGGGCCACCCTTGCGTTCGAGCGCGATCCGCCACGCCATCACGGCCTCGTTGGCGTCCCCCGGTCGCGCGTACCAGAGGTTCGGGATCGCACGCAGCGCCATGTGGTGCTCCACCGGCTGGTGCGTCGGGCCGTCCTCGCCGACGCCGATCGAGTCGTGGGTCCAGACCCAGAGGCTCTCGAGACCGATCAGAGCCGAGAGCCGCACCGCCGGTCGCATGTAGTCGGAGAAGATCAGAAAGGTCGAGCCGTAGGGCTTGAGCATCGCCGGATCGAGCGCGATCCCGTTCACGATCGCCCCCATCCCGTGCTCGCGGATGCCGAACGCGATGTTCCGGCCCGCATGCGTCGCCGAGAAGAGCCCCGCTCCCTCGAACTCCGTCTTGGTCGACTCGACCAGATCCGCAGCGCCGCCGACCATCGTCGGCGTGAACGGTTTGATCGCCTGCATCACCTTCCGGCCTGCGTCGCGCGTGGCGACCTCGTCACCCGCTTCGAAGCGCGGCAGCGCATCTCGCCACCCGGCGCGCGGCTCTCCGCTGCGATCGGTCTCCCAGTTCTCGGCGCTTGCGGGGGACGCGGTCTTCCACACGGCGAAGCGCTCCTGCCATTCGGCTTCTGCAACCGCGCCGCGCTCGCCGACGCCCTTCATATGCTCGCGCACCGCCTCGGGCACGACGAAATGCTCGTCGGGGTCGAAGCCGAGGATCTCCTTCGTCGCCCGCACCTCCGGCTCGCCGAGCGGGCTCCCGTGCGCCTTGCCGGTGTCGATCGCATGCGGCGCGGGGTAGGCGATGTGGCTGCGCAGCACGATCAGAGACGGTCTCGCCGTCTCCTCCGCACCGGCAACCAGCGCGGCCTCCAGCGCGTCGAGGTCCTCGGAGTCGTCGACGTGCTGGACCTGCCAGCCGTATGCCTCGAAGCGCGCGCCCTTGTTCTCGGTCGTGAACGAAACCGCAGTCGTGCCGTCGATCGTGATGTGGTTGTCGTCGTACACGTAGACGAGGGCGCCGAGCCCGAGGTGACCGGCGATCGACGCCGCCTCCGAGGCGATGCCCTCCATCAGGTCGCCGTCGGAGCAGATCGCGTAGATCCGGTGACCGACGATCTCGTGCTGCGGGCGGTTGTACCGCTCGGCGAGAAACCGCTGCGAGATCGCCATCCCGACGCCGTTCCCGAACCCCTGGCCGAGCGGCCCCGTCGTGGTCTCGACACCGGGTGTATGGCCGTACTCCGGGTGTCCCGGCGTCCGCGAGCCCCACTGCCGGAACTGCTGCAGGTCTTCGAGCGACAGGTCGTAGCCCGAGAGGTGGAGTGCGGCGTACTGGAGGATGCACGCATGCCCTGCCGACAGCACGAAGCGGTCGCGGTCGGGCCAGGCGGGGTTCACCGGGTTGTGCCGCATGAGCTCGCCGTAGAGCAGGTAGGCGACGGGTGCGAGTGCCATCGCAGTGCCGGGATGCCCTGCATTTGCCTTCTGCACCGAGTCCATGGCAAGGACGCGGATGGTGTCGATCGTCAGCCGGCGGGGATCCGTGGCAGGTCCGGTCATCTCAGCGAAACCATATGCGCCAGGGCCACGTTCAGGCGAAGGCCTCCGCAGCCGGAATGCTCGGATCCGCCAGAACGTCCCGCCTTGTCACCACAGCTCCACCACGGAGTAGCTGCGTGAGCGCCTCTTGCGTCTCGGGCTCCTGGCCCGACAGCAGAACGGCGATCAGGCGTCCGTCACGCAGATAGATCCCGAGCACGGCCCCTTCCTCCAGCGATCCGCGCATGACGAGCTCGTCGTGACCGCCGTCGAGATCGCCGATCAGCCCGAGCTTCACCCCGAAGACCTCCGAGAAGAAGTACGCGACGAGATCGTAGGGCGCATCCTGCCCGGCGAGGAGCCTGCCGACGCGATCGCCCTGGTGATCGGCGTTCGTCCAGTGCTGGATGACGCGCGAGTGACCGAAGATCGGGTCGTGGAAGCGCGCGACATCGCCGACCGCGTAGACACCCGGAACGGAGGTCTGGAACCGCTCGTCGACGACGACGGCGCCCCGTGGATCGAGCTCGACGCTCGAACCGGCGAGATAGGCGGTCGAGACCACGACGCCGACGCCGACGATCGCGAGATCCGCGGCCACCTCCCGGCCGGACGCGGTCCGCGCGCCCACGAGCCGGCCATCCTCCCCGAGGAACTCGGCGATCGAGTCGCCGAGGATCACATCCACGCCGCGCTCGCGGTAGAGACGCTCGAGCGAGGTGGACAGCTCGGGCGCCTGGAACGCGGCGTACAGGTGGTCGGCCACATCGACCTGGGTCACCTCGAGACCGAGCCGGCGGAGCGAGGCCGTGGTCTCCATGCCGATGAAGCCACCGCCGACCACGAGGGCGCGAGACGAAGACCCCGCCGCTTCCCGCACCGCCTTCGCGTCCGCCAGCGTGCGGTACCGGTGAACGCCATCGAGGTCCTCGCCCGGAACACCGAGCGGTCGCGGCGTTGAGCCGCTCGCGAGCACGAGCGCCGAGTACTCCAGACGCTCGCCGTCCCCCAGCTCGACGACCCTTGCCGAGGTGTCGACGCGCTGCGCGTATCTGCCGAGCAACAGCTCGATGTCTGTCTCGGTGTAGAACGACGGCGACTCGGCGAATACCTTCTCCTCCGCGATCTCGCCACGCAGAAAGCCCTTCGAGAGGGGCGGGCGGTTGTACGGCGGCACCTCGTCGTCCGAGACGATCGTGAACGGCAAGGCGCCGCCGGCGGCCCGGTACCCGCGCGCGGCGCGCGCCGCCGCGAGCCCACCTCCGATCACGACGATTTGGTCACTGGCCACGTCTTCTCCGATCTGCTGCCCTCGGTCATTCCCGGGCGAGGTTGACACTACCGACAGGCATCTACGCTTCCCGGTCGATGGCGGTTCTGATCGCAAGCAATCTCCGCAAGGAGCTCTCGGGCACGCCGCTCTTCGACGGGGTCTCGGTAACGGTGAACCGGCGCGACCGCATCGCACTGGCCGGACCGAACGGCGCCGGGAAGACGACGCTGTTGCGGGCGATTGTCGGGGAGACGTCGCTCCAGGGCGGCGAGCTCGCGTTCGCAAAGGGAGCCCGGATCGCGCTGCACGACCAGCGCCCGCCGCGCGAGCTGCGCCTGACACTGCGCGAGTACGCGCTCTCCGGCGCGGCCGACCTCGTAGCCATCGAAGCCGAGCTCCGCCGGCTCGAGACGGCGATGGCCGCCGGCGAGCACGATCAGCGCACGCTGCGCAGGTACGCCGACGCCCAGGCCAGGCTCGAGCACGCCGGTGGTTGGAACTGGCGCGACCGCGCCGCTGCGGCGCTGCGAGGCCTCGGCTTCTCGGACAACGACCTCGACCGCTCGCTTGGGACATTCTCCGGCGGCGAGCTGACGCGCGCCTCGCTCGGCCGCGCGCTCGCGGGGGATCCCGACTTGCTGCTCCTCGACGAGCCCACCAACCACCTCGACGTCGACTCGCTGGAATGGCTCGAGCAGGAGCTCGTGTCGCTCGACGCCGCGATCGTCATCGTGGCGCACGACCGCTGGTTTCTCGAGGCAGTCTCGACGGCCGTGCTTGAGCTCGACGGCGGCAAGTCGTTCTTCTTCTCGGGGCCGTGGCACGAATGGAGGCGGGAGAAAGCCGCGCGGGCGAGTCACGCGGCGAAGACCGTGGCCCGCGTCGACGACGACATCGCGCGGCTCGAGCGTTTCGTTGAGCGGTTCCGCTACAAGAAGACGAAGGCCAAGCAGGCCCAGGCAAAGCTGACGCAGATCGGGCGCCTGCGCAAAGAGCGCGACAAGGCTTCCGGTGAGCTGCAGCAGTTGACCCGGCGCCGGCGAACGCTCGGCTTCGAGTTCCTGAAGCCGGCGCGCACCGGTCGCGTGGTCCTGGAAACCGGTGGTCTCGATCTCTCCGCCGGGGACAAGCCGTTGCTGAACGGCGCAGAGCTCGTGCTCGAGCGGGGCGAGCACGTCGCGCTCGTCGGCCCCAACGGCTCGGGCAAGACAACGCTCCTCGAGACCATCCTCGGCTCGCGCGAGACGGACGCAGGCACGATCAAGCTGGGCCACGGCGTGCAGCCCGCGTACTTCTCGCAGCACGAAGTCGAGCTGGACGAGCGCGGCAGCGTGCTCTCCTGCGCGATGTCGATGACCGGCCTGCAACGCCCGCAGGCGCAGGCACTGCTCGGACGGTTCCTGTTCTCGGGCTGGGACGAGCACGAGAAGCCGGTGACCGCGCTCTCCGGAGGCGAGCGGCGGCGCCTCGCGCTTGCCGTCGTCGTGGCATCCGGAGCCAACCTGCTGGTCCTCGACGAGCCGACGAACCACCTCGACCTCGAGAGCCGCGAGGCGCTGGAAGCTGCGCTCGAGGCGTTCCCGGGGACGGTGCTCCTTGTCTCGCACGACCGCGCGCTGCTCGACGCCGTCGCAGAGCGTACGGTGGCAATCGAGGAGCGAACGCTGCGCTCGTACGACGGTGGCTGGGCCGACCTCGTGCGCACACGTACGGAGACCGCTGCGCGGGAGGAGCCGCCGGCCCGCGAGCCGGCGAAGGCGCCGCCGAGGGCGAAACCGCGCGCGGAGCGCCGGGGGCCGACCGAGCTCGAGCGCGTCGAGTCGCGGATCGGAGAGCTCGAGCGCCACATCGCTTCGCTCGAGAGCGATCTGGCAGCTGACTGGACGGACATGGACACGCTCACGTCGCACCGCGCCGCCCGCGACGAGCTGCAGATCCAGCTCGCCCGCTGGGAGGAGCTCTTCGGGCGGGAGGAGAACAGCGTGTGACGTATGAGCGTGCTGCGACGTACATCGGGCGTGCATGCAGCGACGATCGACGCTCCCTGCCAGGCGCGCCTCGACGCCCGGCCGTCGTTCGCAGCGGTGGCGCAGGAGCATCTCGACGACGTCTACGGCTATCTGCTCTACCTCTGCAAGAACGTCACGCTCGCCCAAGACCTCGCCGGCGAGACATTCGAGAAGGCCTTCCGGAACTGGCGGCGCTTCGACCCCCTCGGGGGCACCGCGCGACAAGGGCGTTCCGCGATCGCACGGACGACCGCGCTCGACTGGGTTCGCTCGGAAGAGCGCAGACGGAAGCGCGAGCACGCGGTGGCGGTGCTGGACCGTCACGACGACCGGCTGGTCGAAGGCCTTTCTCCCGAGCTCGAGACCGCGCTAGCCAGCCTCAACGCCGGTGAGCGAGAGGTAATCGTCCTGCGCGTGGTGCTCGAACTCGACGGCGAAGCAGCTGCGCGCGTGCTCGGCATCAGCCAGACCGCGTGCTCGACGCGCCTCAGCCGCGCCCTGACGAGACTCGAGGAGAGGATGAACGATGACCTCCGCTGACCTCACCGAGCTGCTCCGCGCGTCGCGGCCCGTCGCACCGGACGCGCTTCGCGAGCGCGTGCGCGCGGTCGCGGCAGCTCCCGCTCGCTCGCCCTTTCCGACCATTCGCGTCCCGCGCCTGCGACTGGTGGTCCCCGCGGTCGCGGCGACCGCGATCGCCGCGGCGGGGCTGATCGCGGTCGTGAAGCCGGAGGACCAGCCGGTCAGCGTCGAGTCGGCCAAGCCACCGGCGACGGCGACGGCCTTCGGAGCTGCTACCGACCAGGCGCAACAGGCCCACAGACAGCTCGCGCCCGTGACCAAGCAGGCCGCCAGCACCGGAGCTGCACCAGCGCCGACTACCGGCCGCGCCGTCGACTACCAGGCGCAGATCGGCCTCGAGGTAAAGGATTCGAGAGCGCTGTCGAGTGCGACCGCACGGGCGCAGACGATCGCCCGCACTCTCGGCGGGTACGTCGTCTCGGTCGAATACGCGTCTGCCGACACGGGCAACGCCTCGCTCACGCTGCGGGTGCCGATCGCGAAGCTGCAGGACGCCGTCGCGCAGCTGACGGCGCTCGGGACGATCACCTCGCAGCAGGTGCAGATCCAGGACCTCCAGGAGCAGCTCGACCAGCTGGCGCACCGGATCGCAGTGCTTCGCGGACGGATTGCACACATCACCGTGCTGCTGGCGAACCCCAATCTGACGGCCGAGCGGCGGGCGCAGCTCGAGGTCGACCGCGCACAGCTGCAGACGGATCTGCGCTCCGTCCGAACGCAGACCACGGGCGTCTCCGATCGCGCCGCCTACGGGACGATTCAGCTGACGCTGACGACGAAGCAGACGTCGACCACGCCGGTTCCGGCCTCCCGTGTCGACCGCACGCTCGACGAGGCCGGCCGGATCATCACCTGGGAGGGGATCGCGCTGCTCTACGCGATCGTCGTCGCCGGCCCGCTCGCTGTCGTCGGACTGCTCGGCTGGTTCGGGGCGCGTCAGCGCCGCCGGAGCATCGAGGCCCGCCTCCTCGCGCGGTCCTCCTAGGACCGCACCGCAGCCAGCAGACGATCGAGGTCGCTTGCCGTCACGGGTGACGCCTGATGTGCGACGAGACGCCCGGTGGCATCGAGCACGTAGGTCTCGGGGACGCCGGTCGCGCCCCAGCTCTGCGCCGCGTGCCCGTCACCGTCGTGGAGCGCGGTGAAGTCGTTGCCGTACCGGCGCAGGAAGCGCCGCCCGTCGCTCGTGTAATCCTGGTAGTCGAGCGCGACGAATTGGACGCGCGCATGGCTCCGTGCGGCCGCCGCGAGCACCGGCGCCTCATCCTTGCAGGGGATGCACCAGGAGGCGAAGACGTTTACGACCGTCGTCTTCCCGCGCAGGTCGGCAACGGAGACGCTGCCGCGACGCACCGCCGCCACGAGCTGCGGCGACGCGCCCGCGATCTCGCGCCAGATCGGCTTCAGGCGAAAGTCGGGCGCCGCCGGGCGCTTGCCGGCCGCGATCTCCTGCGCGACCCTCTTCCCGGCACCCTGATGAGCGACCTTCCAGATGAGAAGGCCGAGCAGCGCCGCGACGACCACGAGCGTGAGCGCCTGGACGCTGCGGAGAATCACGTCGGCGGCGCGAGGGTAGCGATGAGGGCGTCGGCAACGACGCGCAGCGGACGTCCGGAGACCTGGCTCGCCTTGCGGAGCCGGGCGTAGGCCGCTTCCTCGCTGAGGCCCTCCCGGGTCATCAGCAGCCCTTTCGCCCGCTCGATCGCCTTGCGCGCCGCCAGCGCTTCGGCAAGCGAGTCCGCTTCGTCGCGCAGCTCGACGAGCTCTGCGTGCCGCGCGCGCGCAGTTTCGATCGCCGGCAGCAGATCCGTCTCGCGGAAGGGCTTGACGAGATAGCCGAACACGCCTGCCTCGACTGCCCGCGACACCAGCTCCTGCTCCCCGTATGCCGTCACCATCACGATCGGGATCGGACGCTCGTCGAGGATCGTCCGCGCGGCGTCGATCCCGTCGAGCTTTGGCATCTTGACGTCGAGGAGCGCAAGATCGGGTTTCTCGCTGCGGGCGAGCTCGACTGCCTGCTCGCCGTCATGCGCCTCGGCGCAGACCTCGAAGCCCGCCTTCTCGAGCAGCGCGCGGAGATCGAGCCGAATGATGGTCTCGTCCTCCGCGACCAGGATCCGCATGCCGCAAGTGTGCCTGCGCTCGAAACCGCTCAGTCGCGTCCGCGGAGGAACCTCACCCGGAACGGGCTGAGCTCCGCGGTCTGAAGCCCGGAGCTGACGAACGGGTCGGCGGACATGATCCGGCGGGCCTCGTCCTCGTCCTCAGCCTCGAGCACGACAACCCCGAACAGCGGCGAGAGTGACGGTCCCGCGAGGACGAGGTTGCCGGCGTCGAGCAGCTTCTGGAGGTACGCGACGTGCGCCTGCGTGATCTGGCGCTCGTCCTCGGTCATGTCATCCGAGAACGTCTGCCTAGGGGGCCGCAGGATGTAGAGCCAGTTCGCCACCGCAGTTACGACCGGGTGGCCGTGAGATCGACCGGAAACGCCACCTCGACCCGCAGCCCGCTGTCGTCGCGCAGCTCGAGCGTGCCGCCGAGCTCGTCGCGGACGAGCGCTCGCACGATCGAGAGCCCCGTGCCCTCCGGGTCGTTCTCGATACCGTCGCCGTCGTCGGCGATCGCGAGCACGACATCGCCGTTTCGTCGTACGAGCTCGATCGTCACGTGACGCCCACCGTGCTCGAGCGCATTGCCGAGCAGCTCGCTGAAGACCAGTGCGAGCGCCGTCGCGCGCTGACCTGCGAGATCGACCGGCTCCAGGTCCGCCGTCACCTCCTTGCCCGCCACGAGACCCTGGACGAGCATGGCGCGGAGGCGTTCCAGGAGCTCCGCCAGGTCGACCGCGTCCTCGCGGTGCTCCGTCAGCACCTCGTGCACGGCCGCGATGGCCAGGATCCGGTTGACGGAATCCCCGAGCGCCTTCCGCGGGTCGACACCGGCCGCCGCAGACTGGAGCCGCAGGAGCGAGGCCACGGTCTGGAGGTTGTTCTTGACGCGGTGATGGATCTCCTGGGCGAGAACGCCGCGAAGGGCCATCCGGCCGTGTTCGAGCGCAACCGCGGCGTGGTGGGCAATCGCCTGCAGCAGCGCCCGGTCGTCGTCCGAGAACGGCGTGTCCCGATCGCACACGAGCTCGCCTATCTGGCGTCCCTTCCAGCGCAACGGCGTTCGCACAGCATGCGTGCCGGCCCGCCCTTCGGGCCACGCGATCCGGCCGTCCTCCAGCACGAGCGCAGCCCCTGTCGCCGCCAGGGAGTCGACCGTCGTGGAGACGATCGCCTCGAGCGACTCCTCCAGGTAGAGCGACTCCGACACGGCCTCTGAGATACGGGCGAGCGCCTCCAGCTCGTGCACCCGGCGCTGCGCCGCCTCGTAGAGCTTCGCATGCTCGATCGTCTGCGCCACCTGCGAGGCGATTGCCACCAGCAGCTCGATCTCCGCCGCCGTAAACGAGCGCGGCTCACGGGTGCGGACGTTGAGCGCGCCCTCGAGCTTCTCGCGGGCCAGGATCGGCACGGCGAGGATCGACTCGTACTCGTCCTCCGGCAGGTTGGGGAAGAGCTTGAAGCGCGGGTCGAGGTGAGCCTTGGACGCGATCATCACCGGCGCCCGCTCGGCCGCGGCGGCGCCGGTGATCCCCTCGCCGGGCCGCATTCTCGGTCTTCGCGTCAGCTCCTCGACACGCGTGCCGTGTGTCGCGCGAAGCACGAGCTCGTCCGCGCGCTCGTCGTAGAGGTAGACGAAGCACGCGTCGGTGCCGAGCGCCTCGGAGACGCCGTCGGCGACGAGCTCCAGCACCTCCTGGAGATCGAGGGAGGAGTTGACCGCCGCGATGGTGTCGGTCAGGAGCCGGAGGTGTCTGGCCGTCTGGTCCATCACACGGTTGCGGCGGAGCTCCCGTGCGCACGCGTCGCGCGGGCGAAGCCGGGCTTTGCCCGGCGGGAGCCCAAGCCAGAAGAGACCCGCGCGCAACCGGAAAGGAGAGGGCTCGTGGGGGAACCATGGGTTCCCCCACGCAAAGCGATGGTGTCGGTCAGGAGCCGGAGATGTCTGGCGGTCTGATCCATCTCAGACGACGTAGTTCAGCAGCACGACGCCGACGATCGGAACGGCGAAAGTGAGCGCGAAGCTGAACCAGCCGACGACCACGAGCCTGCGCCTCGTCGCGGGCGCCTGCGGAGCGCTCTCCCGGAGCTCCCGCTGCAGCCGGGGGCCGAGCACGTAGTCGTGCGCGATGGATCCGGCGACGAGCAGAACGACGAGCCCGGACTTCACCATCAGCCATCGGTCGAATCTGGTGTCGAGCGCTGCAGAGTGAAAGGCGCCGTGCCGGCTGCCGAGCCACAGCCCCGACAGTATCGCCACACCCATCGACCCCCAGCCAAGCGGGCGCCATCGGCGCCCGAGCATGCGCATCGCGGTCGCGCGAGCCTCGCCCTCGGTGGCGCGGATCGCGGGGACGCCGACCGCGACGAGCACGATCGAGCCGCCGATCCAGACGGTCGCCGAGAGCAGGTGCACGCTGCGGAGGAACGTGGTCACCCGCCGGAGGCTAGATGATTGATGCCACGATCCCGCACGGGATCGCGGCATCGATCATCGTGGTCTAGGCGAGATGGCGCGGGCTGGACATCGCTGTCCCTATGCCCCATGATTCCCCGCGGTAGGGTGCCGCCGCAAGGCGAGCGGCGCGCCCTGCTTCTGACGGCCGATCGCGGGCTCCTTTTTTAAGGAGCCCGTGGTCGTTCTGGGATCAGAAAGCCGAGAAGGACTCGCCGACCAGGCTCGGCACGAGGCTGAGCCCGCCGCGCGCCTCGGCCGGGACCTCGACGACGCTCGCGTTGCGCGTCTGCTTCGCGCGGTAGACCGCGATGTCCGCACGCTTGAGCACGACCTCGGGAGGCGACGCGCCGTCGAGCAGCGTCCCGCCCACGGACGCGGTGACGGGCAGCTCCACCCCGTTCCCGAGATCGAAGGAGACGTCCCCAACGAGTCTCCGGATTCGCTCCCCGAATGACTCCAGCCCTTCCGAGCCCTGGATCTCGGGCGCAAGCACGATCAGCTCGTCGCCGCCCCACCGGGCCACGATGTCCATGTCGCGGAGGCCGTTGCGCAGGCGCTCGACGGTGCGGATGAGGATCGCGTCTCCGACATCGTGGCCGTGCTGGTCGTTGGCGAGCTTGAAGCGGTCGAGGTCGACGATGTAGAGACCGGCGGGACGCGCACCGCGAACGACCCGGGCATGCTCGACCACGAGAGCCTCGTCGAGGGCGAGGCGGTTCGGTGCACTCGTCAGCGAGTCCGTCCTCGCAGCGGTGCGCTCGCGCTCGAGCTGGGCGGACTGACGGGTGTGCGCGCGCTCGGCGACGGCGAGCACCGCGACGAGCGAGGCCACCGTGGAGATAGTCAGGATGGGCGACGCCGCCTGCGCGAACAGGAGCGTCGCCAGCACGGGTGCGACGATCACCGTCTCAGCGCCGTCGACGAGCGCGCCCGTGACGATCGCCACCCGCGCAGGCTGGATCCCCCGGACGTGAACGACGAAGCAGCGCGCCACCTGTGCAAGCAGGAACGTCACCGCCATCGCTGTCGCGGCCCGCGCGATGGTGCCCGTGGCGCCGGCAATCGGCAGCAGACCGACGAGCCCGGCCGCGAATCCTTCGATCGACGAGCGCGACGCACCCATCAGCCGCTGGCGCCAGACCGCGTCGCTGCCGAGCGCCTCACTCGCCGCCCCCGTGAGCGCGCCGGCGACGGGACCGCCGATCAGTCCCGCCAGCACCATCACGGGTGTCGTGGGCGTGTACCACGTGCGGGGGCCGACGAGCATGCTGACCCGGCCGGCGCACGCGGAGAGCGCGACGAACCCGGTGAGCTGCAGCGGCGACAGCGTGACATCGAACCCGTGCCCGGAGCCCCAGGCGAACAGCAGGAGCACGGCCGTGGCCGCGTACCCTGCAACGAGCCCCGTCCCACGGCGCGGATCGGCGACCTGAGGGGTGGGAGGGCTGGCGCTCACAGGCTTGTGAGGTCGGCGCGCCGGAACGTGGGCCACGCTTTGTATGTAATCCAGGCTCGCCCCGGCAGCGTCCCCCTAAGGGGTGTCTTCATCCCTCGTATGAGGGTCTGGCTGGCGGCCCGGCGCTGCTCCTTCGCGGTCAGACAGCCCGTAGGGCTGGATGACCTGCGAACGGGCCGCGGGCGGCCGTCTTCAGGGGCGGCGGGGCGTTGAAGTACGGGCGATGCCCGGGTTCGCATCCCCGCGAATCCGGGCATCTTGCAGACGAGTTAGAGCGACCCGAGGTACTTCTGCTTCTCCCACTCGGTGACCTGGACCCGGTACTCGTTCCACTCACGCCGCTTCAGCTCGACGTAGCGCGGGAAGATGTGGTCGCCGAGCGCCTCCTTCATCAGATCGGACGAGGCAAGCTCGTCGACCGCCTCGCCGAGCGATCCCGGCAGGGCGACAATGCCCCGCTCCTTGCGCTCGTCCTCCGACAGCCGGTAGAGGTTGGTCGTCATCTCGTCGGGGAGCTCGTAGCCCTTCTCGATCCCCTCGAGACCGGCGTGCAACAACGCCGCGAACGCGAGGTAGGGGTTACACGCCGGATCCGGGCACCTGATCTCGGCGCGCGTCGCCTGCTCGGACCCCGGCTTGTAGAGCGGGATTCTGATCAGGGCCGAGCGGTTCCGCTGCGACCACGCGACGTAGACGGGCGCCTCGTACCCCGGCACGAGCCGCTTGTACGAGTTGACCCACTGCGCGAGCACGGCGGACATCTCGCGGGCGTGGACGAGCAGGCCGGCGATGAACCCCTTCGCCACCTTCGACAGGTGGTGGGGGTCCTTCGCATCGAAGAACTGGTTGCGGCCGTTCTTGAAGAGCGACATGTGCGTGTGCATGCCCGATCCGTTCTCGCCGAACAGCGGCTTCGGCATGAATGTCGCGTAGTAGCCGTTCCACGCCGCCACCTCCTTGACGACGAGACGGTAGGTCAGCGTCTTGTCGGCCATGGCCAGGGCGTCGTCGAAGCGCATGTCGATCTCGTGCTGGGACGGTGCCACCTCGTGGTGGTGGTACTCGATCTGGATCCCGACCGACTCGAGCGCGGCGATGGTGTCGTTGCGCACCTCCGTGGCGGCGTCCTGCGCCGTCATCGCGAAGTAGCCGCCCTCGTCCAGCGTCTCCGTGCCGTCGGCGTCCTCGAACAGGAAATACTCGAGCTCGGGGCCGATGTTGAAGGCATCGAAGCCGAGCTTCTGCATGCGCTCGGTCGCCTTCCTGAGCACGTAGCGCGGGTCACCCTCGTAGGGCGTGCCGTCGGGTTTGACGACGTCGCAGATCAGCCTGCCGACCTTGGCGCCGATCGCCTGACCGTGCTCGTCCAGCGGCCGAGGCATCACCTGGTAGGTCGCCGGATCGGGGATCGCGACCATGTCCGACTCCTCGATCGCGTTGAAGCCGGTGATCGACGAGCCGTCGAAGCCCATCCCGTCGTCGAGGGCGTCCTCCATCTCCTGCGGCGTGATCGCGAACGACTTGAGGTGTCCCTCGAGGTCGGTGAACCAGAACAGAACGTGCTCGATCTTCTCGTCACGGATCCGCTTGAGAACGGCCCGGCGCGCGGCGACGCTCGACGTCGCCCGGTCGCGGCTCTTCACCGGCGTGGTGCGGCGCGCTGCGGTGGTCTTGGCCGGTGTGGTTCGTGGTCGTGCCATCTCGTCTCCTCCCTGAAAACACAAAGGCCCCGGACGCCGAAACCGGCGCCCGAGGCAGCGTCGCCTCGAAACTGGCACACGGATGCTAACAGCGGCAGCGGCCGCCTGCGGCGGTCTACCTCGCCACGACCGCGCGCAGCGACTCGCGCAGCGAGCTCATCGAGTGCAGCACCGCAGTGGGCTCGTAGCCGCAATGGGCCATGCAGTTGGCGCAGCGGTCGTCCTTGCCGCGCCCGTACTGCTCCCAGTCGGTCGTCTCGATCAGCTCCTTGTACGTCTGGGTGTAACCGTCACCCATGAGGTAGCACGGCCTCTGCCAGCCGAAGATCGAGTAGCTGGGAATCCCCCACGGCGTGCACTGGAAGTCGACCTTGCCCTCGAGAAAGTCCAGGAAGAGCGGCGTGTGGTTGAGGCGCCACTTCTTGCGGCGCCCGCCGGCGAATGCCTCCGAGAACAGCTTGCGGGTCTGCGTGACACCCGGAAAGTGCTCCTGGTCGGGCGCCTTCTCGTAGGCGTAGGCCGGTGAGATCTGCATCGAGTCGACCTTGAGCTCGTCGTTCAGGTAGTCGAGAACGTCGCGCACTGTCTGCGGCGTGTCAGTGGTGAGGAACGTCGTGTTCGTCGAGACACGGAAGCCGCGCGCCTTCGCCTCCTTGATCGCCTCGATCGCGAGATCGAAGATGCCCTCGCGCTCGACGAACTGGTCGTGCCGCTCGCGCATGCCGTCCAGGTGCACGACCCACGAGAAGTAGGGCGAGGGCGCGAACCGGTCGAGGCGCTTCTTCATCAGGATCGCGTTCGTGCACAGGAAGACGTACTTCTTCCGCCTGATCAGCTCGGCCGCCAGCACATGGACCTCGGGGTGTACGAGCGGCTCGCCGCCGGCGATCGACACCATCGGCGCTCCGCACTCCTCGATCGCGCCGAGCGCCTGATCGACGGGCATGCGCTTCTTGAGGATGTGCTCCGGGTACTGGATCTTCCCGCAGAAGGAGCAGGCGAGGTTGCACTGGAACAGCGGCTCGACCTCGACGAGGAGCGGAAACTTGTCCACGCGCTTGATCTTCTGCTTCGCGAGGTAGCCCGCGACCCGGAGCGACTGGCGAAGCGTCACGGACACAGCTACATCACCTCCCTCGGCAGATTGAGCTCGATCGCACCTGCGGTCAGCCCGATCGTACGCGGTCCAGCCGGTCGCGCGGGGTTCAGCGCCTCCGACCACGCCTCGAGCGCCGGCGCGGCACGCCGAAGAGAGGCAAGCGCCCTGACGCCGTCGACGACCGTGCGTGGGTGATAGACGCTTCGTCCCGCGGCGTCCGCGACCACTCGCAGAACGGTCAACTGGCCGTCGCGCGCCGCCGCGGCGAGCCACGCCGACTCCATGTCGACGGCGACGACCCCCTCGTGTCCTGTAGCCGCGCCCACCGCAGTTCGCTCGAGCCGCTCGACGGAGAGGATGGCGCCGGTGACACACGGCAGCCCGATCCCGCGCACCGCGTCGGCGAGCGCAGTGGCACCGGGCAGCTCGCGTTCCGCTCCGTCCGCTGTCCGCAAGGCCGTCGCGACGACGACGTCGCCGGGCCGGAGCCCGGGGTCGACCGCGCCACAGACCCCTGCAACCGCCACGACGCCGGCGTACGTGTCCGCGGCGGCGGCGCGAGCGCGCGCGGGTCCCATGCCGGTGCGGACAACCCGGGATCCGGGGTC
>JACXTT010004367.1_pt1 | contig 21027 bp, 20 predicted proteins | sample 9270951 | NCBI WGS metagenome assembly JACXTT01 (sample SAMN15532306, study PRJNA645909) | rock metagenome | isolation source: weathered quartz diorite | place: Puerto Rico | collected 2017-06-21
GCGACTTGAGGGACTCGCCCGCTTTCTGGATGGGCACGAATCGTTTGGGATCTTCGCCGCCTTCGCCGGTATTCGATTTTCCGCCGATGCGGTTCATTGCCACCGCCAACGCCGAATGCGCCTCGGTGGAAATCGAGCCCAGCGACATGGCACCGGTCGCGAAACGCTTGACGATTTCCTTGGCCGGTTCGACCTGGTCCAGGGGAATGGCGGGACCGGCCGGTTTGATCTCGAACAAACCGCGCAGGGTCATGTGCCGACGCGTCTGATCGTTGATCAGCCTGGCGTATTCCTTGTAGGTGCTGAAGGAATTCGTCTTGGTCGAATGCTGAAGCTTGGCGATCGCGTCCGGCGTCCACATATGCTCCTCGCCGCGGGTGCGGTAGGCGTACTCGCCGCCGGCATCAAGCTGGGTGCGCAATACGGGATCGTCGCTGAAAGCCTTGCGATGGGTTTGCATGGCTTCTTCGGCAATCTCAAAAATGCCGATGCCCTCGACATTGGTGGAGGTGCCGCTGAAATACTTGCCAACGAATTCACTGGACAATCCGACCGCCTCGAAAATCTGCGCGCCACAGTAGCTCTGGTAGGTGGAAATGCCCATCTTGGACATCACCTTGAGCAATCCTTTTGAAATCGCCTTGATGTACTTTTTCTCGGCCTCGGCGGGATCATATTCACCCAGATAATCCTGCATATGGTGCAAGGTCTCGAGCGCCAGGTAAGGATGCACCGCAGCGGCGCCATAGCCACCCAGCAGGGCGAAGTGATGCACTTCGCGCGCCGAACCGGTTTCCACCACCAGGCCGGTCGAGGTGCGAAGGCCCTTTTGCACCAGGTGCTGGTGGATCGCGCCGACCGCCAGCAAGGCCGGGATCGCCACATTGTCGGCATCGACCAGGCGATCGGTCACGATCAGCATGTTGTAACCGTTCTTGATGGCGTCCTCGGCATGCGCGCAAAGGGAGGCCACCGCCGCCTCGACACCTTCAGTTCCCCATGATGCAGGATAGGTAATGTCGAGCTCATGGCTCTTGAAATAGCCGCCGGTGAACATCTCGATATGGCGAATTTTCTCCATATCGTGGGTCGTCAGCACCGGTTGTGGCACTTCCAGCCATTGGCCGGGATCAGTGTGATGAATGTCCAGTAAATTGGGGCGCGGGCCGATGGTGATGGCGGTCGACATCACCAGCTCCTCGCGGATCGGATCGATCGGCGGATTGGTGACCTGCGCAAACAATTGCTTGAAGTAGTGATAAAGATTGCGCGGCTTGTTCGACATTATCGCGAGCGGCGAGTCATTGCCCATCGAGCCGGTGGCTTCAACGCCGGTCTTGGCCATGGCGGAGAGAATGAACTTCAGGTCCTCCTGGGTATAACCGAATGCCTGCTGCCGGTCGAGCAAGGGGACCTTCGATTTTTCGGCAGGCGCCGGCTCGGGCAAATCGTCGAGCCGGATGCGGGCGCGTTCCACCCACTCGCGGTAGGGCTTGGCGGTGGCGAGCTCTCGCTTCAGCACGCCGTCGTCGATGATGCGGCCCTTTTCGATATCGACCAGGAACATCTTGCCTGGCTGCAGACGCCACTTCTGGACAATTTTCGATTCGGGAATATCGAGCACACCGACTTCAGAGGCCAGCACCACCAAATCGTCGTCGGTCAGCACATAGCGTGCCGGTCGCAGGCCGTTGCGGTCGAGTGTGGCGCCGATCTGGCGGCCATCGGTGAAGGCCATTGCCGCCGGCCCGTCCCAGGCCTCCATCAAAGTCGCATGGTATTCGTAGAAGGCGCGACGGTCCTCATCCATCAGCTTGTGACCGCTCCAGGCTTCGGGGATCATCATCATCATGGCGTGGGCGAGCGAATATCCGCCCATCACCAGCATCTCCAGGCAGTTGTCGAAGCTGGCGGAATCCGACTGGCCGTCATAGATCAACGGCCAGATTTTATCGAGGTCTTCCTTGAGCATCGGCGAGGCGATGGCCTTTTGCCTGGCGCGAATCCAGTTGACGTTGCCACGAAGGGTGTTGATTTCCCCGTTGTGGGCAATCATGCGGAAAGGATGCGACAGGTCCCAGGTCGGGAAGGTATTGGTTGAAAAACGCTGATGCACCAGGGCCAGCGCCGTCATCATCGAGGGATCGCGCAGATCGCAATAATAATGGCCGACCTGATCGGCGAGGAGCATGCCCTTGTATACGATCGTTCTGGTGGAGAACGATGGCACATAAAACTCCTTGCCATGTCGAAGGCGCAAGGCCTGGATGGCATGACCGGAGCGCTTGCGGATGATGTAGAGCTTGCGCTCGAGATCGTCCTGGTTCATTTCACTTGAACCGCGCGCGACAAACACCTGGCGAATCAGCGGCTCGACGGCGATGGTGGCGGGCGACAGGCCATTGTTGTCGGTGGGCACATCGCGCCAGCCGAGGAGGATCTGTCCTTCTGCATGAATTGCGCGTTCGATCTCCTGCTCGCAAGCCATGCGCGATGCCGGTTCACGCGGCAGGAACACCATGCCCACGCCGTATTGGCCGATAGCCGGCAGCGTGAGCCCCTGCTGCCCACAAACGCGACGCAAATGCTGGTCCGGCACCTGAATCAAAATACCCGCGCCATCACCCAGCAGCGGGTCATAGCCGGTGGCGCCACGATGGCTCAGATTGTCGAGAATCTTCAGCCCCTGTTCAACGATGGAGTGAGTCTTCTTGCCCTTGATATGCGCAATAAATCCAACGCCGCAGGCATCATGCTCGAAGCGGGGATCATAAAGACCTTGGGCGACGGGCTTGTCCGAGGCGGGTGATGCAGCAGGCGCCGGATCTGCAGGCGGGTCAAGTAGCATGGCCAACTCTCCAATTTCGAAAGGCGAGATACCTATCGCCCCGGGAAGGCGACAGAATGGTTTTAGCATGGTGCTCGGCTTACGGGAAGCGTGCACCACATTTACCGGGAGGCGGGCTTGTGGCTGGCTGACTTTCGCGATGCGGGGCCAGCACAATGAGGCGGCACAACACGCTGATACTGAAAGACTATTCCGGGAATTTGGATAATACCGCCCGTTTTGATGCGGTGCAATAAATATGTCTTGACGGAGCGCAAGGGTTATACAGCCGCTCTCGGCGACCGAAGCAACCGCGCCGACACTTTGCATCCGATAAACGAACCAGACCGTTGGCTCGCTCGGGCGCTATCCACAATGAGAAACGCCACCCGAGGGTGGCGTTTGAAATTGGCGCGCCCGACACGATTCGCCCACATCCTGCGGGCCGCGGTTGGACCTGCAGGCCCAACCCTTCGAATCCGGTACGCGAGCCAAGCAGTTGGCTCGCTCGGGCGCTATCCACAATGAGAAACGCCACCCGAGGGTGGCGTTTGAAATTGGCGCGCCCGACACGATTCGAACGTGCGACTTCTACCTTCGGAGGGTAGCACTCTATCCATCTGAGCTACGGGCGCGTTGACTGCAAATATAAGTTTACCATTGCGGCTGTTGCCAAGCGAGCAGCTCGGACCGGCAACGGCACGCGAATTTGAGTCCGGATGGTCATCGACCGTATAATAGCGATCCTGTTTGAGTTGCAACCCGAAATCCTTGAGGAAAAGTTATGTCCGACCACCATTCCGCATCGCCCGATAAAAATGCCAAGTCCAATCCCATGCAAATGGCGATCATGGTTGTGGTGGGTGCTGCCGGTCTGATCCTTGGCATCGTGATGCTTGCGCAGTTTGCCGTCGGCACACACAACCTCGGCGCGACGGTTGAAACCGCGAATACTCCGGCAGCGGTCGCTCAACGGGTTGGTCCGCTGGTGACCCTGGCCGTCGAATCAGCGCCGACCCCTGCAGCGGTTGCAAGCGCCGCCGCGACGCCTGCTCCCACTGTGGCCAAAGTGACGGTGCCCGTCGCAGCGGTGGCGATTCCGGCTGCAGCCCCGGCAAAACCGGTCGTCGCCGCAAGTGGCGAAGGTGTATTCAAGGCCGGCTGCAACGTCTGCCATGGTGCCGGCATTGCTGGCGCGCCCAAAGCAGGCGAAAAAGCCGCCTGGGCACCGCGTATCGCCAAGGGCAAGCCGACCCTTTATGAACATGCCATCAAAGGTTTCAATGCAATGCCTGCAAAAGGCGGCAATCCGGCGCTTGCCGATGCGGATGTCAAGGCAGCTGTCGATTACATGGTTGCATTGATCAAATAGATGATGATGCATGAACTCCACAAAGGGGCGGATTTCCGCCCCTTTTGTTTTGCTTTTTGAAAAGCTGCGGATTGGGCAATGAGTACATACGCCATTGGCGATTTACAAGGCAGTTTCCTCAGTCTGCAAAGGCTGTTGCAGAAAATTGCCTTTCTTCCCGGCAGGGATCGGCTCTGGTTTGTCGGCGACCTTGTCAATCGCGGCGCCGGCTCGCTCGAATGCCTGCGTTTTGTTCGTGAACTGGGTACAAGCGCCGTCACTGTCCTGGGCAACCACGATTTGCACCTTCTTGCCTTGGCTGAAGGCTTAGGCAAGCCGGGCACGAAGGACACACTGCAAGCGATCCTGGCTGCGCCGGACCGGGATGAATTGCTCGACTGGTTGCGCAAGCAAAAGCTGTTGCACAGCGAGGGCAGCTATGTCATGGTCCATGCTGGCCTGCTGCCCGCCTGGACCTGGCATAAGGCCCAGTCGCTGGCCGCAGAAGTCGAAATGAAATTGGGCGGCGTCCATTATCGCGAGGTCCTAAGGGATATGTACGGCGACAAGCCGGAAAGCTGGCATGAGGATCTTCGCGGTGCCGAGCGCTTGCGCGTGATCATCAATGCGATGACGCGCATGCGCATCGTCGATACCACAGGGCGCATGGACCTGAAATTCAAGGGCGATCTGCAAAGCGTACCTTCGGAACGTACACCATGGTTCGCCGCGCCGACGGTTCGTTCGGCGGATCGCACGGTGTTGGCCGGCCATTGGTCGGCGCTGGGCCTGTACAAAACGGCGCATTTTGTCGGCCTCGACAGCGGCTGTATTTGGGGGCGCGAACTGACTGCGTTTCGACTGGAGGATCGGGCCGTTTTCCAGGTTCCCTGCGCCGAAACGAAGCTGCCCGATGGCTGGGATTGACGCGTCTGCTAGCTGCTGGCCGCCAGCGCGACGACCGGCGCCACGGGACTGAAGCGGTGATGGGCATGGGGCAATGGGACGTTGAGGATTGCCGCCACGGCGGCCTCGGCACGCAACGCCAATTCGCGCCGGTTAAGTTCAAGCGCTTCAATGGCAGGCGCAAAGGTGATTTCAGCGATCATTTTCCGCTGCCCGATGATTTTGCTTAGCGATTCCGCAAAACTCAAATCGCCGATGTAAGCCGCCACGTCCGTGGGCTCGCCCGTGCTCAGGCGATATCGCAGGGCGGCTGGCGACACTATTGCACCATTGGCCACAGCCGGCTCAAACAGGGAGGAATGAAATTTCAGCAAGCGGTCGCCGGCCGTAGTGGTGCCTTCGGGAAACAGTCCGATCGTGGCACCGGTCGCCAGCACATCGTGCATTTCATCATTGATACGCGCGGTATCGCTGCGCTTGGTTCGGCGGATAAAAATGGTTCCGGCCTTTTCACATAGCCAGCCGACGATTGGCCAGTCCCTGATTTCCGCTTTGGCGACAAAGCGTGCCGGCTGTGCAGCATTAATAACGTAAATATCCAGCCAGGAAATATGGTTGGAGGCGATCACCAGGTTGCGCGCGCCTTCGACCGGCCTCGCGCCATGAACGGACAGGGTTACGTTCAAGATTCGCAAGGTTTTTTGCGACCACCATTGCGTAATCCGTGCCCTCCTGCGTGACGAAACACGGGGAAACACTGCTCCGGCGACCAGCAGCCCGGCACCGATGTGCAACATCAGGCGCGTCCAGCGGACAGCCCTGACAAGTCTGGACGATTGTTCGCCAAGGTCGTCGGCGAAGGCACTGGGGGCGAGATTCGGCATGCCGAGAGTCTAACGCCTTAGCAAGGGTAAAAAAACAGTTCGGCCGACGCGCACCCACAAAAAAAGGGCGTCGTCAGACGCCCTTTTTTGTCCGACGAAACCGATTCAGTAACGCGACACGCGCGTTGCACCTTGGCCGGACAAAATCCGCACGCGGTCACCGACGCGAAATTCCTCGTCCTTTTCCTGGGTGATGGCAATAAGCTTGCCGCCTTCAAGGCGTACCGTAACTTCGACACCTTTGCGGTCGTTGGCATTCTTTTCGATTGCCGAGCCGGCGATGGCGCCAACCACGGCACCGGCGATGGCCCCCGCAGCATTGGCGCGGTTGCCACCACCCACCGTGGAACCGGCAATTCCGCCCAGCCCCGCGCCGATCAGCGTACCGGTGCCGTCCTGACGTGCATCGATCACCACATCGCGCACACTTTCGACTGTACCTAGGCGAACGGTCTGCTCGCCGCGCACCTGGCTGCGCGTGTAATTCCCGCCGCCCAGACCGGGTTGGGCGCATCCAACCAACAATGATGCAATGGCGACTGCGCCAATCGTCAAAATCCGTTTCGAGTTCATGATGTTCTCCTGTACAGCGCGGCTGCTGATGCAGCTGCTGCTGGAATGTTAACCAATTTATGTCACCACAGTGCTTCGTCAAATGCCGATTGGTAACGATCTGCGATTTCAGCACGGGTCGGCGCATGACCCTGCGGGCCGCGGTGTTCAATCTTCAGGCTGCCCATGGTATTGGCGAGCCGGCCGATTTTTTGCCAGGGCCAACCGCGTTCAATGCCGTAAAGCAGGCCGGACCGATACGCGTCCCCGCAGCCGGTTGGATCAACACGCCTGTTTTCCCTAACGCTGGGCACCACGATTTGTTGACCATCGGCGTAAATTACCGATCCTTCGGCACCTTTTGTTACAAAAAAGGCTTTTACCCGTTCCGTCAGTTTGGCAATGGATTCACCCGTGCGATCCTCCAGAACGCGCGCCTCGTAATCGTTGACGGCAACGTAGTCGGCAAGTTCCACAAAATGACGAAGTTCTCCGCCTTTGAACGCCGGCATTGCCTGGCCCGGGTCGAAAATGAACGGTATCTTGAGCTGATGGAATTGTTCGGCATGCTGCATCATCCCGTCGGGAGAATCGGGCGCAACAATGCCCAGGGTGATTCCCGCAGCATCGCCTACCTTGTTCAGATACGAGGAAGACATGGCACCGGGGTGAAATGCCGTGATTTGGTTGGCGTCCAGATCGGTGGTTATAAAAGCCTGCGGCACAAATGCGCCTTGAATCTGCTTGATGTGCTTTCGCGAGATTCCCAGCTTGTCGAGTCGGTCCTGATAAGGACCAAAATCGTCGCCCACCGTTGCCATGATGACCGGCTCCTCCCCCAGCAATTTGAGGTTGTAGCCGATATTGCCGGCCGTGCCGCCGAACTCCCGCCGCATATCAGGAACCAGAAACGCCACATTGAGGATGTGAATCTGGTCGGGGAGGATATGGGTACCGAATTTGCCATGAAACACCATGATCGTGTCATAAGCCACGGAACCGCAAATCAATGCCGACATGTCTATATTTTCCCCAATAAAACAGTATTATACCGTCAGCCAACCGCAAAGCCGCCCCTCTCCGCTCGTCGGTTTGGCGCTCTACGCGCTTGACACCGTCAAATCGCTATGACTAAATGCGAAAACTGTGAAGTAGTTCACACTTTGCAGAAAACACTGCCGCGCACACGGTGTTCCGTCCGAAATCTGAAACAAGGCAAACTCTCCGAAAGGGGAGGACGCAAAGTCTCCGGTCTAAAGGGGTAGCAAAAACCCAAGATAGCGGGATTACCAGAGAGTCGAGTCATGGCGTTTTCCCATAAGCGGGCGACAATGCGAGCCCGCTGCAATCAAACCTGCGAAATTTGTTTCCATCGGAATTTCATTCCGCTGGCAGGGTTTTTTGCGATGCCCTCGTTTTCTGCGTGGCCGGTCGGCGCAATCGCGTCGACAACGGCTTTGCGCCCACTTCCGGGGAAAAATTTGCCTCGATAAACTGCGCCCGCTCAAAACGGGCAGAGGATCGAGCATGGCAGCCGCAACTTTGGACAATGTAGTTTCACTGGCAGGCACGCAAGCACGTCGCCGCAATGTTAAGCCGGAATCTGTCGGTGTCATCAACGACTGCCGCGATATCGCACTGAAGCGAATCGTCGCATTGTTGTCGAGCACCTTCGACACCATCGAGGACGAGCTGTTCGAGATGGCGGAGAAGTCCCCGGACCGCGATTCCCAGAATCTTTATCTCGACGCACGCGCGCAAGCCCGCGAGAAAAGAACGAGTATCGAGGCCTCGTTCAAAAAACAGTTCCTTAGTTTTTTTGAGCGAAAGGTTGCCGGGGCACGCCAGGACGAGCTCGTCCTGGAAAAAAAACCGTTCCATTTCGAGTCGCTCTCGCTGGTTGATGACGACGAGCTGGAACAGCATTTGGCCATGAACGACATCGCCAAGCGGCTCAACAGCAAATGCGACAGCGAGCTCAGGGGGCTGTCGCAGAGAATGGGCTTTCTGCTTTCGGAACCCGAACTTGAGGACAACGCCAACCCGATCGCCCCCGATACCATCGTGCGCGCCCTGCAAGTGGCTTGCAATCAGATGACCTCGGGTTTCCAGACCAAGCTGACCATCATGCGTCTGGTCGAGCAGCACATGGCTTCGGAAATGCTGAACGTTTACCGGGATATCAATTCGCATCTGGTATCGCGCAATGTCATGCCCAATCTGCAAACGGGCTTTCGCAGGGCATCCACGACCGACGCACGCAAAGGCAATGCAGCGTCCAACCAGGTTTCCCCGTCCGGCAATGGCGCCGTGGGTTCTGTTGCGAGCACGGGCTCCGGGCCCGTGGCACCGTCTGGCGATTTGTCCGCCACACTGCGGCAACTCTTGTCCGGGGCTGTCATTGGCGGTTCACGGCCCGGCCCGGCCGCTGGCGTTCAAACCGGGGCGTCCGCCAACATGGCTGCATCGCCCGGTGACTCATCCATAGCGACATCCGGGCTGGTGACGACGCTGACGCAGATTCAGCAGCAGTTGCAATCGGACTCGACGACAATGTTGTCGGCGATGCGCAATATGCAGAACTTCGTGCCGGGCGAATCGCCATTGGCCGCCCTCAACGTGCTGCACGAGGTGAAGGCACAAGGCCTGACGGCATCCAGCAGTCCGGTCGATACGATGACCATCGATATTGTTGCCATGCTTTTCGACTACGTGTTCGAGGACAAGGCCATACCCGACATCATCAAGGCCCTGATTGCGCGGCTGCAAATCCCCGTCCTGAAAGTTGCCATCCTCGACCGGTCGTTCTTTTCAGTGAGGTCGCACCCGGCGCGACGCCTGCTTGATGTCATGGCGGATGCCTCCGTGTGCATCGTCGGGCCGGCAAGCAAGGACGATCCCCTTTACCGCAAGATCGAAACAATCGTCGAGCGTATCCACAGCGAATTTGAGACGGATATCGACTTGTTTCAGGTGATGCTGGCCGATATGGAAGCCTTTCTCAAGAGCCGTGAAAACGCGAGCGCCGAATTGATTGAGAAGTCTGCGCGTGCATTACATGACAGCGAAAAGCGTGAAATGGCGCGCCTTGTTTCGGTTGATGAAATCGGGCGGCGGACTAACAACATTGATTTGCCCTCGGTCGTCACCGCCATGCTGCGCGGACCCTGGGCCCGTGTGCTTGAACGCATCTACCTGCGCGACAACGGCCGCGAGCAGGCATTCGCAAATGCCCTGGAGACGGCAGACGACCTGATCTGGAGCGTGTCGCCCAAACTGAATGCCGATGAACGCAGGCGGCTGGTTGCATTGCTGCCCACCCTCTTGAAACGCTTGCAGGACGGCATGGATATCGCCGCCGTTGAGCAACAGGATCGAGAGCGGTTTTTTTCCGCGCTGGTTGATTGCCATGCGGCGGCGGTAAAGGCAGGCCTGCGAGGGGAGTCGGTCAGCAGTCTGCTCGCCGGTTCGCGCTCCGCAACGGAAATTTCGCCTTTATTTGAAAAACTGTTCGCCGAGGAGCGTGGTCGCGTAGATGCGGAAAGCAAGCTGAACCGTTCCGGCGTGGCACGCATTCACTTTACCGACCGCGGCGTGGAGATCGAGGAAATTGCGCTTCAGGAACATTCAGCTGAGCCGGAGACACATGCGGCCGACGCGACTGGCGACAATGAGGGGCTCGATTTCAATGTTGCGGCAGCGGCAGCGCCGGAGTTGAAGCGCGGAGCCTGGGTTGAGTTCCTGCATGAGGGCGGTCGGAAAATTCGCGCAAAATTAACCTGGATAAGTCCGCTGAAAGGCGTTTACTTGTTCACCAATCCCGGGGCCTCCGAGGCATTGTCGATATTGCCGGTAGTGCTGCGCGGCCAGTTTCAGCGCGGCGATGCCCGTCTCATTGATGGGTCGTCAATCATTGATCGTGCAGTCGATCACATGGTGCAGTCCCTGGCGCAGGCCCAGCCCTGAAATCAGGAATCCGGGCTGCCGATCAGTTTTCCGTACTGTTCTGCGCTGAGCAAATCGACCGCTTGCGGCCCTTCGACTCTGAGCCGAAATACCCAAGTGTCATAAGGTTCCTGGTTGATCAGCTCAGGTCTATCCTGCAGCGCAGGATTGGTCGCAACGACGGTTCCTGTCAGTGGCAGAAGCATGTCCGAAGCGGCCTTGACGGATTCAAGCGTGGCAATGGCATCGCGTGGCGTAAAGGCCTGGCCGATTTCCGGCATGGCCACAAACACCATATCGCCGAGAAGTGACTGCCCTTCTTCGGTTGCGCCAACGTCCACTGAGCCATCGGCATTTTCCTTGAGCCATAAATGTCCGTCTGTATATCTGCGGTCGGTCGGGATCTTTTGTGTCATTCCAGCCTCGCTTCCATGTTCAGGGATAAAACGCCCGCAAGCCATAACCGGATGCCGGCGCCTTGTTGGCAATTTCGAAATTCAGATTGACGAAAAGTTCGGCGCCAGGCGCCATGACTTCATTGGGTGCTGGCAAACGTCCAAGATAATCGCGGGGCTGCAAGACGCGGCTCGCCAAAATCTGATTGCCACTGTCGGTCAATCGCAATTCCAGTGCGGGCAACTCCTGGGTCTGCTTGCTGCGGTTAACCAGCGTCGCGGTCAGCAGAATACGGCCGGGTTTGGCGGGCGATTCGATCAGGTCGGACGCTTCGATTCTGATTGCGGCTTCATCCCGGCCCCAGCTGATGGTGCACGCTGCGAATTCGCAAATGCGTTTCAGCCAGGGACGGGTTTGTGGGAGATTTTCCATCAGTACGGCTCGGAACAGAAACGCCGATTGAATGGTTGACAGCGTCAGCAGTAGCAGGATACCGATAATCCACAGCGCGCGCCTTGGCGATCTGTCTGGCCGGTACGAGGTCTGCAGAAGTGGATTATCGACGGCCCGACCGGATTCGCCTGCGCTGTCGCCGCGACCGCCCGGGTCGGCCAGCAAGAAGGTGGGCGGCGAGTTATCCATCTTGGCGATCGCATCCGGCACGGGGACCTCTTGCTCGTGTGCATCCATCTCGTCCGCAGCAGGTCCGTCTGAACTTGAGTCGCCCGTGGCCAGCTCCGCAGGGCGCGCAAACTCGGCCTCATCCATTGCAGTGAATTCCGGAGGAGCTTCTGGCACAAGCGCCTCGAGGTTATCCGTACTTAGCGTCGGAAATTCTGCGAGGTCGCCTGTTGCCTTCTCGACCGGAGTCGGCACCGTTGATGGCTGGACGTCCTCTTCGTCCTCAATGCGCTTGAGCGACTCGAACGCGTTGAAGACATTGCGGCAGCGCCCGCACATAACGCGACCCTGCCGCACATTGAGTTGTTCGGGTTGCACCCGGAATTGCGCGCTGCAGCTTGGGCAGGTGGTTAACAGCATCGAGAAATTCTAACCGATGCGGCCATGGCGGACGCCGGCGATACAGGACCAGCCTTCATCGCGGCGCCACACGGCGAGGGCAAACCAGGGTCGGTAGATGGCAATGATTTCATCGGCCTGGTGATCCAGAATTCCGGCCAGGGCGAGCCGCCCTCCGGAGCGTGTATGGGCGGCCAGCAAAGGCGCCAGGACTTTTAGGGGATTGGCCAGGATATTGGCAACGGTTATGTCGGCAACGAAGTCGAGCGTCTGATCCGTGGTTGCGAAGGAGATATCGACGCCATTCTGCGCTGCGTTATAGCGTGCGGCCTCAATCGCCTGCGCGTCGATGTCGACGCCACCTGTTTCTCCTGCGCCCAGCCTTTTACCGGCGATCGCCAATATGCCCGAACCGCAGCCGTAATCCAGCAGGCTCGGCTTCGGCTCAGTGCCAAGATTTGCTTCAAGCCACTGCAGGCAGAGGCGGGTTGTCGGATGACTGCCTGTGCCGAATGCGGCGCCCGGATCCAGGGCGATATTGATCGCCGCTGTATCAGGCGCTGCATGCCAGGTCGGGACAATCCACACCTTTTCCGAAATTCGAATTGGCTGAAACTGGTCGCGATTCTGCTTTACCCAATCCGTATCCTCGAGGGTTTCGATGAGCAATTCCGGCAGTTCGATAGCCAAGGCAGTGGCGGCGACGCTTGCTGCATGGGAGACGTCAGCGTCAGGCGCAAACAAGGCGGTCAATCGGCACAGGTCCCACAAGCCGGTTGATGCGCCCGGCTCGCCGAATATCGGCTTTTCGGCCGTGGTTCCCTCGTGCGCATCTTCGACGTTTACGGATATTGCACCAAGCGCCATCAGCTCGTCGCCATACCGTTCCGCGTGTTCGCGCGGAATGCTCAAGCTGAGATTCAGCCAACTCATACACTTGCCCCGGGGAAACGCCTCGTTGGCCGCCTAGTCGGCTTCGCCACCAGCGATTTTTTTCAGCTGCGCCATGCGCGCCTCCAGAAAATGAATGGAAGTGCCGCCGGCAATGAAGGCGGCGTCATTCATCAGTTCCTGGTGCAGCGGCAAGTTGGTTTGAATCCCTTCCACGACCATTTCGGACAATGCCGTTCGCATGCGCGCGAACGCCTGTTCGCGCGTATCGCCATGGGCAATAACCTTGGCGATCAGGGAATCGTAATGGGGCGGCACAAAGTAGTCGGCGTAGACATGGGAGTCAACGCGGATGCCCGGCCCTCCGGGCACATGGAAGCGGGTGATTCGCCCCGGCGAGGGGACGAATGTCACCGGGTTCTCCGCGTTGATTCGGCATTCGACAGCGTGGCCGCGCAACTGGATGTCCTTTTGACGATAGTGCAACCGGTGGCCGGCAGCGATGCGAATCTGCTCCTGGACGATATCGACGCCGGTGATCATTTCAGACACCGGATGCTCGACCTGAACGCGGGTATTCATTTCAATGAAATAGAATTCGTCGTTTTCGTACAGGAATTCAAAAGTCCCGGCGCCGCGATATCCCATTTTGATGCAGGCTTCCGCACATCGTTCGCCGATCTTGTCGCGCACCCGCGCTTTCAGTTCCGGCGCAGGCGCCTCCTCGATGATTTTCTGGTGACGGCGCTGCATGGAGCAATCGCGTTCCCAAAGAAAAATGGAATTCCGGTGTTCGTCTGCCAGCACCTGGATTTCAATATGGCGCGGGTTCTCGAGAAATTTTTCGAGGTATACCATCGGATTGCCGAATGCGCTCTGCGCTTCGGCTTTGGTCATCTGTACGGCATTGACCAGCGCCGCTTCGGTGTGAACCACACGCATGCCGCGACCGCCGCCGCCACCTGCCGCCTTGATGATGACCGGGTATCCCACCGCTGCCGCAATTTTGCGGATTTCCTTCGGGTCGTCAGGCAGGGCCCCATCCGAACCTGGTACACAGGGAATTCCCACGCGCTTCATGGCTGCCTTGGCGGCAACCTTGTCGCCCATCATGCGGATATTTTCGGGCTTCGGGCCGATGAATACAAAACCGGAATTTTCGACGCGCTCGGCAAAATCGGCGTTTTCCGACAGGAAGCCGTAGCCCGGATGTATTGCCTGGGCATCGGTAACTTCCGCCGCGCTGATAATGGCCGGAATATTCAGGTAGCTGTCCTTTGACGGGGCCGGCCCGATGCAAACCGATTCGTCAGCCAACATCACATATTTGGCATCCGCATCCGCCTCGGAGTGGACCGCAACCGTTTTGATTCCCAGTTCACGACACGCACGCTGGACACGCAAGGCAATTTCGCCGCGGTTGGCGATCAGGATTTTTTCGAACATCCCCCGGGAACTCGACGCAAATGCAGCCATAGTGGGCACTCGCCTTATTCAATCAGGAACAGTGGCTGGCCATATTCCACGGGCTGCCCGTTTTCCGTGAGTATGGCTTTGACGACACCCGAGGCGTCAGACTCAATTTCATTGAGCAGCTTCATGGCTTCGATGATGCACAGCGTCTGGCCCTTCGCAACGGTCTGGCCGACCTCGACAAATGCCGGGGTACCGGGTGAGGGCGAGCGATAAAACGTACCCACCATTGGCGACTTCAAGGTATGGCCCGCAGGCTCTGCCGGGGCCGCCGCAGCGGCCGGCACCGCGGCACCACCCATCTCCTGAGGCAGGATCACCGAGGCAGGCGCCATCGGTTGCATGAAGGGACCATTATTGCCGGTTCGGCTGATACGAACCTTTTCTTCGCCTTCGGTTATTTCCAGTTCGGCGATTCCAGATTGCTGCACCAAATCGATCAGCGTCTTAATTTTTCTGAGATCCATCTTTTCCACCTCGTAACAAATTAGCCAGCAAGGATCACCTGGTGGCTATCGATATGCAGGGACGTCTAGTTTTGCTGTTTTTGTGTTTTTATACGCCGGATCGAGGCAGATAGCGCAAATTCGTAGCCATCTGCTCCCAAGCCTGAAATGACACCGACCGCCAGGTCGGAAAAAAACGACTCGCTCCGAAATGGCTCACGCGCGTGGACATTGGATAAATGCACTTCAATAAACGGGATGGCTACTGCTGCCAAGGCATCCCGCAACGCCACACTGGTATGCGTATAGGCTGCCGGATTGATGATGATGAACTCTACTCCTGCTTGAGCCGCTTGATGCACACGGTCGATCAGAGCGCCCTCTGTATTGCTTTGAAACGACTCAAGCTCGACCCCTGATGCTTGTGCCAATGCCGCCAGCCTCGCATCAATTTCAGCCAAGGTGGTCAAGCCATAGTGAGCCGGCTCGCGTGTTCCGAGCAGGTTCAAATTGGGGCCATGCATGATCAAAATCTTCGACATAAGCTTGAGTTTGCTCTTAATCAGAGCATTTTGTCTATATTTTCGACGAAGTTGACTTTGGGTGATTCCGCAGTGGGCATCCTGGCCAGCGCCAGCCCAAGGGCACCCCCGGACTAATTTCAGTCTCAAATTCGCGCAAATCAAGGCCACCCCAACGATTCGGGGAAACGCATTCTGCCTGAATTTTGGTCCGCTCGCCAAGGCTGGCGAAGTTTTGCGCAAAAATCGTGTGACGATGTCAAGCTCGGCAAAGGCGAGTCAAATTAAATCGCAATATCCGAAATACACACTATTTGCCCGATTTTGGCAGATTTTTTTCAATAATTGATTCGAATTCATCTGCCCCCATGGCACCTAGTTGGCTGCGCACGATCTCACCACCGGGTTGCACAACAACGCTATAAGGCAGTAGCGCGGACCGGTTTCCCAACCGTCGTGAAAAATCCATGGCCCCCACTTCATCCGGCAGCAGAGGGTAGCCGACATTGTTTTTTTGAGCGAAGTTGGCCACATTTGCACGAGAATCAGCCGCTATTCCAACCACCTGCAATCCTCGATCTGCATATTTTTGTTGTAATGCTGCCAATACGGGCATCTCTTCTTTACAAGGGCCGCACCAGGTTGCCCAAAAATTGATGATCAGCAAATTGCGTTGCCATCGTCCCAAGACTTGCGGGTTCCCATCCAGATCCGGAAAACTGGCCGTGTAAATGGCTCCCGAACTGGCCCCGGCCGGATTGGCCGATGACAACCAGGCGTCCGACCGGCCCAGCCACAATGCTGCGGCGGCAAGTAGGGACATTATTCCCACGCCTGCAGCAACGACCAGCCTTGGGTTGGCCATATCAGTTATCACGCTTGATCAAATCAGAAAACTTGCCTGGCGCCGGCACCCGGCCCAGGTCTTCCTTTTCTGCGCCTGTAGCCGAGGCACCCAATATCAACGGCTGAACCGTCTGACTTGAGTTGCTGACCAGCCTGAATTGATGCCGTTGCGGCGGGTAACAGACTCCCGCATCGGCACAGCCCTGTGAAGTCACCAGTAGCAAGAATGATTCCTGCCGGCCAGATTGGCCGCTCTTGATATTGGCAACGGGGAGAAGTACACGCACGCTTTTACGGTAGGTTTCGACCCGCCCGAAGGTGGCGTCCTGTTTGACTTTGCCGATCGGCAAACGCGCTTTGCCGAGCTTGGGGCCGCCGGCCTCGATAGCGAATTTGAATCGTTCGCGATACATATAGTATCCATCGGCAATCCGGTACTGGATTTCGAGGGTGGCGGGATCCAGCAGGCGGGCCGATACCTGGAATGCGTCTGCCGCTTCAAGCAGTTCCGGTGGGGCGGTCACCGATACCGGATCGGCCATCAATGGGAGTGGCAGCCCCACAAGCACAGCCAACATGGCCCGAAATTCAAGCGATTTCAGAAGTTTCATCGACAATCCATTGTAAATAGGCAGGCAGGCCCCGCTCGACCGGGAACCCGATGACTTCGGGAACGTCATAGGGATGCAGACGCCTGATCAATGCCTCAAGTTCCGCATAGCGAGAAACGGTCGTTTTGATCAGCAACGTAACCTCCGCCGCCTTATGTATTTCGCCGCGCCACCGATAAACAGAAATACCCCTCGGAAGTAGGTGAACGCAGGCTGCCAGGCGCCCGGTGACGAGTGCTTCAGCCAACTTTACAGCCTGGGCTTCGTCCGGTAGTGTGGTAATCAGCAGAAGCGTCCCCATGTCTGATTCAATGGTGTGCATATGGTTGCGCTTCTGGTAGCGAGTGCGTCAATGACGCGAAAGGATTGGCAATGCGGTTCCTGATAGTCGGCATTTTAGTCGGTTTCCCCTTGTTGGAAGGCGCGCTGCTTTACAAGCTGGCAGCGGGCCCCAGCGGCCATGGCGGCTGGGTATTGGCTTGGCTGGTGTTCGCCGCCATTGCCGGGATTGTGCTGATCAAGCAGGCGCGCTTTTCGCTGATTTCCCGGCTGGCAAGCGCCCTGTCGCAGGGCCAGTTTTCCCTTGCTGCCTTTATCGACAGTTTTCGCACCGTGCTTGCCGGCCTGCTGCTGATTTTCCCGGGCGTCGTTTCCGACGTCATGGCCCTGGCACTGCTGCTGATCCCGGTGCGTGAACCGGTGCTGGAGGCCGTCCGTCCGCGCGCCGGCCGTGAGGGCTATGCGCGGCGCAGCGGCGCGGCAGGCGTGGATGGCGTCATCGAAGGCGAATTCCGCCGCGAAAACTAGCCGCTTCCCAGTTGTTGCAGAAAATCGCCGACGCTGGCGTAGCGCAGGTCCACCCCGAGTTCGGCACGCAGCCGCGCGTTGCTGATACGCCGGGACTCATTCATGAATGAGAGCATGGCCGGGCCGATTTTGCTGCCCGCTTCAGCGCGGCTGATCCTCGGCGGCCGCGGCAGCCCGAAGTGATCCGCTACCAGGTCGAAATATTCCCCCATGCGCATATCCGAATTGTCGACGGCGTTGTAGATCCGGTTGGGCCTCACGCAGTTGGCCGCGCGCCAGGCGATTCGCGCCAGATCGTCGGCATGGATATGATTGGTGAACACATCCTCGTCGGACGCCAGCGCCGGCGTCCCATTGTGCAGACGCTCGATCGGCAGCCGGTCGGCAGCGTAAATGCCAGGCGCACGAAGAATGGCGATGGCCACGCCGCTGCGTCGGCCCCAGGCGCGAAGCACCGTCTCGGCATCCACCCGCCGCTGCGCGCGATCGGTTTGCGGGTTCAGGGGCCGCGTCTCGTCAATCCTGTCTCCAAGACAATCGCCATATACCCCGGTGGTGCTGATGTAAACGAGGCGCTGTGGTAGCATCCCCGCTCTTCCGGAGTCGGCCCTGTGGGAGAGCGCGGCGATCAGGTTGCGGGTATGGGAATCCTGGTGTCCGCGGCCTGGCGGTGGCGCCAAATGGAATACGGTTTGCGCCAATCCGGCAAGTCGTTGCAGGCTCGGCAGATCGGACAAATCACCGCCGAGGGGAATGAGGCCCAATTGTCTCGCCAGTACAGCACGCTCGGGCTTGCGGACCAGTGCGAACACCTGGTGCCGCGCATCAAACAGCCGCGCCAGGCGTTCGGCCACGTCGCCGAAACCGACGATCAGAATTTTTTGCCGCGTTTTCATCCTCGGCAAAGTATAGATGAGCCGCAGTTTGAAATTTGCATTCGCCGCTGTAAACCGCAAACCGTCAGAGAAATATCGCCGAAATGAGCACGCCAGAATTCCAGATCACCCTGCAGCCCTCCGGACATACTTTCAAGGTTGCCGTCGACGAGACCATTCTCGAAGGTGCATTGCGCCAGGGCATAGGCTTGCCCTATGGCTGTCGCAACGGCGCCTGCGGCTCCTGTAAGGGCACCGTGGTTTCCGGCGAACTTGATTTTGGCGTCTATCAGGAACGCACCCTGCGTCCCGAGGAGAAGGCGGTCGGCAAAGCGCTGTTCTGCGTGGGCAAACCCTGCTCGGACCTGACCCTGGAAATCCGCGAAATCGGCGGCATCGGCGATATCCAGGTGCGCACCCTGCCCTGCCGCGTGGAAAAAGTGGACAAGCCGGCGGCCGATGTGGCCATTCTTTCGCTCAAGCTGCCCGCCCAGGAACGCCTGCAATTCCTGGCCGGCCAGTACCTCGACATCCTGCTGAAGGATGGCAAGCGTCGCAGTTACTCGATGGCCAATGCGCCGCACGATGATGCCTATGTGCAGCTGCATGTGCGCGCCGTGCCGAATGGGCATTTTTCCAATTACGTGTTCAACGAAATGCGCGACCGCGCCATCCTGCGTTTCGAGGGCCCGCACGGCTCATTCTTTCTGCGCGAGGACAGCGACAAGCCGATCATTTTCATGGCCGGCGGCACCGGTTTCGCACCGATCAAGGCCATCATCGAACACGCCTTCTTTTCGCATATCGACCGCGAAATGGTGCTTTACTGGGGCTGTCGCTCGCTGGCCGATCTGTATCTGCCGGCGCTGCCGGCGCAGTGGGCGAAGGAACATCCGAATTTCACCTTCATTCCGGTGTTATCGGACCCCAAGCCGGAGGATAATTGGCAGGGTCGTACCGGTCTCGTCCATCAGGCCATCCTGGATGATTTCGAGAGTCTCGCCGGTTACCAGGTTTACGCCTGCGGCGCCCCCGTCATGATTGAAGCCGGCCAAAGCGCCTTCGTTGCACGCGGCCTGCCGGAAGAAGAATTTTTCGCGGATTCATTTACCTACGCAACCACCCCCTGAGGAGAATGTCATGATCAAGATTGGCGATACGCTGCCGGATGGCGTCCTGAATGAATTCATTGAAGTTGAAACCGCCGGTTGTTCGATCGGCCCCAACAGCTTCAATGTGAAGGACCTTGTCAAGGGCAAGAAGATTGTCGTGTTCGGTTTGCCCGGCGCATTCACGCCGACCTGTTCGGCCAAGCACGTCCCCGGCTATGTCGCCCACGCGGCCGATTTCAAAGCCAAGGGTGTCGATGAAATCTGGTGCGTTTCCGTCAATGACGCCTTCGTCATGGGTGCCTGGGCCAAGGACCAGCACACCGGTGGCAAGGTTCGCATGTTGGGTGACGGCTCCGCCACCTGGACCAAGGCGCTCGGGCTCGAGCTCGATCTGGTTGCGCGCGGCATGGGTGTGCGCATGCAGCGCTTCTCGATGCTGGTCGACAATGGCGTCGTCAAGACGCTCAATATCGAAGGCCCGGGCAAGTTCGAAGTGTCCGACGCCGACACCATGCTGAAGCAGGTTTAAAGAGGTTTTCGGGAACCCAAGGCAGAGAATGTCCAAGCCGACCATTTTCATCGACGGCGAGCACGGCACCACCGGACTTTTGATCCGCGAGCTGCTGCGCGAGCGCAATGACGTTGACGTCATCAGCATCGCCGCCGATAAACGCAAGGATGCGGGCGAACGCAAGCGCCTGCTGAATGCGGTCGACCTGACGATTCTCTGCCTGCCCGATGATGCCGCGCGCGAATCGGTGTCGATGATCGACAACCCGGTGGTGCGCGTGATCGATGCCAGCACCGCGCATCGCATCGCGGACGGCTGGACCTTCGGTTTTCCCGAGCTGCAAAAAAATCAGGCGGACGCGATTAGCAATAGCAAGCGCGTCGCCAATCCGGGCTGCTGGTCGACCTGCTTCATCGCCCTGCTTAGGCCGCTGGTCGATGCGGGCCTCATTCCTGCAAGCGCTGCGCTCAGCACCTGGGGTGTCTCCGGCTACAGCGGCGGCGGCCGGCAAATGGTCGAAGCATTCGAAACGCCGAACGGCGCGAATGCCAGGACACGCTTCATGGCTTACGGCCTGAAACTGGCGCACAAGCACCTGCCGGAGATGCAGCATTACACCGGGCTTGCTCACGCGCCGGTGTTCACGCCCTCGGTCGGCGCATTTCGCCAGGGCATGTTGCTGCAGGTGCCGCTGGCCTTGTGGGCGCTGCCGAAAACGGTTTCGGGACGCGATCTGCACGCCGCACTTGCCGCGCATTACGCCGGCCAGCGATTCGTCACCGTCAAGGACTACAGCAGCGAGCCGCCCGCCGAACTTGAAGCCGAAGCACTGAACGGCAGCAACCAGATGGAATTGTTCGTGTTCGACAATCCAAAAACGCGGCAGGCGACACTGGTTGCGCGCCTCGATAACCTCGGCAAGGGCGCCGGTCGCGCAGCCTTGCAGAATGCTGGCTTGATGCTTGGGCTCGACTAATTCACCATGTCGATTTGAAATTTGAAACTCCAGCATTGGTGCGCCTTTCGGAGCATTTTTGGCTGGAAAGCCGCGCC
>JACXTT010004368.1_pt1 | contig 21027 bp, 24 predicted proteins | sample 9270951 | NCBI WGS metagenome assembly JACXTT01 (sample SAMN15532306, study PRJNA645909) | rock metagenome | isolation source: weathered quartz diorite | place: Puerto Rico | collected 2017-06-21
TTCAAGCTGGGCGAGCACTCCAGCACTTTCGGCGGAAACCCGCTGTGCTGTGCAGCAGGGGCAGCGACGATCGACTTCATTGTCGAAAATCATCTTCCCAGCCAAGCAGCGAGAAAGGGAGAGCTGTTTATCGAAGGGCTCCGAAAAATCGCAGGCGAAAGGCGAGCGCTCAGAGGAGTTCGGGGAAGAGGTTTGATGCTTGCGGCCGAGTGCAGATTCGAGATTCGAGAACCGATTTTGGACTGCCTCAGACACGGACTCATCGTAACCTACTCAGGCCGAAACATCATCCGACTGCTTCCGCCATTGGTCATCGAAGACGAACAAATCCGGATGGCGATCTCGATCCTTGACGATGCTCTAGGCAAGATCGCGGTCCCCGTCCAGGCGACCTGAGGACTGTTCTCGTCACATTCTAGTCTGGTACAGATAGACGAGAGTTCCTAGGCCTGCGAAGGCCAACGAGGGAACTACAAGTATCGCAGCTGGGCCAAGCCCGACGCTTGGAGCGTTGAGTTCCCTGAAAGCCTGAATTGCCCAAGTCATAGGATTTACGTTCACCAGAACCTGCAGCGGCGATGGGAAGACGGTCACATCGTAGAAGACCGTACTGAAGAACGTGAAGTACAGTTGGACGGTACTCCGTACGGTCGCGAAAACCTCAATGCTAGAAGCGTAGGCTGAGATTGAGATCGATATGCCGACGACTCCCAGTGCGAACAACCCAACGATCAAGAAGGCGGCGAGCAGCCTGGCATCGAAGAGGATTCCGTAAAGATAGCAAATGGTGAGCGTCCCGGGGAAAGTTGCGATTAGACTTCGCGCCACGCCGCCGATAACTCTTGAGAATGAGAGGAGTTTCCTCGATGGCGGCAGGCTGAGGAGATAGCTGTTCATGTCCTTGATGTACCGTTCCCTCCATATGTCCCGTCCAGACTGGAAAGCTGCGACACTCGCTGTGACCAAGTCTGAGCCTGGCGCGATTTTCAAAAAGTAGCCCGGTATCGGAACGAGCCTTCCGAAGGTCGAAGCGGTGATGAACAGGTCGATTGCGAAATTTGCAAACATAATCGCGACTAGAAAACTGTCAGAGAAGAGTATCTTGATGTCTCGTTGAACAATCGCTGAGAATAGCCTGAGGCTTTCTCTGCCTCCAGTTCCGACGGTGCCTGATTCTTTCAAGCATAGACTCCTCCTTCCAGTTTTCTGAAATAGAATGCGGCACCGAGCCCCAGGAAGATAACGACGAATGCCAATAGCCCCGCGAGGTTTGCGACATCTACGGTATGTTGTATCAATAGCGCCCGGGCACCGTTGCTGGCGAAAGTGACGGGCGAGTATGGAGCGATCGCTTGCACGTAGCCTGGTAGAAAGCTCAGCGGATAGAGGGCCGCGCTCGCGCGCACCACAGCCAACTCTAAGAGTGCTGGGAGGACGTCAAACCTGTTGGCGCTCCTTATGCTAACAGCTGTGGTTATCGATAATCCCGTCACACCGAACGCTAGCAGAAACAGATAACCCATCGACGCGAGGAGAGACGCGGGCTGGTTGAATCCCTCGATTGCCGCTACCACCGCGAACATCGGGGTGACGTAAATCATCGTTCGGATGGCTCCTCCCAGAGCTCGTCCGACAATGAACTGCCGCCTGCTAATCGGCAGCGTCAAAAGATAGTCCAAGACTCCTTCTTCGGCCTCCTCGAAAATATCGTATCCTATCACGAACGAGATGGACGCGACCATTGAGATGATGCTTCCAACCGCGTAAAAATCGAAGAAGTTGGGGGCGTTCTGGATCGCACTGCTCGGTACTTGTACGAGTCGTGTTATCAACGTAGCGAAGACGAATAGTTGAATGAGGAATGCGAGACCCCTGGATATTATGATCCATGGGGTCCTGAATAGGACCTCCACATCCCTCCAAGCCATTTGCAAGACCAAATTGCGGGAAGGATCTAGAGCGGGAAGCTGGCGTTCTGTCTCCCGCTGTAGCCGTTTGCTACTTGAATTGCTGTCCAGTATAACTGAGGAAGACGTCCTCCAGCGCGACCTCCTTCAAATGTATGCTCTCGACTCGGATACCCTGACCGGTCAGTACTTCGACGATTTTCGGTAGCATTAACCGTCCGAAATTGAGGTAGACCATTATCTTGTTGTCGACTTGATTGACATGATGAACTTCTTTGAACTGGGTTAGTGCTTCATCTTGGAGTTTCACACCGTTCGCTTCAACGGTCACTTCCAAGACCTCGCCTCCCTTCACAGTTTCTTTCAACTCATTCTGAGTGCCAACAGCGACGAGCTTCCCGGTATTCATTATGGCTACTCTTTGCGACAGCCTCTCCGCTTCGTCCATCATGTTGGTTGCAACTATCACTGTAGACCCCTCGTCCTTCAGGCTGCGAATCATATCCCAGACAAGTAGTCTACTAGGAACGTCCAGGAAGGCGGTCGGCTCGTCGAACACCGCTACTTTCGGTCGCTGAGCGATGATCTTTGCATCCTCAATCTTCTTCTTCATCCCACCGCTCATGAGCCATGTTCTCTTTCCTCGCGCGTCCCACAGCCCGAGAGCCTTCAGAATCCCTTCCACTCGCTCCTTCCTTTCCGTCTTGTCAAGGTTGGTGGTCATTCTCAGGTGCCATTCCAGCACGTCGTATCCGTTGAGTATTCCGTCGAAGCGTGGATCCTGGAAAGCTATGCCTATGATTCTGCGAACATCGTTCGGCTTTTCAAGAACATCGAATCCTTGAACGTTGATCTTACCGCTGGTAGGTCTGTATACCGTCCCCATCATCAACATCAGTGTTGTTTTGCCCGCACCGTTCGGACCGAGCAATCCAAGTATCTCACCGTCGCCAACGTCTAATGAGAAATCGCTCACGGCGTTGAGCGTACCGAATCGCTTTCCAACGTTTTCGAAAGTAATCATTGGTTTCGATCACTTGTCCGCCTGGCTTAAGGCTCCGGCTTTGATGTCGCCGCTATGCGCCTCGCATGAGAGAAATCAGTTTGACGGAATCGTGGGATAAAAACCGTCCCGTCAGATATTTGCCCACGCGACCGCAGACAAGAGTGCTGGGCTTTGGTTCTCTAGAAAGTCCAGCCGTACATTCGCATGATGATGGGGGTGAGTATTCCCTCGATCAATCCTGCAATCAGAAAGAGCAATGCCAAACCGACGACAATGTAAACCGCTTGGCGGAGTCCTTTGGAGAGCGCCAGCCGGTTCTCCTCAGTTGGGTTTAACCTTACTCTCAAAATTCCGGCACCGAGTTTGAGTCCTACAGACCCCGCGAGAATGAGTGAGGGGAGCTCTATGACTCCATGGGGCAGGATGGCCGAGTAGAACAGAGCGTTGCTCGGAATCGTTGGCTGTAAGACTCCCAGTATGAACCCGTTGAATAGGATGTCCACAAAGCTGGGAAACCCAAAACCGACTCCCGCCAGAGCTGTTCCGATCGAGACGAGCCAGTTATGGAAGAAGATGTCGATTCCTAGAAATGGTGGGATTACCCTTGATATGTCAACATTTGGATTGCCTTGACCGGGATGCAACAATCCCAATTGAGAGAGTGCAGCGTAAAGTCCGTTGTTCGTCACGTAATTTCCCAGCACGACGCCAAGTGCAAATGCTCCAATCGAGCCAAGATGGTACGGGATGTTCCCCGGTCTTGCGAGGTATCCGCCGATCTCGCGCAAGCCTCGCTTCACGCTCGACCAAGTTGCTCGCGGCAGTTTCCGGTATAGGTCGGAGATGATAGGACTTGGAATTTCGAGTTCCATCTCGGCCACATCAGGTCGAGCATAGTGGTACAGCATTGTCTTGGTCAGGTGCAGGACTGGAAGCAAGAGAAGAGTGATGATCACTGTGAGAAGGGAAGTCAATGGGACATGAACCGCGCTCCCTAATGGAACGAGAATTAAGAGCAGAATCAGCTGAAAGGCTCCTCGAACCACGATGTAAGTCATTGTCACCCCGAAGTTGTGGCTAGTCACATGGAAGCTTCGCCGTATCGCGGCCCAGCCCGAGACTTGGTCAATGACGACCGCCGGGTATGCGTACAGAGTGAAGATTGAGATGATCAATGATGCGAAGTAAGCAATCTCCAATGGGAAAATTAGAGCGGCAAATCCGACAGCGCCCAGAAGAGGGCTGGAGCACGCGGACAGCAGAAGCAGGATAAGTGGAATTGCGGTGACGATTAGCGGGCCCCAAGTCACGAGGGTGGTCAAAAGGACAGTCCATGCCATGGGCTTCCAATGCTGTAATCCGTTCTCGACAACCGAGCGCACGGATACAGACTGGTTCTCCCACGATTCAGCATAAGTCCCGTACTCCGCTGAATGGACAAAGCCCCCTCCGAGGATCGCGGCCAAGAAGTAACCGATGACCCCGACCGAGACCACGAGTACAAGCGATGGGAAGATCGTTGGGTCTCCAACGAGTCCGCACACGTTTCCGGTGAGCGCCATCTTTGCAAAAGATGTGAGCAATCTCCTTCCCGCTAAACCGGTGAGCAATAGAACGAAGCCCAATTCCAAGGGAGCCTGTTCCATCACTGTCAAACCGATTCCGAGCATCGTCCCGACTATGACGACAGGATGGTGCCTCCATATCCAGTAAGATCGCTTGAGAGCACTATCGAAAAACAGTCTCTTAAGACCTAACATCGGTTTGCCCTACCTAACGATAGCTGAGGAACCGAAGGAGGAGGTACTCGCTAGTCGAGGTGATCCCTGCAGCATACCCTGCACTTCATCTTCGAGATGGGATTGCACTTGGAAGTGTGCCTCGGGAGCATGGGCAGATGTGTACAACCAATATGCAGAAAAAAGCCCAGCTGTGGCTATACACAGGAAGAAGAACAGAGCTGCATTGCGGCCGCGGTACCATCTTCGGAACTGGGAAGCAATAGGCGAGACGGGAAGGCCTAGTCCTCGCTGTATCTCCTCAATCACGCTAAACTCTTGAAACTCGTGCTTCCCAAAGTCACGGTCAACCCGGTATAGCGCATACGCCAAGAAGAAGCCCCCCAAGTAGGGGACCATCGTAAGAAGGCCCCAGAGGTATGCGCTTCGTTCCTTCTCGTCAAACGACATTCCAGACAAGTCTCTCTCGGCTGTATTGAGAGCGTAGACACGCGTGGTGTCGGTCGGGTTAGCGACCATCTTTAGCTGAGAAACTGCTGCCGACAATAGCAGTTCAGACCTACGAAAATGCTCGTTCCTTCTGTTCACGACTAGGAATACGAGATAGGCGACGGGCACTGTTCCGAGAAAGCCTGGTAAACCGAACACTCCTAAGGTTATGTCTTGAGACAGTCCTGTCAGATTCGATAGAAATTGCATCCTCCATTCGACTAGGTATAACGTCCATAATGTCCAGCTTACCAGGGTCCAGAGGCTCGAAGAACCTAGCAGAGGATGATCCGTGTATGGACGTAACGCGACTAGGCGAGTAATCGGGTCCTGCTCTTGTTGCGTAAGATCACCCAAGTGCTCGAATGTCGATGCCCGAAGACAGCATGTCCTCGCCTTTGCATCTATTGTCCGGATGGTGGAAGTGTGAACGATGATGCCGGGGGCGGCGGAGGAGAGGAGGGTGGAGGCATTGAAGGACCACCCAAGACAGGCGATGCTTGGGCGATCAGAGTGTCTTCGATCATCCATTGCTGTCGGAAGTGATTGTTAGGGTCTGTCAATAATACATAGACCCAGTATATGTTGAACAGGGTGGCAGTTATGATTGTGAGGATGAAATAGAGGGCAAAGCTGCGGTCCGGAACGGGAAGAGTCCGACGTGGGAAGTTCACGGGCACACCAGAGATGGCCAGAGTTCTGTTCAAATCTTCGAAGAATGCATCCTCGCGTCTCTCATGTTTGTAGAAGTCTTTCATGAGGTAATAGTACACGTACAATCCCGCAATTACGGTGATGAACGATAATATCGCCCACAATGCCGCGCTCTTCTCCGTCTCTTGCACGCGAGCTTCTCTGATCGTCCTGTCGAGGTTGTTCAACTGCATCGAAGCGTCCACTCCCTTCTTCGACGAAACCTCCTTAGCCATCGCGAGCAAGTCTTCGTATAGAAGCAGCTGCCTCTGAAAGTGAGTATTCCGCCGCTTTGCAAGTTTGAAGATCATCACGGCATAGAGAATAGCCACGACGAAGAAGCCGACGTAGAAGAAAGCAATTAGCCCGACGAAAGCAAGGCCAAAGCCAGTGGACGATGCAGCCCCACCAGTAGAATTGAACGATCCGATAGAGACCGCGCTCAACACCGCGATTATTGTACCAACGATAAGTAATACCAGCGCTATGAGGGGGAACAGAGGAACGAGTATCCACGCAGCTGACATTTCACTGTCCGTTTCTATACGCATGCGGGCATCGCGCCGAAGATTGTCTAGTACGATGCTCATCGTGTGAACAAGCCCAAACCGTGGGACCGGTTTACGATTGTTTGCGTATTTAAGGCATCAACCAAAAATCGAATGAGGGAAGATGATCAGGAACTATCGGATGGCTAACCATTATTCGAGAGTTGAATTGCTCAGCCTTAAATTAGTCCCAGTCAAAGGGAGGCGACAGCGCGCGGCCGTGGTCTAGCCTGGTCTATGATCTCTGCCTGCCATGAGCGCATGGTACGGCTAAGCGGAACGCAGAAGACCCGGGAGGTCGCCCTGTTCAAGGACGGCTCGGGAATTCAAATCCCGGCGGCCGCACCATTTCTCTCTATCACTCGCCACTCTGGACTCTGAGACCACATTCGTTATCCTAAGCGCTCTCTAATCGGGCTCTGTCTGCCAAACTTCCCAAGGATACCTTATGTAGACGCAAAAGCATTCTGAATTCAGCATCCCAAGGATGGGTCGATTCCGAGCTAGGTAGGATTCCTCAGAAGATGACCAGCGACCTGGACCTATTGCGGCAGAAGAGAGCCGCTGAACTCAGACGAAAGATGCTCCTAGAATCCAACAAGGCAAAACAGGAGGCCGAGCCGCCCAAACCCAAGCCCGCTCCTCGAGACATCGTTCGCAAGTCACTAGTCGGTAGAGGAGTCGAGGTTCTGGAGACAGCTCGCAGATATTATCCTGCCGAGGTCGCTCAACTAGAAGAACAGATCGCCTCGCTGGTCGAGTCTGGCAGACTCAAGGGTCCAATATCAGGAGAAGAGCTGTACACGTTCCTTCTGCGTGCGGGGTTGCGATTCAACATGAACACGAAGATCCGCATCGCTGAGGGTGGAGAGCTGAAGAGCATCGAGGAAAAACTCCGTGGCCATACCGGCGACTAGAAACAGGATATCTTTTTCTTACCGACCGTTGCCGCTGTGGAGACTCCACACGGGTTTGTAGTACTTCTAGAAAGGCCCGAGAGGCACGGAAGCCTAATTTTCGATCCGGCAGTCCATATGAACAGATGCTCCTTGGGACAGACTGAGACAGGCTTCAATGTCCCGCTCAAGTGCACGCCGGAAGAGTACAAGCATTTTGTGGAGCCGGCGATGGCCGAGGCGGACCGGGCCAATTTTCCCAGCGCACTCGACATTGTCACGAACGGATTGAACGCTCATCCAGCATCTGAAGGCTTACTGTTCCTGAAAGCATACTTCGGCTACAAGCTGGCGGACACGATGAGCAGCCAAATGATGGTCCTGCCGAAACCAATCGAACGAATACCAGACGGGTCACTGTTAATCGACGGTGCCGCAACTACTCAGATGCTCGGTCAGTTTGGCGAGATTATCAAGGTCCTAGAAGATGCGGACGGGGCAATCGACGAACTCTTGCAAGTCAACCCTGGAAGCCAGGAGGTCACTGGCTTCAAGAATTACATCAAGACTAAGCTAGAGAAGTTGGAGCAAGAGTCCTCGAACATGCGCACTAGCCTCGGGAATAGCGCGAACATCGCAGGAGGCTACTGCCAGGGTTGCAGGCGAACGATCTCTTTCGACAGTCAAAAGATCGTGTTTCACCGGACCTCAGCGACTCAGATGGAGGTCTTCCACGAGACTTGCTATCACAGGACTTAGACTAGCTTCGTTATCGTAGCATCGACGGGTCCTTGACCGGTCCGAACCTGAACGCGCGTTCCTTCCTTTGCAAAGTCTCTTTGGACGTAGCTCAAGCCCACAACATTCTTCAAGGCAGGAGAATAGTCTGAGCTCGTGATGGACCCTGCTTCCCGGTTTTCAACGTAAAGCTTCGTCGCTGGACCCAGAGATACCTTTGAATTCGCAATGAATTGCGCGAGTCTCTTATTGACGTGTCCGATGAATGTTGCGCGGGCGACGGTCTCTTGCCCCATGTAACATCCCTTGCTGAAGCTGATCGCATCTTTCATTCCCGCTTCCAGGACGAGAGTGTTCTCGTCAATGTCGACACCGTATCGTGGAATGCAAGCTTCCAGCCTGAGAATGTTGAGGGCTGTCGCTCCGACCGGGACTACGCCCTTGAGCAGGAAGCCTTGCCACACCGCGTCTGACTCCTCTGCTGGGAGAATAATGTCGTAACCGGACTTGCCGATACGGTCATGGTTGACAATCGTGCTGGGGCCAAGTTCCTGGTTCGCTAGACGCTGTAAGGCCGACACGTCAACCCGCACTGCTTCATTGATGGTCTCGGCGGCCTTGGGTCCTTGAACGGTCAACAGTGTTAACTTCCCCTTCGTTTCTTGGATCTGGACATCCTCGGTTATGATGAAACGATCGAGAACCGCCTTGATCTTGGACGGGTCAGCGTTCCCCGTCTCGACAAGCAATTTCTCTCCGAGATTATGGACGTAAAGCTCGGCTTGGATGCGAGCTTTCGGTGTGAGGAGGCATGCTCTGATTCCCTGGTGTTCCTTGAGGTTTGCAATGTCATTGGTTAACAGTCCATTGAGGAATGTTGACCGGTCGCGTCCAACAAGAGTCAGCAGCCCAAGATCGGACCGAATGGCGATGCCGGCTTTTTCACGGGCTGCCCAGTACTCGCCCTCAAACCCACCGTATGTATCGGGAGGGCCTGCCACGTTCTCCTTGAGGTTTAAGGATGCCATCGAGCCCACCACTGCTGCTGGCATCCGGTGGATTAGAGGCTTGCTAGCTACAACGACCCCGCAGAGCTTAAACTTGGACCGGAACAGTCCTTCGGTCGTGCACCTTGAAGACTGATAGCTGGGAAAAGTATGGCTTTGAAAGATACGCTAACACTAGGTTAGCCTACGGTCCTTCCTTCTCGAAAGACGGTCAGTCCCTCTCGTTCATCACTGACTTGGCGGGCAGCCCTCAGATGTGGATGCTGCATCTGGGAACCAAGAGGATGGACCAGTTGACATTTTACGAAGACCGAGTGTCCGGGGCCAGATTCTCTCCCGCCGGCGACGTCCTGATCTTTTCATTGGACCCAGGGGGTAGTGAAAAGCATCAACTGTGGAGCTTCGACCCTGCAACTTTACAAGCCGAAAAACTGACGAGCCATGATGATGCGATCCACCACTTTGGGGATTTCTTCAAGGACGGGAGTAAGTTCTGCTATGCCTCAAACGAGAGGGACGACCGCTACTTCGACGTTTACACGCGAACGCTTGGCTCTCATAACAGGAAGCTCGTCTTTCAGAGCGATCACACCAACAGAGCTGTGGGCTGGCTGGGACGCGAACGGCTTGTCGTCGAACGAGCAAACACAAATCTCGATACTGACCTTTACCTCGTGAACGAAGAATCGAGCGCAAAGGAGGAAGCGCACTGCATCACACAGCATTCTGGAGAAGCGTACTTCTCCTACGCTGGAGCCTCTAAGGACGAGAAGACAATCTACTTAGTGACCAACAAGGATGGTGAGTACGCGCAGCCCGCAGCGCTCGACCTAGGGTCTGGCAAGATTCAGGTGCTCCTAGAGGATAAGGGATCGGATGCATTCGGCGGAAACGTCTCGGATGACGGGCGGTACTTCGCCTACTTCCGAAACGTGGACGGTCTGAGCAAGTTTCACATCTACAACCTTGCCGAGCATAGGGACCTCCAGGTTGAGGGGCTTCCGGTCGGGTCGATGGAAGGGCCGGTTGTGTCGGGCGGGCTGACGTGCTGGAGTCCCGACTCAGCACTGCTCGCTTTCACTTTCCAGGGCCCGTCTCAGAACATGAACCTCTGGGAGTACGACTTGGCCGAGGAGAAGGTCGAACAGCTGACATCAGTGTCCTTGGCAGGAATTTCCAGACAGTCCCTCGTCGAGCCTGAGAGGACAAGATTCCCCAGCTTCGACAGATTGCAAGTCCCAGTACTCGTATACAGACCGAGGGGACTAGCAGGGCCTCTTCCCACAGTCGTTTATGTTCACGGCGGCCCCGAGAGCCAGGAAACTGTCAGGTTCAACATCGCAGTACAGTTCTTTGTCAACCACGGCTTCCTAGTACTAGCTCCCAACGTTAGGGGTAGTACGGGCTACGGGAAGAGCTGGGTCCACCTAGACGATGTCGAACGAAGGTTGGACTCGGTCCACGACTTGGAAGCACTTGTGAAATGGGCAGTGGGGCGGCGGCTATCTTTGGAGAATCGAATTGGCATCATGGGCGGCAGCTATGGTGGCTTCATGGTTCTATCGGCGCTGACTGAGTACCCTGACATCTGGGCCGCGGGAGTCGACACTGTCGGCATCGCCAATTTTGAGACCTTCCTAGAACGGACGTCGCCATGGCGGCGACATTTGCGCGAGGCCGAGTATGGGAGCCTGGAGAAGGATCGGAGATTGTTCCGGAGAATTTCGCCCATCCACCGGATCGATAAGATAAGAGCCCCGCTACTAGTAATCCATGGAGCTAACGATCCACGCGTACCAGTGAGCGAAGCGGAGCAGATCGTGGACGGGCTGAAAAAGCTAGGAAGACATGTCGAGTATATCCGGTTCGAGGATGAGGGGCATGGGATCGCGAAGATCAAGAACCGGGTCAGGGCGAATACGACGATCGAAGACTTTCTCGAAAGAACACTAAACGTGCCTCAGCGCTCAGACTAATGATTCGCCTGGCACTCTTTGCAACGAGTCAGCGAGTAGACCTCTCCATTGGCCCCAGCGAACTTAGCGGATCTGCGTTTGCATCCGCATGAGCACCCGCACCTTCCAGCCTCGGGTTGAGGGGCCCGAGCTTTGGCTCGCCTAGCTGAATCCAAGACCTATCGAGGTAGAAGACATCAACATATTTCCCTAATGTTCCTAGGCAGGTTGACCTCACGTCTAACGACTCGTGTTTTTCGATTAACTTTTGTTCGATTTCCCATAATCGAGTTGAGTAGTTTCTCCCTTCACTCTGTACCATACGAGAACGGCCGGTCGCCTGCTTGCTCAATGATTTCCAAGCCCTATGACACGGCTTTCGATGCGTCCATTTCGACAGAACAGTTCGCCAGGATTCGGAACAGGTACGAATCGCTTCGGAAGACCGCCCTTTACCGTGAGGGACGATTGAGAATGTCCTTCCGTCGCAAAGAGTGTTCGGACCGATTAGGAGAGTCAATGGCCACCCTGAATGAATCCTTTCGCAGGATGGACTTTAGCATCCAATTTCCCAACGGTTCGGAAACAGACGGCGCGACTCGATGGAAGGAGTACGGTGCAACTCTCCTCAAACTGTATCATGCCTTCGCGGCGCGCAATCTCCCATTTGCTTTCCAGCTTACCCCACGAAATGACAAAAATTCGCTCGGATACACCATCTCCACCCAGATGCCTGAAGGGAGCACAATTGAAGATTTCAAAGCGAGGCTCGCGTTGTTCCTGCTCCCCGAAAGCGTGGGGCGAGCACTTGACCCCATTACTGTCTCCCTCGCTAACACGACTAGTTCGGAAGTTTTCCATTTGAACAAAACACAGACTTCAGACTTCATTGTCCTGAACGATCTGGCACTCGTGTTTGCCTATTACCAGCAGATTCGCGACTCACTTCTAACAGAGATTGCGGGTAGAGGTTTGACCACGCACTGTGCCGTGGACAGGGGCGATGGCGAATCAGTCATTAGAAGGAACCACAGCAACCCAAATCGTACGCGGCTGGTTGTAGATGAGCCCGAAGAGATCGGTCAGCTCATCATGGACTATGATGTCTTCCGTTTCGTTCCCGACGTTAACAAGTTTGGCCAGCCCTACATGTCGCGAGTGCCAATCGATTTTGACCGTCCCGTAACCATGGGATGGAAAGAATTTGCCGAAGTCGTGAATGGATTCTGTGTTTGGCTCAGGGAAGAAGGCTACCAACCCAAGCTACGATTGACCGGCGGGAGGGGAGCCCAAGTAATCCTCGACCTTGTCATGGACCACATCGCCAAGAACTACCAGACCCCGTTCCCGCGACCGCTCAAGTTTGACTCTTGGGTTCGCCAGAAGGGTATGGAGGGCTTGCTTAGCGGGCAAGCGACAGACCTAGTGAAGACGCTAGCTATCGCATATGCGACCCATCGAAAACACAGGCTCGGGCTGAGCGCTCCCATCACTGTTGAGGTTCATGATCTCAGTCAACGCTACTGGTATATTTTGGCGGACTCTTCTCGAGCGGGAGTGGACACGGGAGTTGTTGGTCTGGGCTCGATACACCACAAGACGGGAGCGGTCTGTTTGCCCGTGACTACCGTGCCCTCTGCCTTTGGTCTGGACCATGCACTCAGAGCCAGTTCCTACCCGAACACGACCATAGTCGATTTCGAGTCCCGATTTAGGAGTCCGTGGATACAAACTGTTGGATGCAATCCCCAGCTGCTATACGAGCCTTCGACCAAGAATCCCTTCAGTTTGGTGGAAGAGACCTTCGAGAACCACGGCTGGATACCCAGCCAATACGTGCGGTTATCCTCGGAGCGATTCATGGAAAAGTACTGTTGGTCTTGACATAGTGAATCACGGAGAAGGCGAGATGCTTACAAGCCAATCGCCCGCTCATAATCGTACACCGCCCTAGCAACGACAGTCCAGGCTTCCAGCCTCTCCGGGTAGATGCTATACACCTCGTTCGCCAGCGACACAACTTTCTCGGAGAAGTGTCCTTCCGAGAAACCGCCAACGATAAGGCCCGGGGTCTTGTGATCCGCCATCTTTCTAGCGACTTCTTGCATCTTGCTCGGGGTCCCCTTGGTGGAGAGGGCGACAACAAAATCACATTTTGACTCGTCCAATATTCCATCTACTGCTCCATCGCTCAAGGCTAGCAGTGGTTTCCCCTCGGGAGGCACCGCGAGCGTGACGTACAATTGTTCGAGCAGGTTGACGAACCGTTCGGTCTGCCGGGGCAATCTGGTTTCCGGGTCGACCTTGATCGCCTTGTCGTCAACTGTGTGAACGTAAGACCTGAGCTTGCCCTGCAAGTTCAACGGGCTCCCGAGAGCCATAAGGAGTGAGATGTGAGCAATGTCCGGACGCCCTCGATGCTTCTCGAGCTTTCCAAGTTTGGCGATCGCTGCATGGTGATAGTTCTGGTCAAGGATGAGTTCCTCCGCCGGCTTGTTCTTCCGGCGGGCCGACGCGACTACCGCGGGATGCTCAAGGATTTTCGAGGGAACCAACTCAATCGCGGACTCTGCGAGAACAAGTGTCAAGGGCCCGCTCATTCAATATTCATCTCCGTGGTAGAGTTCATTTGTCCCGTCTGCCGGGGGATATGAGCGTTCATGCGCTCAGAAGGGAGAAGAGGGAAGCCACCACGCCGTGGATACGGAGCAAAGCGTTCACTCGTGAACACGATTGCAAACGAGCGGATCCAAATCCTTCTGGGTCACGCAAGAACGAAGGCCCGGGCTGGAGAGTTCGACCTTGCACGCAGATACGTCCAGCTCGCAAGGAACATCTCGACTCGAACGAAGGTTCGGATTCCCAAGGGCGACAAGTGGTTTCTCTGCAAGAACTGTCACATGCCGCTGATCCCAGGCTCTAACGCGCGCGTCCGGCTCTCGTCTGAGAACAGCTACGTTACAATTACCTGCCTCAAATGCCAGACTGTGAAACGCCATCCCTACGCGAGGGAGAAGTCACGGAGGAAAACGGTGAACCCTTATATGATTCGGCCGCCCGCCATCGAACGGTTTCACTGAAAACAGGGTCTTAAAAAAATGCCCACAGTCTACGAGGTGCCAACGCCCGACCTGATCGAGAGACTAGCGAAGCATCTCAAAGAGAACATGGGCGAGATAAGCCCACCTGCATGGTCCGAGTACGCGAAAACGGGAGCGCACAAAGAACGGCCTCCCCAGAACCCCGATTGGTGGTACTATCGATGCGCGTCACTACTCCGGAAGATCTATGTTCACGGTCCGGTCGGCGTCTCGAGGCTCAGGACGGAGTATGGCGGGCTAAGGCGTGCCCCGAACCGCCCAGAAAAGCATGTCCGCTCAGGTGGTTCGGCGATTAGAGAGCCACTGCAGCAGTTGCAAAAGGCATCGCTCGTAGCGGTTGACGGAAAGAATGGAAGGAAGCTGACGAAGCAGGGCATCTCACTGTTGAATTCGACCGCGGCGGGAATATTGAAGGATTCTCGGGCGCGACGGTCAAGTCCCGTATCACAATCATCCTCTGCGCCGGCAGCTCCGGCGAGCTGAAGAGAGAAAATTGTCGGAAGAGTATGAGGACCAAGAGGTCGAAGCATTACGGCGGCGTCGAATCGCACAGTTACAGCGGGAGGCGGCCGATGAACAGCGCCGGTCGCAGGCCCAACAACAGGTCGAGCGCCAGAAGCAGACGATCATCAGGAGAATACTCACACCCGAGGCCCGGCAGAGATTGACGAACATTCGAATGGTCAAGCCCGAGTTCGCTGAAGACCTAGAGCTTCAACTGATCCAGCTGGCACAGTCGGGCCGATTGCAAGGCCAGATAACTGACGAACAATTGAAGAAGACCCTACAACAATTACAGGGGCAGAAGAAAGAGATCAAGATAAGGAGAGCATGATCAGAATGGCAAGGTACAAACCATCCGGGAAGAAACATCATCTCGCACACGCGCTAAAACAGGCCCAGCCCGTACCCTCATGGGTAGTCGGCAAGACGCGAGGACGAGTCCGGCGAACGCCCAAACAACGCCGATGGAGAACGTCCAAGATCAAAGTCTAGGATTGTAGAGGAACAAGCCCATGTCAAGACCGGCCAAGAAGAAGGCTGCCCCGAAAAAGAAGGCTCCCAGCAAGAAGAAAGAGGACGCTGCTGAGAAGAAGAAACGGGGCAACAAGAAGAAAGAGGCTGTAACCGAGGAGGTCGAAGAACCCCAAGCTCCAACGCGCCTCGAGGAAGAGGCTATCGAAACAGTACCGGAGACCGAGCTCGAGCCAGCCGATGCCAAGAGGGAGAAGCCTCGGGAGATAGAGGCCGAGATTGGGGAAGCAGAGGCTCCGGTTGAAGCTCCCGCTGAAGAAAAGCCTGTCTTGGAAGAAGAGCCTGAGGAGGAAGAAGACGAAGGGCTGGAGATCGTGGAAGAAAAATTCTATGACCTCAACCTTCGCAGGATCTGGAACACACCACGGGTCAAGAGGACACCCAGAGCGGTAAGATACATCAGAGATTTCGTCGCGAAAAGGATGAAGTCGGACGAGGTGTCGATAAGCGAGGAGACCAATCAATTATTGTGGGCTCGGGGCATCAAGAAGCCCCCGCGGCACGTACGGCTCAGAGTTGTCAAGGACAAAGAAGACCGCGTGATAATCTTCCCGGCCACAACTACTCCGGAACGAGAAGCGAAAGAGGACACAAAAGTCGAAGCGGTCGCAACCCCTAAGACGAAATAGGTCTGGCCCGCTCTCCAACACCATTATCTTCCTAAATATTGCTCGTTCAAGAAAGGTAGCCGGGAACGGTAGTCGCGCCTGATTTCTTGACCAACTCTTAAATCACGAACGCCCTCGAAAATTGTCACTGGGCATACTGTGAGCACTGCCACGAAAGTGACCCCGCGTTCCGCGCTGGATGAATACGGCGGGTCCAAGATTCTACGGCCTGAACAGTTAATCACAATCCTAGCGTCTAACCTTCCGCCCAGGCCGCCCGAGGCGCTCTTCCGCGAAGCACTAGCAACACCGGTTGGGACAAAGCCCTTGGACCGCGAGAAGGCTTGGAGTCCAGCCATAATCTTCGCTGACTTCACTAGAAAGTACTCTCCCTTTATCTCAAGTCTTGTTGGGCTTTTGGAACAGAAGACGGACGATATCAAATTCATCTGTGCCGGTGGAACTCACACGCCGTCGGACCCAAGCTTTGTCCAAACCGTTGTCGGCGATGAGATTTACAAAAAGTACCAGAAGAACATCAAGCCGAGTACGACAAAGAATCCTAACTGCAAGTACGAGTGGATCGGCATGACCACCCGGGGAACTCCTGTCGAATTGAACAAGGAACTGTTCGACCGGGACCTTTTGATCTCGTCCATGAACGTGCAACCTCACTATTTCGCCGGATACGAGGGTGGTGCGAAAGCCCTGCTCCCCGGTTGCGCAGGTCTGAAGACAATCACGACTAACCACGGATACGTTGTGGGCGACCCCAACTCTCGAGAACTCGTAATCAAGGGCAACGCCATCCGCGAAGACCTGAACGAGGTCCCAGCTATACTTCGGGACACGATGAAAATCGAACATCGAATACTCGACTTCGTCCTGAACCAGGACGGTAGCATGGTAAAGGCAATGTACGGAGACCCAATACTCGCGCACACTCAGCTCGCCGAGAACTTTTCACGAAGAGTCCACAGCGCCAAAGGCCCCAGGTCAGCTCTGACCCTGACTGTCGCCGACGGCCCGATGGGATTGAACCTCTACCAGTCACTCAAAGCATCCGCGTTCGCAACCAGCCTGGCGATCCCTGACCACAATCCGAAGTCTGTCGTGATTCTCCTCGCAAGGCTCGAGCAAGGGCTGGGAGGCGACGCGTTCAAGACAGAAATGGAGACTTATGGGAAAATGGAGCCAGCCAAGGTTGTCGAAGACCTAAAGCGCCGAGTGAAGCAGGGCAAGCTGACGGAGGCATCTCAGAAACCCAACAGGCTCGCTCTCGACGATGCCAAAGCCGACATCATCGTAGTCTCTCCAAAAGCACCGGCGGTCGTGGAAGAACTCTTGGCGAATACGAGGATCAAATTCTACAGAAGCATAGATCAGGCGCTCGGGACCCTCGACACGAGATTGTACGCCGGAAACGTCGATTTCGTCCCGTACGGGTCCTCAACGGTACCCACGCCCGCCTAGAAGCCGTTACCCTCGATCCTCCGAGCCTGGACATGCGAATCTCTAGAGAGCATTAGAGAATCAGTCGCATGCGCAGAATAGAAGGAATCACCCTTGTCTGAGCTAAAGAAGGGACTATTGAGAATTGCAGTTGAGCATGCTGAAAGGAAAGATCCACCGTGCCAAGGTCACGGCTGCTCTCATGGACTATGAGGGAAGCATCGAAGTAGACACGTTCCTCCTCGAAGCGGCAGGCATTCGCAAATTCGAAGAGGTCCACATTTGGAACATGAACAATGGCGAACGCTTCACAACATACGCCCTGCCCGCCAAGAGAGGTAGCGGCATCGTCGCAGTGAATGGAGCTGCGGCGCGGAAGGTTCAGCCGGGTGACGAAGTCATAATCAGCGCCTTCGCGGTTGTAAACGAGAAGGAAGCCGAGAACTGGACTCCCAGGATTGTCTTGGTCGATGAGAAGAACCGGCTCAAGCCTCTAGCAGGCTTGGCTCATCGCTGAAAGGGTTTCGTCTCACTCACGAACGCGCTGTAAACTCCCGGGCCCGCCTCCATCGTCGGTCGCAACCTTCTAACGTCAATATTCTCAAAACCTGCCTTCTCCAGCATCGCCCGATACTCAGCGTTGGTGACGGCACCGGTCACACAACTGCACCATTTTCCGGCGTCCGATTGCTCATCTTCCGTGAACGGCCGGAGAGCAATCTCGTCGGCGATAGCCAACCGTCCTCCGGACCTCAGGACTCTGGACATCTCTCTAAACACTTTCTCCTTTTCCGGGCTGAGGCAGATCACGCAATTACTGATGACAACATCAACGCTATTGTCCGCCAATGGAATCTGTTCGATCTCGCCGAGCTTGAACTCAACATTGGAGACGCCCATGTGTCCCCCGTTTTTCCTCGCTCGCTCGACCATCTCCTCAGTCATGTCCAGCCCGATCACTCTTCCTGTCGGTCCAACTTTCCTGCTGGCGAGCAACACATCGATTCCGCCGCCGGACCCAAGGTCCAATACTACATCTCCTGCATTGATCATTCCTAGCCCTGTGGGATTACCGCAGCCGTCCGACATCACGATCACAGATTCGGGGAGAGTTGCAAGTTCTTCCTTTGAATATCCGTACAGTAACAGTTTCTCGGTCTTCGGCGAGGAGTAGGATTCGACTTTCAGTTCCATCTCCTTCGCAAGAGTGGCATAACTGCTCTTGATGGAGGACTTGATCGCTTCCTTGTCGTCCAAAGCTGGATCCCCGGCTAAGTTCCTGCGATCCAAAATATCAAACTTGCCCGATCCCTAATATCAAGAGCCTTTAGGCTTCAGAGAACATTCCCGATGACAGTCGAAGTGGACCACTACATCGTCCAAGTGAAGTTCAAACGGTTGTTCGCTGACCCACGGATCTTTGGACCAGAAGTGAACCTTCCAAGGCTCTTTCTCGACGAGAGAGGGTTTGACAAGTCCAAAGAGCGGTTCATAATCGAGCTAGGACACTTTCGAGTCACTGATGGAGAGGGCAACACAGCAAAGAGTGCCGGCACTGCAAAGTACGACTTTCAGGGAAAGAAGACTAATTCTGAATACATGGAGAGCGTGACTCTTGCAATCGAATATTACGACCTGGGCACCAGGGTCCCGCCTTACGAGCATCATCGATTCTGGATGGACGGGCCCCTTTGGACGATGCGCTTCACCCTCGAAAAGTTCGACCATGAGACTGTAACACTGGATATTCCGGACATCTCTGAGCTGTACACGATGGTAAAGAATCAGGCGCAGCCCACGACTATGGCCAGCGTCGAACTTGGGGACTTGCCAAATGACAAGTTCGACTTGGCTCTGGCCTATCTAGAAACAAGTCTAAGATCTCTAGCCGAGAAGGACAACTTGATTGTTGAGGTCTACCCAGCTCGCTACATGGATTCTGGAGAACGAAAAGCCCTCGACGCTCGGCTGGCCAGAGAATCCACTGATTCTACAGTTTACATGGTCCTCGGTGGACACGATGGTCCCCTTAGATGAGTTGTTTGTAGCCGGCCACGAACTCTGGGTCGATGACGCCACTGATCACTTTCTCTGTCCCGTCGGGCAATATGACGGGTGTGCCTGCGGCATGGTAGGGTAATTCGAACCTGTCCAGCTTGTCCGGGCTGTCGACCTCGAACAGTTTCCTGCACGCTCCATTTTCAACGTGGAAGGCGTAGAGCTTCTCGATCTTTCTCATCCCGAACCCTCCGGCTCGCCCGCCGGCAGAATTGCCACCCTCGGGAAGCTGGAGGACGAAAATAGAGTTACTCCCGTTCAGCTGTTTCAGGTCGACAGGGTTCTCCGCGACCAGGATTCTTCGGCCTTTCTCTCCAAGAAGATGTGCTAGCTCGTCGAGTGCGGGCATAGGATTCCCGATAAGTCCCGTGGGTAAAACTGTTTGTCTGATGAAATTCAGAGGAAGGAGATTACCGCGTCGCGGTGGGATGCGCGGAGCATTCTTTCTATCTCCTCTTTCTCCGGGTCCGTTAACGGATTGTAGTATCGGCCGTCCCCGGCTGACGAGGCATACCTTCCAGCTATCAGATAGGTCTCCTTCGATGTTTCTTTTAGAACTGTGATTCTGTTCAGTGCGTCTTTCTCGGTGTACATGTACTGGGGGATCGTGTCATATTTCGGGATCTCCTTTACTGCAAGAAGCTTCTTCAGAACAGTAGTTGGCATGGTCAGCTGAAGCTGGGCCAATCGTCCGTGTATAAACTCGATTCTGGCTAGGCTCGTCGCCCGAATCTTGCGACGGGGAACCTTCCTGCCACGCATGCCGAGATGGAAGGGTCTTGGCAGCCGCCGACCGGGATGTGAAGGAACATGAGGAAGCTCATTCGGCCCAACCGTGCCATTATCGTGGTGAGCATGCAGTTGCCCTGGCCGGCAGGCTCTCTGGACACGTCAAATAGGAGCTGGAAGACGGGATTCTTCAGAAGGCTGCTTGTCACGTGAAACTTCAGGATCGGAGTGTCCGCTACTCGGTCCTCCCCGATCGCCTTCAAAACCACCCGGCTAGACAAGTTGAGCAGCCTCGCTTGCACATTGGGTTGCGCGTCGGCCGTTCTTTAAGCTCCTGTCAGAGCTAGGGGTCAGGCCGAAACTATCACGGGACCCGTGTAATCTGCCCAATGGAGTAGAGGTCCGGAGAAGAGTATGGAAATCAGGCGAGGTTATTCCCGGAGGACTTGTGGGGCCCGCGTTGGCCTCCGTCGTAGAAGTAGCCGAGGAAGTACCCGTAGCTCAAAATACCCCTCTGAAGACTATGAGGATTCTGAACGGAAAGGTTGGCGGAGTAGAATGGCGGATTCGACAAACAAGGAAGCGGCACCGACTTCATCTACCGCGACTCCTCCTCAAGAATCTACCGCGACTCCTCCTCAAGAATCTACCGCGACTCCTCCTCAAGAATCTACCGCGACAACTACGGCAGCAGAAGAGCTGAGGAAAGAGTTCTCGCGGAATAATCAGCACAATCAACCGCGAAACATAAGAGAAGAATCCACGCCCAGACGCAGATTTGGCCCAGTTAGCAAGAAAGACTACCAGCGAACCCGTGGGAGGAACAAGCGCTGACGCTGCTATTTTCGATTGACTAAGACCCCAAAATACACCGCTAGAGAGAATCGAATTCCTGAACGACGAGCGACTGGGAAGTACAAATGGTGAGGTCGATTATGAGTCTGGGCGGGGTCCAGACCTCGACGGGTCTAACGATGATCATCTGTTAGAAAGAGTTCTGGCCAAAGAACTCGGGCCAGTTTGGATAGTAGAATCGAAGAACCAAGCATCCTTTATCGGAGGGCCT
>JACXTT010004369.1_pt1 | contig 21024 bp, 21 predicted proteins | sample 9270951 | NCBI WGS metagenome assembly JACXTT01 (sample SAMN15532306, study PRJNA645909) | rock metagenome | isolation source: weathered quartz diorite | place: Puerto Rico | collected 2017-06-21
TTTCCGCCTTTGAAACACATGCGCCGGATCGTAATCCGCAAAGGCCTGCTGAACATCCTTCGTGATATCGACCAGCACGGGCCCAGGCCGGCCCTCCCGGGCCACGTGGAAGGCCTCGGCCAAGGTGGAGGCGAGTTTGGCCACGTCAGTGACGAGGTAGTTGTGCTTGGTCACTGGAAGCGTGACCCCGGTGACATCTACCTCTTGAAAGGCATCAGTGCCCAGCAGCTTCGATCCCACCTGCCCCGTGATGGCCACGAGGGGAATGCTGTCCAACATGGCCGTCGCCAGGCCCGTCACCAGGTTTGTGGCGCCGGGACCGCTGGTGGCGAGTACCACGCCGACGCGTCCCGTGGCTCGCGCATAGCCGTCGGCCGCGTGGCATCCGCCCTGTTCATGGCGCACCAGGACATGGCGGATGGGGACATCAAGCAACGCATCGTAGGCGGGTAGCACCGCGCCCCCCGGATACCCGAAGACGGTATCCACGCCCTCTTTCATCAAACATTCCCAGAGGATCCGCGCGCCGCTCAGCCGCATGAGACCTCCTCCGCCGCGGGCGCGAAACGGGCTTCCGTGACGGCGCCGCGTGAGGCGCAGCCCACCGAGGCCGCGTATTTGGCCAACACGCCCCTGCGGTAACGCGGTTCCGGTGCGGCCCACGATTGTCGGCGACGTTCCAGCTCAACCGCCGCCACCTGGAGATCCAAACGGCGGGAGGGCACATCGAGGACCAGCGTATCGCCCTCCTTCACCAGGGCTAGCGGGCCACCCACGGCAGCCTCAGGCGCCACGTGACCTGCCATGAGGCCTTGGGTCGCGCCCGAGAAACGGCCATCGGTGACCAATGCCACCGAGGCGCCGAGCCCCGCGCCCACCAGCGCCGCGGTGACCGCCAACATCTCGCGCATCCCCGGCCCACCCTTGGGCCCTTCGTAGCGGATCACCACCACGTCGCCGGGCTCGATGCGTCCCGCTTGAACGGCTGCGAAGGCCTCTTCCTCCCCGTCGAACACTCGCGCTGGACCGGTGTGATGCAGGCGCCCGTGACCTGCGAGTTTGATGACGCATCCCTCCGGCGCGAGGCTGCCCTTCAGCACCACGAGGCCCCCGTGGGGTTTGAGGGGCTGCTCCAAGGAACGCACTACCTCCTGGCCCGGTGTAGCTTTCGCTTGATCCACTTCCTCTGCGAGAGTGCGTCCCGTCACCGTGAGGCATTCCCCATGCAGTAATCCGCCTTCCAACAGATGGCGCGCCACCAGCGGCACGCCACCCGCGGCTTCCATATCCGCAGCTACGAATCGCCCCCCTGGTTTGAGATCGGCCAGCAACGGAGTGCGCGCACTCACGCGATCGACAGCATCGAGATCGAAAGGCACGTCGGCTTCGCGGGCGAGGGCCAGGTAATGCAGCACGGCGTTGGTGGAGCCCCCTGTGGCGGCCACCATGGCCAGCGCGTTCTCGAAGGCCTCGCGGGTGAGGATTCGACTGGGGCGAACATCCTCTCTCACCAACTGAAGCACGAGCCGTCCCGCGGCTTCAGCAGCATCTCCTTTGCGCGGATCCTCTGCGGGAATGGCGTTGGCACCCATGGGGCTGATGCCCAGAGCCTCGAAACTGGTCGCCATCGTATTGGCGGTGAACTGGCCGCCGCAAGAGCCAGCCCCAGGGCAGGCAGCATCCTCAACGCGTCGCAGATCTTGATCGCTGCACCGGCCAGCGCCATGCGCACCAACGGCCTCGAAGACATCCTGAACGGTGAGGTCTCGGTCATCGTAATGGCCTGGCGCTGTCGACCCGCCGTAAAGCACGAGGCCGGGCAGATCCAATCGGGCCAACGCCATCAGGACGCCCGGGTTCGTCTTATCGCAACCGGAGAGGCACACGAGCCCATCCAGCGCATTGGCCATGGCCACCAGCTCGATGGAATCGGCGATGACCTCGCGGCTCACGAGAGAGGCGCGCATCCCTTCCGTGCCCATGGTGATGCCGTCGCTGATACTCACCGTATTGAACTCGAAGGGGGTTCCCCCCGCAGCGCGGACCCCAGCTTTGACGCGGTCTGCTAAGGCCCTGAGGTTGAAGTTGCAAGGCCCGATCTCGGTCCAGGTATTGGCGATGCCGATGAGGGGTTTCTGCAGATCGCCATCGGTCAGCCCTGTGGCCTTCAGCATGGCCCTGGCCGGTGCACGGTGCGGCCCCTCCGTAAGGGCGCGACTGCGACGGCGCGGATCGGGTGTCATGATGCCTCCGTGAAGAAACGAGCTTCGGTGGGGAAAGGGCCATAAAGAAATGGATTCCCTGAATGAATGAGAAGCATTTATGGAAAGACCTCGTCTAACGAATGGTTTTTGAACGTTGATGCAAACCTTCCCCTACCCCACGTCGTGAGGCCGTACGGGAGAGAGAACATGAAAAAGCCCCGCGGGGTGCGGGGCCTGAAGGTCGAAAACGTGCTCGCCTAGTGGGCCCCCGGCTCCTCGCAGGGAATAATCAGGGCTACCTGTACGAGCACGAGCGCGCCAATGGCTTCGCCCTGGCCGAAGGCCCGGACAAAGCGTTGGGAGCAAGAGGTCGTCATGGACTTAGAGATTAGGGGTGAACGAAGACGGGTCAAGCACTTTTTGCGATTTATTTCACTTATCTCATCATTCAGAGTTGTTGCCGCAGGCCAGCCCACCCATCCCACTGGTGCAACTTAAAGAAGGCCGTCAGCACCAAGGCATGGTGGACCTTGCCCTCCGCCAGCGTCCTCTCCCACTCGCTCCAGCGGTAGGCCCAGACTCGCAGCTCTTCCGCGCGATCCAATTCCAGTTCGCCGGCGGATTTGCATCCCAGGGCCAAAAACGTGTGGCAACGATTGGTCAGCGTCGCAGGGTTGGGCGTGCAGGAGCCAAGAGAGATCCACTGGGCCGCTTCATAACCCGTCTCTTCCCGCAGCTCACGGGCCGCGCTGAATAACGGTTCCTCGCCTTCATCACAGCCACCACCGGGGATCTCCAGGGTGGCCTCATCAATGCCATGGCGAAACTGTTCGACGATGAGCAGCTCCCCCTCTTCGGTGAAGGCGATGATATTGACCCAATCCGGTCCCTGCAGCCGATAGAAGGCGTGCCGCACTTCGGAATGGGGGCTCTTGCGCTGCGCGACGATCTGCTTGAAGAGCCTGCTGTCTTGGCGCACGTTCTCCGATTCCTGGATCCAAGGGCGGCTAGGATCGAAGTCCTCCGAGAAGGTGTGCACCAAACGCATCAGGCGCCTCCGGCCAAACGGCCGAGGATGTGATGCAGCAGCATATCCAACGCCGTTTTGTTCTCTACGCCGGTGGGCACGATGATGTCTGCCCAACGCTTGCTGGGTTCAACGAACTCGAGGTGCATGGGGCGGACGCTTTCCTGGTACTGCTTCACCACGCTTTCGAGGCTGCGTCCCCGCTCGTGCATATCCCGTTGGATGCGGCGGAGGATGCGCACATCCGCATCGGTATCCACGAACACCTTCACATCCAGCTGTTCGCGGATCTCAGGCAGGGCGAAGAGCATGAGCCCTTCCAAGATGACCACCTGGCCGCCGTGGAGGGGATCCTCCCAGCCCGTGCGGTCCGAGACATTGAAATCGTAGATGGGCTTGCGGATCTCCTCGCCCCGTTTGAGGGCTTCGAGGTGCGCCGCCATGAGCTCCACATCAAAGGCCTTAGGGTGGTCGTAGTTGATGGCATGGGGCGCAAAGCGAGCCTTATTGATCTCCTTGGGCGCGTAATAGGCGTCCATATCCAGCAGATTCACATCCACCTTGCGACGCCGGAGACGCTCAATGAGCTTTCGTGCCACGGAGGTCTTACCGCTCCCAGAGCCCCCGACAATTCCAACCAACCATGGCGCTTGCGTCACACATCCCTCCAACCCCCTATTGTGCTATGGTTCGGGCCATGTACCCCCGTCTCCGTTCGATCCTGACCCCTGTCCTCCTCCTGGCGGCCCTGGGATGTGATTCCGAAGACCCCAAGCTGCCCCAGGAGCTCTACGAGGCCGCCCAGAAGACCAACCTCGCGGGCAATGACCTGCAGGCTCGGGCCATGTATAAGCAGCTCATCGCTCAATTCCCCGAATCCAAGCCCGCCCAGCAGGCGAAGGGGGATCTCCTCACCATCGAGACCCTGATCAACCGGCGAGTGGATCAGGAGACCCGGGAAATCCGCCGCCGCCTGAACTCCATCATGAATGCCCTCAGCCGCTACAAAGCCGCCAAGGGAGAGTTTCCCACCGCTCTCGCCGATCTCACGCCGGAGTACATCCTCTCCACGGACATCGAGACGCCCTGGGGCCATCCCTTCCTCTACCGCGGCTATGTCCAGGAGCCCATCGAGGACATCCCTCAAAAGCGCGGTGCACCCAAGCAGCGCTTCAACACCAAGCTCGATGGCTACAACTTGGCCTACCTCGGAAAGGATCTGAAGCCCGGGGGGGAAGGCCTGGCACGGGACATCCTCTATCAGAATGGCCACGAGGTGAAAGAGGCCTACCTGCCTCCAATCCCTCAGCCTCAGCCGGTGCGCTAAGAGGCCGGAACGCGAACTCGACCGCCCATGATATCGGCGACGATGCGCACAAAGTGCATCACGCCCTTTGCAGGATATTGAGGCACGAGCTCGTACACGTACTCCGCTCCCTCCACCTGCCCATCCGGCTGAACAGCCTGGATCACCAATCGAACGGGATGACTGTGTTCCTCGCGATAACCCCGTAATTCGAGGCGAGGACCGTCCGGAAGCTCGAAACGGGCGTGCATCCGGCCATCGACGTCCACCAATCTCGGAGTCACTTTGTCATCCGGAAGGGTCACCTTCCAACGCCCCATGGGAAGCTCCGTATCCACCGTCCAGATGTCTCCGGTCTTTTCCGCCTTGGCTTCAAGCGACTCGATTCGACGGCCACCCATGCTGATATCCATTTTGCGGGTGCTGCAGGCGACGAGAAGTAGTAGGGATGCGACGAATAGCGATCTATGAATAGTCATAGATTCATTATGCCCGGGGAAGCTGGAAGGTTCTCACCCCTCCAGCCTTTCGAGCAAAGTCATCACTGTTCGCCAATTGCGGCCCGTGCTCACGGTTTTCAGTTTGGAATCAAGCCAAGCATTCGTGAGCTTCGTATCCGCAGCTCCATTCGGTAAGTGGAGGTAAACCTCGCGGCCTCGGACGATAAATCGATCTCCCGGAGAACGATTCGGATCCAGCGAGGCCGCCTGCTCTGCGGAAGGCTCGCGTTCCAGAAAGATGAGGTGGAGGCTTTCTTCCGCCACTTTCTCCTGCAGGAAGGGGTTGCCTTCGATCGCCCTCTTTAGTTCCTCTCCGGATCTCAGCACCACGGGAGCATCGAAACCGAAACCCTCACGGATACCAGCGCAAACGAGGCCAGGCACCTTCTTCGCGAGCGCGGCCGAGGCTTTGAAAAGAACATTGCCGCTTTGGATGTAGGTGCTCACCTCTGCACAGCCCGCCGCCTCGAAGAGCGCAGCGAGGTCCTTCATCGGAAGCTTGTGTTTGCCTCCGACATTGATGCCGCGGAGTAATGCGACATGAGTAGCGGCCATGGCCCTACTTCACACCCCAATCCAGCACGACTTTGCCTGACTGCCCGCTGCGCATGGCGTCGAAGCCCTTCTGGAAATCATCGATGCCGTAGCGGTGTGTGATGATGGGGCTCAGATCCAACCCGCTCTGCAGCATGGCGACCATCTTGTACCAGGTCTCGAACATCTCCCGGCCATAGATGCCCTTGATCACGAGGCCTTTGAAGATCACCTGGCTCCAGTCGATGGCCTGCTCGCCGGGCATGATGCCGAGCATGGCGATCTTCCCGCCGTGGTTCATGGTGTCGAGCATCTGGCGGAAAGCGCGGGCGTTGCCGCTCATTTCCAGCCCCACGTCGAAGCCTTCGGTCATCCCTAAATCCTGCATGACCTGCTTGAGATCCTGCTTGGAGACGTCCACCGCCGCGGTGGCGCCCATCTTCTTGGCGAGGTTCAACCGGTATTCGTTCACATCGGTAATGACCACGTGGCGAGCGCCGACGTGACGGGCGATGGCGGCAGCCATAATTCCGATGGGACCGGCGCCGGTGATGAGCACGTCTTCACCCACCAGGTCGAAGCTCAGCGCCGTGTGGGCCGCGTTGCCGTAGGGATCAAAGATGGCCGCAAGGTCATCGGGGATGTTGTCAGGGATCCCATAGACGTTTTCAGCCGGAATGACGAGGAACTCCGCAAAAGAGCCAGGGCGGTTCACACCCACGCCCACGGTGTTGCGGCAGAGGTGGCGCTTGCCCGCGCGGCAGTTGCGACAGAAGTGGCAGGTGAGGTGTCCCTCCCCGCTCACCCGATCGCCGGGTTTGAACGCGTCCACCTCGGAGCCCACCCTCTCCACGATCCCGAAGTACTCGTGACCCACCACCATGGGCACGGGAATAGTCTTCTGGCTCCACTCGTCCCAGTTGTAGATGTGGACATCCGTGCCGCAGATGGCGGACTTATGGATGCGGATCATCACATCGCGCACCCCCATCTCGGGAGCCGGCGCGTCCTGGGTGATCCAAATGCCTTCCTTCGGCTGGGACTTGATGAGGGCTTTCATAGAACACTCCAGAAGTTTATTTCACCGCCAAGAAGCCTTTACGCCAAGCGAGAAAAGGGGGATTCATCCTTAGCGTCCCCTAAGGGGCAAGCGAAGGAGGAAGCAGGCGCCTTCTTCCGAGGGTTCAAAGGCCAAATCCCCCCCAATGGTTCTGGCTAATTTACGGCAGAGGGCCAGGCCTAGGCCCACCCCTGGCGCGGTCCGCGCCGCCTTTTGAGCGGATTTATGGAAGGGTCGGAAGAGATGCCTGCGATCAGAGGCATCGATGCCCGGGCCGTGGTCCCACAGACGAATCTCGGCAGCCCCTTGAATCGATTGAATCTCCAGGTGGACCCGTGGATCCCGAGCTCGGGTGGCGTATTTCGCCGCGTTATCCACGAGATTGAAGAGAATCTGCTCCACCAAAAGGGGATCGGTATGGATCTCAGCACCTTTAGCTTCTTCCTCTAAAACGCAGATCAACTCGAGCCCTCCTTGCCGCGCCCGCTCCTTGAGACGCAGCAAGGGTCGCTCTACCAGCGCCTCCAGAGTAAGCGCCTCATGCTGACCCTCCCGCTGGGACTCCAAACGAGCGAAGGCCAAAACGTTCTTCACCAAATGATCCAGCCGATCCGCTTCCTCCAAGAGGGTATTCAGAAGAAAGGATTGTTCCTCGGGATCTGGCACCATCCTCTTCGCCAAGAGCTCCGTGTAAAGGCGGAAGGTGGTCAATGGCGTACGCAATTCGTGGGTCACCGCCGAGGCGAAGGCGCCGCGACGCTCACTAAGCTCCATCGTATGGTTCAACACCACGGCGCCCGCGAAGACGCCCCGCAGTACGCACACCCATCCGAAGACCAAGGCCGCCTTCGCGGGGCGAGTTAGAGGCCGGGTACCGAATGGAACCGGCCCAGGCTTCATCACGATGGGTAATGAGGCGAGCTGGTATTCGTTGGCATTCAACACCCCCCCCTCCGCCGGCACCAGATCTGCCTCGGGGAATTGATCCCGCGCAGCGCTCAACAAGACTTCTTTGACGCTGGACCAATCCAGCCAGATGGCTTGAAGAGATTCTTGATCTCCCACCCAGACCTGACGGGCCAGAAAGAGGTCCCGGCTCGACCAAAAGGGGGTCCACGTTCCAAGGTTCAAGTCAACAGGGGATGCCATGCGGACGCCCGCCCCTTTTCGCGACCGCCCTCGCAATTCCGCCATCTGCTCTCGGGACAAAAACACCGCTCGTCCCTGTCGCATGGCAGATTCCATACCTGTCCAGGAGAGGCGATTCTCCACCGCATGAAGGCGCGACCGCGCTTCATCCAACTTCTTAGGATCTCTTATCAACCCTTTAGCCAAAAAGCCTTGCTGATCCTTGGGCACCAAGGGAGAAGAAAAAGCGCCCGTGCGATCCACCTCGAAACGTAGAAGCACCAAGGGGTCGTCCATCAACAGCATGGGCGAAGGCACCAAGATGCCGTTGTCTCGATGGAAGGTCTGATAGTGGTAGTAGGGGCGCGCGGCTTCCGGCGACAAGAAGAGCGCCATGGTTGCATCCATCCGCCAGAGAGAGAGACGGATCTTCTCTTCCATCAGAGCGCGCGACTGAGCCCGCCACTCGGCCTGATCTGATCGAAGTGCCAGGTTCGTGATCCACGCCATGGCGCCCAGGCCAAGAGCCAAAAAGAGGCCGTAGAGCACCCATGGTCGACGAAGGAGGCTCACGCCTTCATCTCCGCGAACTGGTACCCCCTGCCCCTCAGTGTCAAAATAATTTTCGGCGAGGCTGCATCATCGCGAAGTTTTTCGCGCAGACGCATGATGTGCATATCCACCGTGCGCGTCTCCACCGCATCCGGATTGAGCCGCCACACTTGGGCCAAAATCTCATCGCGCCCGATGGCCCGCCCTGCGTTTTTCGCGAGGAAGGCGAGGAGCTCCGATTCGCGCTCGGAAAGAGGCGTGAGCGTTCCATCCTCAAATCTCAGTTCACGTTTTCCCAAATCCAGCACGCCTCCAGGGACGGGAATATGCAAAGCCGTGGCTGGCCGCGCGGGAGTGCGCCTCAGAACAGCTTCGATGCGCGCTAAGAGCTCCATCGCGCCAAAGGGCTTCACGACATAATCATCCGCCCCCAGCTTTAGCCCTTTGACGCGATCTCCTTCATCCCCCCGCGCCGTGAGGATAATCACGGGAACAGACACCGAGCGCTCCCGCACCGCCTTTAAGATCTCCAGCCCGTCGCCTCCGGGCAGATTGAGATCCAGCAGCAAGAGATCGTAGGCCTCTCGCAGGGCAAGTTCGCGGCCAACCCCGTCGTCTGATGCCTCAAGGGTGTCATAGCCGTTGAAACGGAGGCTCGCGAGAATGCCGCGGCGGATGGCGGCATCGTCTTCGACGACCAGGATGCGTTGCTTCGACATGGGGTATCCACCGAACGAGCCTTCATGATCGCAGAGTCAGACCCTCCCTATGGTCTTGTGACGGTCCTTTTACGGAAGACCTCGTCCATTCGCCGCATGCTGAATCATCGCCGAGAAGCGATGTGCTCTCACCCAACCCCACATGGAGGTTCAGCATGCGTCTGCCCATTCACGCAGCCCTCATCCCCGCGCTCATCGTGGGGTCCCCTTCCCACCTCAACGCCCAAGCGAAAGGAGATCGCACGGAATCTCCTTATTTCTTCGTCAAAAGCGAAGACCCCGCCACGGACCAGCTCCCCCTGAAATCCACCTCCGCCGAAGTGGATATCGCCGGCGTCATTGCGCGCGTGAAGGTCACTCAGATTTATAAGAACGAGGGAAAGCACGCCCTTGAAGCCATCTATGTCTTCCCCGGCTCCACGCGCTCAGCCGTACACGCCCTCACCATGACCATCGGGGACCGCATCATTCACGCTCAGATCAAAGAGAAAGAGCAGGCCCGGATGGAATACGAGCAGGCCAAGCAGGAAGGCCGCAGCGCGACCCTCCTCGAGCAGCAACGGCCCAACGTCTTTCAGATGAACGTCGCCAACCTTCTCCCCGGCGATGAAATCAAGGTGGAGATGGAATACACCGAGCTGCTGGAGCCTTCTGAAGGAACCTATCAGTTCGTCTACCCCACGGTGGTCGGCCCCCGTTACTCCGGAATCCCCGGAACGCCTTCCTCCACGGGGGAGAAGTGGGTGGCGAGCCCCTACACCCCTGCGGGTGTAGCCCCCACCACGACCTTCGATCTGACCCTCAGGCTATCGGCCGGCATGCCCATCCAACGGATGACATGCGGCACTCATCGAACGCATATCGAGCAAGCGACCAAGGATGTGGCCGAATTGAAGCTGGATTCATCGGAATCCAAAGGCGGGAATCGAGATTTCATTTTCTCCTACCAGCTGGCGGGCGGAGCGGTTCAATCCGGTCTGCTGCTTCACCGCGGCAAGGGCGAGAACTTCTTCCTGCTCATGGCTCAGCCTCCCAAGCGCGTCACGCCCGCTCAGATGCCGCCCCGCGAATACATCTTCATCATGGATGTCTCCGGGAGTCAGATGGGATTCCCCTTGGAGATCTCCAAGGAGCTCATGAAGGAGATGATTCAAGGGCTCAGGCCTCAGGATCGCTTCAACGTCATGGTGTTTGAGGGAAGCTCGGCGCTTTGGTCACCGGAATCTCAGCCCGCCTCGCCTGGCAACCTCAAAGGCGCTTTGGAATTCATCCATGCTCAATATGGAGGCGGAGGCACTGAGCTTGGGGCCGCCATGAAGCGGGCCCTCACCCTTCCCCGCATTCCTGGCATGAGTCGATCTTTCGTCGTATCCACGGATGGCTACATCGCTTCTGACGCGAGCCTTTTCGACCTCATCCGCACCCATCTGGGGGATGCCAACCTCTTCACCTTCGGGACTGGTCCCTCCGTCAACCGCCATTTGATCGAAGGGATGGCTCATATTGGCCAGGGCGAAACCTTTGTCCTGACCGATCCCAGTCAGGCGAAGGCCGAAGCGGATCGCTTCCGTGCGTATGCCTCCACCCCCGTACTCACACAGGTGAAGCTTAAGGCGGATGGATTCCAAACCTATGACGTGGAGCCGCTCCAGCTTCCGGATGTGATGGCCGAGCGGCCGGTGGTCGCTTTTGGAAAATGGAAAGGAGAAACGAAGGGAACGCTTACGGTTAGCGGTTTTGGCGGCGGCGGTGCATGGGCCCAATCCTTCGATGTGTCCGGTGTGCGTGTCGATGAGAGCAGCCCAGCCCTCCGCCAGTTGTGGGCCCGCAAGCGCATTCAGATGATCTCGGATTACGCGCAATTCGGCATGACTGAAGAGCGGAAGAAAGAGATCACCCAGCTCGGACTCGCCTACAACCTGATCACCCCGTTTACCTCATTCCTCGCAGTGGATTCGAAGGTGCGCAATCCCAAAGGAGAATCCACCACAGTTCAACAACCCCTGCCCATGCCCCAAGGCGTCTCCAACGCAGCCATCCGCGGGAGCATGGCCAGCGGTTCCACCTTAAACCTAGCTCCTGGGGTAGTTGGAAGTGGCTACTCAGGCGCAACTACTCCAACCATCTCGGGGAGTGCGACAGTGACGGTCACCACCGCCGTGTGCTGTGCGGCCAGCGATCTTGGCGGTGATGTGGCTTTGGCTGCTCTGCCTCGACGTTCCAAAATGAAGATTGCCCCTCAACAGCCCCTGGAATCCCGCTCGCTCCACCTCGGCCAGCTGCAGGCCGACCGTCCCGATGTGCCCCTCATGCGGGTGAACAGCCTGTTGGAGCTGAAGCTGAATGAGCTTCAGAAAGCGGGCCTGCTCCATCGCATGCCCGCTCATTTCATCTTGAGGCTTCAAATCGACGCTTCGGGCTCGGTGACTTCAGTCGTGTTTGACCGTGAATGCGGGAAGGCCGGGAAGCTGCTTCAATCCCAGATGCTCGGATGGAGGCTGGAAGCCTGGGCCGTTCCCGGCACGACCACGCTCACTCTTCCCATCCGAGTCTCCAAGTGAGAACTGCACTGCTCATCATCGCCCTCATGCTGCCCGCCTTCTCTCAGGAGGCGGGCAAGCGGGAAAGCATCACTTACTTGCTTGGGGAAGACGAGGACCCGGCTCTCCCCATGTTCCGCCTCGCAGAAGAGCATTTCCAAAGGCACCCCACCGAACGCACCGATCATCTGATCTCTTATCTCCGTTCCTTACAAGATGTGAAGACGCATTTGGCCGAGCACCCTCCCAAAGACGGAGGTCGCTGGGGGCTCATCAATTTGGTGGCCCACGGGAACAAAGACCTTGTGGACGTGGCCATCACGCCCAATGGTCCGCGCGCCACATTGTCCGCCATGAAGGAAGCGCTCAATCACGGAGCCTTTCGGATTCCCACTTCCGCCATCGATTCGATCACCGAGATTCGCATTCACGGATGCGCCGTCGGAAAGAACCCAGCCCTGCTGAAGGCCCTGTCAAAGGCCCTTAGTGGAAGCGAGTCTGAGGCTCCCCAGGTGAGCGCGCCCAAATGGTTCACCTGTTTCCGCCCCTCCATGGATGAGGAGCCCATGGACTCGCGGCATCTCTGCCAGAACTGGAGCATCGTCTACAAACCTGGCCCTCGGCCCAATGTCGAAGATCTCGCTCGGCGGTTTAAAAGGCACTACCCCACCGCCGAGATTGACCCAATCGAGGCCATGCGCCGCTCCCGGGCTCGCTTCCTTGGCGACACCTTCAGTTACGAAGCGCCGATCCGGTTCACTTGGACCTTGCTCCACCTTGGCGCCCACGACCTTCCCCACGCTCCGAGCGCATCTCAAGTCCGGACCTGGCTGCTTTCCCAGGAAGGCTTTCGTCGCAGCCTTTCGACCACAGAACTCGCCTTCGATGATCTGAGTTGGGAGGTCCTTCCAGCGCGCATCCCCTTGGGGGGCAGCAGCGTCCCCGCGCTTGTGGCGCGGGGGGAAGGCCGAGCCATCCATGTGCTTCGGAGCCTGAAGCCCGAAGACGCATCTTCGTCTGATGATTGGAAGGATGAGCGGCTTTATGCCGTCGTCCGCTAGGAAATCACTCCCAATTCCCGCCCAACTTTAGCGAAGGCTGCGATGGCCTGATCCAGATCGGCCGTCGTGTGGGCCGCACTCATCTGGGTGCGGATGCGGGCCTGGCCCTTGGGCACGACGGGGAAGAAGAAGCCGATGACGTAGACGCCTTCGTCCAAGAGTCGCTTAGCGAATTCCTGGGCAAGGGGCGCTTCATGAAGCATCACGGGGATGATGGGATGTTCGCCGGGCAGCAACTTGAAGCCGAGCTTCGTCATTTCAGTGCGGAAGTGCAGCGCGTTAGCGCGGAGCTGCTTCCGGAGGCCGTCGCCCTCCTTCAGCATGTCCAGCACCGTGAGGCTCACGCCCGCAATGACAGGGGCGAGGGTGTTGGAGAAGAGGTAGGGACGAGCCTTCTGGCGCAACATGGCCACCATGTTTTTGGAGCCGCTCACGTAGCCGCCGGAGGCGCCACCCAAGGCCTTACCGAGCGTACCGGTCATGAGATCCACGCGGCCCATCACGTGGTGGTGCTCGTGGGTACCGCGGCCCTTCTCTCCGATGAAACCTACAGCATGGCTGTCGTCCACCATGACGATGGCGCCGTACTTCTCCGCGAGATCACACACGGCAGGCAGGTTCGCGATGAAACCGTCCATGCTGAAAACGCCATCCGTCGCCACCATCTTGAAGCGGGCGCCTGCGGCATCGGCCTCCTTCAACTTGGCTTCGAGATCGGCCATATCGTTGTTGGCGTAGCGGAAGCGCTTGGCCTTGCACAAACGAATGCCATCGATGATGGAGGCGTGGTTCAGCGCGTCGCTGATGATGGCGTCCTCTTCACCCAGCAGGGCTTCAAACACGCCGCCGTTGGCATCGAAGCAGCTGCCGAAGAGGATGGTGTCCTCGAAGCCAAGGAACTCCGACAGGCGGCCTTCCAAGGTCTTATGCACGTCCTGAGTACCGCAGATGAAGCGCACGGAGGAGAGGCCAAAGCCGTATTTCGGCAGAGATTCCTGGGCCGACTTCACCAGCTCAGGACGGCCCGAAAGGCCGAGATAGTTGTTGGCACACAGATTAATGACCCGCTTGCCATTTGCCTCCACCCAGGCGCCCTGGGGGCTCGTCATCACTCGCTCTCGCTTGTAGAGGCCCTCAGCCTCCAATCCGGAGAGCAGGGTCGTGAGATGGGCATCGAAAGCAGCGTGCACGGGGACCTCGGGCGAAACTCCCATCATAAAGCCCAACCCCTTAAGGCCGTGAGTCTTCACAAGGAGAAGTCATGCTGGCGACCCAACTCGCCGATGGGCATCAGGAGCCCCGACCCGGCCCGCGCATGCACCTCAAAGACCCATGGTTCCTCCCTCCCGCCGACCTCGCTGCGGCTGACCTCGTCCCTCGAGCCATCCGCGGGGCGCAAGCGGCGTTGATCCGAGGGGCCCTCCTCGCCACACACGAATCCGTCTGGGCGGATCGTCTGGCTGAGACCCTGCCCATGGGCGCGCGCCGATTTCTCTGTTCGGCTCCCTTACCTCGGGACTGGGTTCCCGTGGAGGATGTGAGAACCCTCCTCCTAGCGGCGGAATCGCGCTATCTGCCCATGATGCAGAGCGCGGTGGCTCGGCTCATTGCAGAACAGGCTGCGGGGCGGTTGGAATGGTTCCAGCTAGAGCAGCCGCTGGCCACCGGGCACTCACCGTAAGATCTCCTCGCCATGGTGCCCTCCATCTACAATGAGTATTTCCAGGGTGGCTCGGGCCACGCGGATGCCGTGGAGGAAAACGAAGCCTGGGTGAGCCTCTGGGTTGAAGAGCTATGGCCAGGCTGGGCAACACAGGAGGCGACCATCTGGTTCAAGCAGATCCTTGAGGGTCGCTATTCCGTGTTTGCCAAGGTCTCCTATCTGCCCCCAACCCCCGAACGGCCCTGGTGGCACCGTTTCCATGTGACCTGGTCCTAGCCCCTTCAGAAATTGCCCTAAAAAGAGGCTTTCTTCTTGCACGGCGTCTGCCGATACCCCTATTCTCGGGTCTTCGGTCACTCACTCATGTCCTACGTCCTCTTCAATCAAAATAATCGGCTCCCTCGCGCGAATCGCGCGTGGGCCGGTGAGGACATGAGCTAGCACCTCCAACCTCGACACCGACACCACCCCCGATTCGCGAAAGCGGTCGGGGGTTTTTCTTTGTCCTTTCACCCCCCAACCCAGGAGCACTCATGTGCGGCATCCTCGCCCTTCTCAACCTCAACCCCGCCCAAGCGCCTCACGACGAACTGCGGCGGACCGCGCTTCGGCTTTCCAAATCGCTAAGACACCGAGGCCCTGATTGGAGCGGCATCCATAGCGATGACCGCGCGATCCTCTGCCACGAACGACTCTCCATCGTGGACGTGGAGCACGGCGCCCAACCCCTGGTGGATACCCGCACGGGCGCCGTCCTCGCAGTCAACGGGGAGATCTACAACCACAAGGAACTCCAGCAGGGGCTTCGGGAAGATCACGATTTCCAGACCCTCTCCGACTGCGAAGTGATCCTCTATCTTTACGAGGAGCAGGATCCCAAGACCTTCCTCAACGTCATGAACGGCATCTTCGCCTTCGTGCTCCATGATCCCAGGCGAGAAACCTTCCTCATCGCGCGAGATCCCATGGGCGTCGTGCCCCTCTACGTGGGCTGGGATCGTCAGGAGCGACTCTACGTTGCGTCGGAAATGAAGGCGCTTGTGAGCGTGTGCGAACGCATTCGCGAATTCCCTCCCGGTCATTACATGTTGGGCCATGAGCAGGACAAGGGATTTCAGCGCTACTACGAGCCTGCTTGGGCTGATGCTTCGCAGATTCCCATTGAGACCTACGATCCGAAACATCTGCGAGAGGCGTTGGAAGCCGCCGTCCACCGCCAGCTCATGTGCGACGTGCCCTACGGCGTGCTCATCTCCGGTGGCGTCGATAGCTCCATCGTCGCCGCGGTAGCGGCGAAGTTCAGTCAGCGGAGGGTCGAAGCCGACGATCGAGAGGCCGCCTGGTGGCCGCGTCTCCACTCCTTCGCCATCGGCCTAAAAGGCGCGCCGGATCTGGAGCCTGCGCGCAAGGTCGCCGAACACATCGGCAGCGTGCATCACGAGATCCACTTCACCGTTCAGGAGGGATTGGATGCACTTTCGGACGTCATCCATCACCTGGAGACTTTCGATATCACCACCATCCGCGCCTCAACGCCCATGTACCTGCTCATGCGGAAGATTCGCGCCATGGGCATCAAGATGGTGCTCTCGGGCGAGGGGGCCGATGAGATCTTCGGTGGCTACCTCTACTTCCACAAGGCTCCGGATGGCGTTGAGCTGCACCAGGAAACAGTTCGCAAGCTGCAGAAGCTCCACCTCTACGATTGCGCCCGAGCCAACAAGGCCAGCGCCGCCTGGGGTGTGGAAGCCCGTGTGCCCTTCCTCGATCGAGCATTTCTCGACGTGGCCATGGCCTTGGACCCCGAGGTGAAAGTCCCCCGCAACGCGCCCCACACGCGGCCCATCGAGAAGTGGCCCCTCCGTAAAGCCTTCGAAGGCTATTTGCCCGAGAGTGTGCTGTGGCGCCAGAAGGAACAATTCTCTGACGGCGTGGGCTATGCCTGGATCGACGGACTCAAGGCCCACGCGGAGCGCGAGATCAGCGACGCCATGCTCAGGCACGCGGCCGAACGCTTTCCAATCAAAACGCCGGAGACCAAAGAGGCCTACCTCTACCGGCAGATCTTCGAACAGCACTTTCCCACCGCCACCTGCGCGGCTTGCGTGCCCTGGGAACGCAGTGTCGCCTGCAGCACGGAAACGGCCCTGAAATGGGATGCCGCCTTCCAGCGCATGGTCGACCCTTCAGGTCGCGCCGTGCTTGATATCCATGAGGGAGCCCATGCCACGCCTACCCTTTGACATCACCCCTCCCCCTCAGGAAGAAGCCGAGGAGAACGTTATTTCGGAGGAATCCGTACCGGATGAAGGGCCTTGAAGGCCGTCGTCATGCGTACCTTGCCATCGTTGGATTGAAAGAGGGCGGCGACGCCCTCTTTTTCCGCCCAGGCAAATCCCGACACTGGGCCCATGACGTAACAAGGCTTGGTGAGCATGTCGGCCTCCAAACCCGTCGACGCAATGACGCTGACGCTTCCCCAGGCAGGACAGGGCTTGCCACTGCGCGGATCGAGAATGTGGCGACCCCGCTCGGAGGTGCTGCTCGTGGCGAGCGACGCCTCATGAAGCCGCACGGTGAAACGCGCTTGCTGCCTTCGCGCAGGATGGGCAATGGAGACTTCGCGTGGAGATCCGAAGGCGCTTAATTGGCCACCCAAGTCCAGCAGCCCTTCAGTTGCGCCTGCGGCCCGCATGGCCACGATCATTCGATCGAGGGCGTAGCCCTTTACGAATCCACCCTCCTCCACGCCCGCTTGGGGGTTCAGCAATCGAACGCTCTGTTGGGCGGCGTCCACTTGAAGTAGCGCAGCGCCGGAGGCTTTGCGCGCTAGGGCAAGGGCCTGCGACGCGGGCGCACGCCCGCCTTCTCTTACCCGCCAGGCTTTAATCAGCGCGCCAAGAACGGGGTCGAAGGTGCCCTTCGAACGTTCGCTGAAGGTTTTGGCCTTTGCAAAGAGGTCGATCCACTCCGAATCCATAACCACCGGTTGTCCCTCGGCCGCGTTAAGAAGACTCCAGGCGCTATCGGACCGCCACGTGGAGCAGGCCGCTTCGATGCGCTCGGATTCCGCCCACGCGGCTTCCAACGCAGTAGTCGACCGAGGGCCTTCAGCCTGAAGGCGAAGCAGCGTCCCCATGGCCAGTCCTTGCCGCTCCTGCGGCGCCGCTTGGAGCAGCGCGGGCGGAAGAATCACGCTTCGCGCACCAGGCGATGAAGAATCTTGATGGCCACACAGGCCGCGCCGAAGCCGTTGTCGATGTTCACAACGGCGATGCCCGGTGCGCAGCTGGCCAGCATCGCGTGCATGGCCACGGTTCCACCTTCGCTGATACCTGCACCAATGCTCGTGGGCACGGCGATGACGGGGCTATCCACCAGGCCCGCCAACACCGAAGGCAGTGCGCCTTCCATGCCCGCGCAGGCGATGAGCACAGGGCATTCCTTCACATCAGGAAGCACACTGTGGAGACGGTGGATGCCCGCGACGCCCACATCGAAAAAGGATTTGACGGGGTGGCCTAGAGATTCCAGCACCACCTTGGCTTCGGTCGCCACGGGGATATCGCCCGTGCCGCCCGTGAGAATGCCCACGGGAGGTTGGGACCGCATGGGGCGCGGCTCGCGCACTGCCGTGCGGCTCACCAGATCGACTGTCGCGAGGTCTTTGAGCGCAACCATCTGAGCCTCACTCAGCCGTGTCGCCAACCGGAATCCCTCGCCCTCAGAGAAGAGGCGCACCACATGCTCCACCGTTTTCCCAGGCCCGAAGACCACTTCAGGGATGGCCGTTCGGCCCTCGCGATGATGATCCCAGCGGATATCGGCGCTCACTTGTTCACCTCGGTCGTCAGCGCATTGGAAAGCGATCCGCTTTGGATGCCGCCCAGATCTACCGCGGCGAAGCGGAAGCCCGCTCGCCAGGCCGCCCGTTCCAACTCGCCACGGAGCGGCTCTTGGAAAGCTAGCTGAGCCAGCTCAGACTCCAGTTCGATGCGAACAATTGTCTCGTGCCACCGGGCGCGGGCGGGCCACAGGCCCTTGCTGCGGAGAAACTCCTCTACCGCTTCCACCTGCTTGAGGCGTTCGGGCGTCACTTCCGTACCCACCGGGAACCGACTAGCCAAGCAGGGCGCGGCTTCCTTTTCCGCGTTGGAGAGACCCCAATAACGCGCCAAGGCTCGAATGGCGGCCTTACCCATGCCGGCCTCCACCAGCGGGCTATAGACCTCATGCTCAGAGGCTGCCTTGAGGCCGGGCCGATGTCCTCCCAAATCTTCTACGTGGGTGCCATTCATCAGCACCCCATCCATGGACTGGGCGGCAGCAAGAGATTCGGCCACGCCGTAGAGAGTGCTCTTGCAGAAGTAGCAGCGGTCTCCCGCGTTGGCGCGATAACCCTCGAGATCCACCTCATGGGTTTCGAGCTCTTTGAGCTCAGCTCCCAATTCCCCCGCCAGCGCATGGGCCTCCGCGCGCTCGCTGCGGGCCAAGCTGGGGCTCACCGCCAAAAGCGCCGTAGTGGGAAGACCAGCCCTCAGACAGGCAGCCAGCACCACCGTACTGTCCACGCCTCCGGAAAAACAGACCAACGCCTGACGGACGACGCCCTCACTGGAGCATCGTTCGCGCACCAGTTCCATCATCCGGGACTCAAGGAGCTGCACATCCATCCCACGATTCTGGCACCCTTTTCTCCAGGTATCGCGCGCTTTGCGCGCTCCCATTCTCTTTGTTCACGGACCTGGAGCCTCCATGCGCGCCTACCCCTTGTTCCCTGTCGCCCTGCTGTCCCTGGCCCTAGGCTGCAGTTCCGAGCTGAAACGAAGCGAAGCCGAGGGCCTCCTCCGGGCCCAATATCCCGTCAGCGTCCTCATGAAACTCCCCGCCAAGGCCGGTGCCGCCAAGGGGAGTGTTGAAGCCACTCAGCTGGCCTCCCTCAAGGCCCAGGCCGAAAAAAGCGGCTGGTTCACCGCCGGCTGGAACGAAGGCAAGGATCGGGTCGAGATCACTCTGACCCCCACCACCTCAGCTCCCAAGGAAGTGACACCGACGAATGGCGGTTTTCTCGCCCCAGTGGCCAAGGCCGTCTTCGACCGCAGCATCTCTGGCCAGACGAGAGGATCCGAAGCCCGCGCTGTCTACCGTGTCCGGTTGGAGCAACCAACGCCCTTATTCCCCCTCTTCGAGATGAAACATCCCGGTGTGCACATCGGCGCCACCAAGGACCGCCATGCATCCTTCCGCAAGGACGGGGGTAAGTGGGCGGTGGCCTCCACGGACGAGAAGTACCAAAAGGCCGAAGAGTAGCAAGATCACGCCATACGAATAAGGGCCTCCGCATTGAGAGGCCCGTGAAGTTTTGGCAGTGCTGAATCCGTATCAATTCAGCAGAGCTTATTCCTCGTACAGGTTGAGTAGTAGGAATAACACGTATACCCATTCATTGAGATGCATCCCGCGTCAGGGAGCGTGGACATTTTGACGGACATGCCCCCTTCGACTGAAGGCAAGTCTGATGGCAGCAGCGCCAATAGCGTTTCCTGAGTCAGCTTTAACTTCATCTTGCCCTCGTCCTCGCGACATTGCGATGTCGTGATTATCTGGATTCTTCGTTCCGATTTATTTCTCTTGTGGGCTTTTGGAGCAACCCACCGCTGATTGGTAACGTTGCATCGCTGATTGAAAAGGTATCGCCGTCTAACAGACCTCCGCTGGCAACAGGTCTGTGTGCGTTCAGCGATAGCCTCGCATCAAACCAAGTCCCGCGAGAGAGCTTCGCCGGGTCGCCCTGGCGATCTAGAACTTCCAGGTCAACGTGGCCCGCGCGCTGAACGGCTCTGCGGGATGGGTATGCACATCGTTCACGCCCCCTGCAGGTTCGCCCTGGAGCCTCGAGGCGTAGAAGTATTCGATGTCGCTGGTCTTCGCGTTCGCGAGATTGAAGAGCTCCAGCCCCAAGGACCACGTGGCGCTGGGCTGATAGCGCACATTGGCCTGAAGCAGGGTGCTGGCGTTGGCGCGCGCGCTGCCATCTTCGACAAGATCGCGTTCGCCGATGTGCCGCAGCGAAATACCAACCTGCCACTGCGAGGCAGGTCGAAGCACGAGGCCTAGCGATCCAACGAGCCCCACGGCGCCCGGTACGCGGTCGCCCGCGGGATCGACATCCGTATAACGGGCGCGAGACCAGGCCACATTGGCCTCAAGGGCGACCTTGGAGCCGAATTGGATATCGTTAGCCCATTCCACACCCACACGCCGGCTGGAACGGCTGGGCTCTGTGGTGCCTCCGTCCCCGGAGAAGACCAGCTCAGAGCCGAGATCCAAACGCCACAGGGTGAAGGTCGTCTGCCAGCTGGGAATGATGGCGGATCGAACTCCCGCTTCGTAGCTCTTCGCGCGCACGAGGGGCGTGACTCGCTCCGCCGAATCGCCGGATTTGGGATCCACCCGGATCGTGGCTCCCCGGGCGTCGTTGCTGTGAAAGCCTTCGCCCGCGTTGAGATAGATCTCCGTATCGGACCAGGGCCCGAAGGCCAACGCCAACTTCGGGCTGAGCAACCCCGCGCCCGCGCTTCCGCCATTGAGAGGCTCTGAGCTGCGCACCTGTAATGTGGCCCGGTCCCCACGCGGGCCCAGTGTGCAACGGAAGGTGTCACTCCACTGCACCTTCGTCGTCCGGAACGCGCCACCCATGGTTGCCGACACGACATCGTGGAGGGTGCCG